>Ga0209057_1000181_pt1 | contig 56058 bp, 50 predicted proteins | sample GraSoiAngelo_146_FD_185903 | JGI IMG/M metagenome (GOLD analysis project Ga0209057, IMG submission 185903) | Grasslands soil microbial communities from the Angelo Coastal Reserve, California, USA - 14_1009_05_30cm (SPAdes) (version 2) | ecosystem: Environmental > Terrestrial > Soil > Grasslands ...
TTGGTGGGACGCACGGGATGGAAGCTAGCGGCGAGCTGGCGGGGCGTAAACGAGAAGGGCGGCGCCGCAGAACTGCCCTTATCTCATAGCAGCAGATCGCTCCTTATCCGTTTCCGCACGGCCCACGCAAGCGCGCCCCACACGAGGGCGACGAGGCCAACCGCCGCACGGTCGAGGTGCTGCGGCTGGCGGGCTGGAGCGAGCCGCGGCCGCTGGCGGCGCGACGCTCGGGGTCGGGCGGCGCGATTGAGCGGCGCGATCTGGACCTCGGGCCGGTGGGCGAGCGGACCTAGGCGGAGGGTCCGCGGGCCGACGCGCGCCAGCGTCGATGTGGAACGAAGCCCCCATGCGGTGGCAGCCGGCATGGGGGCTTTAATCGACGCTGCTCCTAATCCGCGGGATCGCCTTACTGTCGGGACCACCTCAGCCCGGACATCCTAGCCACCTCCGCACCAAAGCTCCCGATTCTGGTAATCACGCCGCTAGTCAGGTCGATCGTCGCCAACTGGTTCTCGCTCGGCAGCGAGGCGTACAGCTTGCCGGCCGGTCCGAATGCTAGGTCCGAGACAATCGCATTGTCCGCCGTGCCTGTGGCGGTCTTTAGAGCGAGAGTCGAGAGCGTTTGCCCGTCCGCGGGATTGATGGTGTGAATCTGACCGGGCCCGTTGCCACCACGCGAGGCCCAGAGCACTCCAGAGTCGTCGAACACAAGCCCGGCCAGATGGATGCCATTGGTCGTTCGGTAAACGGCGAGCACAGCACCGTTACTCTTATCGACCCTGAGCAGCGCGCCGCCGGTAGTCGAACCATTGCCGTTCCACCCGCCCGCGTACAGAGTGCCGTCGCTCGAGAACGCGAGCGCATCCGAGCCACCTGGGCAACCACTTGGCCCGGTGGTGGCGTCAAAGCCGGGTCCGACAATAGTCCCGACCAGCGTACCTGCGCCGGTCGAGGTGTTGATGGTGATCAACCGTGCACCGGAGCAGGCGCTGCCGGTGATCCCGTAGAGGACCCCGGTGGTTGGGTCGAACGCGATCCCACTGACCTCGGGCACCCCACGATCACTGTTGATGCCTGTGGACCCGATGAAGGTGGCTGCGCCTGTCGCTGGATTGATCTTGAAAAGGCTCCCAGGGTGCGGTTCGATTACGTCGCCAAACCTTGGGCTATTGGACGAAGAGCCGAACAGCAGCGCCTCCGTGATATCGAATGCATCGCTCGTGGCAGGCGCTGGGAGCGCGCCCGTGGGGCTCGTGCCGGAAGCTGTCAGCTGGTAGCCTGTCCCGGGTTGGTCGATGCTGAGATCTCCGAATGTGGCGACTCCGCCAACCAGCGGGACCATCTTGTTCCCGGAGAGCGTGGCGCCCAGAGTGCCCGTGCCGGTAAGAATCGCCACCGTCACGCTGTCTGCAGTCGATGGCGTGATCGTGGTACCGTCTTCCTTCTCAAGCGTCACCTGCACCGCGGGGGTGATGAACAGGCCCGGCGGCGTGTTGGTCGGCTGTTGTGTGAAGACCAACTTGCCCGGGTCCACCGCCCGGAAGTCCGTGAAGTTGGAGGTCAGCCCGCCGAGTCCGCCGGGGAGCACCAACGTCGCGGCGTGTAGCGGCTGCGGGCGAAACAGCGCGAGGGCCCGCTCCGCAAGCTTCCCGACGAAGCTCCTCCGCCCTGCCTGCGCAACCATCAGGGCGTCGGATCTAGCACTCACGAACGAGTTGCACGGGAGGAAGCCCGCGTCCACGCGGGCGAGGATCTCGAGCGACGTCTTGTCAGGCCGTTTAGCATGCGCGAGCTGAAGTCGGTGTGCCTGGTCGGAAGGCACGCCCGTGAGGTCCACGCAGATGCCCACCAGCACAGGGCGATTGAACAGCGGCACGTCAGGGAAAGTCTGGAAGTCGTAAAACGGCGGAAACTCCTGGAGTCCGGCGGTATTCGGAAACAGGTTGGTCCCGGTGGGATCCGGCGTAATGGTGACCAGCACGGTCTGCGTCGCGCTTATATCGCCAGTGCCGATATGGACTCCGCCCTTCTGGTCCCCAGTCCTGACATCGGTCGGAGGGTCCGTGGGCCCCACTACGGCCGCCGCGGCACCGGAACTCAGGGCTCCCGTGATGTCCCCTGGCGCGGGCAGCCCGACATAAGTGTAGAGATCGTTGACGTGGTCCGAGACATCCTTGGGCGTCACGGAACTGACCAGCTGGTGGTTCTGGTATTTCGAAACCGCAAAACCAGCCAACTGAATCGCCTGTGTCTGAGCGTCCGCAATCTTGTTCTGGCTGCACTTCGTCTGAACGCTTGTAAACCGGGTTTGAGCTGCGTTCAGGAGAGACGGCTTGTTTGGATAGAGATACTTGATTTCGGCCTTGATCTTATTTGCTAGGGCGGCGTCGCCACAAGTCACGGCGGCCTGCACATCGAAATCCGGGGCCTGCGTGGGCAGGGCGTTGCGGTCGCTGGTGCAGGAGACCGCAAGAACCGCTGAAGTGATCCAGAGCTTGGTAAGGAAGGGACGGCGCACGGGGCCTCCAGAGCTAAAGTTGGCTGCCTTCATCACCCGTGCGGTGTGATCGCGGCGACGCTCGCGCTCGGTCAGTTCCCTGTCCCTGCCAGCTGCCGATAGCGCGGGTCGTTGCGCAAGTCACGAAACCACCACTGGGAGTCTTTCGCCAAATCCACCCGGCGCTCGGGGTTGGCCGCGACGTACCGCTTCAGCAACTGCAGCGCGTCATCCCGATCTCCTAGCAGTGTCCGCACGAAGGCTTCTAAATAGAGCAACTCCTGCGCCGGGTCTAACTTGGGATTTCCTCGCGACCTGGCCAGGACTCGTCGCGCGCTGTCGACAGACCTGTCACGCGCCAGGACAGCAGCGACGGCCATCTGAGCTTTCAAGTTCCCGAACTCCCACCGTTGTGGAGGCGTGAGCTCGCCCAGCTGACTCACCAACCGCCAAGCCTTGGCGACATCGGGGGCCTCGGCCTCGGACGTCATCAACCAGAGCTGGCATTCGACGAATCGGGGATCCTTCGGAAAGCGCTGCTGCCCCACATCACACCAATGCACCGCGTCGACGAACTGCTCGAGGTCATACGATGCGAGAAACAGTCGCCAAACGATCAGGTCCGCGGAGCTGTAGTAGGCGTCGGCTTCGTAGGCCCGCAAGGCGTCGATCTTCCCTTGGACCTCGTCAGACTTCACGTTGTCGAGATGGCTGAGGGCGCTCCACGCACCGGCGAGCGAAGCATCGAGCGCAACGGCGCTACGGAGGTCCTGCTCGGCGCTCCTGAGCAAGTCGGCCGCCTCGCGCGGATCGGGAACCAGGTGCAGCAACCACCGCCAGTACCGCAGGCTACCCCTGAGCTCAAGCGCCCGCGCGTTCTTGGGATTCACTCCCAAGGCCCGTGCCACGTGCCCCAGCCCGGTGTCGATCCAGCGACTGGCCTCGGGTGGGTCGCTGGCAAGCCGGGATTGCCGGTAGGCGATGAACCCTCGCAACACGGTGGGCTCCCCCCAAGCCCGGTCGGCGGCTTCCGCGGCAGCCGATAACGAATCGGCGTGCCCAAACTCGTGCGAGGCAGCGACCATGTCGCTCTTCGCGAGCGAATCGGCAACCTTGCGCGCGCGCTCGGCCTGTTGCAGCAGCACCCACGCGGTCACGTTCTCGGTGCCGCCCTTCTGTTCGCGCACACGGATCTCCTCGCCCAGCCGGCCGCGTAACGCGCTCGCGACCTGCCGTGTAAGCGTGTCGCGGATCCGCAGCAGGTTCCCTTTGGGCTCCTCAAAGGTCTGGCGGTCGATATCGGCACCACTGGACCCATCTACCAACCGGACGGTGACCCGCACATGCTCCCCGACCTGCTCCACACTCCCTTCGACCAGGCTCCCGACCTTAAAGGCACGCGCGATGCTGTCACGGGAGACGCTCGCGTGCCGATAGCGAGCGACGCCGTTCCGAGAGATCACGTCGAGTGGCTTGACCGGTCCCAGCTCGTCGATCAGCGTTTCCGTGAGGCCGTCGGCCAGATACGCGAGCGAGCTGTCCCGGCTCAGGTCGTCGAAGTACAATACCGCAATGCGCCGCGGATCCAGCCCGCCCGCGGTCACGGCAGTCGGCCGGGCGCTGCGCGACCACAGCGAACGCGTGCCCCACGCCGCGGCCAGGACCAGAACGCCGACAACGCCGAGCGCGACCTCTGGCCGCATACCGAGCCAGCGCCGCGGCGCCGTGACGGGGCGCGTCACCCGCCGCATCGGTCCGGTTGCGGCTGACGGTCTCTGCAACGCTTCGGCAAATAGCGCCGTTGTTGGGAACCGATCGGCTGGCGTCTTCGCCAGCGCCCGCAGGATCGCGTCCTCGACCGCATCCGGGATCGTCGTCCGCACGATCGACGGCGGCGACACTAAGTCGAGCGAGTGACGTGCCATGATCGCCTGCGCCGAGGGCCCGGAGAAGGGCGGCGCCCCGACGAGCATCTCGTACAGCACGCACGCCAGGCTATACTGGTCGCTGCGCCCGTCGATCTCACCACTCCCCGTCGCCTGCTCGGGGCTCATATACATCGGAGTCCCGATGACCGTGCCCGTCTGGGTGAGGTGCTCTCCTGCTCCCGCAGCGCTGACCGCGCGCGCGATCCCGAAGTCCGCGACCACGGCAGTGCCGCCCTCCAGCATGATGTTCTCCGGCTTGATGTCGCGGTGCACTACGCCGTGGCTGTGCGCGTAGGCGAGTGCGCTCGCTACCTCGGCCGTGATCTTCAGTGCGTCCTCGAGCGAAAACTGTTTCTCCCGCTCGAGTCGGTCGCGCAGCGACTCGCCCTCGACGTATGGCATCACGTAGTAGAGGAAGCGGCCCGCGCTGCCGGAGTCGTACAGCGGCAAGATGTGGGGGTGTCGCAGCCGGGCGGCGATCTCGATCTCGCGCAGGAAACGGTCGCTCCCCAGCGCCGCCGCCAGCTCGGAGTGCAGCACCTTGATCGCGACCGGTCGTTGGTGCTTCAGGTCCTCGGCGAGAAAGACCGTGGCCATGCCGCCCCGACCGAGCTCCCGCTCGACGGCGTAGCGTTCGACGAGTGCGTCACGCAGAGTTTCGAAGAGATCAGCCACTGGGCCGCCGCACGCTGGCGAAGTCGCCGCCTAGCATACCGTGCGGAGCAGACCGCCGCTAGGTGGTCACCCAGCGCGCTCCGCTCTTGTTCCGCGCGGCCGAAGCCACTAGACACGCCAGGGCGACGGGCTTCATGGCAGGGCGACTCGAATCGCCGCAACCGAGAGCACCTCCGCACGATAGATCCCGGTACTCGGAAGCGGGCAGCAGGTTCGCGGGTGCCAGAACATGCCCCGCAGTACGGACGCCCGCTAGAGCTTAGTAAGCGAGCCTCGATTAGGCCTCGGAGAACCGCCGATCGCGCCGAGGCCGAGGATGCCGAGTTTGGTGGGACGCACGGGATGGAAGCTAGCGGCGAGCTGGCGGGGCGTAAACGAGAAGGGCGGCTCCTGCGGACGCCGCCCTTCGTCTCGACGCCGATCGGCGCTAGTCGCCTGGAGATAATGGCACTGGAGCAACCAGCGTCACCGGAAGCGTGAACGTATCCAACACCGTTTCGCCTCCCTGGAGGAGCTGGAACCGTGCCGTGGCAGGTCCCGGAACCAACGTTCCGGTGCCCGCCGTCGCATTCGAGGCGACCGCAGTGAACGCGAGACTGCAGGTCCCCGGCGGCAGAACGCCGTTTCCCGCGCCACACACCACGACCAACCCTCCCGCGGCGCGGGACGCCCCACCCTGGTCAATCCATCCCTGGAGCACGACGGACGAGAGCGTCTGGTCAGTTCCATTCACCACGGTTGCCGTGTACGGAACAGCGACGCCATCGATGGCCAGCGTCGTCGAGCCGAGGACAACATTGACCAAGTCGATTCCCGCAATACCTGTCGCCGTGAAGATCTGCGGACTGCCACTCGCAAGGGCCTCGGCCTTGAGCGTATTCACCCCGGGCAACGCCCCCAGCACCCACGAGGCGTGCGCGCACCCGTCGGTCCCCGTGTTCACCGTCGCGCTGTTCGCGCCATTCACCGTGCCCCCGCCGGTCACGACGGTGAAGGTCACCGGCTCGTTTGTGAGCGGCTGGGGCCCGGTATGATGCGAGAACGTCAAGCACACCTGCGGATCGACAGGGAGCGCGGTGTTGGTGGCGCCGATTTGATTGTCGGTGCTCGTCACCTTCGTCATGGTCGCCGACCGCAGCCAGCCGAACCGGCTGAAGCCGTCGGTGCTGCCCCCTGCCCCCAGATCGACCGCGTTCAGGGCACGCGGCTGCACCACGCGCGCGACTCCCCGGAGGAGAGCGTGCCAGGCCGCGCCCGGCAGCTCCCGCAGCTGACCCGACTTGATGACGCCGAGTACCGACGGCGGCGGGGTGCGCGCAAAGGTGCCGCAGTTCAAGAACGGCGCCGGCACGTCTTCTAGGGTGACGATCGGTCCCGCGGGTACGCCTTCGACCTCCTCCCGCCGGTTCAACCCGTACGGCGGGGCCAGTTCCGGGTTCCCCACCACGCCGGGTATCTCGAAGCACACCCCCGCGATGACCGGGATCGCGAACGGCAAGTCCGCACCTTCGAGGCCCAGACCGTGCAGATCGGGGTCCGTCCGGAACCGGTAGCATCCTTCGAGCTCGGAGAGGTCGCTCCCTAGGCAGCTCGTGCCCCCTGCCGCATTGTTCACGGGGACGCGTTCGATGATCACGACGACCTGATCGAACCCCTCCGGCAACCAGCCGTCGAAGAACCGTGCGCCGGCGAAGCCAGTGTTCGTGGTCACATCAAGGAAGGGCGTGGTGATGTGACTCGGGACGACCTGCTCGACGTGGTCGGGGTTGGTCGCTCCGAACGCCCCCTGCTGGATGCGCACCCTGATCGGCAGCGTGCGACCGTCCTGGAACGGCACGACGTCGCCGGTTCTCAGGTTCTTCACGCCCTGGTCGACTGGATCCAGGTCGAGCATGCCGAGCGGCGTGCCGCCACGCGCGCCGCGGACGGTCATCCGATAGAACTTGCTCGCATCGAGCGGCGCCGGAGCCTTCGTGTCCCAGTTGACGCGATACTGCTGACTGCTCGCGTCCAGGGCCAACGGCGTCGGTCCAAACACCAGCTGCGCCGGATCGCCGCACGCAACGGCACTCGCCCGCGGGTCGCCCGTCAGAGTGCACACTTCCACGACCGGCGCGAGGTTGGGGTTGAACGTGGCGGCGTTGAAGTTGGGGCTTCCACTCGGATTGGGGACGAGTGGCGGGAGGAAGAAGAAGTCGGCATTCCCGCCGTGCGCCCCGTCGACGATCAACGCCGCCGGACCGACGCGTGCCGGCGGCTGGAGCGGCTGCTGGTCACGACATGCAACGGAGAGGACGGAAGCGGCGACGGCGAGTGCCAAGCGCTTCATGCGGCGGCTCCTGTGGATGACGACGGCGAGGGGACCGGCTAGCTGCTTAAAGGCAAGATCTGAACCATAGGACCCACGCCGAGTGAGGCGCTGCGGGGCGCGCGCTTCGCGGGGGCAGCGCGTACTCGTGTGCCAGCTCTGCCACAACTGTGTCCGAAGCTGCCACAGGTCAGCGCGCGCCGATGAGCGCCTTGAACTTCGGGTCATCCTGGATGCTGCGCCACCACCAGTGCACGTTTTTGCGGAAGCCCTCGCGGTGCGCGGGATTAGCCACGAGGTACTCACTGAGCGACCGCAGCGCTGCCTCCTTGTTTCCGAGCATCCCGTAGACGGCTGCCTGGTAGCCCGGTAGGTCCTTCGTTGGGTCAATGTCGGGCGTGCCGTAAGAGCGCTCGAGCACCCTGCCCGCGCTGTCGCGCAGCCCGGCCCGCCCCAGCACCGCGGCCACCCATATTTGGGCGCGCAGCCGGCGCAGGGAGCGTTCCTGTGCCGGGGACAGCTGCGCCACGTCGTCCGCCAGACGCCACGCTTCGGCCACGTCGGGATCGCGAACGTTCGTCGACAAGAGCATCAGCTCGCACTCGGCGAACCGGGGATCCCGCGGAAACCGGCGGCGCCCTTTGTCACACCAGTCGAGCGCCGGTTGGAACAGCTCGAGGTCGTAGGAGGTGAAGAAGAGCCGAGAGAGGATGGCGTCCGCCCCCACGAGGTACGCGTCGCCCTCGTACGCGGCGCGGGCGGCGCGGTTCGCTTCGACTAGATCCCTCGTGTCGTAGTACAAGCGGGACAGCACAGTCCACGCCCCGACCTGCCGAGGGTTTAGCCGAGTGGCGTCTTCGAGATCCGCCCGGGCCGCCGCGAGCAGCCGCTGCGCTGCCGCGGCGTCGGGTTCGAGGCCGCGGGCATAGCGCCAGAATCGCAGCGTGCCGCGGATCTCGAGCGCGTCCGGGCTTTGGGGGCTCACGTGCACCGCCCGCTCAGCATGCCGCAGCCCGGTCTGGATGGCCCTGTCCAGCGCGCGCGGGTCGCGCTCGAGCCGCGACCGCTGGTAGGCCACCCGCGCCCGCAGCACGATCGGCTCTACCCACGCGCCGTCCACGGCCTCTGCGGCCGCGAGCAAAGAGTCGGCCTGCGCGTACAGCTGCCCGGCCGCCGCCGGGTCTGTGCCGGCGCGGGCGTCCGCGTCCTTCTGCGCGTTCTCGGCCTGCTGCACGAGCGCCCAGGCTGTGGGACTGCTCGTGCCGGCCCGCTCCTCCCGCAACCGCACCTCTTCGCCCAGCCGCTCGCGGAGGAAGTCCGCGACCTTGGCCGCGAGCGTGTCGCGGATCTTCAGGAGGTCGCCTTTGGGTTGCTCGAAGCTCGCACGGCGGAAGTCGGCCCCGCTCGCGCCTTCGATCAGGCGGATAGACACCCGATACCGCTCCCCCACCTCCTCGACGCTACCCTGGACTAAGGTGCCCGCGCCGAGCGCCCGCCCGACGCTGTCGCGCGGGATCCCCGGGTCGCGGTACGGAGCGACGCCGTTCTTCGAGACGACCTCGAGCCCGGCCACGCGTCCGAGCTCGCGAATCAACGCCTCGGTCAGGCCGTCCGAGAGATACGCGAGACTTCTCTTGGAGGAGAGGTCCTCGAAGTACAGGACGGCGACGCGACGCGGATCGAGCCCGCCCGCCTCGACGCTGCTGGGCCGCGCGCGTCCCCGTACCCGCGCCAACACTCCCCATCCCGCGATCGCCACCAGGACCGCGACGCCCGCGAGCACGCCGCCGCGAGGCAGTCCAATCCAGCGCGCTGCCGGAATCGCGCGCGTGGTGCGGCGTGCAGCTACGCCTACCGGTGTCCCGGGGGCGGCCAGCGCCTCCGCGAACAGGGCCGTCGTGGGATACCGGTCCGCCGGCACCTTCGCGAGCGCTCGCAAGATGCCCCGCTCCACGGTGTCGGGGACAGCGGCGCGCACGATCGACGGCGGCGACACCGAGTCAAGCGAATGCCGCGCGATGATCGCTTGCGCGGTAGACCCCGTGAACGGGGGCTCGCCCACCAGCATCTCGTATGTCACGCACGCCAGGCTGTACTCGTCGCTCCGCCCGTCGATCTCCACGCTCCCCGTCGCCTGCTCCGGGCTCATGTACGCCGGCGTGCCGATGACGGTCCCCGTCTGCGTGATGTGGTGCGCTTCGCCGGCGGCGCTGAGCGCCCGCGCGATGCCGAAGTCAGCCACCACCGCCGTGCCGCCCGAGAGCATGATGTTCTCCGGCTTGATGTCCCGGTGCACCACGCCGTGGCTGTGCGCGTACGCGAGCGCGCCCGCCACCTCCGCGGTGATCCGCAGGGTGTCCTCGAGCGACAGCTGCTTCTCCCGGTCGAGGCGATCGCGCAGCGACTCTCCCTCCACGTACGGCATGACGTAGAACAGGAGCCCGCTGGCGGCACCGGAATCGTACAGCGGCAGGATATGGGGATGCTGCAACCGGGCGGCGATCGCGATCTCGCGTAGGAAGCGCTCCGCCCCCCCTCCCAGCGCGGCCGCCAGCTCGGGGTGCAACACTTTGATCGCTACGGGCCGGCCATGTTTCAGGTCTTCCGCCAGGAACACCGTCGCCATGCCGCCGCGCCCCAGCTCACGCTCGACGGCGTAGCGTTGGGCCAGCGCATCACGGAGGGTTTCCAAAAGGTCGGGCACGGGAGTGCGGCGCCTCGCGGGGTCGGCGCGTAGCATACAGCACTTGTCTCGGGCGGGCAAACCCCTACTAACTAATAGAAACGCCGCATGACCTCCGAGCCGCTGGTCCCGACCCCCGCGACCCGCGCGATCCCGGCGGCCCCCACGCGGGGGCCGCGCCGGGCACCCAGCATCACGCGCGTGTTCACGGCTGCGTTTCTCGCCATCGCCGTGGGCGTGCTGGCGGACCGCTACGTCACCTGGCAAAACGCACGCCGCACCCAGGCCGACATGGTCGAGCTGACCCATCGCCTGGAGCGGCTCGAGCGGCTGCATCCCTCGCTCGGCCTCGAGACGCAGCTCGAGGAGCTGCGCGAGCTCGCCGCCGACGTGGGCGACAACGCCATCCAATCGGCGCTCCAGACCACGGTGATCCTCGCGATCGTGCTGGTGGCGCTCGCCATCGGGCTGTGGTACAACCGCCGCCGGCTCGCCGCCCCGTTCGGCCACATCATGCGGGCGCTCGAGCGCATCGCCGCCGGGCAGTACGAGCAGCGCGTCGACGAGCGTCAGCCCGAAGAACTGGGGATGATCGCCCACAGCGTGAACCAGATGGCGAGCGCCCTGGCGTGGCGCGAGCGGATGCAAGAGCACATCGGGCGGCTCCTGACTGCCCTGAATGCGCCGCCGCCCAGCGCGGGCGGGGGCAGCGGCGGGAGCGCAGGGAGCTTTGGGCCGACGCTGGAGGTGTTGGCCGCGACCACCGGTGCGGCGGGGCTGGCCCTGTACCAGCCGAACTACGATACCAACGAGTGGGCGGCGACGGCGGTGCGGCGCGCGACGGCCCACCCGTTGTCCCGCGACATCGTGCGGCAGCTTGTCGGCGACGCAGCCAACGTTCTGCAGTATACCGGCGCCGCTGCCGCGCCGGTGCGGGCGCAGTTGCTGCTGCCCGAGAGCGCCGCTCCGCACGACCGGGGCGGCCTGGCCCTCGTGCCGCTCCGCTCGCGCGACCGCCTGGTGGGACTGCTCGTCGTGCTGCTCGCAGGCGACCTGCCTGGTGACGCCCAGACCGTGCTGGAGCAGGCCGCACCCAATCTCGCCATCGCCTGCGAGCGTGAATCGGCCCACCAGCATACCCGTCGGCTCGCGGTCGAGGTACGGCGTGCGGCACAACGGCTCGAGTCGCAGAATGCCGCGCTCACGACGCTGAACGACAAACTCGAGGAGCAGCACCGCGAGCTATCCCGGCTGAACGTCGAGCTCGATCAGGCGAGCAAGCTGAAGGACCAGTTCCTCGCCAACGTCTCGCATGAGCTCCGCACCCCGCTCAATAGCGTCATCGGGTTCAGCGACCTGCTCTTGACCGGCCAGGTCGAGGGCGCTGCGCTCAGCGCCACCCAACGCGACTACCTCGAAACCATCTCGCGCAACGGTCGCCACCTACTCCAGCTCATCAACGAGCTGCTCGACTTGTCCAAAATCGCCGCCGGCCGCATGGAACTCCGTCTCGAGCCGGTCACGCTCGACACCCTGTTCCGCGAGGCGGCCGACAACGTACGCGCGCAGCTCGAGGCGCGGCGACACAAGCTCGCGATCGAGCCCGCCCTCGAGCCCTTGACGGTCACGGCGGATCGCGGACGCCTGCTCCAAGTGCTGCTCAACCTGCTTTCGAACGCGATCAAGTTCACCACTGACGGGGGGCGCGTCACGCTGAGCGCCCGTCTCGGGGACGGAGGCCGCCAGGTGCGAGTCGCGGTGAGCGACACGGGTATCGGCATCGCGCCGCAGGACCAAGCGAAGCTGTTCCGAGAATTCGTGCAGCTGGACGCGACGCCGAGCCGCCGCTATGAGGGAACGGGGCTCGGGCTCGCGCTCTCCAAACGGCTGGTCGAGCTGCACGGCGGGACCATCGGCGTCGACAGCGAGCTGGGCAAGGGCAGTACGTTCTGGTTCACGCTGCCCCGGGCCGAGCCCACAGGATCCTGATGGCGACCATTGTCGTCGTGGAGGACCAGCCCGACAACCTGAAGTTGATCACGGCGCTGCTGACGCTGAAGGGGCATCGCGTGGTCGGATTGCCCTCGGGGGAGCGGGTCGTCGCCACGCTGCTCGCCGAGCAGCCCCGCCCCGCACTGCTGCTGCTCGACATCCAACTGCCCGGACGCGACGGCTTCAGCGTGCTCGCCGACGTGCGAAAGATCGAGGGCGACCATCCCTGGAAGGTGGTCGCCCTCACGGCGCATGCGATGCCCGGGGACCGGGAAAAGGCGCTGGCGGCGGGGTTCGACGGCTATATCGCGAAGCCGATCGACGTCCGCAGCTTCAGCGATGAAGTCGGACGCTACCTCAGCTCGGGCGGCTCGTCTTCCGCAGGTTGATCGCGCCGTTTACGGTCGTGATGCGCACCTTCCGCCCGCCGGCTCCGAGCGTGCCCTGGAGATGCTTCCCGAGCTTGCCGGTGACGACGAGCGGATAGTCGGTCTCGATCGCGCCGTTCCCCGTGCTCGCCTCGACGTCCGCGTCGAGCTGAACGGGAAGCTCGGCGGTGGCCGCGCCGTTCACCGTGAACAGCGCCACCTCACCCGTGTCGCCGAAGGCACGCATCCGCGCGCGTACGCTTCCATTCACCGATGTGGCGCGCACGGGCCCGGCGGACGTTTCCGCGTCGACGTCGCCGTTGACCGTCGCCACCACGAGTGGCGCGGTCGCGTTCGCCACGTGCACCGCTCCGTTGACCGTGCTCGCGCCCAGGCGCACGCGCTTGGGCAGGCGCAAGGTGAAATCGACCGCGACATCGTTGTGCCGCAGCGAGGAAGGCTTGAAGTCTTCTCCCGGGCCGCAGCGGCCGCGCCCTTGGCCCCACACGGCGCAAATCGCGATGCCGTCAGCGACCTTTACGGTCTCGATGTGCACGCTGGCGGGGTCGGATCGGTGGTGCGTCTTCACCGCCACGACTTCGAGCGAATCGCCCTTCGCCGCTTCGACTCGTACCGAGCCGACGGTGTTCCGGATCCACACCCAGTGCTGGGGAGCGACCTTCGCTCGATACTGCCACGTGTCCGCGGTGTCGCGGGGCCCTGCGTAGGCGTCCGGGTCGAAGTCGAAGTTGTTCGGCAGATTCTTCAGATCCCTCAAGCCCCTCAGGCTTCGCAGGGCGACGGGAAGGTTATCGACTACGCCCTGGCGAGCCCGCACGATCACGTACCGGATGCACAGGCCGAGCGCGATGACGCCGAAGAACAGGACGGCGCCGCGGATGATCTCCCTCCGCCACGTCTGCCAGAACGCGTTCATGCGGGACACCCCCTGCAGAGCCGTTACCATACTGGCAGGTCGTACGGGAATTTGCGAGGTGGGGTTTCCGGCCCGTCGGGGGATGGGAGGATGGTGCGGGAAACGAACCCCAGGGGGGTCTCGACCCCCCCGGGGGCTATACGACGATGCGGTTAGGCCCGGTTGCTTCGGAAACAGCGCGCGATGGGGCGATCGAGCAGCAGCCGCCGGGCGGCTGCTGTGTTGGCTGGAGCATCCCCCCGTGCCTCCACGGTGATCGGGTCCAGGACACCACCGTACCAGACCTTGTCGAGCCCTTCATTCCCGCGGCTCGCCGGTGCCGGACCCGCCTCGCCCCTGCCGGCGGCCCCGACGGACGATACGGCGACCTGTGCCGTGTACCCGGAGCCGACGGTGAGCAGCATTCCCAGCAACATCGCGTATGCCTTCATGTCGAACCTCCCCGACGGCCGCTTGTCACGTGTTCCGAGAACCCCGGCCTCGTGCCCAAGGCTCCCCCTTGCGACTTCCGACCTGTAAGACGCAGCAACCTGTCGAAAGGTTGCAACAGACGTGTCCGTGGCTTGTCCAGGCGCTGTCAGGGTTCACAAGCTTGGGCTCGGCTCGGTGCAACCCTAAAGTGTGCGACCAGGTAACCCGGAGAGGTGTGACCGATGACCGGCGGTGCCGGTGAACTCAATCAGGGGGCGCTACAACCCCGGCTCGTAGGACTCGCGCCAGTCGATCTCGAAGCTGTTCCGACAGCGGTTACACCGCATCGCGGCGGGATGTCCTTCGAGCGGCTGGCGTTCGCGGCAGCTGGGACACACGGCGTAGCGGTCGCCCCAGCTCGGAGGCAGCCGCTTGGCATCGTCCGGGCGCGCCACGACCGTCCAACGGCGCGGCGGGGTCTCGATGATTTGGAGGAACGCCGCAGGCACTTGCAACCCTTGCCCGCGCACCTCGAGGACGACCTGCAATGGGCCGAGCTGCCTGATGCGGTACCAGGCGCCCCGGCGCAGCCGTACGTTCAAGTTCGCTTGCAAGCGAGCCCATTGCATGCCGGGCATGGCGATGACCTCGGTCAGTCGAACGACATCTACAGGTGATCGCAGGCCGCGGGGGGCGCACCCGAAGCGCGAGTCGTGGATCGCTCCGTGTGTCTATGATACAGTGGCGCACGTACTACGCCGTGTGCCCCGTCACACCGCACCGTCACGTCGCTAGCGCTCACGTAACGTCGCGCTGCCGCGTTCCCTCCTGCACGACTCGGCGCGCGGGCCCGGTTGCGCCATCTGGGAGGTCGCTGCAGGGACACGACCGCGGACCCGCTCTCCGACAGCTCAGCGGTCCTGCGGTCCTTCCACGACGGGGAGAACATCAAGGCGGCCCGAGAAGCCCAGGGGCGGCTCAACCCCCACCTTCCCGACTGTCTGAAGATGGGGCCAATAGGAGGGAAGGCTGGGGGACCCGTCAAGGTGTTGCGGCGACGCCAGCTACGGAATGGTGCGGAAGTCACGGGTTTCATCGGGTCACCGCGTGCTTCCGACGCTCCGCCAACTCCCGTGCGATCTCCGCCAGCCACGCCAACGGGCTGCCGGCGCGGGGATTGAACTCCTGGGCCGAGCGCCAGGCGCGGTCGAACGTCTCCACCACGACCTGCTCCGCGGCCGTGGGATCGATCAGCATGGCGTACACCTGCGCGTACACCGATTGGCGGTGGCGATCGGCGAACTCCTGGTGAGCCCCACGGTCGCCTGTAGCCATTCGTTCCACGAGTCGGCCATCCGACATGAGGGGATGCAGCATGGTCAGTCTCCGAAAGAGCGATCCGCACGCTAGGCGTTACGGTGCACGTTCTCTGGGACTGCATGAACTGGTCAATCGTGAAGACTGTCGAGCCCCGGCTCGGGTAACGGGGTTCGTCGGGCTGCGGTGGGTCGCGCAAGCGACAGTTGGGCCCGATGGTGAGAGGAATGCCGAGGGCAGGACTCGAACCTGCACGGGGGTTGCCCCCCAAGGGATTTTAAGCGCGGCCGGCACACGGGCCCATGGCGCGCAACTCGGTGCCACTGGGCCCGTTGTCCGTCTTCACTCCAACGCACTCGGTACCGTAACGCTGCATGCGGTTCCGGCAGGGCCCGCGGTTTGCCCCGCGATGTTTTTGCCCCGGCCGCCCGATGCCGTCCGATGACGAGGGTGCCAGGAGGGTGCCAGGCCCGGGACTACCCCTGGCCCTGTTCTACCGCCCTCCAAGCGTGACGGCCAGGCCGACCGAGAGGACCAGGTCGTCTTGGAACTTGTTCACGGGAGATGTACCCTGAATGACGTTGCATAATTGGTCCCCGAGGCCGCGGCACTGGGATTGGGGGTAGTCGCAGCCAGGGCTCTCTCCATTCACGTAGAGGCGCGCGCCATACAGGTAATCCTCGGCATCGAGCCGGAGCGCCAGCCGGCCGCGGCCGAGGGCGAAGCCCGCGCCGGCGCTCACGACGCCCGCGAAGTGACCCGTTCCGCACACGCTTGGGAGCGTTGTCCCCAACTCCGAGTATGCACCACCGCCCCGGGACACGTGGCCGACGCCGCCGCCCAGCTGGAGCCACGGAGATCCGCCGGTTGGGCTGATTCGCATTAGCGCTCGGGCGCTCACGGTGACGACGTGGGCAGAGCTATCGTCGACCTGGGTGCCGACCGTGGACACACCGCTCCCGGAATAGCCGAGAGTGGCCTCGGCACCGAGGTGGCTTGTCCACCACACCGTCAGACGACCGCCCAGGGTGGCCTGTCGTTTCTGCTCCAACGAGAATTGGCAATTGCAGCCGAACGGCGCGGAGCTTGGAATAAACTGATCCACCAGCTTCTGCATCGGGACGTAGACGCCGGCATACGGAACGAACTCAAGGTTGACCTGCGCCGCACCTGCGGAAGGCAGCGCGAATAGCGGGCTGAGCCCAGCGAAGAGGTATCGAAACGTGGACGGGCGACCGGGCATGGCGCGCCTCGCGCTCGCAGGCACCACTGCAATTGTGTCGCCACTCTCCCGCGGATGGTAGGGGTGTCCTTGCGGCACCGAGGGGCGGGAATGCGACACCTTGTGGCGCCGCACGTCCGCGCCGAGTTTGGGAGCACGCCATGCCAACTAACGTCTGGCCAGCTCTCGTCGGTTATGCACTGGGTTCCGCCCAGGTGCTATTCATCGACTGGCTTCGAGACCGCACCCAACACCGGAGGCAGTTGAGGCTGCTTCGTAGGAACTTCGCCGCTTGGCCGGGTTCACGCGAAAGTATGGCTGGACGCCGGGCCACCCGCCGGCCGACGATACGACCCCCAACCCACCGAGGGTCACGCCGAGTTATCTGGGCCTCTTGCAGCACACCGACTTCTGGCTGACAGACGAGCATTCAGACGACAACACCCAGCAAGGGCTCATTGACATTGCTGACGGCGCTGCCGTGCTCGAGCGCTATGTGGCTGATGTTCGCGGATTATTGGACTCCATGAGGAGTGCAACGACGACGAAGGACAAGGCCAAGTACGCGAAGCGTGCCCAGGAGACCGCGGTCGTATACGACCGCGAGTTGGACCGGTGGCTCGTCATAGTGCACAGCGCACTCGACGATGTTCAGCGCCGCCTGGTGGAGGCCAAGCTTCGTCGCCAGCTCTGGCGAGCGCTTCGCCCGATGCCAACGGGCACAAACCCTCCGGCCCTTCCACCCTTGAAGCACTGAGCCTCCAACACGGGACGTTTTTTGCGGCACCCCGAGGCGGGAATGCGGCCGTCCGCGCGCCCGTCAGCTTCAGGCGCATGTTAGCGGCGCGCTCGACCGTCGAATTGGGAGGGAGCGGAAACGCGTCGCGCGGACGCCTGGAAGTCGGATTGCGCCGGGCTTTCAAGGAAGCGGTCGAGCGGGCGCGCATGTACGACGCAGCGTGGCGGCTCGACTAGCGCGCGGCTCATGCGATGCTTGGGTTGAGCGCCGGCGCTAGCTCGATTCGCTCCTTCGACCACCCACGCTCAGCGCCGCACCGAGCGACACGACGAGATCGGTCTGCCGCTTGTAGGTGTAGGGAAATCCATAATTGCACACGCCGGGAGAATGCCCACCGTTGCGGCACGCGAAGTAGGCGCGGAACTCGTAGTCTTCCACGTCGAGTCGCAGCGAAATCAATCGACTCGGATTGAACAGCGCGCCGGCAACCGCAACCCAGCCGTCAAATGTCGAGCCGGAGGCTTGCAAGTACACGTCGTTGCAGCCGCAGTATGCGGGCCCGCCATAGCGCACGCGCGCCGGGCCAGCCCCCAGGTGGAACACCGTGTTGGCATCGGGACCATTCAGACGCACGAGTAGCTTTGCGCTGCGAGCGACGACGTAGGCGGAGCCCGGCGAAACCGGCATAGGGCCGGTCAGGTTGCTTGGGGTATAGTTCACCGTTCCTTCGATTCCCGCCCGGCGCAGAAACCACACGGTCACACGCGCCCCCAGGGTGGGGCTCGCCTGCTGCTTGGGCCCTTGGTACATGACGCTCGTCGTCGGCAGATAGAGCCCGGCATACGGCACGAGTTCACCTTCGATCTGCGCGCGACCAGCGACGGGCAGCGTGCAGGTGAGAGCGAGGAGCGTGGCAGCGAGGGCGAGCAGGCAGCGGCGGAACATCTGCGACTCCCACGAAGAGAGGCGTGTGAAACCTATTCGCGGAGTCCGCAGCCAGCCAGGCCACCCCCCAACAGGAGGCAGCAGTGAGTAAGCGACCAAAGTCTCTCCGCCTGGACCGCGTGTTCGGCAGCGGTGTGGGTCGGATCAACTGTGTGTCCGGCGCCGTGACGCGCGCCGAACACGCGCAGCGTGACGCCCTGCTGACCAAGCTCTACACCACGGGCCGGCTGGAATTGCTCCGCAGCATCAAGCGCGGCGACCTCACGGTCAACGAGCTGTACGCCGCCGACATGGCCGGCAACGCTCACCGCGTTCGCCCCCACCGACGTGGTGCTGAAGCGCCCGCTCTGGGCCGCACTGGATGCGTGGCAACCGACCTGCGCTCTGGCCCCGGCAACGCGCACCCGGCCGCCGTGGCGATCCGCGCCCTCCGGCGCGCGCGCGTGTTGGGCGACGGCGCGACCGTGGCCGACTTGGCGACGGTGGACTGGGCCGCGCTGTACAACCGCAACTTCATCGGCCCCACGGGCTGGAACCACATCCGCCGCACCGCGTCGCAGTTCCTCACCATGCTCCTGGGCGACAAGTTCCACGAGTTCCGGCGCCGCGTGCTGGCGCACTGGCCGCGGGCTGAGGAGCCGGAACGCGTGCCCGACCTGCCGCCGGCGCTGTTCTGGACGATCCTCGGGCACGTCGCTGCGCCGCTGCAACCGTGCTACGTGACCATCGTGGCGGCGGGCCTGGGCCCCAAGGAGTTCTGCGGCTGCCGCGACACCGACCTGCTCCCGCACAGCAACGCGCTGCGGGTCACGGGCGCCAAGCTCGGGCGCCAGGGCAAGGCGCTGGTCTACTTCACGGCCGACACGTGGCCTTGGGTGAAGGCCGCGGTGCCCTGCCCCGTGTCGCAGGAGGTGCTGGCCGCGCACTGGAAGCGCGCGTGCCGTGCCGCCGGCCACCCCGAGCTGCGGTTGTACGACCTGCGGCACTGCTACGCGCAGTGGCTCACCAACGCGGGCGTACCCGAGTGGTCGGTGCAAGTGGGCATGCGGCACAAGACGGGCGCGATGACGCGGAAGTACGCCAAGCAGGTCAACCGGGGCCAAAACGCCGCCACGCTGGCGGCCGTGCTGCTCACGGAGCCGGGCTCCAGCCCCGCGGTTTGCCCCGCGCTGCCGAAAGCTGCCCGGGCGGGGTGACGCTGTAAGTGCAATGCCGAGGGCAGGACTCGAACCTGCACGGGGGTTGCCCCCCAAGGGATTTTAAGTCCCTTGCGTCTACCGATTTCGCCACCCCGGCTGAGACAAGATAGCGCGACCAAGCGGACTGCGTGCGAGTCACCATCGTGTGATCCGCGCCCTAAGAGGGCGCGCTCGGCTGTGATGTGCGTCCTCTAAGGACGCACCCGAGCCGAGCCCCGGCTCTCAGCCCGGGTGATCACCGCACCGGTTCGCGCCGCATCCCGGCCGACGCTCTCACGACGGTGATCGGTGGCTCGCGTCCGTACGCCCGGTGGAACGCCCGACGGATCGCTGCGGTGATGCGCGCCTCACGCTTGCGATCTACCAGCACGAGCGCCGTCCCGCCCCAGCCGGCGCCGCTCAAGCGCGCGCCGAGCGCGCCGGCGCGCTTGGCCGCGGCCACGACGAGGTCGAGCTCCGGCGCGCTGCACTCGTACAGGCGACGGCAGGACTCGTGCGACTCGTACAGCAGCTGGCCGAACTGTTTCAGGCGTCCGCGCGCCAGCAGCTGCGCGCCGAAGCGCGTGCGCGCGGTCTCGCCCACGACGTGCACGGCGCGCGAGCGCAGCGGCTCGGGGAGTGCCCGCTTGAGCCGCGCCAGCCAGGCCGCCGGCCAAGCCGCGAGCCACATGAGCTCGGGCAGCTCGAGCTTCAAGCGCGCGACGGCCGCCTCGCACTCGCTGCGCCGCCGGTTCAAGGCGCCGGTCGCGAGGTCGTGCCGCACCCCCGTGTCGACCAGCAACAGGCGCCCGCGGAACGGGATCTGACGCGTTTCGGCCGAGGCGCACTCGATCAGCAGCGCGTGGCCCGGCGTCGCCAGCGCCGCGATCGTCTGATCCATGATGCCGCAGCGCACGCCGACGTGATCGTGCTCGGCGCGGAACGCGATTCCGGCGATCTGGCGCGCTCTTAACGGAACCCGCGCCAGCGTGGCCAGCGCTTTCGCGGTCGCGACGGTGAGGGCCGCCGATGACGAGAGCCCCGCCCCGATAGGGACGTCGCTGGCGACGGCGATGCGCGCCCCACCCGCTGGCGCCGCGCCTGCGGTGACGAGCTCGCGCATCACGCCCGCCACGTAGCCGCCCCAGCCCCAGCCCCCGGCCCCGTTCTCCCGATAATCGATCCGCTCGAACCGGCCATCCCGTGTTGAAACGATCTCCAGCAATCCCGAGTCAGCAGCTCCCGCAACGACCGTCGTGCGCACCCCGAGCGCCACCGGCAGCACCGGTCCCCCGTTGTAATCGGTATGCTCGCCGATCAGGTTCACCCGCCCCGGGGCGGACGCTGCGGCACGGGGGGCGACCCCGAACGTCGCTCGGAACAATGCCGCCGCTTTCATGCGCCTGGGTTTGACAAGGGTTGGGGCCAATGCTACCCTGTACGGGCTTCGTCCACCACGTCCTCATTCGGCTTCCGGAGACAACTGTATGCGGCGGTACGCCTTGTCGGCACTGTGCCTGTCGTTTGCCGCGGTTCCGGCCCTACTGGCCGCACAGGGGTTCGGCATCTACGAGCAGGGGACCTGCTCGATGGGACGTGCCGGCACGGGCGTCGCGGCGCCGTGCGGCGATGGCTCGGCTATTTTCTTCAACCCCGCCGGGCTCGCGGGACTGAAAGGCGGCCATGCCACGATCGGGGTGACACTGATCAACGTGGACGGCGGCTTCACGGACGACATCTTCCAGCGCACCACGGACTTGGAAGACCCACTCATCCCCATTCCCCAGGCGTACGTCTCGTACGCGGCGACCCCGAAGCTCGGCGTCGGCGTGGGGCTGTTCGCGCCCTATGGGTTCGAGACCCAGTGGCCGCTGAGCTTCGATGGGCGCTTCGCGGGCTACAAGAACATCGTGCGCTCGGTCTACATCCAGCCTACGGTCGCCTATCAGGTGACGCCATGGCTGGCGCTGGGGGGCGGGTTAGACATCGTGATGGGCAAGGTGGAGCTGAACCAGCACCTCGACTTGGCGGAGGCGCCCATCCCGACGACGATCCTGCCGCCGCCTCCCGGGTCGCCCCCGTATGTCTTCGGGCAGTTTGGCATCGCGCCGGGCACCGATTTCGCCGATGCGCATTTGGAGGCGACGAAGACTGCGGTTACGGCACACTGGGGTGGGATCATCAAGGTGAACGACAAGCTGTCGATCGGTGGGCGCTATTTGATGCACGCCAAGTTCGATTACTCGGGCACCGCGACGTTCACGCAGGTGCTCACTAATCTCGTGGTGCCGGCCACCATCCCGGTGACGCCGACGTTCGCGATCCCCGCCGGGACGCTGGTCGACACCCTCCTCACGAGGACGCTGGGCACATTCAGCACGACGCTCAACAATCAGTCGGTGACCACGACCATCACGAATCCCGAGCAGGTGGTGTTCGGGTTGGCCTACAAGCCTCGCAGCGATTGGACGCTGTTCGCCGACTACCAGTTCACGCGCTGGGCCAAACGGTTCTGGGTGCTCAACATCAATTTCGCGAATCCGTTGCTCAACCGCGTGCTGTACGAGACCTATCAGAACACCAACGGCTTCCGCGTCGCCGCCGAGTGGGCGAAGAGCGCGAAGTGGACCTTCCGGGGCGGCTACCTCTACCATCAGGGCGCCGCGCCCGCGCAGACGGTCACGCCGCTGCTTCCCGAGGGGAACCGCAACGAGTTCACGGGTGGGTTCACGGTGAAGCTGGCGTCGAACCTAACGGCGGACGTCGCCGCCCAGTACATCAAGCAGAACGATCGGCGTGGCCGCACCCGCGAGCCGATCTTCAATCAGGTGCCGACCACCGGGCTGAATACCGGGGTCTACAACTTTCACGCAGAGCTCTTCGGGCTGTCGCTCAGCTACGCGTTCTAAGGGAGCCGACGATGATTCATCGCCGTGTCTTACTTGCCGCCGGCCTGAGCCTTGTGCTCGCGGCGGCCTGTCATCAGGATGACCTGTTCACGTCGCCGGTGCCGGCGTACGCGGGCGGGGCCATGTTCCAGCGCTATGTCGCGATCGGAAACAGCATCACGGCTGGGTGGCAGTCGGGCGGGATCAACGATTCGCTACAGAGGCTCGCCTATCCCGTGCTGGTCGCTGCGGCGATGGGCGGCGATCGGTTCTATTATCCGAGTCTGACGGCGCCCGGGTGCCCTCCGCCGTATACCCACATCTTCATGGGCGCACGGCTCGGCGCCGGGTCGACCGGGACGACTTGTTGGCTCCGCAGCCCCAACATCCCGCCCTACATCAGTAATCTCGGCGTGCCATACGCCTTCACCGCGGACCCGCCTCGCAACGGCGGCCCGATCACGCCGATCAACCCTCTCGCCCAATTGATTCTCGGAGGGCGCACGCAGGTCCAGGTGATGATGACTGCCCGGCCCACATTCGTGTCGGTGTGGATCGGCAACAACGACCTGCTCATTCCCGCAGGGGACGCCGCCAACGCTGGGGACACCACGAAGTTGACGCCGTTGGCGGTGTTCCAGGGAGACTATCGCGCGATCCTCGATTCGATCGCGGCAGCTGGTGCGAAGGCGATTCTGATCGGTGTCGTGAACGTTACGGGGATCCCCTTCTTCTCACAGGGCCAGACCTACTTCGCCATTAAGAACACCCCACCGTCCCCGTTCCCCGCTAACTTCACCGTGGCGGCCAATTGCGCTCCGCGCGGCCTGGGCGGCGTGGGGGACTCGGTGCTCGTGCCGTTTCCGTACGGGCTCGGCCTGATCGGGCTAGCGCAAGCCAATCCCGCCAACACCTACACGCTGGACTGCTCCGTCCCGCAGGTGATGGTACCGCGCGAGCTCGCGGTCTTCGCCAAGGCGGCGTTGGATTTCAACGCGTTTGACTCGACGCAGGCAGCGGCGCGCGGCTGGGCGTGGATCAATCCCAACCCGACGCTGGACTCCTTGCGAGCTGTCGCCGGGCAGGTGGCCCCGTTCCCGAATACCGCCGTGGCATGCAGCGGCTCCCCGTTCGGACTCGCCCTGTCGTGCGATGGCGTCCACCCCAGCACGGCGACGCAGCGGCTGATCGCCAAGAAGATCGTGCAGGCGATCAACGCGAAGTACGGTTCGGCGATCCCAGCGATCACGCCCTGACGCGAACCCGACCGGTGCGGCGGGGTAGCGACAACGGCATCCGCCTCACGGCGGGTGCCGTTTCGCTAATGAGAACACTCAGGATCGCTGTGGCGCTCGTACGCCCCGCCCTGACGGGCGTGGCCATGGCCCTGACGGGCGGGGCCATGCTCGCCGGGCAGGCCGTCGAGCGGACCGATGTCCCCAGGCATGGCGTGCTCCGTGTGACGTTCGATCCGCGCATTGTCGCGTGGGACGCGCAGTTCGTGGGCGGGGCCCGGCTGAGCCTCGGGCTGCCGCTCACTGGCGACACGGTGGGCGGCGCGTCCATCCCGGTCGTCGCGCGGCTCGAGCAGGATGTTCGCACCGCGTCCGGTATCGCCGGGTTCGTAGCGAACCTGGGCAGGAGCCTGCTGAGCGTGCGCCAGGAGCGCCGCACCACCCCGATCACGGCAGAGCTGGGCCTCACCGACCGATTCTCGGTCAGCGTGACGGTCCCGATCGTCCGCGTCGCGACACGCGCCCACCTGGCGCTCTCGGCCGCCGGAGCGAACCTGGGGCCCAGCCCGCGGCTCGCGAACGCCGCCACCGCCGACACCGCGTACGGCGCGTTCTTCGCCCAATTCGATTCGTCGCTCGCGCATTTCGATCAGAACATCACGAACGGCCAATACGGTTGCGGAGCGAATCCATCCTGTCCCGCGCGGGACAGCTCCGCGTCCTGGCACGCCGTGCGGGACGCGCTGCACCGGACCGTGTACGGCGCGGTGACCGACACGATCCATGTGGGCCCCCCGTTCATGCCGCTCGACACGTCGGCCGCCGGAAAGGGCATTGCGTCGGCGGTCAATCAGATTCAACAGCACCTCGTCGGGTTCGGGGGGGTCGGGGGCTTCGGGCACGGCTTCCTGCTCGCGACTGACTCGATCAGCGTCACGTGGATGGCGCAAGCGATCGTCGACAGCGCGCACGGGTTCGGCTACCGGGGCATCCCGTTCCGCAACGGCTTCCGCTACGGCCTCGGCGACGTGGAAGTCGCGGCGAAATATCGGCTGGCGGCGGGCGCCCACTATGCGGCGGCCCTGGTCGGCCTGGTCCGCCTGCCGACAGCGCAGCGTGACTCGGCGGACGATTGGCTACGCCAATCGCTGGGGGACCACCAGACGGACTTCGAGGGGCGGCTCGTCCAGGAGCTGATCGTGGGAGGCCGCCTCTGGCTGAACGTCGCCGTCCGCGCCGGCATCCAGCGGGCCGGGACGCAGGTGCGCCGGGTCGCCCCGTTCGGCGCGATCCTCGTGCCCTTCGCGGCGACGACCGAGCTCCAGTGGGACCCGGGGGACTACGCCGGCGTCGACGTCGCCCCGTTGTTCCGGTTCGCGCCCCAGTTCGCGGCGGGCGTGACCGCGGCCTATTGGACCAAGCAGCGGGACCGGTACACGTTCCGCTCCACCCAGGATTCCCTCGACCTGGCCGCGCGGCTCGGCGCGCCCACATCGGCGGCGTGGCTCGACGAGGGCACGTCGGAGCAGCGCCTGCGCTTCGGGGTGGCGTTGACCTACGTCGGGCCGACTGTGGAGGGCGGTTTTTCGATCGAGCAGACGGTCAGCGGCCGGGGAGGCGTGACGCCGGCCGCGGCGGTGTACCGGATCGTGCTGCGGACTTCGCGGAAGCTGTTCTGAGCAGCTGCTCGGCGTGGCGCAGCGCGGTGCCCATGTCGGGATCGCCCAACATGCGGGCGAGCTCGCGGGTGCGTGCGTCGCCCGTCACGACCTGCACGTCGCTGGTGGCGATCCCGCCCTTCGCTCCCTTCGCTACAACGAGGTGGTGATCGGCGAAGACGGCGATCTGGGGCAGGTGCGTGATCACGAGCGCCTGGCGGGTACTGCTCCGCCCGCCGGCTACGCCAGCCAGCGCTTCGCCCACTCGCCCGCCGACCTCGCCGCCGATCCCCTGGTCGACCTCGTCGAAGACCAACGTGGACACGGCATCGTGCTCCGCGAGGACCACCTTGAGCGCCAGCATCAGGCGCGACAGCTCACCCCCGGACGCGACCTTGGCGAGCGGGCGGCCCTCCAGGCCGACGTTCAGCGTCACCGCGAACACCACCGCCTCCGCTCCGTCCCCCTTGGGAGAAGGGAGAAGGGAGAGGCTTGACTCGAAGCGTCCGCCGGGCATGCCGAGCGCTGGCAGGAGCGCGTTCACCGCTTGCTCGAGTCGCGCCGCCGCGCGCTGCCGTTGCGCGCTGAGCGCCGCGCAGGCGCGGGCGAACTCGGCCGCCGCCGCGTCGCGCTGCTGGGCGATGTGGCGGAGGTCCAGGTCGGCGGTATCGAGCAGGTCGAGCTCGCGCGCCGAGCGGTCGCGAGTCGCGAGGACGTCCGGCAGCGTAGGACCGTATTTCTGCGTCAGGCGAAACAGCACGTCCCGGCGCTGCTCGACGGCTGCGAGGCGGCCCGGATCGGCCTCGATCCCCGCGGCATACGCCCGCGCCGCTTGCGCCAGCTCGCCCACGTTGGCGAACGCGGCATCGAGCAGCTCCCGCCACTTTCCGGCTGAGGGGTCGAGCCGCTCGAGTCCCACCAGGAGCTTCGCGGCGCGGGCGAGCGCCGCGGTGTCGAGCGCTTCCCAAAGCTCCCGCGCCAGTCGTCCCAGCTCATCCGCGTGGGCCAGTCGCTTCGCCTCGGTTGCGAGCGTCTCGTCTTCGCCGGCCTGGGGCGCGGCCCGCTCGATCTCCTGCACCACGTGACGCAGGTAGTCGGCTTTGCGCTGGACGTCTTCCCGGCGGGCCTGCAGCTCTGCAGCGCGCCGCTCGAGCTCGCGCAGCCGCTCGTGCGTATCCCGTACGGCGACGCGCGCGACGTCCGCATCGCCGTAGGCGTCAAGGATGTCGCGTTGCGCGTCCGGCTTGAGCAGCGATTGTGTCTCGTGCTGTCCGTGCAGGTCGACAAGCAGCGCGCCGAGCTGCGCGAGTACGCTCACGGTGGTGGGGCTGCCGTTGATCCAGGCGCGGGAGCGCCCCTCCCCCGTGACCTCACGCTTCAGCACCAGGCGCCCGTCTTCGACTTCCACGCCGAGGGCGGTCAAGGGCGGTCGCAGGCGGTCGAGGGCGGTCGTGGTAAACTCAAAGGCGCCCTCGATCGTGGTCTTCTGGGCGCCGGGCCGAACGACGTCGCTCGAGGCCCGCTCGCCGAGCAGCAGCGACAGGGCGTCGACCAGCATGGACTTGCCGGCGCCGGTCTCGCCGGTGAGCACGTTCAAGCCGGGGGCGAGGGGGAGCGTGACGTCGGCGATGACGGCGAGGTCGCGGACGCGGAGCTCCGTCAGCACTATTTGCGCTCGCGATCGGAGAGGTCGCCCCACTGCAGCTTCTTGCGCATGCGGGCGAAGAAGCTTTCCGCGCCGAGCCGCACGAGCAGCACGGGGCGGTCGGCGCGTTTCACGACGAGGCGGGCCCCGGCCTCCATGGTGGTGCCGACCTGACCGTCGAACGACACGAGCACGTCCTCGGTCGACGGGGGAATCGGCTCGACCGCGACCTCCGCCTGGGACGGGACCACGAGCGGGCGCACGGCGAGGGTGTGGGGGCAGATGGCGGCCACCACGATGGCATCCACGCCGGGCACTACGATCGGCCCACCGGCCGAGAGCGAGTAGGCGGTGGAGCCGGTGGGCGTCGCGACCACAATGCCGTCCGCCGAATACTGGCCGACCTCCTCGCCGTCCACGGAAACGCGCAGCCGAATGACGCGTGCCACGCCCCCCTTGTGCACCACGACGTCGTTGAGCACCACGGGCTCGGTGCGGCTCTTTCCGCCGCGCGCCACGATGGTCGGCTCGAGCGCGAGGCGGCGCTCGGTGGCGAACGCGCCGCGCACCAGCGCGTCGAGCGCCCAGTCGAGCGTCTGGGAGGTCGCCGTCGTGAGGAAGCCGACGCGGCCGAGGTTCACGCCGAGGATGGGGGTGGTGCCGCCGTTGAGGGTGCGCGCCCCGCGCAGCAGCGTGCCATCGCCGCCGAGGGTGATAAGGCAGTCGAGACCGGGGGAGCGGGCCAGCGACGGCGGCGGGGGCTCCGGCCAGAGCGATGCGATCCCGTCTTCGGTGAAGAGGCTGAATCCCAGGCGCGGCGCGACCTGCGCGAGATGCGCGAGCAGATCCTTGAGGTCGCGGTAGCTCGGGTTGCCGACGACCCCGACGTTCATGAGGGCGTGAGCGACTCCTCGGTAGCGAGGGCGCGGACGCGGGCGGCGATCCCGGGACCGGTGAGGCCCACTGCTTCGAGCTGCTCCGCGCGGGGGGCGTGCTCGTAGGTGCGGTCGGGCACCCCGAGCGCCACGACGCGCACTTCCGGTGCGGTCGCCTGGACGATACCGGTCAGGGAGGCGCCGAACCCGTTGACCACCGTGCCGTCTTCGATCGTGACCAGCAGCCGGTGCTCGCGCGTCAGGGCGTCCAGGGTTTCCCGGTCGATCGGCTTCAGGAACCGGCAGTTCACGACGGTGACGTCCCAGCCCTCGCCCGCCAGCGCGCTGGCCGCGTCCAGCGCCGGCCGACACATCACGCCGACCGCGAGCAGGGCGCAGTCCCTCCCCCGGCGGAGCATCTCCCAGCTGCCGTAGGGGACCGCCGCGACTTCGGCCGCGGGGGGCGCCTCGCCCGGCGCCTTGTCGCGTGGGTAGCGGAGCGAGAACGGCCCGCCGCCGCGCTCCAGCGCGCAGCGCAGCAACCCGATCAGCTCGGCACCGTCCTTCGGCGCAGTGACCGTCAGGTGCGGCACGGCGAGCAGATAGGCGATGTCGTACAGGCCCATGTGCGTCTGGCCGTCCTCGCCGACCATCCCCGCGCGGTCGAGACAGAAGATCACCGGGAGCTGCTGGATCGCGACGTCGTGGATGATGCTGTCATAGGCGCGCTGCAGGAACGTCGAATAGATCGCCACGACCGGCCGCACCCCTTGAGTGGCGAGCCCGGCCGCGAATGTGGTGGCGTGCGCCTCCGCGATGCCAACGTCGAAGAAGCGCGCGGGCCACTTTTTCTGGAAGATGTTGGTGCCCGTGCCGGAAGGCATCGCCGCGGTGATCGCGACGAGGCTCGGGTATTCGGCGGCGAGCTGGGTGATCGCCTCCCCGAACACCTTGGTCCACTGCGGCAGGCCCGGGTTCACCGGCTTGAGCTGGCCGGTCACCGGGTCGTAGGGGGCGCGCGCATGGTACTTCTCGAGGTCCGGCTCGGGAAGCGGGAAGCCCTTCCCTTTCTCCGTGATGACGTGCACCACCCGCGGCCCTTTGAGCGTTTTGACGATCTCGAAGGTCTGGACCAGCTGCGCGATATTGTGCCCGTCGATCGGCCCGAAGTAGCGGAACCCGAGCTCCTCGAACAGCATCCCGGGGGACCAGAGGTTCTTGACGCTCTCCTCCATCGTCTTCGCGAAGTCCACGAGCTTCTGCCCGCCGACGATGTGGGAGACCGACTCGATCAGTCCCTTGACGCGTTCCCGGACCCGCACGGTCATCGGGCTCGCGATGATGGAGCCCAGGTACTTGTTGATGGCGCCGACATTGGGGGCGATCGACATGCCATTGTCGTTCAAGACCATGATGATATCGCGGCCGGAGTGGCCCGCGTTGTTCATCGCCTCGTAGGGCAGACCACAGGTGAGGGCGCCGTCGCCGACCACGGCGACCACCTTGAAATGCTCGCTCTTCAAGTCCCGCGCCGCGGCGATGCCGAACGCGGCCGACAGCCCGGTGCCGGCGTGTCCCGCACCGAACTGGTCGTGCTCGCTCTCGCTGCGTCGCAGGAATCCCGACAGGCCTCCCGGCTGGCGCAGCGTGGGCAGGCGGTCGTTGCGGCCGGTGAGGATCTTCCACGGGTAAGCCTGGTGTCCCACGTCCCACACGATCTTGTCGCGCGGGGAGTCGAAGCAGTGACACAGCGCCACGGTGAGCTCGACGACGCCGAGCCCGGCGCCGATGTGCCCGCCGGTCTGTGAGACCACGTCGATCAGCCGGCGGCGCACCTCGTCGGCGAGCGGCTGGAGCTGGGCGCGCTCCAAGCGCCTGACGTCTTGCGGACCCCGAATGGACTCAAGTAGCGCCATCGACCTTCGTCCTAACGCGGAAGTCGGAAGCGGAACGCGGAACAGACGTGCGAGGTCGTTCGCCACGTCGAACTCGCCCTGATGTTCCGCGTTCCGACTTCCGCGTTCCGCGTTCGTTTGGGTTCATTCAATTCGGCCTGGTGACAATGTAGTGCGCCAGCTCCACCAGGGTAGGAGAAACTAACCCCGCGTGCCGCAGCCGGTCTACCGCTCTGGCCGCGAGCCGTTCCGCCTCCGCCCGGGCGGCGCCCACGCCGAGCAGCGTCACGAACGTGGACTTGGCGAGCGCCGCGTCCCTGCCCGCCGTCTTGCCGAGCTGGTCGGACGTCGCCGTGGCATCGAGCACGTCGTCGTAGATCTGGAACGCGAGGCCCACGTCGGCCCCGTAGCCGCGCAGCGCCTCGCAGCACCCCGGTGCCGCGCCGGCGGCGAGCCCGCCGATCACGCAGGCGGCGGCGATCAGGGCGCCGGTCTTGCGCCCATGCACCTCCGCCAGCGCGGTCATGGGGAGGTGACGTCCCTCGGCCTCGAGATCGAGGGCCTGGCCGCCGATCATGCCGCCCGCCCCGGCGGCCCGGTACAGCTCGAGGGCGATGGCCCGGCGGCGGTCCAGCGCGAGCCCGAGCGCGTCGAGCCCCGCGGCGAGTACCCGCGCCGCGAGCGCTACCATGTGGTAGCCGGCTTCGGTCGCCGTGCGGACGTCGAACGCCCGATGCGTGGTGGGCCGCCCGCGGCGCAGGTCGTCGTTGTCCATGCAAGGGAGGTCGTCGTGCACGAGGGAATAGGCGTGCACGACCTCGATCGACGCGGCGAGCTCCGCCACGCCAGGGGCACCGCCCCCCACCGCCTCGTACGCGGCGAAGACCAGAGTCGGCCGCAACCGCTTTCCCGCGGAAAGCAGGCTGTAGCGGACGGCGGCCGGCACGGGCGGGGGCCAGAGCTCCTCCGAGCGGTTCCCCCAGCGCTCGAGCACGGCGTCCACGCGAGCGCGCGCGTCGGACAGGTACATCTCGAGCACGCGGCTAGCCGTCGAAGTCCTCAACGCGGAGCTTGCCGGCGTGCTCGCTCAACACCTGCTTGACCTTCGCTTCGGCCGCGGCGAGGCGCTCGCGCGCCAGACGCAACCGCTCGACGCCCTCTTCGAACAGCTTGAGCGCCTGGTCCAAGTCCAGGTCCTCTGCCTCGAGCCGTCGCACGATCTCTTCGAGCCGCTCGAGCTGCCGCGTGAAGCTCGCCTCCTCGGCCATCAGGAGTCCGTCACGCGCGCCGCGACCTCACCATCGGTCACGCGCAGCCGGAACGCGAGCCCGGGGGCGAGCTGGGCGACACGCTTCAAGACCCGCCCTTCGGCGTCGCGCACCAGCGCATAGCCCCGTTCGAGGATCCTGAGCGGTGAGAGCGCATCGAGCCGACCGCTGACCGCTGACAACCGATGGCGTTGTCGTTCTAACCGCAGCGTGGCCGCACCCCCGAGACGATCGAGCGTGCGGTCGAGCCGCTGGGTCACTCGCTCCGACCTGAGGCCGAGCCCGCGGGCGAGGCGCGCGCCCAGATGGTTGAGCTCGGCCGTGACGTCGCCTTGGTCCGGGGTTGCTGCCTCGGCCGCGGCCGACGGCGTGGGCGCGCGGTGGTCGGCGACGAGGTCGCACAGCGTGACGTCGGTCTCGTGCCCTACGGCGGAGATCACGGGCACGGGGACGGCCGCGACTCCGCGCGCCACGCGCTCGGAGTTGAAGGTCCACAGGTCCTCACGCGAGCCGCCGCCGCGGCCGACGATCGCCACGTCGAGCCGGTCGATGCGGCCGAGCAGCGCGAGCGCTCCGCAAATCGCGTCCTCGGCGCCGTCCCCCTGCACCTTGGTGGGGATGACAAACAGCTCGGCCACCGGCCAGCGGCGGCGGGTCACGGCGATGATATCGCGCAACGCTGCGCCGTCCTTGCTGGTGACGACCGCGATGCGGCCCGGGTAGAGCGGCAGCGGGCGCTTGCGCGCCGGATCGAGCAGCCCGTCTTTCTGCAAGGCCGCCTTTGCCTTCTCGAAGGCGAGCTGCCACAGACCGCCCCGCTCGGTCGACAGCAGCTCCAGCACGGTGAGGCGAAACTCTCCCTTCTCTTCCCACAACGTCGGCCGACCGAACACGAACACCTGCATCCCGTCGGCGGGCGACGCCGGCAGCCGGCGGTTGTCCTTCTGGAACATGACGCAGCGGATCTGCGCCGTGCGATCGCGCAGCGCGAAGTACCAGTGGCCACTGTGCCACGCGCGGAAGCCGCTCACCTCGCCGCGCACCCAGAGCGGCCCGAGGCCGGCCTCGAGCACGGCACGGGCCTGGCGGGTCACCTCGCCGACGGTCCAGGCGCCGTCGGGCGAGGCCGCGCCGAAGAGGTCTAGGGTTGCGTCCACTGGCGCGCCGCCTGCACGGTGTTGTAGAGGAGCATCGTGATGGTCATCGGACCCACCCCGCCCGGCACCGGCGTGAGCGCGCCCGCCACCTTCTTCGCCTCCTCGAAGTTCACGTCGCCCACGAGCCGGTACCCTTTTTTCAGGGACGGATCTTCGACACGGTTAACGCCCACGTCGATCACCACGGCCCCGGGCTTGATCATGTCGCCGGTGACGAATTCGGGCTTGCCGATCGCGACGATGAGGATGTCGGCGAGCCGCGTGACCGATTTGATGTCCCGCGTGCGCGAGTGGCAGATCGTGACCGTGGCGTTGCCGCCGGGCCCGTCCTGCAACAGCAGCGCGGCCATGGGGCGGCCCACGATGGTCGAGCGGCCCACGATCACCGCGTGCTTGCCGCTGATGTCGACGTCGCTGCGCAGCAGCAGCTGCTGTACCCCGAACGGCGTCGCGGGGCGGAAGGCGGCGGGATCGCCGATGGATACCCGGCCCACGTTCTCGGGATGGAACCCGTCCACGTCTTTCTCGGGGGCGACCCGGTGCAGGATCCGCTGGGTGCTGATCTGCGTGGGCAGCGGGAGCTGCACCAGGATGCCGTGAATCTTGTGATCCGCGTTGAGCCGCTCCACCAAGGCCAGCAGCTCGGCTTCGGTCGTTTCCTTGGCGAGGCGAATGGTCTCGTGATACAGCCCCGCCTCGTCGCACGCCTTCCCCTTCATGCGGACATAGGTGGCGGAGGCCGCGTTGTCGCCCACCAGGACCGCGGCCAACCCGGGGGTGACCCCGCGGGCGCGGAGCGCCCGGATCTCGACTTGAAGCTCGGCCCGCAGCTTGTCGCCAATAGCCGTGCCGTCGATCAGCTTAGCGGGCAAAATCCACCGCGCGCGTTTCGCGGATCACGACGACTTTGATCTGGCCGGGATACTGCAACTCGCGCTCGATGCGGCGGGCGATCTGGTCGGACAGCTCGCCGGCTTTGCCGTCGTCGATCGCCGTAGGGGTCACCACGACGCGCACCTCGCGCCCGGCCTGGATGGCGTAGACCTTCTCCACCCCGGCGAAGTCGCTCGCGAGCTGCTCCAGCTGGGTCAGCCGCTTGACGTAGGTCTCGAACGCCTCGCGCCGCGCACCGGGGCGCGCCCCCGAGACGGCATCGGCGGCCTGGACGATCACGCTGACCGGCGACTCGTGCTCGACGTCGTCGTGGTGCGCCGCGATGCAGTTGATCACGACGGGATGCTCCCCGTATTTGGTCGCCACTTCGACGCCCAGCTGCACGTGCGTGCCGTCGTGCTCGTGTGTGAGCACCTTACCGATGTCGTGCAGCAAGGCGCCGCGCTTGGCGAGCTGGACGTCGAGCTTGAGCTCCGCGGCCATGATCCCCGCGAGCCACGCGACTTCCTTGGAGTGCTCCAGGATATTCTGGCCGTACGAGGTGCGGTACCGCATGCGACCCACGAGCTTCACGAGCTCGGGATGCATCCCCTTGATGCCCGTCTCGTATACCGCCTGCTCCCCGGCTTCCACGATCCCGGCTTCGATCTCGGCCCGGCACTTGCCGATGACTTCCTCGATCCGCCCGGGGTGGATGCGCCCGTCGGCGATCAGGCGCTCGAGCGCGAGCCGGCCCACCTCGCGCCGCACCGGGTCGAAGCAGGAGACCACGACCGTGTCCGGTGTGTCGTCGATGATCACGTCCACGCCGGTGGCGGCCTCGAAGGCGCGGATGTTGCGACCTTCGCGCCCGATGATCCGTCCTTTCATCTCGTCGGACGGGAGGGCGACAGCCGACACCGTGCTCTCGGCGGTGTGCTCGGCGGCGATGCGCTGGATCGCGACGGCGAGAATCTTCTTCGCTTCGCGGTCGGCGTTCTTCCTCGCCTGTTCCTTGAGGTCCCGCGCGAGGGCCGCGGCTTCGCCGCGGGCCTCATCCTCGAGCCCGCGCAACAGTTCCTCCTTCGCCTGCTGCGCGGTGAGGCCGGCGATCTGCTCGAGGCGGGCCCGCGCCTCGGCCTCCTTCGCCCCCAGCGCCCGCTCGCGGTCGTGAAACGCCTGCTCCCGGCGCCCCAGCTCGCGGGCCTGGGTCTCGAGGCCCGTCAGCTGCTGCGCGGTCTGGTCCTCGCGTCGCTCGATCTCGCGCCGCCGCCGTCCCACCTCCTCATCCCACACTTCGCGCGCCCGCAACAGCTCCTCTTTCGCGGCGAGGACCATCCGCTGGCGCGCTTCGGCCAGGAGGCGCTCGTTATCCCCGGCGGCGGCCCGCGCCGCGGCGGCGACGACCCGCCGCTCCACACGCCGCCCCACGATATAGAAAGCCACTCCCGCGGCGAGCCCACCGCCCGTGAGGGCTGCGACCATTGCCAGCCAGTCCGGCATAAGATCTATCTCCGGCAACGCTTCGCTTGGGAGGCGGAGCGTGTAGAACCGCAAACGGCGCCGTCGGCTTTCAGCCGTCAGCTATTCAGCCAATGGCCGACGGCTGATGGCTGAGCGCTTTTCGCTTCCCGGGCGGCAGCAGCTTCGTCATGTCGTCGGCGAGCGCCGCCAACCGAGCGGCGACTTCCCGCTCGCCCTTCTTCGTCTGGAACAGCTCGTTGGTGATGTCGAGCGCGGCGAGGATAGCCGCCTTGTGCGTCTCGACGATCGGTCCCTGAGACAGAACCTTCTTCAGGGCCTGATCGACGTACGCCGCGACTTCCCGGGTGTACTCGGGCGGCAGGTCGGACCGCACCGTGTACTCCTCGCCGCCGATCATCACCTTGACCGCGTGCTTCTTGGTGCTCACTCACGGACCTCCCGCGCTGCCGGAGCTCGGCGCGCTGCCGCTTCCTCCACCGTTGCCTCCGGGCTGGCGGGCCTGCTCCTCGAGGAATGTCAGGCGCGACAGCAGGTCGTGCACGCGCCCGCGCGCGGCCTCCACGCGCTGGCGCAACGTCTTGTTCTCCTGCTCCAGATCGGCGACACGGTTGCGCAGCTCGGGGTCGGGTTTCGCTGCCCCCCCCGCCCCCCCCGCCCCCCCTGCGCCGCCCGCCACTCCCGCTCCACCGCCCCGGATCCCGCTCTCTTTCAGTTCGGATTCGGCTTTGAGGGCGCGCGCGCGCCAGCCGGCCAGCTCGTCCGCCACATGGCGGAGAACCGTTTCCAGCTGCTCGAGCATCCGCCCATCAACCCTCTCGCCGTCGTACGCCAAGCTCGTCCTCCAGCGCCTGCAGCGCTCGCGCGAGTAGCTCGTCCACCTCACGTTCGCGCAGCGTGCGGCTCGGGTCCCGGAAGGTGCAGTGCCACGCGACGCTGCGGTGCCCGGCCGGCACGCCGGCACCCCGGTATTCGTCGAACACGTCGAGCCGGGCGAGCAGCGGTCCCGCCGTGCGGGCCAGCACCGCCGACACCGCCGCGGCGTTGACGCCCGCCGGCAGCAGCAGCGCGACGTCGCGCTCCACCGGCGGCTGCGTGGGCAGCGGCCGATACCGCGCCGGTTCGGGCACGGTCACCAGCAACCGGACCTCGAACCCGAACAGCGGCGCCGCCCAGACGGGCGCGTCGGCCTCGAGGGCGCGTGCCTCCCCCACTACCTCCCCACCGGGTTGCACCGCCACCCATCCCCCTGCGCCTCCAGTTGCCGGTTGCAGGACGCAGCCGGGGGCGGCGACGTTCACGGCTAACTCAAAGTGGTGCTTCAAGTCCCATATGTCCATATCAGGTACTTTCGCACCCTCGGACCAGTGGGGCGGACGGCGGGCTCCGGTGAGCACTCCGGCCACGGCATCCCATTCCTCGGGCGCCTGCGGCGTGGTGCGGAACACCGTCCCCACCTCGAACAGCCGGATATCGCGCCTGCGGTTGGCCCAGTTGTGCTCGACCCGGCGCACCAGGCCCGGGATGAGCCGGCGACGAAGATGTGCCTCTTCGGCCGACATGGGGTTCCGGATCGCGACGGCGTCCGGCCCATCGGGCGGCCCGAGGGGGATTGTGCGGGCCTCGTAGAACCCGGCCCGGACGAGTTGCTGGCGCACGCGCGCCTTGGCCTGCTCCACCGGCGCGTCCGGCACGGTTCCGATGCGATAGGGGCCCAACTCGTCCGGGAAGGCGTCGTACCCCTTCAGGCGGGCGACTTCTTCGATCAGGTCCACCTCGCGCAGCACGTCGGGGCGCCAGCCGGGCACCTGTACCGCAAGCCGCCCATCCTTGGGTGCCACGAAGAACCCCACCGAGGTGAGCAGTCGCTCGAGCTCGGCTCGCTCGGTCGGGACGCCGAGCAGCTGGGAGACACGCTCGGGGCGGAGGAAGATCGTCTTCTCCTGCACCGGCTGCGGCCACAGGTCGAGCGGCGGCGCGCGCAACTCACCGCCCGCGACCGCGCCGATGAGCTCGATCGCGCGGCGCAGGGCGTCCGGCATGCCAAGCAGGTCGATGCCCCGCTCGAAGCGGTAGCTCGACTCGCTCGACAGCTCGAGCGCGCGCCGGGTGCGACGGATGCGGGTCGGCTGGAAGTAGGCGCATTCAAGCACGAGGTCGGTCGTGGCGGGCGTCACCTCGGATTCGGCGCTTCCCATCACGCCGGCGACGATGGTGGGGCGCGCGGCGTCGCAGATCGCCGTCATGTCGGGGGTGAGCGTGCGTTCGACGCCGTCGAGCGTCACGATCTTCTCCTGCGGCCGCGCGCGGCGGATCACGACGGCAGGACCGCGCAGCTTCGCCAGATCGAACGCATGCAGCGGCTGGTTCAGCTCGAACAGGACGTAGTTCGTCGCGTCCACGATGTTATTGATCGGCCGCTGGCCGACCGCGCTCAGCCGGCCAGCGAGCCAGGGGGGGCTCTCCCCCACCCGGACCCCGCGGATCACCGCCGCCATATAGCGGGGGCACCCCTCGGGATCCTCGAGGCGAACTTCCACGCCGTCCACCACACTGCGGTCGGGCTGTCGCACGGTCGGACGGTGAGTCGGTCCGACGGTCCGACGGTCCGACGGTCCGATCGGGATCTCCGGCAATTTCACGACGCCGCCCAGCACTGCCGCCAGCTCCCGAGCCACACCCTTGTGGCACAGCAGGTCCGGCCGGCTCGCGGGGACGTCGATGACGATCTGGTGATCGGCCACGGGAACGGCGTCGACGAAGCGGGTGCCCGGGGCGGCGGCGGTGTCGAGCTCGAGGATCCCCGCGTGATCCTGGCCCAGCCCGAGCTCTTTCGCCGAGCAGAGCATGCCGTTCGACTCGACGCCGCGGATGGTCTTGCGCTCGAGCTTCACGCCTCCCGGCAGCACCGCGCCCACCGGGGCGTAGGGGTACAGCTTGCCGGCCTGCACGTTGGGCGCGCCGCACACGACCTCCACCGGGCCGCCGGTTCCCCCGGCGCCCCCAGCGTCCACGAGGCAGAGCGTGAGGCGGTCGGCGTTGGGGTGGCGCTTCACCTCCAGCACGCGCGCGATCACGATGTCCCCCAGGTCCTGGTGCAACGGCAGGACGGCGTCGACCGCCGCGACGTGCATCGTCAGCTGCTCGGCCGTCGCGCGTGCGTCCAGCGTCCGGCCGAGCAGCGCCTCGAGCCAACGGCGCGAGACGATCACCGCGCGGCCCCCCCCTCCCCTCCCCCTGCCGCGAATTGCTCGAGGAAACGCACGTCGCTCTCGAACAGCAGCCGGATGTCCGGAATCCCATGGCGGGTCATGGCGATGCGCTCCGGCCCCATGCCCCAGGCGAAGCCGGTGTACTGCTCGCTGTCCACGCCGCAGTTCTCGAGCACGGCGGGGTGGACCATGCCGGAGCCGAGGATCTCCATCCAGCCGGTCTGCTTGCACGTCGGACAGCCCGCGCCCTTGCAGATCTGACACTGCGCGTCCATCTCTGCCGACGGCTCGGTGAAGGGGAAGAACGACGGCCGGAACCGCACCCGCGTGTCGGCGCTGAAGAACTTGCGCGCGAACGTGGCGAGCGTGGCCTTGAAGTCGATGAAGGTGATGCCGGCGTCCACCGCCAGGCCCTCGATCTGCTCGAACACCGGCGAGTGCGAGGCGTCGAAGGGGTCGCGGCGGTACACCTGGCCCGGGATGACGACGCGGATCGGGGGCGGATAGCGCTCGAGCGTGCGGATCTGCACGGGTGAGGTGTGGGTGCGCAGCAGCAGATCCCCGCCGAGATAGAACGAGTCCTGGGAGTCGAGGGCGGGGTGGTCCTTGGGGAAGTTCAGCGCATAGAAGTTGTAGCGCTCGGTCTCGATCAGCGGCCCCACCGCGCGGGTGAAGCCGAGCTCGTGGAAGATCTCGCAGATCTCATCCACGACCTGCGTGACGAGGTGCAGCCCGCCGGCCCAGCGGGCACGGCCTGGCATGGTGAGATCGACGCCCGCCGCGGCTCCGGCGGCGCGTTTGAGCTCGCGCTCGCGGGCCGCGAACGCCGCCTCGAAGTCGTGCTTCAAGGCGTTCGCGGCGGCGCCGATCCGCTTCCTGGCGGCCGGCTCGAGCCGCGGCAGCGCGGCGAGGATTTTGGTGAGCGCACCGGCCTTACGGCCGAGGATCTCGGTCTTGAGCTCCGGGAGCCGGCGCTCGTCCGCTTGCGGGATCTCCGGTAGACGCTCCCGCAGCTCGGTGAGGGCTGCCAGGAGGTCGCGCATGGTCAGAGCGCCTGCTTCGCGACCTCCGCCAGCTGCTGGAACGCCGCCGGATCGCGCACGGCGAGATCAGCCAGCACTTTGCGGTTGATCTCGACCCCGGCGCGGCGGAGCCCGTTCATGAGACGGCTGTAGGACAGCTGGTGCAGCCGCGCGGCGGCGTTGATGCGGATGATCCAGAGCCGGCGGAAATCGCCCTTCTTGCGGCGCCGGTCGCGGTAGGCGTACTTCTGCGCGCGCTCCACCGACTCCTTCGCGGCCTTCCAAAGCTTGGAGCGCCCGCCAAAGTAGCCCTTGGCGAGCTTCATGACTTTGTGCTTGCGCTTCAGACGCGCCACGTTGCTTTTGACGCGGGGCATACTGGCTCCTTACGCCATCAGCAGGCGCTTGAGGCGTCGATCTGCGTGCGAGACCAGCGTTGGCTTGCGCAGGCGGCGCTTTCGTTTGGGATGCTTCTTGGTCAGGATGTGACGCCGGTAGGCGTGATAGCGCCGCAGCTGGCCACTCCCCGTCAGCTTGACGCGCTTGCGGAGCGCGCGTTTGGATTTCTGCTTGGGCATTGCATCCTCCCCGCGCTGACGCGCATCCTCCCCGCGCTGACGCGCGGGCTCCCCGCGCTGACGCGCGGGGCTATAAGTTCATTTCGGCGCCAACACCATCGACATGTTGCGGCCTTCGAGCTTCGGATCCTGCTCGATCTTGGCCACGTCTTTGAGCTCGCTCGCGACGCGGTCGAGGACTTCCCGACCCAGGTCGATATGGGCCATCTGCCGGCCCCGGTACATCATCGTCACCTTCACCTTGTTGCCGTCCTGCAGGAACTCGCGCGCGTGCCGCGTCTTGAAGGCAAAGTCGTGGTCATCGATCCCGGGACGGTACTTCACTTCCTTCAAGTGAATGACGTGCTGCTTCTTCTTCGCCGCGCGCGCCGCCTTCGCCTGCTCGAACTTGAACTTCCCATAATCCATGATCTTCACGACCGGCGGGCGCGCGAGCGGCGCCACCTCCACCAGGTCGAGTCCCCGTTCCTGCGCCGCCGCCAGCGCTTCGTCCACGGTCATCACACCGAGCTGCGCACCATCGGGGGCGATCACCCGGAGGGGACTGATCCGGATCTGCCGGTTAACCCGAATGCGCGGCGCCTTGTTGTTCGTGCTTTCGATTGCCAGGTGCTGTCCTCCTCCTCGAGAGACACAAGCAAAAAAGCGGATTCCAGCCGCCCCGGAATCCGCAGCGTGAGCCATCGGCTATCAGCCGTCAGCCGTCAGCAGCTGAAGGCTGACGGCTGATGGCTCACGTCATGGGAACCCTGAAGCACTCTCCGCAACCGGAGACGCGGCGGGTGAGGCGCACGCGGCGCCCGCTTGGCTTATTGTCGCGCCTAAATTAGCCCGCCCGCAAAACTTCCACAAGACCAAATCCCTTCCCTTCCCGTCCCAGCCGTCCCGCCACCACCGCCGGGTCGTGCTCGAAGAGCAACAGCCAGCCCTCCGTCTCGGCGCGCCGGTACAGCTGACGCCGGGACTCGAGCGTCACGAGCGGCTGGAGGTCGTATCCCATGATCCAGGGGAGTGGCAGATGGGCACTGGTGGGCACGAGATCGGCCAGGAAACACACCCGCTCGCCGCCGCTCTCCACCAGCACCGACTGGTGGTAGGGGACGTGGCCCGGTGTGGGCAGGCAGCGGACGCCCGGCAGCAGCTCCGCTTCGCCGTCGATCAGCTGGAACGTCACCGGCTCGAAGTTGTGCGGCAGATAGCTCGCGGCGGTGCGCTCGTTGGTGTGGCGGGCAAACTCGAGCTCGCCCTTCTGCACCACGTACGTCGCCCGGGGAAAGCTCACCAACGTCGGACGGTCGGACGGTCGGACCGTCGGATCGTCAGGCGCGCGCTCGACAGGCTCCCGATAGGTGTTGCCGCCGGCGTGATCGAAATGAAGATGGGTATTAATGACCCAGCGAATGTCATCCGTCCCGTATCGAAGCTCTGCCAGCGCGTCTTCCAACCAGGTGCACCCAGTGGCGCCCTCGTTCTGCACACCGTAGATCTCGCGGAACTTGGCGTCTTCCTTGTTGCCGAGGCCGGTGTCGATCAGCACCAAGCCGTCGTCGTGCTCGACGAGCAGGCAGCGGAGCGCCAACGGAATGCGGTTGCGCGCGTCGGCGGGAATGCGCCGCTCCCACAACGGCTTGGGCACGACCCCGAACATGGCGCCGCCGTCGAGGGCTTGGCGGCCCGCTTCCAGTGCGTGACATCGCAGGCGGCCCACCTGGAAGGTGGTGTGTGGCACGAGCTAAACGCGGAACGCGGAACGTGGAACGCGGAACAGCAGGGCGCGACTCCTGTTCCGCGTTCCGACTTCCGCGTTCCGCGTTCTCATAGGTCGTCTCGCCGCAGCGGCAGCGTCATACACCTCGGCCCCCCGCCTCCCCGCACCAGCTCGCTCCCCTCGATCGTGACCACGCCGCGCGCGTCGTCCCCGAGCGTCTCCTGCCCCGCGAGCAGGCTCGCCGCCGGCACGATCGTGAATCCCGCGCGCTCGAGCTCGAGCAGCGTCGCCTCGTTGCGGGCGTAGGTGACGACCACGCCGGGCCGCACGGCGAAGAAGTTGCACGCCGACGACCACTGCTCGCGCTCCTGCAGCGAGCGAACGCTGCCGCCACAGAACACCGGCTCGAGCGGCTGGTCCACCGCCTGCAGCGCCGCGAAGAAGTTGGGCATCTCCTTCACGCCCTGCGACTGCTTGCGCCGGTGCAGCACCGCGAGGCGCTCCGGGCCCACGAAATGCGGCGGGTAGATGCAGCACAGCTCCCGGTCGAGCTGCGTGAAGATCATGTCGAGGTGGATCGCGGTCCGTTCGGCGGGCAGGACGACGACGATCACGTCCTTCACGCCGCAGTGCGCGAAAGCGACGTCGCACAGGTGGTCGAGCGCCGCCGGGCTCGAGCGCTCGCTGAAGCCGAGCACGAGGAGGTCGGGCCGGATCGGGTGGACGTCGCCGCCCTCCAGGGTGTAGTTGGTGCGCTTCTCCTCGGAGCCGTCGTACAGAATCCCGGCGTTGTCGAGGCACGGGTGGTAGCGAAACAGGGCCTTGATGAGCAGCTCTTCCGTCCAGCGCACGCCGTAGCGCATCGAGCCGATGATCGAGTGCTCGCCGATCACGATGCCGACGTCGCGCGTGAAGAACAGGTTGGGCAGGGGCGGGAGCGCATACCCCGTCTCGTTGAGCGCGCGGGCGATCGGCCCGGCGTCTTCCAGCGCGCCCTCGATCATCAGGCCGACGAGCTGCTCGGCCGGGAGCTCCCCCAACTTTTTCGCGAGCGCATCGGAGGGCACTACTTCGAGCGCCCGGGTGACGAGGAATTCCCGCACATCCGGGCGCGTGACCAGTTCGGTCAGGAGCGCGCGCACCTCGTACACCTGGGCGAAGCGCTCCAGCACTGCCACGAAGCGCCGGTGCTCGCGTTGGGCCAGCTCGAGGTCGATGATGTCGTCGTAGAGGTAGTCCTCACGATTGCCGGGCGTGACGGCGAGCAGCTCGGGACCGGGGGTATGCACGAGCACGGCCCGCAGCGGGCCGATTTCGGAGGTGACGCGGACGCGGGCCATGGGCGCAATCTAACAAGTCGGAACGCGGAAGGCGGAAACGCGGAACAGCAACGAGAGATCGCTCGCAGCGCGTACCCCGGTCCTGATGTTCCGCGTTCCGAGTTCCGCGTTCCGCGTTTCTGAGTTCCGCGTTCCGACTTCCGCGTTTCAGCGGTTCGCCAGCGCGAAGCTCAGCGTCTCGAGCTCGAGCGCCATGTTCACGGACTTCACGACCACGTCGGCCGGGACGGCGAGCCGAATCGGCGCGAAGTTGAGGATCGCTTTCACTCCCCCCTGGACCAGCTGGTCGGTCACGTCCTGAGCCGCGTCGGCGGGGGTTACGACGATCGCGATGTCGGTCGGCTCCTTCTTCAGGTCGCCCACGATGTGGCGCACATCGCGGACCACGAGACCGTTCCAGCGCGAGCCGACCTTGCGCGGGTCTCGGTCGTAAATCGCCGCGACGTGGAAGCCGCGCTGCCGGAACCCCGGGTACTGCACCAGCGCTCCGCCGATGCGCCCCGCCCCGACGAGCACGACGCGGTACGTCCGCTTCAGGCCCAGGATGTCGCGCAGGCGCGCGGTGAGCTCAGGGACGGAGTAGCCGAGCCCACGCTTGCCGAACGAGCCGAAGAACGAGAGGTCCTTGCGCACCTGCGCCGACGTGGTCGCGCCGCGGCGGGCGAGCTCGGCGGAGGAGATGGTGGTCTTGCCCAGCGCGTCGAACTGCTCGAGGAACCGCAGGTACAGCGAGAGCCGTCGCACTGTGCTCCCGGAAATCTTCCGCATATTGTGAATAGTTTCACAATCACCCCCTCCAGCGCAAGAGCCGTGCGAACGCCTCGGGGCGCAGCGTCTCCGGCCGCGCCGCCGGATCGAGGCCGAGCCGCTCCAGTCCCGCGAGCACGGCGGCGGCCGGCCGCCCGGTCGCAGCCATGACGACGTTGCGGAGCTGCTTGCGGCGGCGCGTAAAGCAGGCGGTGACGAACGCGCGGAACGCGCCGAGCTGCTCGGCGGAGACGAGCGGGTCCTGCCGGGGCGTCAGCCGCACCAGCGCGCTCGCGACCCTGGGCGCAGGATGAAACGCGCCGGGCTTCACGCGGAACAGCTGCTCCACCCGACACGTCGCCTGCACGCCGACGCTGAGCGCTCCGTAGTCCCTCGAGCCGGGCCGGGCCGCCAGTCGCTCGGCGACCTCCCGCTGCACCAGAAACACGATGCGCTCCGGCAGGGGCGGGGTGAGGGCCTTGTCGATCAGCGGCGAGGTGATGGCGTAGGGGATGTTGCCGACGATCTTGAAGCGCGGAACGCGGAAGTCGGAACGCGGAACGGCAGAGCCGGTATCTACGAGTGCATGCCAGTCTAGCTGCAGCGCGTCTCCGTGCACGATGGTCAATCGCTGTGTTCCGCGTTCCGCCTTCCGCGTTCCGAGTTCGCCTGCCAGCCGCCGATCCTTCTCTATCGCGATGACCCGCAGCCCGCGGGCGAGCAGCTGCTCGGTGAGGCTCCCCTTCCCCGCGCCGATCTCGACGACGACGTCCTCCGGCGTGGGATCGAGGGCGTCGACGATCTTGCTGAGCAGCCTCGGGTCGCTCAAGAAGTGCTGCCCGAGTCGCTGCTGTCGACTCACACCTTGAGGATGACGAGGGTGCGATCGTCGGCGGCCGGAGCACCGCCGGTGAAGCCAGCGAGGTCGGCGTAGACGGCCTCGAGGATGTCGCGGGCCGGGCGGGTGGTGAGCCGAGCGACGTGCCCCAGCACCCGGGCTTCGCCGAAGCGGTCCCCACGCTCGCGGTCGGCTTCCGCTTCGGCCACGCCATCGGTGAAGAGGCAGACCACGCCCTCACGCGGCTGCCAGCGCAGCACCCCGTCGTGGCCGGGAGTCGCCGCGGCGCCGAGCGGTGGCCGCGTCGCCTCGAGGCGCGTCGCCTGGCCGGTGCGGCGATCCACCAGAAACGCGTGCGGGTGCCCCGCGTTGGCGTAGGTGAGCCGCCCCGCGCGTGGGTCGACTACCGCGTAGCACAGGCTGAGGAACATCTCCGTCCGTCCCAACTCCTCGACCAGCGACTGCTCGATGCGCTGGAGCGCCTCCGTCGGGGTCGCGGCCGATTGAGCATGGATGCCGGAGACGGCCATCACGAGCGCCATGATCAGCGCCGCCCCGAAGCCGTGGCTCGTGACGTCGCCGATGATCACGCCGATGCGGTCCTCGGGGAGGTTGAGCAGGTTGTAAAAGTCCCCGCCCACCGACTCGGCCTGGCGGCAGCGGGCGGCGACGTCCACGCGGGCCGCGATGACGAGGGGCGAGGGGAGCAGCTTCAGCTGCAGGTCGTGCGCCAGCTCCAGCTCGCGCCGTACGCGCTGCTGGCTCAGGTCCTTGGCGACCAGGGTCGCGTTCTCGATCGCGGCGCCGATCTGATTCGCGATGGCGGCGACGAGCTTGCGGTCGCCCGCGGTGAACGCATCGGCGCCGAGCCGGTCCGTCAAGTTGATGACGCCGATCGGCTTGGCGCGCTCGCCCGGCGTCGCGTACAACACGGGCACGGAGAGGAACGCCTTTCCCTTGTAGGTGCGGCCCTCGGGGCAGCCGGGGTTCACCGCCTGGGCATCGGTGGGGTCGTAGCTCACGATGCGCATGTCACGGAACACCCGCGCGGAGACCGAGCAGGGGTCGTCGACCTCGATCGGCTCGAGGTCCGTCACGTCCATCCCCTGCGCGGCGACGATGCGCAGCAGGCCGCGCTCGCGATCGTGCACCAGCAGGGTGGCGCGCCGGGCCCGCACGACGCCGGAGACCTCCCGCAGGATGCGGTCCGCGGCCTCGTCGAGGCGGATGGTCTGGCCGAGGATCTCGCTGATGGTATAGATCAAGTCGATCTCTTCGTACCGCTCCGACAGCTCCGCCGCCACTTGCGCGGCGTCGCGTTCGGCGCCGAGCGCGGCCCCGACGATCGCCGCCAGCGTTCCGGGAGCCCGCGGCCCGTCGCCCGGGCCCCGGATTTCCAGCCACACGCCGTCCACGTCCGGCACGGGCTCGAACCAGGCCGGCCCGCGCGGCGTGTCGATCGCGTGGCCGGCGGACCGGCCCGCGAGCGGCGGCGCCCAGTCGTCTTCGTCCGGTGCCCCGGCGCCCGCCGGGATGCGCCGTCCGTCGACGTGCCACACGGCGAGCCGGGCGCCCGACAGCTGCTCGAGCGCTGCCAGCATCCGCTCCAAGCGGATCAACCCGCTCGCAACGTCAAGCAGATGGAATTCCCGGCGGCGTTGAAGGCGACGTGGTCCACCAGACTGCGGAGCACGAACAGGCCGCGCCCGTCCTCGCGCTCGAGTCGGCCCGGGAGTCTGGGATCGGGCACGGCGGCGGGGTCGAAGCCAGCCCCGGCGTCGGTCACGTGAATGTGCACGGCCTGCCGGCCGGCTTCCACGCGCACCTGCACCACCTGGCGGGGATCGTGGTGATTACCATAGGCGATGGCGTTGGCGATGGCCTCCGCGAGCGCGGTCCGGAGGTTGAAGCGGACCCGGCGGGGCGACAGCACGCCTCGCGAGAACCGCTCGGCGATGAGCTCCACCGCGGGCCCGACGTAGTCCAGGTCGCTCGGGACGTCGAGCGACAGCTCGAAGTCGGACTCACCTCCCCTCGCCGAGCGGCGGACGTCGAGGCGCAGCGGCGTCGTCACGGCTAGAAGGCGGCGAGCGCCTCCGCGGGCGTCTTGGTGATGGAGAACAGCGTGTCCAGCTTGGTGAGCTCGAACAGCGTTTGCAGATCCTCGTTCAGGCCCGCGAGGCGCAGGTCCCCGCCTTGCTCGCGGATCTTCTTCGAGAGCGAGACCAGCACGCCCAGCCCCGAGGAGTCGATGTAGCCGGTCTTGGTGAAGTCGATGACGAACTTGCGCGCCCCGGCCTCGAGGGCGTCGAGCACCTTCTGCTTCAGGTCCTGGCGGTTCCCGACGATCAATTGTCCATCCACGCCGACCACCACCACGCCCCGCTTGTCCTTCGTCAGGCTGAAGCTCATGTCCGCTCCCCGGCTTGAAGGACGGCGACCACCGCCGTGTCCACAATATCATCGGCCGTCGCGCCGCGCGACAGGTCGGCGACCGGCCGCGCCAGCCCCTGGAGGATGGGCCCGATCGCCTCCCACCCGCCGAGCCGCTGCACCAGTTTGTATGCGATGTTGCCGCTGTCAAGATCGGGGAACACCAGCACGTTGGCGCGCCCCGCCACGGGCGAGCCTGGCGCCTTGCGGGCGGCCACGTCGGCCACCAGCGCCGCGTCGCCCTGCAGCTCGCCGTCGCACACGAAGCCGGGACCGCGCGCCTGCAGGATGGACACTGCCTGCCGCACGCGCTCGACCCGCTCCCCTGTGGCGCTGCCCCGCGTGCTGTACGACAGGAACGCGACGACGGGCTCGTCGCCCACGATGCGCCGGCGGTCCCGCGCCGCGGCGGCGCCCGCGTCCGCGAGCTGGGCCGGCGTCGGCTCCGGCACGACGGCGCAGTCGGTGAAGGTCAGCACCGTCTCGTCCCGCACCATGTAAAAGGCGCCGCTCACGGTCGCGATTCCCGGCGCCGTGCCGACGGTCCAGAGCGCGGCCCGGATCGTGTCGCCGCTGGGAAAGGTGGCCCCCCCGACCATCACGTCCGCGAGCCCCGCGCCCACGAGGCACGCTCCGAACGTGAGCGGGTGCTCGAGCGCGGCGCGCGCCGCGGCGTCGGTCGGGAACTTGTCCGGCCGGCGGGCGCGGAGATGCCGGATGAGGCCGGGGACGGGGGAAGGAGGAAGGGGCCGGCCCAACACTTCGACCACCCCGAAACCATCCGCCTCCAGCCGCGCCGCCGCCGCGCGCACCCGCGGGTCGTCGCCCTCGGGGAGCACGATGTGTTTCCGCGCGCGGCGCGCCCGCTCATACACGCGCTCGCGGAAGCTCACCGGCCGAACTTCTGGTGCAGCGCCTGCTGGACGGCCGGGTGGACGAGCTGCGACACGTCGCCGCCGAACCGCGCCACTTCGCGCACCAGACTCGACGAGAGGTACGTGAGATCGAACGCGGGAACGAGGAAGACCGTCTCGATGCCGGGGGCGAGGTTGCGGTTCATCAGCGCCATCTGGAACTCGTACTCGAAGTCGCTCACCGCGCGCAGGCCACGCACGATCACCGATGCGCCGACCGAGCGGGCGAACTCGGCGAGGAGCCCCTCGAACGAGCGGACGTCGACGTGGGGAGTCGCGACCGCCTGCTGGATGAGCGCCACGCGCTCGGCGAGCGTGAAGAGGGGCTGCTTCGCCGCGTTCACGGCCACGGCGACGACGACGCGGTCGGCGAATGTGAACGCGCGCCGGATCAGGTCTTCGTGACCCCGGGTGATCGGGTCGAACGACCCGGGATAGACGGCGATGCGCGGACCGCTCATGGGGCGTAGATGAAGGTGACGGCGGTGTCGCCGTAGCAGCGCGTGTCGTCGCCCGGGATGGGCCGGTCCGCGGGGTGCTCGATCGAGAAGATGCGCGCGAACGCGTTCAGCCGAAACATGGCCACGAGGCGCGCCGCCTGGTCGCCCGCGTACGGCGGGTCGGCGAAGGCGACGTCATACTGCCCGGGGTGGAGCCGCTCGGCGAACTTGAGCGCATCCAGACGGCGGACCACGGCGCGGTCGTCCAGGTGCAGCGTTTTGATGTTCGCCCTGAGGGCCGACAGCGCGAAGCGGTTCCGCTCGACGAACTCGGCCGTCGCTGCGCCACGCGACAGCGATTCCAGGCCGAGCGCCCCCGAGCCGGCGAACAGATCGAGCACACGCGCGTCGCGCACGGCGCGTTGCAGGATGCTGAACCACGCCTCGCGCACCCGGTCGGCGGTGGGCCGCACCTGGTCCCCGGCGGGCGTCTTGAGGCGGCGGCCTTTGAATTCGCCGGCGATGATGCGGATCAAGCCCAACCCCACCCCGTTCCGCGTTTATTGACTCGGCGCCAGAGACGCGACTCTGGCCTGTAATGTCGTTCTCCCCTCCCACTCGTCCCGCTCCAGCCGGAACGCCACGTCGAGCGGGTGCGCCAGCCAGGCATCCGGTACGACATCGGCCCACCGGAATCCGATAGCCGGCAGCACCCCGGAGCCGTCGTCGAGCGTGAAGCGCAGGTGGTTCGTGCCCACCCGCCGGGCGCCGACGGCGCGCGCGCCGCGCACCCCGAAGACGGGCGCGGGATTGCCCGGACCACAGGGCTCCAGGTAGCGCATCAGCCGCTCCAGCTCGGCGCTCACCAACCCCAACGGCAGCTCCAGGTCCACGCGCTGGGCGGGCACCAGATCGTCGGGGCCAAGAAGCTCGCCCGCCACGTCCAGAAACGCAACACGGAACGCCTCGTAGCGCTGCCGCCGGATCGTCAGCCCAGCCGCCATCGTGTGGCCGCCGTACTTCTCGAGGTGAGCCGCTACGCTGCGTAGCGCTGCGTGCAAGTCGAAGCCCACGATGCTGCGACCGGAGCCCCGGCCAGTGTCGCTCCCCTCCTCCCAGCCGATCAGGAAGGTCGGGCGCCCGTAGCGCTCCACCAGCCGCGAGGCCACGATCCCGATGACCCCGGGATGCCAGCCATCGGCCGCGAGCACGAGCGCCCGGTCCTCGGGCCGGAGCGTCGCCTCGGCGAGCTCCACTGCATCGTCGAGGATCCGCTGGTCCAGCTCCTGGCGGCGCGCGTTCAGGGTCTCGAGCTCGCGGGCGATCGCGGCCGCTTCGGTGGAGTCATCGGCGAGCAGCAGCCGCAGCCCTTCGGCCGGCTCGCCGATGCGGCCGGCGGCGTTCAAGCGGGGGGCGAGGATGAACCCCACGTGCCCCGCCTTGATCGGCCGCCCGGCGAGCCCCGCTGCGTCGACCAGCGCGCGCAGCCCCGTCCACCGCGAATCGGCGAGCATCTTCAGGCCGTGGCGCACGAGGATGCGGTTCTCGCCGGTGAGCGGGACCACGTCCGCCACGGTCGCGAGCGCCACGTAATCGAGGAAGTGGAACGGCAGGTTGGACGACTGGCCGAGCGCCGGCATCAGCGCTTGGGCGAGCTTGAAGGCGACCCCAGCGCCACACAAGTCCTTGTCTTCGGAAGGACAGGCAGGGCGGCGCGGGTCGAGCACGGCGGAGGCCGGCGGCAGCTCGTCGCCCGGGAGGTGGTGATCGGTGACGATGACGTCGATCCCGGCTTCCCGCGCCGCGCGCACCGCCTCCACGGCGGTAATTCCGCAGTCGCACGTGATGACCAGGCCGGCGCCTACGCGTCGGGCCTCCCGCAGGCCGGCCTCGCCGAAATCGTAACCGTCCCGCAGGCGATGCGGCACGAACGCCTGGACCTGCGCGCCTACGCTGCGCAGCACGCGGGTGAGCAGCGCCGCCGCGCATTGGCCGTCCACGTCGTAGTCGCCGTGCACCAGGATCGGCACGGCGGCGCGCACGGCGCGCGCCACGAGCTCGACCGCGCGCTGCATGTCGAGCCAGGCGAGGGGGTCGGAGAGGCGCTCGAGGCCGGGCCGGAGGAACGCTTTGGCGCGCTCGGGAGCCGTGAGCCCGCGCTGCACCAGGATGGCGGCCAGGGGCTCGGGGATATGGAGCTGGTCGGCGAGCGCGGTCGTGAGCCCGGGATCAGGCGGCGCGGCGACCGCCCAGCGGGCGGGGATCATTCCCTGGCGTAGAGCAGCACGCCGCAGGCCTCGCAGCCCTCGATCGACACACCGCGCTGGATCAGCGCGCGGCGCTGCGTCGGGACCGCGGTGAAGCAGTGACCGCAGGCATCGGCGTGCAGCGGGTAGAGCGCGAGCGGCGCCTTCCCGCGGCGGATGCGCTCGTACCGCGCCAGCAGCGTGGCGCTCACGCGGGCCGCCGCCGCCTCCCGCTCGGCGACCGCACGCTCCCGCTCGCCCGCGATCTGGTTGCGTCGTCCGGCCAGCGCCTCGCGCTCGGCCGCCTGCCGCGCCCGCAGCTCGTGCAGCGCCGTTTCGGCCTCCGCGGCGCGCCGCTCGGCTTCCGCCACCGCGTCGCCCGAGCGCATGAACTCGGCTTCCTCCTTGGCCAGCACCGAGCGCGCGAGATCGAGCTCGGCCATGAGCGTCGACGCCTCCTTCGCCCCGCGCACCCACTCGAGCCGTTGCCGGCGCTGCTCCTGCATGTTGCGGTAGTTGGCGATCTTCCCCTCCAGCTCGTCGCGCCGATCGTGGGCGGCTTGAATCCCCGCCCGCGCCGTGGCGAGCGTCCGCTCCGCCGCGGCCTGCGCTTCGTCGAGCGCCTGGGCCGCGGGGTCGAGCGCCGCGAGTGCCTCGTCGGTCGCCGTGACCGCCTGGTCCTTCTGCTGCAGCGCCAGCAACGCCTCAAGTTCCGGATGCACCTCGCCTCCTCATAGCGATCTTGTAACGCGGATACCGCTTGCGCAGCTCGTCGAACACGCGCCGCTTTTCCGCGATCAGCGACGCCTGCACCTCCGGGCTCTCGAACGGGAGGCGCTGGTCGAGTTGCTCCAGCTGCCGCTCCAGCCGGCGCGCTTCGATCCAGTTCACCGCTCGCTCGTACAAGGTGTTCGCATCGCGATCGCCCAGCCCTTCGGCTTTGAGCTCCTCGTAGGTGCGCGCGGAGATCTCGCTGAGCGAGAGCACCGCGTCGTCGGCGATCGCTTCGAACAGTTCGCGGTAGGGGACGAATTCGAACTCCTCGGCGTCGACGGCCTCGCTCACCCGGCTCTTCCATGGATCGCCCTCGAGCATCAGGAGCAGGAGGGCTTTCTCAGCGGAGGCCGGAAGATCGGGATGCGAGATGGGGGATGCGAGATGCGGGGCTGAGCCTTCTCGCATCCCGCTTCCCGCATCCTGCATCCCGACGACTTCACGCTCCAGCACATCCTTCCGCACACCGGCGGCTTCGGCCGCCCGGGAGACATAGAGCTCCCGCATGATCGGATCCGCCGCCGCGCGAATGGTAGGCAGCAGCCGATCGAGCGCCCGTCGCCGGCCCGGCAGGTTGCCGAAGAAGCCCTTGCGGTCGAGGATCTGGATCTTCCGCTCGAATACGTCCACGGCGTCCTTGAGGACCGCCTCGAGACCGGCGACGCCCCGGCGCTGCACCAGCGTGTCGGGGTCCTCGCCCGCCGGCAGGGTCGCGACGCTCACGCGCAGGCGCTCGCGCAACAGTTCATCGCCGGCCCGGAACGTGGCGCGCAACCCCGCCTCATCGGAGTCGTACAACAGGATCACGTGGGGAGCGTGGCGCTGGAGGAGCTGGGCCTGGTCGGACGTGAGGCCGGTGCCGAGCGGGGCCACCACCTCCTCCACGCCCGCGAGCGCGAGCCGCAGCACGTCGAAATAGCCCTCCACCAGAATCGCGCGCTCCGCCTTGCGGATGGCGTGCTTCGCTGCGTGCAGGTTGTAGAGCAGCCTCCCCTTGTGAAAAATCGGGGTGTCCGGGGAGTTGAGATACTTGGGCTCTCCTTCGCCCAGGATGCGACCGCCGAACCCCACGATGCGGGCGCGCTGATCGTGGATCGGGAACAGCAGCCGGCCGCGGAACCGTGGAGCCAGCGTGCCGTCCTCTCGTTTAACTATGAGCCCCGCCTCGAGCAACACCTCGTCACGCAGCCCCAATCCTTTCATCGCGTCGAGGAACGGCTTGCCCCGCGGCGCGTAGCCCAGGCCGAGGGGAAGCGCCGTTTCCAGCTCGACGTGCCGGGAGGCGAGGTAGTCTCGTGCCACCGCGGCTTCGGGGCTGTCCCCCAGCTGGCGGCCGAACCAGTCCGCCGCCGTGGCCACGGCGGTGTAGAGTGGCTCGTGGGGGTCGGGGCCTCCCCCGCCTGCCGGACCGCGCTCGGGGATCGTGATCCCGACCCGGCGGGCGACTTCGCGCACGGCAGTCGGATAGTCCATCCCCAGGCGCTTCATGAAGAAGGTGAAGACGTCGCCGGCTGCGTGGCACACGAAGCAGTAGAACATCCCTTTCTTCGGGATGACGGCGAAGTTGCGATGGGTCCCGCCGTGGAACGGGCAGGGGCCGCGGTAGTCGGCGCCGGTGCGCTTGAGCTCGACCTGCTCCCCGATGATCCCGACCAGGTCCGCGGCCTCACGCACCTGCTCGATCAGATCGTCCGGGATCATACTCATGCGGTAAACTCCACGATCGTCACCCCGTGGCCGCCCTGGTTGGCGGGCGCAAAGCCGAAGCGCTGCACGCGCGGGTCGGCGGCGAGGACCTCGTGCACACGCTCGCGCACCGCGCCGGTTCCTTTGCCATGGATGACGCGTAGGTATGGCAGATCCGCGAGGACGGCGTCATCGAGCGCCTTGACGAGCCGAGCCTCGGCTTCGTCCACGCGCAGCCCGCGCAGGGAGACCTCGGCGGTGGCAACGGCGGCGGTCAGACGGTCAGGCGGTCGGGCGATCGGCGCTGGTTTGCCGCGCGTCCGCTTCAGGTCCTCGAGCGACACCCACCCCTTCCCCTTTCCCCCTTCCCCAGCCTTGTCACCGGCCGTCTCCCCACCGGTTTCCTCGATCGCCTGCTCGACCAGCCGCCGCGCCTCGCGCGCTGTCGCTTCGTCCACGGCGGCGCGCGCCCGCCCAAGTGCCGCTTCGACCTTGCGACGTGCCTCGAGCAGGTAGGCCCGCGCCTGCTCGCGCGCCTCGCGCTCGAGCGCCTGGGCACGGGCCCGCACCTCCCGCTCGCGGGCGGCGACCTCGTCAGCCCGCGCGTCGAGCTTCGCCGCATCCTCGCGCAGCGCCGCGTCGCGCGCGGCCAGCTCCTGGGCCCGCGTCTCGAGCTCGCGGGCGCGCGTTTCCACCGTCGCGAGCAGCGCGTCGAGGGCGCGCTCGGCATCCGGCACGGCTCGCTCCGCCATGTCGAGGACGTCGGCCGCGATCCCGAGCCGGCGCGCGATGGCGAGCCCGTATGAGCGTCCGGGGACGCCCTTCAGCAAGCGATACGTCGGCGTCAGCGTCTCGGCCGCGAACTGGAGCGAGGCGTTGACGATGCCCACCGTCTCGGCCGCCAGTTGCTTCAGGGCGCCGAGGTGGGTGGTGGCGAGCGTCACGACGCGGCGGCGCGTCAGCGTGCGCAGCACCGCTGCGGCGAGAGCCGCGCCTTCCGCGGGGTCGGTGCCGCTGCCGATCTCGTCGAGCAGTACGAGGCCGCCCGCCCCCGCATGCTCCAGGATGTCGCGCAGCGCGGCGACGTGGGCCGAGAACGTCGAGAGGCTCGCAGCGATCGACTGCCGGTCCCCGATATCCGCGAACACGGCGCCGAACACCGGAAGCACCGACTGGGGACCCAGTGGCGGAATGATCCCGCTCTGCGCCATGAGACAAAGCAGCCCCACCGCTTTGATGAGCACCGTCTTGCCGCCGGTGTTCGGACCGGACACGAGCACCGTGACCTCGTCGGGGGCGAGGATGAGGTCGAACGGCACGACATCCCCCACTGACCCTCTCTCCGCGCCATCGGTCCTCACCCCCTGGCCCCCTCTCCCTTCGGGAGAGGGGGAATTCGTGACGTCCCCCCTCTCCGGAACGGAGAGGGGGAAAGGGGGTGAGGACGGAACGAGCAGCGGGTGGCGGCCGTTGCGGATCGCGAGCGGTGCGCCGCCGATCTCGGGCGCGAAGCCGTTCACTTCGACGGCGTAGCGCGCCCGGGCGCACAAGTCATCGAACGCGATGCACATCTCCCATGCGGCGGCGAGGCTGTCGCGCCGCGGGCGCAGCAGATCGGTGAGCTCGCGCAGCACGCGGAGCACTTCGCGCTGCTGCTCCGCCTCGGCGGCGCGCAGCGCATTGCCGAGCTCGATGACCTCCGGCGGCTCGACGAACACCGTAGATCGGGTCGCCGACTCGTCGTGCACGATGCCGCCCACACGGGCGCGGGCGGTCGAGCGGACGGGGATCACGTAGCGGCCGCCCCGCAGCGTCACCGCGGCGTCGGGCGCGCGGTCGGTCGGGTCGAGGGCGCCGAGCAGCGCCTCGAGCCTGGCGACGAGGCGCTGGCGTACCTCCCGCACGTGCTGGCGCGCGCGGGCCAGCGCCCGCGACGCCGCATCGAGCACGGTGCCCTCGGCGTCGACGGACTGCGTGAGTCGTTGCTCGAATTCCTTGGGCGGTGGCTCGACCCGCAGCGCCGCGGTGCGCGGGGCGTCGCGAGCGATACGCGCTAGCGTCGCCGCGGTGAGGCGGGCGGCGCCGAGCGCCCGGCCGAGCGCAGCCAGCTGCAGGCCCTCGAGCGCGCTGCCCGGCACGGCCAGCAGCTCGAGTGCCGGCCCGATATCGGGCACCGGCTCGGCGCAGATCGCATCATCGTGGAGCAGCAGCGCGGCGAGCTCGGCGACCTGCGCCAGCGCGGCCCGGATCGGCTCGGGATCGGTCGCAGGGGCGCGACCGCGCACGCGAGCGGCCCCGAGCGGCCCGGCGGCGTACGCCGCGACGCGCTCCAGCGCGGCTGGGAATTCGAGTGTGTCCAGCACGGAGGGGGCGACCCCTCCCACGACGCTCATACGGTCGCCGCCAGCTCCTCGCGGGCGATCTGGTTCACCAGCTTGCCGTCCGCCCGCCCCTTGAATTGCGGCATCACCTGCCCCATCAGCTTGCCCAGGTCTTTCGCTCCCGCGGCGATTGCTGCGCGCACCGCGCGCCGGATTTCCTCCGGGTCGACGGCAGCGGGGAGGAATGCCTCGAGCATTTTTACTTCGGCGAGCTCACGGTCGGCCAGTTCCTGCCGGGCGGCGGCGGCGTATTGCTCCGCCGCCTCGCGGCGCCGGTTGATACCGCGGCGCAGCACCTCGGCCGCCTCGTCGTCGGAGGGGGGATGCTGAAGCTCGAGTTCGCGGTTCTTGAGGTCTGCGAGGGTCGTGGAGAGGAGAAGGGTGCGCGCCTGATCGCGTCGTTTGCGGGCTTCGTTCATCGCGGCGCGCAGCCGCTCAGGCAAATCGGGCACGGTCAGACCGGCCGCGTGCGCCGGTTCTTGCGGCGCGCGGCGTTCATTTTGCGCTTCTTTCGTTCACTTGGCTTCTCGTAATGACGGTGTTTGCGCAGGTCGGAGAGGATCCCCGCCTTCTCGCATTTCTTCTTGAAGCGCTTCAGGGCGCGTTCGAAGCTCTCGTCATCATGAATGATGACTTCCGGCATGGCTATTCGCTAACTGTGATCGACGCAAAAACTTAGCCCGGGACGGACCCTCGTGCAACCCTGAACCTCGGACGTACGTGAACCCCGGGCTGACGCCCGGGGCTAAACGCCCGGGGCTAGCCTGGCGGCCACGTCATCGGCCGGCCGCCCAGCAGATGCAGATGTAGGTGAAACACGGTCTGGCCGCCGTCGGGGTTGGTGTTCACGACGACGCGGTAGCCGCGCTGCGCAATCCCGGCATCGCGCGCCAGGTCGCGCGCGAACCCGAGCAGCCGTCCGAGCAGCTGGGGGTCCCTGGCGTCGTTGAGCGAGGCGAGATGGTCCGTCGGAATCACGAGCAGGTGGGTGGGCGCCTGCGGGTTCAGATCCTGGAAGGCCATCATGCCGTCGGCCCGCTTGACGATGGTCGCCGGGATCTCGCCCGCCGCGATCTTGCAGAAAACGCAACCGGCCATCATCCCTCCCATCGGTTTCCCCGGGCTCCGCGCGGGGCTTCCCCCGGGCTCACGCCCGGGGCTATGGCTCACGCCCGGGGCTATGGCTATCGCCCGAACGCCTGCCGCAGCTGCTCCCAGAGCTTCCGGCCCACCCGGTCTTCCGCCGGTGGTGCGGTCTCGACCTTCGCCAGCCGCTCGAGCACCGCCCGCTGCTCCGGCGTGAGCTTGGTGGGCGTCCAGACGTGGACGCGCACATGCAGGTCGCCGCGGCCGCCTTCGCCCAGCCGCGGCAGCCCCTTTCCCTTCACCCGATACACGGCGCCCGTCTGCGTCCCCGGTTGCACCTTGAGCGCGGCATCGCCGTACGGCGTGGGAATCACCACTTCGGCGCCCAGCGCCGCCTGCGCGAACGTGACGGGCAGGTCGTATACCAGGTCGTCGCCGTGCCGCTCGAAGCGAGGGTCGTCTGCGATCTCGAGCACG
>Ga0209057_1000182_pt1 | contig 56015 bp, 49 predicted proteins | sample GraSoiAngelo_146_FD_185903 | JGI IMG/M metagenome (GOLD analysis project Ga0209057, IMG submission 185903) | Grasslands soil microbial communities from the Angelo Coastal Reserve, California, USA - 14_1009_05_30cm (SPAdes) (version 2) | ecosystem: Environmental > Terrestrial > Soil > Grasslands ...
GCCTACGAATCTCGTGGTCCAATGCCAGGACCAGAAAAGCCAGCTACAGAACAAGATCAAGGCGCTCGAGGTGCTGCGCTCCCGCCTGCTCGACAAGATGATTGCCGAGCAGGAAGCGGCCCGTGCTCGCGAGCGTCGGTCTCAGGTGGGCACCGGCGACCGATCCCAGAAGATCCGGACCTACAATTTTCCCCAGAATCGGGTCACCGATCACCGCATCCACTACACGGTGCACAACCTGTCCGACGTGCTGGACGGCAACCTCGACGACCTGGTCAACGCCTTGCGGGCGGCTGGCGAGAACGAGCGCCTCAGTGCCTGAGCCCGCAGCGCACCCGAGCTCGATCGGCGCTGCCCTGAACGACGCCGCCGACCGCCTTGCAGCCTCGGGCCTGCCCGGCTCGCGTCGCGAAGCGACGATGCTGTGGGCGGCCGTGCAGGGTGGGGGGGCCAAGCCGGGCGACGTATGGTTGCGACGGGACCAGGAGCCCGCGCCGGACCTCGTGGAGCGGTTCTGGCGGGCGGTGGAGCGGCGCTCGAACGGCGTCCCCTTCGCCTACGCCGTGGGCCGCACGAGCTTCCGCACGCTCGACCTGACGCTCGACCCGCGGGCGCTGATCCCGCGTCCGGAGACGGAGGGGCTGGTGGACCTCGTGCTTCGGGAGACCGGGATGCGGGATGCGGGATGCGGGATGCGTGGTGTGGTCGCCGATATCGGGACGGGTTGCGGGTGCATCGCACTGTCACTTGCCGTGGAAGGTGCGTTCGCGCGCGTGATTGCCGTGGATTCCTCGTGCGAGGCGGCGGCGCTGGCGCGCGAGAACGTGGCGCTGGTGCGACCGCCGGTACCGGTCGAGGTGCGTGAGGGCGACCTGCTCGCTCCGGTCGCGGGCGAGCGCTGCCGTGCCATCGTGGCCAACCCGCCGTACCTGACCGAGGCCGAGTACCTGGGCCTCGACCAGACCGTCCGGCTGTTCGAGCCGCGCGACGCGCTGGTGAGTGGCCCGGACGGGCTCGCCGCGACGCGGGCCCTGCTCGCGGGCGCTCCGGGCCTGCTCGAGCCGGGCGGACTGCTCGCGCTGGAGGTGGACGAGCGGCGCGCGCAGCGCGTCGCGCGGCTCGCCCGCGAGTTCGCCTGGTCGCGGGTGACGGTGCACGACGACTTGTTCGGCCGGCCGCGCTACGTGCTGGCCATCCTCGAGGAGGGCGCGTGATCGACGAGAAGGCGCAGGAGCTGGGGCGGCTGCTGGGGCAGAGCGATGAGTACAAGACGCTGCTCCGGGCGAGCGACCGGATGAAGGCCGATGCGACCTGCAAACAGCTGCTGGCCGACGTCGAGCGCATCGCCCAGGAGATCGAGCGGGCGACTCAGGAAGGCCGCGAGCCCTCCAAGGACCAGGTGGAGCGGTACGACCGCGCGCTCCAGAGCGTCCAGGCGAATGCGGTGTACCAGCAGGTCGTGGCCGCGCAGGCCAACTTCGAAAAGCTGATGGCCAAGGTCAATGCGCGTATCTACGACGGCATGAAGCAGGGGGCGGCGAGCCCCATCATCACGCTTGGTTAGGGGCTCGGCGATGGGGTTTGGGGGGTCGGGATTGTTCCTGGTGGTCGAAGGCCCCGAGGGGGCGGGGAAATCGACGCTCGTGCGCTCGCTCGCCGCCCGCCTGCACGCGGACGGCCACCCGGTCGTGACGGTGCGGGAGCCGGGCGGGACCCCGGTGGCGGAAGCGGCCCGCAAGGTCGTGCTCAAGTTTCCGCACGCCATGACCCCAGCGGCGGAACTGTTTCTGTTTCTCACGGCGCGCACCGATCTGGTGCAGCGTGTCGTCCGACCGGCGCTGGAGGCGGGAGACGTCGTGATCGCAGACCGTTATAACTTGTCGACCATGGCCTACCAGGTGGCCGGCGGCGGTCTGCCGCACGACGCGGTGGAGCACGCCATCCGCCTCGCGACGGGAGGGCTGGCGCCCGACGTCACCCTGGTGCTCGACGTCCCGGTGGAGGTGGGGCGGGAGCGGCAGCGGGCGGCGCACAAAGTACAGGATCGCTTCGAGCGGCAGGACGATGCGTTTCATCGGCGGGTGCTCGAGGCATACCGCCAGGCTCGGGGTCCCGGCGTCGTCCATCTCGACGCCACGCAGTCGAAAAAGACCGTGCTCGACGCCGCCTGGAAGGAAGTGCTTGCGGCGATGGCCCTTCCAACACGAGGCTCGTCATGAAGCGCAAAATCGTGATCGTTACGGCGGTGGCCGGCCTGGCACTCGCCACGGGTGGGTGGCTGTTGCAGCACGAGGCGGCGCCCGCGGGAACCGTGTACCAGCAGGCCCGTCTGTTCGAAGACGTGCTCGCGCACGTGGCCGACTACTACGTCGATTCGATCGACGAGCGGCGACTCTATCAGCTGGCCATCGACGGCATGCTGGACCAGTTGCACGACCCGTACTCGGTGTTCTTGAAGCGGGACGACTTCAAGGCGCTGAACGAAGCTACCACGGGAAACTACGGCGGCCTCGGGATCCAGATCGAGGTGCGCGACGGCTGGATCACCGTCGTGGCGCCCCTGCCGGACACGCCGGCGGAGCGCGCCGGCATCCAGACGAGCGATCAGATCGTGGGGCTCGACGGTCGCTCGACCGAAGGCTGGAAGCAGGATCAAGCGGTCAAGGAGCTGCGGGGCGAGGCGGGATCGGTGGTCGAGCTCAAAGTGCACCGGGTGGGGATCGAGCAGCCGCTCACGTTCAAGCTCACCCGCGCCATGATCCACGTCCGCTCGGTCCAGGTTTCGATGATGCTCGACGACAAGGTCGGCTACGTGCTGCTCACCCCCGTGAGCGAGACCTCGGCATCGGAGCTCACCGAAGCGGTGACGGGGCTGTTGCAGAAGGGCATGAAGTCCCTGGTGCTCGACCTGCGCGGCAATCCGGGCGGGCTCCTGGACCAGGGGGTCGCGGTGAGCGAGCTCTTCCTCGACCCGGGCGAAGAGGTCGTCGCCACGCGCGGCCGGGCGCCCAACAGCACGCGGACGTATCGCGACGCCAAGCCGCAACCCTGGCCTAACCTCCCGGTGGTCGTCCTGGCGAACGGCGGCACCGCCAGTGCGGCGGAGATCATCACGGGGGCGCTCCAGGACCACGACCGGGCGGTGGTGGTTGGCACGCCGACGTTCGGGAAGGGGCTGGTGCAGTCGCTGTGGCAACTCACGCCCGAAACGGCCCTGAAGCTGACGACCGCTCGCTGGTATACGCCCAGCGGCCGGACCATCCAGCGCAAGAGTAAAAACGAAGAGGACCAGGTGGCCCAGGTCGACGCGGCGGAGCTCGGGCGCGACACTACGAAGGTCGACTCGTCGCTGGTGTTCCGCACCGATCACGGACGCACCGTGCTGGGCGGCGGCGGCATTCGCCCGGACGTGTTCATCAAGCCGGATACGTTCACCACCGCGGAGCGGGCCTTCATGAAAGCCCTGGGGAGCAAGATCCCGACGTATCAGGACGTGCGGGCCAGCTACGCGCTCGAGGTGAAGGGCTCGGGACGGGTGAAGAGCCCGGCGTTCAGCGTTACGCCTGAGATGGTGGACGAAGTGCTACGGCGGCTGCGCGCCCGCGGCGTCGCCGTGCCGGACAGTGTCGTGGCCGGGGCTCGGACGCTGATCGCGGACGATCTCGGGCACGAGATCACGCGCTACGTGTTCGGCAGACCGTCGGAGGTCCGGCGCCGGATGGACGAGGACCGTCAAGTCCAGGCCGCGCTGGCGCTGGTGCGCCGCGCCAAGTCGCCCCAGGATCTGCTGTCGCTCGCCGCCGCGCAGGCGCCGGCCACGCCGCGCAACTGAACGCCTCGGTCGGCATCATCGGGGCGGGCCGGGCGGGGGTGGGGCTCGGGCTCGCCCTGGCCGGTGCCGGCTACACGGTGCGGATCCACGGCCGCACCAAGAAGGCTGTGCCAGGGCCGCTCAACCTGAGCGTCGGCCCCGGCGACGAGCCACCTCCCTGGATCGCCCAGCTCGCCGTCATCATCCTCGCCGTGCCCGACGACGCAATTCGCCCGCTCGCGGGTGTACTCGCCGACGCCGGTACGATCGGCTCGCAGCAGGTCGTGTTGCACCTCTCGGGTGTGCACGGCCAGGAGGCGCTGGGGCCCCTGGTCGGATCGCGCGCGGCGTTGGGCTCACTGCACCCGCTCCAGACCATTTCCGACCCCGAGCGCGCGGCGGAGCGCCTGAAAGGCGCCTGGGCCGCTGTGGAAGGGATGCCGCGCGCCGTCGAAGCGGCAGAGCGGCTGGCCCAGGACGTCGGCCTACGCCCGTTCCGGATCGCGTCGCAGGCGAAGCCGATGTACCACGCCGGCGCGGTGTTCGCGTCGAATTACTTCGTCGTGGTGGAAGCGGTGGCGCAGCGGCTGCTGCGACACGCCGGGCTCACGGACGCGGAGGCCTGGCAGGCGCTGCGGCCGCTGGTGGAAGGGACGCTCGAGAATCTCGCGCGACTGGGGCCGTTGGGCGCGCTCACGGGTCCAGTGGCCCGGGGCGACGAGGCCACTGTTCGCCGCCACGTCGAGGCGCTCACGCAGGACGATGCGGCGTTGTACCGCGTCCTGGGGCGGGCCGCGCTCGAGCTGGCGCAGAAGCGGGGGATGGACGAGGGCCTTGCGGCGCGGATCGCCGGTGCGCTCGCTACTGATCTCCCGCCGGTAATCCGGAAGGCGTAGATCTAGTTGTAAACATCATCAAACATTAATAAACATTGACAAAACGGTAGTATCGTGGCTAGGTTAGACGCTCAAATCCCAAGGGCCTGGCCGTGTCCTCCGATCAGCGGATCACGAGCTATTCCGCCTTCCTGAAAGCACTGCTCAGCGACCGAGAACAGTTCTTCGAGGAGGTCGTCGACGCGGTCGCGCTTGGCAGCAAGCTGCGATACGCCGTCCTCACGATCATCGCACTGTCCGGCTTCTTCGGCCTCGTCGCCGGCGCGTACTCGGGTCCCGCGCAGGCGGTGTCCGCCGCCGTCAAGCTGCCGTTCTTGTTCTTCGCGACGTTCGCGGTGTGTTTTCCCACGTTCTTCGTGGTGCAGGTGCTCGTCGGCTCGCGCTTACGGCTGCTGCAGGTGGCGGTGCTCGTGTTCGGCGCGCTGGCGCTCACGTGCGTGCTCCTCGCGGCGTTCGTGCCCATTACGGCGTTCTTTCTCGTCACCGGCGCGAACTACTACTTCCAGCACCTCCTGAACATCGTGATCGCCGGAGTGGCCGGCCTGTTCGGGATGTACGCGCTGCACGAGGGGTTGAGTGTCGTGTGCGAGAAGCGCGGCGTATATCCCCGCAAGGCGCTCACCATCATGCGAGCGTGGGCGCTGCTGTTCGGGTTCGTGGGCATCCAGCTGGCGTGGACGCTGCGCCCGTTCCTCGGTGACCGTAACGAGCCCTTCCGGGTGTTCGGCACGTACCAGGGCAATTTCTACGCGGCGATCATCTACGCCGTTAACAAGCTCATGGCGGGAGACGCGAAGCCCGTGCCGCTACCGGCCCAGCACGACAGCCTCCCCCGGTTTCACAGCCTCCCGTTTTCCCCGGTCGACACGGTCGCCGACTCCGCCCATCACCGCGAGCGCCCATGACACGGGATGGCAACGAGCCTCGCGGACACTCTCCCGACAACGAGATCTTGACGATCGAGGAGGTCGCCGCCTATCTGCGGCTCACGCCGCAGACCATTTACAAGTGGGCCCAGGAGAAGCGGATTCCGGCGGCGAAACTGGGAAAAGAGTGGCGCTTTCGAAGGAGCATCATCGATCACTGGTTGGACGAGCAGATTCTCAGCAGCGAATCGGGCTTCGAGCACTTGAAACGGACCGTGTAGGATGGGGTCGGTGCTGTTCGCAGCACTCGGTCTATCGGTGATCGGTCATTCGGTTGCCCGGGATCTCCAGCAGGCCGTGCCTCCTGTTCACGTGGCCGTGGGGTTCGGCGTGGACACCGCGCGATCACCGCAGCGCGAGATCTTTGCGCTCTATCGGTCCTATCTGGCACATCTCAACGACTCGATTCGCCCCAATCCTTTTTGGTCCGCAGCCGAGCAGCAGCGCTGGCCGGTCTTCGATCTGCTGAGCGGGTACGTGTATCAGGGCTTCACCAATTTCACCGTAGTCCATCTCGCTCCGGCGGTGACTCTGGACAGTACCTACCTGATCCGAGCGCTCGTGTCGTCGGTTGGTGACTCGACGCGCGAAGTCAAACCCTTGGCGCTGTACCGCCTGTACGCGACTCGCGAGGCGGGCCGCTGGGTCCTCGCGAACGCCCTACCTCGCTTGACGCGCGCCTGGCGCCATGACACGATCAAGCATGTGACGTTCGTGTATCCGGCCATTCATCGCTTCGCGCGCCGCAGTGCGGAGCAGAGCGCCGCCTTCGCCGATTCTCTCGCGCGCGCCTTCGGAATCCCTCCTCCTGCCATCGACTACTATTTCACCGACGACATAATCGACACGTTCAGTGCGATGGGTCTGGACTTCTTCCCCATTGGTTTGGACACCGTAGGTGGCCGTGCGAACGCCGTCAATGGTCAGGTGTTTGTCGGCGCTTCCACGCACGGTGAGGACTATCGCCACGAGCTCGCCCACGTCGTCCTGGGGCCGCTAGTCGGTCGCGGCCGTACCGCGCCGGCCATCTTGGAGGGGCTCATGACGTGGACGGGCGGGTCGGCGGGCCTCGACTTTGCGCACCTCATGCCCGGACTCGAGGCCTACGTGCGCACGCACCCGCAGCTCACGCTCGAGACCGCGATCACGACGCCGCCTCCACGCGAAGGGTCGCTCGACGTGCTGTACGACGGCGCCGCGGTGTTGTGCGCTTTGGTATATGAAAAGGGGGGGCCTGCGGCAATTCGGGAGCTGGTAAGCGCAGGGCTCGACCTCGGCGGAGCGCTCCACACGGCGGCCCGCCTGCTCGGCGTGCGCCCCGAAGACCTGAACGGGGTCTGGCGCGACCGTGTGCTGGCCTACTGATCAGATCGTCGCCTCCTTCGGTCGCATCGTTCCGATCGTCGTTGCCTGCGACCTCCTTGCTTGCGTGAGCCCTCGGACGGCCGCACCGACTCCGACCACGCGCAGCTGGGCTGATTCCGGCGCCCGCGGTCCCGAAGCGGAGATCTATCGGACCTGGGTTCGATACCTGGAGTCAAAGAGAGGTCAGTATTCTGGGGCCGCAGGGAGACCATCACCCTATTGGCTGCGGGCCGAACAGCAGCATTGGCGCGTATATGATCTCGCTGCCAGCTACCTACCAAACTTCGCGACGCCCGACGTTCTCAGTATTCAACGTGACCCCGATCTTGAGGGGGAGTATCGTGTCGTCACGCGCTTTCACTCGAACAACGAGAACAACGCGATGCGCTCGCGTGACGTGAGGATGACCGTCTAGAAAGCGGATCCTTCGCGCCTGCGGCGCTCAGGATGACAGGCTCCGCTCACTACCGTCCTCACCCCCTGTCCCCCTCTCCCTTCGGGAGACGGGGAACGATGCACGGACGCCGTTCCCCCTCTCCTGAAAGGAGAGGGGGACAGGGGGTGAGGATTGAACGGCAGAGGGGATTAAAGGGTGAGGACCGAGCGCGCGCCACGCGCGCGAACGAAGGATCTGTTTGAAGAGGTCGCTGGCCTACTGATCTACGACCCGTACTCCGGCCGGGGGCGAAAACGTGAGCTCGCGGCCCGGCACCCCGCCGTTCACACGGATGTCCCGCAGCAGCACCGTGCGCCGCTGGCCCGACGCCTCCACGATGTCGAGGCGGCGGACCAGACCGTCGTCCCGGCTCACCCAGATCGTCGCCTCGCTGTAAGGCTGGTCGTCCGCCTTGGGCACGAGTGCCACGACATCGGCCACGCCGTCCGCCAGCGAGTCGGCCCGGACGTAGCGCGCCGTGTAGCGGTCTCGGGGATGCTCCACGAACTGCCCGATCAGGTTGGGGCCGGTCGAGCCGTACTCCGGAATACGGGAACGCAGCACCTGGCCCGGCGTGGTGCTGGGCGTGTAGAGCCACAGGAATCGTCCGTCCGCCACGATCCGGTCGCCTTTGGGATCGGTGAACCGCATGGCGAAGCGGCTGGGGCGCATCTGGTACAACCGGCCGCGCGTTGTGTCGGGCGCGCCGAGCATCGGATTGGTCACGACCTGCGTGAAGTCGGCCGACAGGCTGGTGATGGTCTGATACACGGCGCTGGCGTGGTCGAGGGTCGGCCAGGGGTCGGGGGATTGGAGGGCGAGGGAGAGCCCGATCGCAATGATTGCGGATTGCGGATTGCGGATTGCGGATTGGATTGGCGGGCGTCGGTTGGGGAGCCCGGCGTCCGCGCAGCGAAGCGCGCTCATACAATCCGCAATCCGCAAGCGACAATCCGCAATTGCCTCACGCTCCCACTCCCGCCGGCTCCGCCACCCGCCTCCCGATCACGTCCGCGATCACCCGAATTTCCCGCATCAGCTGGGCGAACTGGTCCGGATAAAGCGTTTGCGCCCCGTCGGACAGTGCCTGCTCGGGATTGGGATGCACCTCCACCATGATCCCGTCCGCGCCCGCGGCCACCGCTGCGCGGGCCATGGGGATCACTTTGTCCCGCAGGCCGGTGCCGTGCGACGGATCGGCGATAATGGGCAGGTGCGACAGCTTGTGCACGACGGGGATGGCGGTGAGGTCGAACACGTTGCGCGTGGCCGTGTCGAATCCGCGGATGCCGCGCTCGCACAGGATCACGTCGTGATTCCCCTCGGCGAGCAGGTACTCGGCCGAGAGCAGCAGCTCTTCGATCGTCGCGGACATGCCGCGCTTCAAGAGCACCGGCTTCTTGGCCCGTCCCGCGATCTTGAGCAGCGAGAAATTCTGCATGTTGCGGGCGCCGATCTGGATCAGGTCGGCCACTTCGGCGACGTAGCCGATCCCGTCGGGATCCATCGCCTCGGTGCAGATCAGCAGGCCGGTTTCCTCGCGCGCCTTGGCCAGGAGCTTGAGCCCGGGTCGGCCCAGGCCCTGGAACGCGTACGGCGAGGTGCGCGGCTTCCAGGCGCCGCCCCGGAGAATCACGGCGCCCGCGTCCTTCACGAGCCGGGCCGCTTCGATGATCTGGCGCTCGCTCTCGACCGAGCACGGCCCCGCGATCGTCACGACTTCGGTCCCGCCCACGGTCACGCCCCCGCCCCCCCCCCCCCCCCCCACCGTGTTCTCGCTCTTCCACTCGCGGCTCACCTGCTTGTAGGGCTTGGAGACGTGGATCACGTCCTGCACGCCGGGGAGGCCTTCGAGGCGCGACGCGTCCACCCGCCCGTCGTTGCCGACCAGGCCCACGGCGGTGCGCTGGGCGCCCGGCAAGGGCCGCGCCTTGTAGCCCATCTCCTCGATCACCGCGATCACGCGCCGGACCTCTGCTTCGGTCGCGCCGTGACGCATCACGATCAGCACTGCTACCGACTCCCCCCTCCCGCTCCGATGGTGAACCGGTCGCCGTCGCCCGCGGCCGTCACCGGTCCGCCGAAGTGCGTCGCGGCCGTGCGCGCCGGGTCCGAATTCTCTACCGGGGGATAGAAGTGCGTCAAGACGAGTCGCCGGGCGCCGGCTTCACGGGCCAGGTCGCCCGCCTGCTCGGGCGTCAGGTGGATGTCCATCGCCAGCTGGGCCGGCAGCGAGCACTCGGCGAGCAGCAGGTCGGCCCCGGCGGCCCAGCGCGCCAGCTGGCTCGAAGGACCCGTATCCCCGGTGTACACGAGCCTCCCTTCCGGCGCGGTGAGGGACAGGGCGACGCTCTCCTGGGAGTGCGGCACGGGAAAGGTCTCGAGGTTTACGTCCTTGTCGAGCGGGAACGGCTCGCCCGCCTGGACGTCGAGAATGCCGATGGGGAACCCCGGGTCGAGCAGCCACGGGCCGTAGCCCTCGGCGAGCTTCTTGAGGAGCCGCACCACCCCGGGTGGCCCCAGGATCACGAAGGGCTCCTGGCGCGCCGGCACGGTGGTGTACTTGAGCGCGTACACCAGCATCGGGAGCTCGCCCCAGTGGTCGGGGTGGAAATGCGACAGCACGACGTGCGTGATCTGGGGCCACGGCAGGCCGAATTGCGCCAGGCGGTGCAGGGCGCCCGCCCCGCAGTCCAGCAGGATCTTCAAGTTGCCGCGGCCGACCCAGTGGCACGCCGAGGTCCGGCTCCCGGACGGCGCGACGGTGCCGGTCCCGACGGTAACGAGCTCCACTCAGGCCGGTTCCATCTGACCCAGCCGGACGCCCACGATGGTCGAGACACCGGGCTCCTGCATGGTGACGCCGTAGACGGCGTCGGCGGCCTGCATGGTGCGGGGGTTATGCGTGATGACGATGAACTGAGTCAGGTCCTTGAACTCGGCCAGCAGGCGCACGTAGCGCCCGACGTTGGCGTCGTCGAGCGGCGCGTCCACCTCGTCGAGCAGGCAGAACGGGCTGGGCTTGGTCAGGAAGATCGCGAACAGGAGCGACACGGCCACGAGGGTCCGCTCACCCGACGAGAGCAGGTGAATACGCTGGGTGCGCTTGCCGCGGGGCGCCGCGTGAATCTCGATCTCGCTCTCGAGCGGCTCGGCTTCGTTGGCCAGTCGCACGTCGCATTCCCCCCCGCCGAACAGCGTCTGGAACACGGTGCGGAAGTTCTCGCGCACCTTGCCGAACGATTCCAGAAACATCGCTTTCGCCGTCTGGTCGATCTCGCGCGCGGCCTGCTGCAGCGACTGGCGCGCGGCCACGAGATCGTCCCGCTGCGTCATCAGGAACTCGAGGCGCTTCATCTCCTCGCCGTGCTCGTCGACCGCGAGCGCGTTCACCGGCCCGACCGCGTCGATCGCCGCCCGCAACCGCTCGTTCTCCTGACGCAGCCACTCCAGGTCTCCCGCCACTTCGGGCGCTTCGGCGAGCAGCTGGTCCAGCGGTTTGCGCCACTCGGCCTCGACCTGCGCCACGAGACCGCGCCGGCGACCGAGAATCTCGGTCCGCTCGAGCTCGAGCTTGTGCTCTTCGGCACCCCGGGCTTCGAGCGCCGCGCGGGCGGCTTCGAGTGCGGCCTCCGCCTGGGCGAGGCGCGCGTCCGCCTCCTCCACCTGCGTTGCGGCGTTGCGCGCGGCCGCCTCGAGCGCGCCCACCGCGAGACGGCGCTCCTGCAGGGTATCCTCCCACTGCGCCTGCTGCGCCGTGAGCGTCGCGGTATCGTGGTCCAGGGCCGCGATCTCCTCCACGAGGGTCGCGACCTGGCGGCGGGCTTCCTCGGTTTCAGCGGCGGCGCGCGTCGCGCGCTCCCGCGCGGCGGCGAGCCGTGCCTCCACCTGGGCGGCATCCACCTGCCACTTCACGCGCTGCTCCCGCGCCGCTTCTTGTCCGGTCTCGAGCTCGACTAGGCGCTGCCGCTCACCTCCCAGACGCTCGTCGACCCGCACGCGCTCCACGTCGTGCGTTTCGATCTCGCCGTGCAGCGCGCCGAGCCGGGCCTCCACTTCCGACAGGCGGGTCGACAGGCGCTCCACCTGCGCGGTCGCGTCGGCGGCCTCGCGCTGCGCGTGGACGGCGGCGCGCTCGGCGTCGCCCTTCAACGCTCCCGCCTCGAGCTCGTGCTGACGGGCCCGCTCCGACGCCTCGCCGGCCGCCGCGAACGCGGCTTCCGCCGCGGCGAGGTCGGCGAGCGTGCGCTCGAGCGCGGCCGTGGCGGCCGCGCGGACCGCTTCCGCCTCCGCGACTTCCTGCGCCAGCGCCTCGAGATCGGCGCGCCGCTGCAGCGGCCCGCTGCGGCTGCCTTTCCCCGATGTCCGACCTGCGAGGAACACGGCGCCGTTGGCGCGACGCAGCGCGCGGCTCCCGCCGCCCTCGCCGTCCAGCACCTCGTGTCCCGCGAGCAGCGCGCGTACCCACGCCGCCGCCGGCCCGTCCACGCGGAGACCTTCTTCCAAGGGGTGCCCGTCGGCGGCGAGCGCCGGCCCCGGCACGCTGGGGAGCAGCACCAGGGGGCCCGGCTGCGCCTGCTCGTGCCAGCGGCGGATCGCGTCCACCGCCGCCGCATCCCGCACGAGCACGGCGTGCAGCCATTCGCCCAAGAGCTGTTCCGCGAGCTCCGCGTCGCGCCGCCCGGTGCGCACGAAATCCGACAGCGGGCCGATCACGGCGTCGCCGAACTGCGCCTTCTCCTTGAGCAGCGCCTGCGCTGCGGGGGCGAGTCCCACCCGCTGGCGCTCGAGCTCCGCCAGGGCGTCGCGCCGGGCCGCCACCTGCGCCAGCGCCTCCTCGGCTTGACGCCGCGTCGCCCGGTTGTGCGTCTCCTGCTCCTTCAGCGCCGCCACCTGGCGCCGGGCCCGCTCCAGGTGCTCCGCGGCCTCCGCTGCCGCCAGCTCGAGCGCCGCGGCCTGCTGTGCCCGCGTGCCCACGGCGGCCGTCGCCGCCCACTCGGCTTCCGCGCGTGCGGCCCGCTCCTGCGAGGCGTGGGCCAGCTGCTGGCCCAGCTCGCCGCGCTCCCGCTCGAGCGCCGCGCGCTCGAGCTCGAGCGCCCGGAACGCCTCCGCCAGGCGCTGGACCGCCTCCTCCAGCTCTCGCACGGCGTTGCGCTGCGCCACCAACCGGTCGCGCACTTCCTGCTCGCGCGCCGTCCGACCCGCCAGCTCCTGGCCCACCGAACCGAGGTCGCGCTCGGCAGCCGCGCGCTCGGCCTCGGCGGCCGCCCGCTCGCGCTCGGTCTGCTGCGCGCGCCCCGCCTCCTGCTCGCGCCGCCGACCCGCGGTGGTGCGGCGCTGGCCGGCGTTGCGTAGCCGCTCCGCGGCGAGCGCCAGATCGCCCTCGAGGCGGCCCACCTCCAGCCTCGCCTCGTTCAGGCGGCGCTCCACGTCGGTACGCCGCGCCTCGGCGGTGTGCCGGGCCTGGACCTCGGCCTCGCGCGCCTGCTCGGCGTCCGCCAACTTCGCCCGCTCCGCCGGAAGCGCCGCCGCCAGCTGCTCCGCGCGCTGCCCCAGGCCCCCCAGCGCCAGATCGAAGTCCTCGAGCTCGCGCCGCACCAGTGTGAGCGCGATCGCGAAGCGCTCCTCGGTCATCTTGCCGTAGCGCTCCGCCTTGCCGCGCTGGCGCGCCAGGCTGCGCACCTGGGTCTGCACTTCGCTCACCAGGTCCTCGAGCCGGGCGAGGTCCGCCGCCGTCTCTTCCAGCCTGCGCTCGGTGCTCGTCTTGCGGTCGCGGTACAACCCGATCCCGGCCGCTTCTTCGAACAGGGCACGCCGCTCCTCGGCCTTCTCGGACAGGAGCGCCTCGATCATCCTGGCTTCCATCACGACCGCGGCGTCCGCACCCAGGCCCGTGCCGCGCAGCAAGTCTTGGATGTCCCTGAGCCGCACCGGCGATCGGTTCAGCAGGTACTCACTCTGTCCCGAGCGCGACAGCCGGCGCGTCACGAGCACCTCCTGGTACGCGATCGGGAGGGTGCCGTCCGTGTTGTCGAACACGAGCGAGACTTCCGCGACGTTCACCGGGCGGCGGCCGGTCGAGCCCTGGAAGATCACGTCCTCCATTTTGCCGCCGCGCAACAGGCGCGGCGATTGCTCGCCCAGCACCCAGCGCACGGCGTCGGAGATGTTCGACTTGCCGCACCCGTTCGGCCCCACGATGGCCGTCACCCCGGTCTCGAACGGCAACTCGACCGCGCCCGCGAACGACTTGAACCCCGCCAGCTCCAGCCGGGTCAATCTCATGGTGTGGCCCTCATCCGGGTGACGAGCTTGGCGCGAACGCCGGCACGCTTGAGGCGCGCTTCGAGCACGCCGCCCTGCTCTGGGGTCTCGAGCGCGCCCACCAGCAGGCGGCCGTCGCCGTCCCGCGCCAGGGCGGGGATGCCGCGCGCCCGCAGCTCGTCCGGGGTGGTGCCGCTCACCGCGTACGAGTAGGGCGCCCGCAGCACGTCGCCCTGTCCGCGTTGGGCGAGCCGGCGATTCCACAACGTGGCCCGCACGGCGACCGCCGAGTCGCGCGTGCGATACCCGCCCGCGAGCACGCGATACCAGACGGTGCCCCCCCGCCGCGGACCGAGTGTCACTGGGGTGACGAACGGTGTGATGCGCTCGGCTGTGAGCCGGTCGGCGAGCGCCAGCGCGCGGTCGAGGCGTGCGTAGGCCGCGAGCTGCACGGTCCAGGCGAGGGAATCGACGCGCGGCTGCGAGGGGGCGGGCGGAGCTGGAGCCGGTGCGGGGGTGGGGGCGGCGCGTACGGCGGCGTTGGGTGCGCGGTGTTCCGCGCCGCGGGCCAGCAGCGCCCACCCGCCGGCCGTGCCGGCGACGAGCGTCGCGGCGATGACTACGGGCCGGGTCCGGCGGTGCGACACGCCCGTCCGGAGGCCCGGACGCACCGCCGCCGAGATCCGGCCTGGCGGCGGCGCAATGGCTCGCGGATCGGGGGCCGGTGTCGCGAGCGGCGTCCACCGTTCCCGTACCACGCCGAGCAGGGGGATGCCGCGCTCCATCGCGGCGGTGATCCCCTGGCCGATCGACGACTCGGGCTCGTAGCCGTCGGCCGAGAGCACGATCAGCCCGTCCGGCACGGTCGACAGGCGCGCCAGCGCGCCGGCGGAGAGATACAACAGCAGCAAGGCGTCTTCCGAGCGGAAGCCGCCGTGCAGCTTGCGCCAGCGGGGATTGGCGAACAGGTCGCCGGCGTGTGCGGTGACCGTCCCCGCGGCGATGAAAAACACGCGGTCGACCTCATGCGCCGCCTTGTTGAGGGACACGTCGTACTCGAACGCGTCCACGATGCCCTCGGCGGGGCTGAGGCCGACCACTTCGTGCAGCGTGGGACGCTCGAGCCACAGGTCGACGAGCGCGACGCGGCGGTCACCCCGGGCCGCAGCGCGCGCCACGTCCCACGCCGCCCCCGCGGCCCACGCGTGGTCCCCGGTTGCCGGTACCAATGCCACGAGCGCCTGTCCGGTCAGGAGCGAGGGCACAAGGGCGTCGAGCCGCGAGCGCGGCAGAGGACGACCGCTCACGGCGTCGGCTGGTAGATCCAGAAGGGGCGGCCGAGCTTGCGCCCGATCGCCTCGGCTTGGGCGCGCGTGGGATAGGGTCCGAGCACCACGCGGTAGCCGTCGTCGGGATTCTTGGGTTGGAGCACGCGCGCCCCGAGTCCGGCTCGCGTGAGCTGCTGCGCCATCTCCGACGACCAGGCCTCGTTCTGCGATGTCGAGACCTGCACATACATCGGACCCTCGGGCCCCGCCGTGTCCGCGGCAGTCCCCTGATCCGCGGGCGCGGCGGCGCCGCCATCGGCATCGGCGAACGCGCCGCGGTAGCCGCCTCGGGGCCGCCACGCCGTGAGCAGCCAGACGTCCGACGCCCCGCCCTTCACACGCCCCGCCTCCGCGAGTGAATCGGGCCGGTAGGAGACAATGTCGTCGCCCCGCGGTACGATCAGCGCGCCGTCCGGCCCAATCGCCGGGAGGTCCACACGCCACGTGGACGGTACCGACCCCACCAGCCGCTTCACGGGTAGATCCACCACCCATACCGAGTCTCCACCGGTCGGCTTGGCCAGGAGCCAGCGCCCCAGCGGGTCCAGCCGGATCGTCTCGGCGGGCAGCGGTAGCGCGACGCCGTCGATCTCTTCCCGATCGAACCGATCGATCGCGGCGAGCCCCGGCTCCGTGCGCCGGGCGACGTAGATGCGGTGGCCCGAAGGCGAAAACACCAGCGCGCGCGGGTGATCGCTCAAGGCGATGAACGTAGCGTCGCGCCGGCCCAGGGGATCCATCAGGAGAACGCCCGAGTCGGTCGCCACGGCCACCACGTCACCCCAGCGGGTCGCGGCGACGTCGCTGCCCGCCGGCAGGGGCCGGCTGGTGGGGGGCTGATCGGCGGCGGCGGTGATGAGCTTGGGCGGGTCGGCGGCGACGAGCCGTTGGTCGGCGGCCCCGAACAGCTGCTGCGGCACCGCCGGCAGAGGCTGTGGCCATGCGACCCGCACGCGCCGCGCCACCGACACCACGCGGCCCTTCGCGTCCACCGTGTACAAGGTACCGTCCGGGCCGAGCGTTGCCTGCTCGATGGCCGTCGCGACCGTGTCCACGCGCGCGCTGCCGAGATCGAGCGCGAGCACATCGCTCTTGAGCGTGGTGTCGCTCTTCGCTTTCGCGCCCTTCCGCTTGCTGGTGGTGTCCCGTTGGGGCGTGGTGACGTAGAGGAACTCCGCCTCCGGGTCGAGCCCGATCACGCGCCGTACCTGGGGCAGCCGGCCGCGGATCGCGGTCGGGATCTCGACGAGGCTCGGCAGGCGGTACACGCGGGGAACCCCGCCCTTGGCGGGGATGCGGATCGCCACCCCGGCGGTGCGGGCCGCTCCGGCGGCTGCCTTGCTAACTGCTTGTTTTACCTGTGGTTGGGACGATGCTGCGGCAGGCGCCCGGGACCGGCAGCCCCAGAGCGTCAGGCTGATGAGGACGAGGTACGATCCGCGGATACGCAAAAGGCCTCGCCGGACAAGATAGGCAACCGGCGAGGCCAGGACAAGTGTTTTAGCCGTGCGGAGTTAGAACGTCGGCCCAAGACTCACTGTCCAGTAGGCGTTGGGGTGGTCCGGACGATTGATCGGCTTGGTATAGTCGAACCGCAGCACCACGAAGCCCAGGAAGTTCATGCGGATCGAGCCACCCCAGCTCCTCAAGGGCGTGCGGTAGACCTCTTGATCCTGGGTCCCGCGGTTCCACACGACGCACGAGCCCGGGGACCCATCGCACGACGTGCCGTTCCAGGCGAGTCCTATGTCGTAGAACAGAGCGCCTTCGATGGGCGGCAGGCCCACGGGAAGGAATCCGAGCACCAGGCTGCGCGTGAGCGGGAAGCGCAGCTCCGCGTTGAACACGGCGATCTTCGAGCCGATGAGCTGGTCCAGGTTGCTGCAGCCGGTGACTCCATTGCTGCTCGAGCTGGGGTTCAGGCACTCGTTATTGAGGATCGAGCCCGCCGTGTAGCCGCGCAGCAGCTCCGTGCTCCCGAGGTACTGCGGGAACAATTCGGCGTCGCGGCCGAAGCGGCCGAAGAACAGCCCGCGCACCGCGAGCGTGAACGGCCGGAAGAACAAGTAGCGCCGCCAGTCGGCCAATCCCGCGGTGAATCTCCAGTCTCCGAAGCTGGGCGACAGCTCGAAGCGCGAGCGCGCTCCGGCGAACGGCCCGACGAATCCGAACAGCGAGTTGTCGTGTACGAGGGCCACCTGAGGTCCGTAATAGGTGACGGACCCCAGGTCGAGTGTCGCCTCGTCCTGGAACTGACAGAACGAGGGATCGCACAGGAAGTGCTCCTGCAGGACCGACTGGCTGATGTTCGAGAAGTGGCCGCCCAGCTCTACGCGCGTGAACCGGTTGAACGGATAAAAAGCCTGCGCGAACAAGTCGCGGATCACGAACCGCTCGATCTGGGGTGTGAACGTGGTCGTGCCGTCCGTGTTCGGCGTCACGGTCGTCGGCAGATAGAAGTACAGCGGCTGCTGCGACCCGCCGAACGCCCAGTTGAGCCGGTGCGCCTGGTTGATGTAGGCGGCAAGGACCTGTGCCTCGCTCAGCCGCCCGTTCACGGAGCCGGAGAACACCATCGTGTGGTTGCCGAGAATATCCGACAGCGAGATCGCGGTGCCGCCGAAGAAGCCGCGGCCGAAATTGTTGCGCTCGTACCCCACGGTCGGCCGGGCCACGTAATCGGGCGTGTAGCGCGTATGGTAATCCTTGAGCGTGAACTCGGTCGTGTCGGGGAGCGCGGGTGAGGAGTCGAGCAGCGCCTTCACCGACACGGGGGCGGGTCCGGCGCCCGAGTCGGAGCTCTGCGGCGCGCTCCCAGAAGCACGGAATCCCGTGGGGGAGCGGTACACGGAGGCGCCGCCGCGCTGCTCCTCCGCGGGCGCGGGCGCGGCCGCCTCACCGGCGGGCTTCGCCGCCTGCCCGGCCTCGTGCTGCTGGGCGGCGAGCAACGACGTCACCGGCATCGTCGCGGGCGGCTGATAGGGCTGCCGCCGCAGCGAGCGGGGGTTGTCCACGGCGTAGACGTTATACTCGCCCTCTTCGTAATAGGCGAAGGCGAGCCGGTCGGCCTCGTGCGCCCAGGAGAGGCAGGGCGAGAGCGGCGTGATGCCCGACACGCCGGTGTACACGTCGGTGAGCTGGAAGATGTTGCCGTCGCCCAAGTCGTACAGGAAGACGTTGCTGATGCCGGAGCGGTCGGAGACGAACGCGAGCGACCGGCCGTCGGGCGCCCAGGCGGGGTCGATGTTCTTCCCCTGATCCATGTGCCCCAGCAGCTCGATCGTGCCCTTGTCGAGATGGAACAAGGCGATCCGCATGTTGCCGAACTTGAGGGCGTCGAAGTCGGTCTTGGGCCCGCGGTCCGTCGCAAAGGCGATCGTCTTGCCGTCGGGCGCCCAGGACGGCTGCAGGTCGGCGTACTTGTCGTTGGTGAGGCGGTGCAGGCCCGAGCCGTCCGCGTTGACCACGAACAGGTCCGAAATGCCGCCGTCGTAGCCCGAGAACACCAGCTCTTTCCCGTCGGGCGACCAGGACGGTGTCGTGAGCCCGTTCAAGGGCAGCGGAATGCGGCGCACCTCCTCGTCCTTCTTCACGTCCAGGATCACGAGGTCGTCGCGATCCCGACGCTTGGCCGCGATGGCGAAGTAGCGGCCGTCGGGCGACCAGGAGCCCGCCGAGTTAATGAAGCGCAGGCTCTCGTAGTTGCTCGACAGGGTGGACTTCACCAGGCGCCGCAGCACCTTGCCCGTCTCCGCGTCGGCGAGATAGAGATCGACGAAGAACGAGTTCTTCTCGCTGAAGTACGCGATCTGGCGCCCGTCGGGCCTGAGCGCGGGGGCGATGTGCAGCGTGCCCTCCGAGCGCTTGCGTGTGAGCAAGGGCTGCGCGATGCGGCGGGCGCGGTAGTGGTCGGCGAGCTGCGGCAGGTACGTGGTCTGCACCGCGTCGCGCCACCCGCTGATCAGCTCGTCCAACGACACGCCGATGATGCGCTTGAACGCGCCCTCGACGCCTGCGGAGGTGGACGCCTGCAGGATCTGGCCGACCGCCTCGTCGCCCCACTTTTCCCCGACATAGGCCCAGATCGCGTGACCGAAGTAATAGGGGAACACCTCGTCATAGCTCAGCTGCTGCAGCGTGGGGAGGTGGCCCTCCACCGAAGCGTCCCGCAGCCACATGGCGGTGTGGTTGTCGATCGGTCCGACCGAGAGATACTCCGCCATGCCTTCCATGAACCACAAGGGCGGGTTGATGTTCACGTAGGTTTGGATGCCGGCGCCGATGCGGCCCCGGCTGAACACGTCGTACTGGAACTGGTGCACCATTTCGTGGCCGACCACGTGCTCCAGCTCTTCGTAGGCACCCGTGAACGGCAGCACCATGCGGTGCTTGAAGAACTCGGTGAAGCCGCCCGTCTCCTCGCCGACGTCGCCCGAGGTGGTGTTGGTCTGCTGGAAGTCGGACTGCGACGCGTAGAAAATGATTGGCTTCCGGCCCTGGAACTGGTGATGCAGCACCCGCGACAGCCGGGCGTACCAGCGCTCGGCGATGCGCGCCCCGTCGAGTGCCGCTGCCCGCTCGGCCGGATAGTAGTAGACTTCGAAGTGTTCGGTCTGGATGATGTGGAAGTCGAAGTTCTGGTACTGCACTTTGTTCTGCCCGAAGTACTGCGCTACCAGCGGCGCCGCGCCGAACAGCGCGAGCGCCGCCACGATCCCGCCCATGCGTCGCATGACCGTCATCCTTTCGACCCGCCCTCGGGTGCGCCCGCCGCGAGCACCGGGGCGTCGCCCCACAGGCGCTCGAGCTGATAGAACTCCCGCAATTCCGGATGAAAAACGTGCACCACGAAATCCACGTAGTCGAGCAGCACCCACCGACCCTGTCTCAGCCCTTCTACGTGATGCGGCACGATGCCGCGCGGCTCGAGCGCGGTCATCAGGTGCTCCGCCATCCCCCGCACGTGCGCATCCGACGTTCCCGACACGATCACGAAGAAATCTGCCGCGGCGGTCAAGCCACGCAGGTCGAGCACCATCGGGTCGATGCCTTTGCGGTCGACGAGCGCCGCGGTCACGAGCTGCAGCGCCGCCAGCGCATCGCCGCCGGGGCGCTCCGCCGGGCGCCCAATTCTCCTGCTAGTCATAGCGCCGCGAGCGGGCGTTTGTTCCGTCTTCAATCTGATAGAACACGCCCCACGCGCCGATGCCGGCGTGCGCCGCGATGACGGGCGTGATCGGCGCCACGATGCACGCCTTGGGAGCGTAACGCGCCACCAGCTCGGCCGCCAGCTGCTCGGCGAACGCCGCAATGTCCGCGTGCGCGATCCCCAGTCGCAGCTCGCGAGGTCGCCCGGCCAGCGCCCGGTCGAGGTGTTCGAGCAGGCGCCGCCGGGCACCCGCACGGCCCCGGCTGCGGGTCACCGGATCGAGCGTCCCCTCTACGGATATGGACAGGATCGGCTTGATGTTGAGCCGGGACCCGAGCCAGGCGGCCAGCCGCCCCACCCGACCCGAGCGCAGCAGGCGGTCCAGCGTGTCCACCGTAAAGAAGCCCCCGGACCGATCGCGCACCCGCCCGAGCTCGCGCACGATGTCCGCAGCCGCCCACCCCTGGGCCGCCAGTTCGGCCCCGCGGAGCACGAGCAGCCCTTCGCCCAGGCTCGCCGAACGACTGTCCACCACTGTGATGCGGTCGCCTTCGGGATCGAGCCGGTGGGCGGCGGCGAGAGCCCCCGCGTGAGTGCCCGACAGCCGGCCCGAGAGGGCCACCACGACGACCTGCTCCCCGGCCCGGAGCGCGTCGCGGTACGCGTGCTCGAATGCGTCGGGAGTCGGTTGCGACGTGCTCGCATCGTACCCCGCGCGCAGCCGCTCGAAGAACTCCGGCCCCGTGAGCTCTACCCGATCGCGGTACACGCGCTCCTGCAGCACGAGCTGCGTGGGGACGAGCTCGATGCCGTGCTCGACCACCAGCGGATCGGGCAGATCGCACGCGGTGTCCGCGACGAACACGACGGGGCGCTTGGCGGCGACCCGGAGCGCACGCTGCTGCGCTCGCATGTCCTCGGCCTTGGTCGATTCGACGCTGCCCCAGCCCGCCGCCAGCGCGAACACGGCATCCGGGGTGTCCGTGTGTACGTGCGCCTTGAGCAGGTCGCCCGTCTCGAGCACGACGATCGAGCCGCCCAGCGCCCGCAGCGCCCGGCGCACCGCGGCGCCGGGCGGCAGGGTGGAGCCGCGCACCAGCAGCTCGGTGCAGAACCGAAAGTCACGCTCGGGCGCCACGTCGGTCTCGGCGGCGGCGTTCGCGACCACGCGATCCACCGCGCCGCGCGCGGCGTGGCCCTGCTCGATGAGTCGCTTCACCCCGTCGAGGAAGCGGACGAACCCTTTCGCGCCGGCGTCCACGACGCCCGCCGTCTTGAGCACCGCGAGCAGCTCCGGCGTACGCGCCAGGGCCCGCTCCGTCTGGTCCACGAGGCGACGCATGAACACCTGCAGGTCGGGCTCATCCTCGGCGCGGGTCGCCTCGGCCGCGGCCTCGCGAACCACGGTGAGAATGGTCCCCTCGACCGGCTCGTCCAGCGACGCCTGCAGGCGCTCGAACCCGCGGACCATGGCCCGGGCCAGATCGTGCGGGCTGGCGCGGGTGAGATCGCCGAAGCCCTCGTCGAGCCCGAGCAGAAACTGCGACAACATCATGCCGGAGTTGCCGCGGGCGCCGCGCACACTCGCCTGGGCCATCGTAGCGGTGACCTGCGGCAGGGGGGCGTCCCCCAAAACGCGCAGCGCCTGTGCCACCGCGCGCAGCGTGAGGCAGAGGTTGGTCCCGGTGTCGCCGTCCGGGACCGGGAAGACGTTGAGGCGATTCAGCTCGTCGCGTCCCGCCGCCACCCAATCGGCGGCGGCGAGCAGGGAACGACGCAGTCGGGGGCCGTCGATGTAGGCGATGCCGATGCCCGCAGTCACTCGTGGCGCTATTCCTTGACGACGGTCACCTGGATTTCGGGGCGCACGTCGGGGTGCAGCTTGATCCCGACCCGGAACTCGCCCAGCTCGCGGATCGGCTCGGGGAGATCCACCTTACGCTTGTCCACCTTGATCCCAAGCTCCTCGAGCTTGCGCTGCACGTCACCCGCCGTGACCGAGCCATACAGCTTGTCCTCCTCGCCGACTTTGACGGCGAAGCTGAGCCGGACCTCGGCGATGCGCGTGGCCTCGGTCTCGGCGGCGCTCTTCTCGTCGGCGCGCTGCCGGGCGATCCGCTCGGCCTCGTACGCGATCTTCTTCTTGTTCGCCTCGGTGGCCGGGTAGGCGAGCCCCTGCGGCAGCAGGTAGTTGCGGGCGTAGCCGTCCTTCACCTTCACGACGTCGCCCGCGGCGCCGAGGTGCTGCACGGTTTCACGCAGGATCACTTCCATGGGTCGAGTTCCTTAAGAGAAGATTGCGCGGAAACGGTTCACGCCGGCGCGGGCGTCGGCGGGCGCGCCGCCCGCGTGGCCCGCCAGGCCAGCGCGAGCGCGACGAGCGTCTCGAGCACGAGCCACACGGGCCAGCCGGCGGCGAGCAGCCGCACCGTGGGCTCAAAGGCGGGGTACAGACCCGGGGCGACCTCGATCACACGCCGCATGGCGCCGCTCGCGTCACGCGTCGCCTCCCACTGAGCTTCCTGCCACACGGACGGTCCCACGGTCAGCGGCCCGAGCAGCGCGACACCGGCCGCCGTGTAGAGACACGCCCGCAGCGCGAGCGGCCAGAAGCGCGCGCTGGCCGGGCGCGCCGCGGCGCAGGCGGCGAAGGCCACCGACACCAGCACGATCCAGGCCCGGTCGAGCGCGCCGAGCAACCCGGCCACGGGGCCGAGCAGCAGCGCCACGCCGGCTCCGGCGGCGCCGGCCAGCACGAGCCACTGTACCCGCGATCCTGGTCGCGCCGCCACCCGCAGTGCGGCGAACGACAGCGCCACGAGGCCGAGCCAGCGCCCCACCGTCAGCCGACGTATCCCTTGATGTACGGCAGCAGCGCCAGCTGGCGCGCCCGCTTGATCGCGGTGGCGAGCTGGCGCTGATGCCGCGCGCACATGCCCGACAGCCGGCTCGGGAGAATCTTGCCGCGCTCGGTCAGGAAGCGGCCGAGCGTGCGGTCGTCCTTGTAGTCGAGCACCCGCACCCCGGACTCGCACACAGGACACGTCTTGGCGGGCCGTCTCATGCGTCGTCCTCCTCGATCTCGTCCACGACATCGGCCGCGATGACCGCGGGAGCGGCCGCGGGCTTGGCCGGCAGGCCTTCGGACACGACCACGAGGAACCGCAGCACGCCTTCGTCGAGCTTCACGGCTCGCTCGTACTCGGGGAGTAGCGCCCCCGCGGTCTCGTACTGTGCGACCACGTAGTAGCCGGAGTCTTTCTTCTTGATGGGGAAGGCGAGGGAACGTTTGCCCCATTGCGCGACGTTGGTGATGGTGCCCTTGCCGTCTTTGGTGAGGAGGGCGTGGAACCGCTCCAGCTTTTCGCTGATCGCGGGCTCTTCCAGCGCGGGATCGAAGATGTAGACGGTCTCGTAGCGACGAGCCATGCCACCTCCCTTTGGTCATAGACGACCCGACGCAGGTGCCGCGTCGAGTAGGGATCGCAACAGGGCGGAAAGATAGAACCAGGGTGCAGGGTGGGGAAGGGCGCGTCGCGCGCGTGATGTCGCTCACGAACGCCGTCGCACCACGCCTGCTTTTGAGGCCGCGGCGACACGGTGTGACGACCATCACGCTACGCAGCGCCCCGCTCAATCATCCTTTCGATAAGGAGTTGCGCCGGGGCGCGGTGCCGAGCGCGAAATGGCACCGCTCTTGCCTTACTACGGTGACGAACACGCACCAGGAAGCGACGCATGCAAGCAGCGGGTCTCTGGCTTCGCGCGCGCGCCACACGCGCCGTCGTGGCGACAGCAGGGTTGATCACCCTGTTGGCGCTACAGCCGGAGCCCGCGCGCTTCAGCGCCGTTGCAGCGACGCGGGTTTCGCACGTGCGAGCGCTGGTGCTGTCCGAGCAGGCGCGTCGCTACCTGGTACTGCAGTTTCGGTCCTTCCCGACCGAGTTCATGGGCTGCATGATCGGCGAGATGCACGGGAACGCCGTGATCGTGCACCGGATCGCCCCCGCCGACGTGGATCCCAAGCAGTCCACGGCGACGCGCGTCGTGCCCAACCAGACGTGCGAAGACGCCGGCTGGACCGGGACGGTAGGGGTGATTCACAGTCACCCCAGTGGCGAGCGCTGCTGGTACTTCTTCCCGGGCACGCAGGTGGCCACGTCGGACGCCCAGTCGTTCGGCCGCCAGCCCTATCCGGTGGACGGCATCATGTGCGGTGACCGCGTGGTCTGGATCAGCCGGGACATGGTGCAGCAGCAGGTGCCGCTCGTCGGTTCGGGAGTGCCGTAGGCCGGTCCCCACAGTAAATTCCGGGGTGTGAGGCCCGTTGCACTGAGCAGCCTGCTCATCCTGTGCGTGGGCGCGTCCCGTTTGGCAGGGCAGGTCGGCGACCCGACCGCACGGATCGTGGGCACGGCGCGGTCGTCCACCAATGGCCTTCCCATCGCCGGCGTGATGGTCGCGGTACGCGGAGCCCGGGCGTTCGGCGTGAGTGATAGCGCCGGGGTTTTCGCCCTCGCCGGGCTGCCACCGGGACGGCAGACGGTCCGCGTCCTCTACGGCGACAGCCTGTCCTACGACAGCGAGGTCACGCTCAAGCGCGGCAAGACGCTGGCGCTCTCCGTGCTGCTCGACGTCGACGCGGTGGAGCTGAGTCCAATCGTCGTCGAGGCGCGGAGCTGGCGCGCCGACCGCAGCCTGGCCGGGTTCTACGACCGCAAGAAGTGGCGGTTCGGCCGGTTCTACACGTTGGCCGACCTCGAGCGCCGCAGCGGGCTTTCGCTCCGGAGCCTGTTGAGTGAAACGGGGGTGCAAGTCCGGTGCGGCATCGGACCCTGCCTGCCCATCGGTGGGGAGCTCTGGCGGCGCTGCGTCCTGACGTTGTTCCTCGACGGGATGCAGCTGCCGGCCGATTTCCTCGAGACGATACGGCTCGACGATCTCGCCGGGGTCGAGGTGTACAAGCGCGGGTTCGACGTGCCCATCGAGTTCCAGCACACCTTTGGCGGCGGCTGTGGGGCTGTGCTGTTGTGGAGCCGGTACTAGACGTTGAACCGGAACAGCAGGATGTCGCCGTCCTTGACCACGTAATCCCGCCCCTCACTGCGCACCAGGCCCTGCTCCCGGGCCGCCTTGTAGGACCCCGCCCGCACGAAGTCCGCGAACGCCACGGTCTCGGCCCGGATGAAACCGCGCTGGAAGTCGGAGTGGATCTCGCCGGCTGCCGCGAACGCGGTGTCGCCCCGATGCATGGTCCAGGCGCGGACTTCGTTTTCGCCCACCGTGAAAAACGTCTGGAGGCCGAGCAAGCGGAACCCGGCGTGAATCAGGCGGTCGAGCCCCGGCTCCGTGACCCCGGCGCTCGCGAGGTATTCGCGCCGCTCGTCGCCCGCCAGCTCGCCCAGCTCGGCCTCGAGCTTGGCGGAGAACAGCACGATCTCCGCTTCTTCGTGGTGCGTCTGGACCGCGGCGCGCAGCCTGTCGAGCCAGGGTCCTCCGCCCGCGGCCAGGTCCGGCTCGTTGACGTTGGCCGCGTACAGGATCGGCTTCGCCGTGAGCAGGCCGAGCTGTCGCAGGAACCGGACGGCCTCCTCGCTCTCGCCCGCCTCGCGCGCGCCGCGGCCCGCGTTCAGCTCCGCCAGCACGCGTTCCAGCACGACGAGCTCGGCCTGGGCGTCCTTGTCACCCGCCCGCGCGGTCTTGCGAGTCTTGTCGAGCCGCCGCTCCACCACCGCGAGATCGGCCAGGGCCAGCTCGCTCGTGATCACGTCGTGGTCGCGCACCGGATCCACCGGGCCCATCACGTGCACCACGTCGGGATCGTCGAAGCAGCGGATCACATGGACGACGGCGTCCACCTCGCGGATGTGCGACAGGAACTGATTGCCGAGCCCCTCGCCCTGGGACGCGCCCCGGACCAGCCCGGCGATGTCCACGAACTCGACCACCGCGGGGACCTTCTTCTTGGGCTTGACGAGCGCGTTCAGCTGTTCCAGCCGCGGGTCGGGGACCTCGACCACCCCGACGTTGGGCTCGACGGTGCAAAACGGATAGTTCTCCGCCGCCGCGGCCCTGGACGAGGTGAGCGCATTGAAGAGCGTGGACTTGCCGACGTTGGGGAGACCGACTATGCCGAGACGCAGCATATCGTCACGTGCGTAGCCATTGCTCGACAGCCGCGATCAGCTCCGGCTGGAGCGTCTCGAGCTGCTCGAGCTGCTCAGGATCGAACGGCGCGAGCACGTACTCGGACCAATCGCTCATGCCCTCGGGAAGCGGGCCCACGCCGATCCGCAGGCGCGCGTAGGCTTGCGACTGCAGTGCCGCCTCGATGCTCTTGAGGCCGTTGTGACCGCCCGACGACCCCTCGCCCCGCAGCCGGAACGTGCCGGAGGGGATCTGAAAGTCGTCCACCAGGATGAGCAGGTCGCTCGCCGGGTTGAAGGCCGGATCGGCGCGCAGGGACGCGAGGGCCGCGCCGCTCGAGTTCATGTGGGTCGTGGGCTTGAGGATGCGGACCGGCACGCCGTCCACCTCACCCTCGGTGAAACGAGCGCGCTCGCCGCGGCGGAACGGGGGGAAGCCCCAGTGCGCGACGAGCGCCTCGGCCAGCCAGAAGCCCGCATTGTGCCGCGTCGCCGCGTACTCTGGCCCCGGGTTGCCGAGGCCGACCACGGCGCGCAAGCGTCAGCTCTCTTTGCCGCCCTTGGGCTTCTCCGCCTTGTCGGGCTTGGCCGGTGCCCCTCCCCCCGCCGCCCCGCCTCCCGCCCCACCCTTGGCTTCGGGCTTGGCGGGCGCGGCGCCCTCGGCCGCTCCCTCGCCCTCTTCCTCTTCTCCCTCGCGCACCTTGCGGATCAGCTCGGGCTCCGCGACCTCGGTCGCGGCCTCCGGGGTGGGCGCCGCCACTTCCTCGGCGCGCGGCGGCACCACGGTCGCGATCGTCAGGTCCGCCTCGGTGAGGATCTTGGCGTTGGGGATGGTCAACTCCCGCACGTGCAGCGAGTCGCCGATCTTGAGCGCGGTGACGTCGAGCTCGACGCGGTCCGGGATGTTCTCGGGCAGGACCTCGATTTCCACCTCGCGGGTGACCTGGTCGAGCACGCCGCCGGCGTTGCGCACGCCGTCGGGACTGCCCACGAGATGCACGGGAACTCGGAGCTTGACCTTCTCCGCGGCGTGGATCTCGTAGAAGTCCACGTGAATGATGTCGGGCCGCAGCGGGTGCCGCTGGATCTCGCGGATCAGCGTCTTCACGGCCGCCTTGCCGTCCACGGCCAGCTCGATGATGGTGCTGGCGGGCTCGATGCCGGTGAGCGCCTTCTCGAGCGCCTTGGCCTCGAGCTCGAGCGGTTGGGTGTCGCGCCCGTGCCCGTAGATCACTGCGGGGACCTTGCCGCGGAAGCGGGCCTGGCGCGCGCCACCCTTGCCAGTCGCCTGCCGGGGGCTCGCCGTGAGAGAGATGGTCTGGGCCATGCGTCAGTCCTCAGCCGTAAGTCGTAAGCGGCAAGTCGTCGAACAGCGAGCTCACCGACTGGTTCGAATGCTCGTACCCGATCGCTTTCGCCATCAGTCCGGCGATCGACAGCACCTTCAGCCTCTCGAAACACCGGTCTTCGGGGATCCGGATGGTGTTCGCCACCACCACCTCGTCGATACACGACGCGCGCAGCCGCTCCACCGCGGGCCCCGACAGGAGCGCGTGGGTCGCGAACGCGTAGATCTTGCGCGCTCCCAGCCGCTGCAGCGCCGCCGCCGCCTCCGTGATCGTCCCCGCCGTGTCGATCATGTCATCGGGGATGAGGCAGTCCTTGTCCGCCACGTCGCCCACGACGTTGACGACCTCGGCCACGTTGGCCGATGGTCGCCGCTTGTCGATGATCGCCAGCGACGCGTTCAGACGCTTGGCGAACCCCCGGGCCATCTTGGCGGACCCGACGTCGGGCGCCACCACGACCGGATCGTGCAGCTGCTTCAGCCGGAAGTAGCTCACGAACACCGGCGCCGCGTACAGGTGGTCCACCGGGATATCGAAGAACCCCTGCAGCTGGTGGGAATGGAAGTCCATTCCCAGCACGCGATCCGTTCCGGCGTGCGTGATCAGGTTCGCCATCAGCTTGGCGCTGATCGCCACGCGCGGCTGATCCTTCCGGTCCTGGCGCGCGTAGCCGAAATACGGCAGCACTGCCGTGGTGCGAGCCGCGCTCGCTCGGCGCGCCGCGTCGATCAAGAACAACAGCTCCAGATAGTTCTCCGCGGGTGGGTTGGTCGGCTGAATGATGAACACGTCCCGCCCGCGCACGTTCTCGTCGATCTTGACGAAAATCTCCCCGTCGGCGAAGCGCCGGATCGTCACCGCACACAGCGGCTGCCCCAGGTGCTTGGCCATCTCCTCGGCGAGCGGCCGGTTGGCCGTGCCGGCGAGCAGCAACAGCTGGCTCCGAGAGAGCGAAAGGTCCGCCATGTGAGCCCTGCAAAATAGAAAGCAAACTGCACCACGCCAAGGGGTTGGGGCGCGCTATTTGGGCTTAGTGGGCGTGGCCGGCTTGGTGGGCTCGAGCGAGCGGCTGGCGGGCGTGATGCCGTCCACATCCCAGGTGTTCATGCGGTACACGGTGGCCCCCTCGCCGCCGAGGTGGCGCACTACAAAGCCCGTGGCGGTGGAGTCGAACGTGAGCGACAGGAGGAGGCCACCACGCCCGCGCACGCTGAGGCGGCGTTTGGGACGCAGGGCCTTGGTCGAGTCGACTTCTTTGGGCGCCGCGAACCCCGCGGCCGTGATGGATTTGAGCCGGTCGAGGTAGCGGTGCACCGCGCCCGAATCGGTGGCGCCGCCATTCAACGTCCAGGCCTTCCCCGCGCGCTTCAGGTCATACCGGTCCTTGCCGCGCTCGACGTCCAGTGCGGTGATGCTGTCGGGCACGAGGGCGGCGATCCGCTTGTCACGCCAGTCGTCGGCGCGCCGCTCGGTCAGCCCGGCGAGGGGGCCGCGCCAGACGTAGACGTTCGCGTCACCCGGGCGACGGAGGTAGACGCTCTGGTAGTCGCTGGCGCGCGCGCCGACGATCAGCTGCAGCACGGGCTTGCCGCTGTGGAACACGCGCAGCCAGCGGCCAGCGGCGCTGTCGACCTGGAGGCGCCCGAATGACGAGGCGTCCTGCGCCACGAGCTCCGGATGAACGGTGTCCTTGAGGGCCGTGAGCAGGTCGGTCACGTCCACCGGCACGGCCGGATGGCCGTTGACACTCCATGCGGTCGCAGCCTGCTTCGCCAGCACGACCGTATCGGCTCCCTTCACCAGCACGATCGAGTCGACGTCGGCCGGGGAGAGCCGGGGAAGCGCGAGCGACCCGGTCACCGTGTCCGAGCCGCGGGAGAAGAGCTCGCTCCCGCCCCACAGGAGCAGTAGTAGGGCGAGCCCGAGGGCGACCATCTTCAGCTGCTTGGCGCTCATGCCGCCGCTCCCTCGGCGGCGAGCGGTCGATACACCCGCCGCGTCGTCCGGCGCCGGCGCAAGAGACGCGCGATCCCGGCCGCGATCAAGAGCAGCGGCACGCCGATGAGATTGCCGTACTTCGCGGCGCCGCGCGTCACGCTGCTCGAGAACACCAGGGGCGGGGGGGAGCGGTCCTTCGAGCGGATCGCGATCAGGGCGTCGTCCTGGGATAGCCAGTCGATCGCGTTCTGCACCAGCACGATGTTGGTCGGCGAATTGCGGGCGTAGCGGTCGCTCGCGAAGTCGCCACTGCCGATCACCACGACGCGGCCGCGCGGCGCGGCGCCGGACGGCGCCGGGGAGGGCGCCGCGAGCACCGCGACGATCCGCGGCCGCAGGCTGTCACGGCTCAGCGGGCTGCCCGGCTGGATGAAGGCGGTGGTCTCCTGCACCCCTGCCGCCCGGCTGGTCACGAGCAGCGGTGTCACGCCCGCGGCGGCCTTGCCCGTATCGATCTGGCTCGCCCACGGCAGCATCACCGGTCCCAAGTCCGCGTTCACCGGCGAGCGGCGGGTGCTGAGCGCCCGCAGCCAGAACGGATAGGGGATGAGCACCTGGCCGAACTGCGCCGGGATCCCCACCTGCGTGTTGGACGCCAGGTCGTACACCATGTTCGAGGCGATGGAGACACCGTAGGGCTTGAGCAGCTCATTCCAGCCCACCCGCCGCGACATGGCGAGCGGTCCCTGGTCGGAGAGGGTCATGCCGCCCGCCATCACGAGCAGGCTCCCGCCGCGGTCGAGGAACGCTTGCAGCCGCGCGAGCTGGCCGGGATTGAGCGAGTCGGGCGTGCCCGCGACGGCGATCGCTTTCACATCGGGCGCGATCGTCGTGTCGGTGAGCGCGAATGTGGTGACGGTGTGGTTCGCGCCGAGCTGCTCGCGCAGCTCCTCGAAGCTGCGGCGGCCGCGCGCCGCGGCGGCGTCGCTGATCTCCCCGAACGCGATCTTGGACCGCTCCGGGTGGGTCAGCGCCCGGATGTCCGACGTGAGGCGGTACTCAAGGTCGTTGGTCTGCTGGATGAAGGGGATGGTCTTGACGGCGTCGGCGTACCGAACCGCCAGGCCGAGATACCCTTCTTTCACCGACAGCTCTCCCTGACCCAGGACGTTGAACTGTACCGGGGGGATACCGCTCGAGCGGGCCTCGCGCTGGGCGGCGCTGTCGGCCGACGGGTCCTGGATGACGAGCTTCACCTTGCCGCGCCCCGCCGCGCGGTAGTCGCGCAGCAAGTCGTCCACGTCGCGCTGCGTGGATTCGATCTCCTTGGGCAGGGCGCTGGACGCGAACAGCTTGATGGTGACGAGGTCCGGCAGCGTGCGCAGCAGCTGCCTGGTGGCCGGTGCGAGCGTGAACGCCCGGCCGGGCGTCAGGTCGATCCGGCCGCCGATGTTTCCGCCGAGCAGGTTCACGACGACGACGCCCACGGCGAGCAGCACGGTGGCCAGGCGGAGGCGCTTAAGCGCCTCGCCGCGCGCCGTGAGCTTGCGGGAGAGCAGGGCGAAGTACGCGAGCACGAGGAACAGGGCCGCGAGCGTCACGAAGTACACGGCGTCGCGCAGGTCGATCACGCCGCGGGCGATCTGGCTGAAATGCGACAGCACGCCGAGCGCGCCGGCGATCGCGCCGAGGCGGGGCGGCAATCCCACGAGCAGCTGGTCCAGTCCCACGAAGATCAGCAGGAACATCACGAAGACGCCGACTATGAACGCCGTGATCTGGTTCTGGCTCACGCTCGATGCCCACACGCCGACGGCGGTCAGTCCCGCGACGAGCAGGGCCGCGCCCACGTACTGGGCCACGACGATGCCGAGCTCGGGCGCAGTGCCGAGCGCGAGCCCGAGCGGGACCGTGAGGGTGATCGCGAGCGCGATGAGCAGGAACAGCACCTGACCGCAGTACTTGCCGAGCAGCAGCTGGAGCTCCGTGATCGGCTGCGCCAGCACGACCTCGAGCGTACCCGAGCGCATGTCTTCCGCCAGCGCCCGCATCGTCACGGCCGGCACCAGGAACAGCAGCAGCCAGGGAAGGAAGTCGAGCATCGGCCGCAAGGACGCGATGTTGTAGACCTCCACCTCGCGGAAGAACAGCAGCGCGTTCACGCCCGTGAACACGACGAGCAGGATGTAGGCGATGGGCTGGTCGAACAGCGCCTTCAGCTCGCGTCGCGCGATGGTGCGGATCGGGCTCACGTCACCGCTCCGGCTCGCTGGTCAGCTGGTGGAACAGGTCCTCGAGGCTCCCAGCCGCCTGATGCAGCTCGTACAGCGTCCAGCCGCGGGCTTTGGCGAGTCCGAAGATCTCGGGCCGCACATCGGTCGAGCGATCCGCGGTGAGCGTGACCGCCACCCGACCATTCGTCGGCGGGCCTGCCGGACTCACCTGGCGCACGCCGGGGAGCTGGCCCAACGCCTCCGCGACGCCCGTGCCGGCGGCCTCGACGGCGATCTCGACCGCGCCTTCCGCTTGCTGGATGAGCCGCTCCACGGGTCCGTCGGCCACGATCTTGCCGCGGCTGATGATGAGCAGGCGAGAGCAGGTGTGCTGCACCTCCGGGAGCACGTGCGTCGACAGGATCACGGTGCGGTCCTTGCCGAGCGCGCCGATCAGCCTGCGGATCTCCAGGCGCTGATTCGGGTCGAGCCCTTCGGTGGGCTCGTCCAGGACCAGCAGATCGGGGCGGTGCAGGATCGCTTGCGCGAGGCCCACCCGTTGGCGGTATCCCTTCGAGAGTTCGCCGATGGGCCGGTAGTACACCGTCTCGATGCCCGTGCCGGTGACGGCCTCGTGCAGCGCCTGGCGACGCCCGGCGCCGGCGAGGTCTCGCAGGTCGGCGATGAAGCCCAGGTAGTCGCATACCAGCATATCGCCATACAGCGGATTGTTCTCGGGGAGGTAGCCGATGCGGCGCTTCGCCTCGCGCGCCGCGTCGGCGAGCGGTACGCCGTCGAGCTTGATGTCACCCGTGTCCGGCTCGTAGTACTGAGTGATCATGCGCATGGTCGTGGATTTCCCCGCCCCGTTGGGGCCCAGAAATCCCACCACCTGGCCACGGTCCACGGCGAACGAGACCTGGTCCACGGCGGTCACGCCGTCGAATCGCTTGGAAACACCTTCGACTGAGAGGAGAGGCATACAGAGCAGGGAGCGCGTGTATAGGCGGAGTGATGCTAATCACATTGGCCCGCCTTCATCAAGTCCCCCCGGTCCGCGACGGGTGGTGGCCTCCATATCCTCACGGCGCCGCCTTTTCCAGCTGCTCGGCCGCACGCTCGAGCACGTCCGCCGTGGCCTGGAGCGCCTTGCCGGCGGCCTCGATTTGCGCGTCGCCCTCGGACCAGTTTTTCTGCTCGATCGCCTCGCGCACGCCTGGAAGTGTTTTCACGCCGTAGCCCGTGTAGAAGCCGGGCGCATAGACCGCGTGACGATACCACGGCCGGCGTGGCAGTCCGGCCGCGGTCGTCAATGCGCGCTCCGAGCGGAGCAAGGTGGCGTTCACGGACTGCGCGTCCGGCTTGGCCAGGGCCGCGCCGCCATTGGCCTGGGCGCGCCCCAGGGCTTTCTCGTAGCGTTCCGCCGCGCGCGTCAGCGCGTCGGTCGCGTTGTCGAGCGGCGCGAAGTTGAGAAACGGCGGAAGAGCTTCCCTTGCCGGGGGCACGTCGGGCTCGCGCGGATCAGCGGTTGCGGTGAACAGGCCCTCGTCGAGCTCGCGGTTTCGCTCGCGAATCTCGTCCTGCTTGTCCTTCGCGAGCTTCTCCACCTCCTTGGTGTACTTCGCCACCGTCTCGGCCAGCCCGGTGAACTGATAGGGCAGGACTTCGGCATCGGCGAGGCGCAACACCGCGGTGCCCACGGTCTGAGCCAGGGCGCGCCCGTACACGAACGACGTGTCGTCGAAGGTGGTGAACCATTTGAAGTCGTCGTAGATCGAGTGATAGATGCCGCCGCCGCCTTCACCGCCGTAGCCGAGGTTCAACGTGGCGATCCCGACGTGCTGCAGGAACGGCGTGAAATCCGACCCGGACCCGAGGGCGTCGATGCGTAGGTCGGCCCGCTGGCGCGTTTCCTGGCGGGCGTCCGCGGAGGTCGCGTCGGCGATGGCACGGAGCTGGGCCCGCTTCCATACGGTGAGCTTGGTTTCAGGATCTTCGATATCGCGTGCCACGTCGTTGATGAAATTCTCGAGCGAGTGCGAGCCGCCGATGTTCAGGTACCCGCGGTTGTTGGTATCGCTGTTCAGGTACGCGACGGCCTTGGCGGCCAGCTCGTCGGCATGGGCCTCGACCCACTCGGTCGAGCCGAGCAAGGCCGGCTCCTCGCCGTCCCAGGCCGCGTAGATGATGGTGCGGCGCGGCTTCCAGCCCTGCTTGAGGAGCTGCCCGTAGGCGCGCGCCTCTTCCAGCAACGGCACCAGTCCCGAGATCGGGTCTTCCGCGCCGTTCACCCAGGCGTCGTGATGATTGCCGCGGACCACCCACTCGTCCGGCGCGACGGCGCCCGGGATGCGCGCGATCACGTCGTACAGGGGCTTCAGACTCCAGTCGGACTTGACCCGCAGATGCACGCGGGCGGGCCCGGGACCGAGGTGGTAGGTGATGCCGAGGGCGCCGCGCCACTCGGCGGGCGCCATGCGACCGCGCAGCGCCGCCAGCAGCGGCTGCGCGTCGCCGTAGGAAATCGGCAGCACGGGAATCTTGGTGATCGTGGGGGCTTCACTCACCGCCAGGCGCTTGGCGTCCTTGGTCGCCCCGATCCCGGGGGTGAGCGGATCGCCGGGATAGAGCGGCATGTCCATGACGCTGCCGCGCTGCACGCCGTCCTTGGGCCGCCACGGACCCTGCGGGTACACCTCGCCATGGGCGTACCCGTCCTCCCGCGGATCGGAGTAGATGATGCAGCCCACGGCCCCGTGCTCGGCCGCGACCTTGGGCTTGATGCCGCGCCACGATCCGAAATAGCGCGCGATCACGATGGCGCCCTTGACCGAGATGCCCATGCGCTCGAGCTGCTCATAATCGGCGGGCACGCCGTAATTCACGTACACCAGCGGGGCGGTGACGTCGCCGTCGATCGAGTAGGCGTTGTAGGTCGGCAGCTGCTCCGCCTGCTGACTCGAGGTGGGGTCGCCCGCGACCGGGGGCTCCTGCAGCTTGGCGACGAACTTCGTGGGGGCCACCAGCTCCACCACCCGCTCCTTGGGCGTGGGAAACAACACGTCGAACGTCTCGATCCGCGCGTCCAATCCGAAGCTCTTGAACTTGGCGAGGATCCACTCGGCGTTGTCCTTGTCGTACGGCGAGCCGACGTGGTGCGGCCGCGCCGAGAGGCGGCGCATGTACTCGCGCAACGAGTCGGGCGACGGGATAGCGCGGAGCTTGGCCTCCCAGTCCCGCTCGGCCTTCGCTGCGTCGGTGGAGTAGCCGCGCAGGTCGGTGGTAGGGGAGGGAGCGGCGGCGAGGAGCAGCGCGCCGAGGGCGGAGGCAACGAGCGCGCGGGCGATCGTGTGCATGCGGGACGAGACCTCGTTTGCAAGAAGGAACGTTGACGGGCGGTGCAGCGCGAAAAGTTGCATCGCTGCAGCAGTCGATGCCACCCCCGGGCCGCCCTGGCCGCCGTTGCGCATGGAACCCCTCCTCACCCGCCGCTTGTACCAAGGGCGGGGCACCATTGGGGAAAGGTGCCGCACTCACCACTTAGCAAGGGAGGCATCATGAATCGAACGATCCTGGCGGCCACCCTGGCCGCCGCCTTTGTATTCTTCACCAGTGCCGTGAGCTCCGCCCAGGCGATGCAGGGGGAACACGTCACGGAGGCGGTCAAGGAGACCCAGGCGGCGATCGATGCGGGAAACTCGGGACAGAAGGACCTCGTGGTCCAACACGCGCAAGAAGCGTTGACGCACGCCGAGGCGGCCGAGAAGGAGCATCGCAGCCCCAAGCTTGAGGCTGCCATCAGGAATCTCCGGCAGGCCGTGAAGCAGGGGAAGTCGGGCAGGGTGGAGGTCGCCAAGAAGGCGGCGCAAGCCGCGCTGCAGAAGCTGCAGGCCTGACGCGGCGTCGGGACAAGACGGCGTCCGTGCGCGAGCAGTGGCGCACGGATGCCGTTTCGCGTTCCTGCTACGGGTATTCCAGCTCGCGCCGGGTGTACGCCTCGCCCCGGTGAATGACGAGGGCGATGTCGCGCAGATGCCGAATGTCGGCGAGGGGGTCGGCGTCCAGGACGAGCAGGTCGGCCACAGCGCCGCCGGTGACGGTTCCCGTGCTGTCGAGGTCGAGCGCCCGCGCGGCGTTGCGCGTCGCGGCGACGAGGACATCACGCGGTGCGAGCCCCGACGCCTGCATCGCCTCGAGCTCCCGGAACACCGACGCGCCGTGCAGCGTGAGCGGGTTCCCGGCGTCGGTTCCGAGCGCGACGGGGATGCCGGCGTCGAACACCCGCTTCAGGTTCAGGGCGCCCTGGTCGTGGCGGCGGGTGCGGCCGAGTCCGGGCGCAAGGGAGCGGACGATGCGGCCGAGCCGTTGCCGGATCGACAGCGGCGCGCGCTGCGCGAGCGCGACCGTATCGGTGGCGAACGCCTTGGCGCGCGTCGCGCGATCGACGCACCGCAGCGCCCCGCGGTCAGGCAGGAAGTGGCGCGCCGTCACCTGGCCATAGCCGTCCGGCACGGTGAGCGTGGGCACGTAGATCGCCCCCGCGCGGCGGGCGAGCGCGAGAAACTCGTCGTCCACCGGTGCGGACCAGACCGAGTGCACCAGCACCCGCGCTCCCGCGCGGAGCGCGTCCTTCGCCTCCCACAGGCCGGTGGCATGGACGATCAGCGGCAGCCCGACCTTGCGGGCTTCGTCGCCGGCGGCGTGCACCAGCGCCGACATGCGCGCCGTGTCCGGCGGCTGGGGCGGCATGATGTACCACACTTTGATGGCCGCGGCGCCCCATGCCTTGTGAGCGCGGACCGCCTGACGCACCGTGGCCTCGTCCGCCATATAAATGAACTGGCGTTGATCGGGCAGGTTGAGCCAGGGGTCGATGGTCGAGAGCAGCGGCCCGGCGGCCACGACGCGCGGTGCGGTGGTCGAGCGCCCCGTGCGTGTCTGGAGGTCGAGCGTCCAGGGGTAGCCGCCCACGTCGAACACCGAGGTGACGCCGCTGCACAGGTAGGAGCGAAAGAATCGGTCCGGCCGCCGGTGCAGCTCTGCCTCCACCGTCTCATAGGGGTAGCGGGCTCGCAGGTCGAGGGCGTCCGGTCGGCCGTCCACCCAGCCGGTCTGGGAGAAATGCACGTGGGTGTCGATCAGGCCCGGGACGATCCATTTGCCGGTGGCACGGATGGTGTCGGCGTCGGGGGGAACGGGGCAGCTCATGCGGGCGCCGGCGCATGCGATGCGACCGTTCCGCGTCACGACCACGGCGTCGCGCACAGGGGCGGCGCCCGTCCCGTCCACCAGCGTCGCCCCGGCGATCGCCAAGGGCGGTGGCGTCGCGTCCGGCGTGGGGAATGCGGTGGTGACCGCGATCTTCCATCCCTCGGGTGTGCGAACGAACACGCGCTCGCTCACGCCGGGCACGCTGCCGCTCGAGTCCACCACGCGGTAGCGGTACGCCCCGTAGACCACGTCGGGCGTCACCGGGACGATGCGAAACTGGGTGGCTACGAGGGTATCTGGCCACGAGGTACCCACGCCCGCGGCAAAGGTGTCATAGCCCTGGCGCAGACCGTCTGGGCCGACGCGCGCGAGTGCGGGGGTGTGGAGGTAGTGCGAGAGATAGGCGGCGCGGTTGCGGGAATGAATGGCCGCGATGTTACCGCGAAAGGCGTCGAGCGGCGTGTTCTGGGCGAGGAGGGGCGTGGTCCAGGCGAGGGTCGCGAGAACGAAGCGATTCATGAAATTGGCCCCGGTGGATTCGAACCACCATTCCCAGATCCAAAGTCTGGTGTCCTGCCGTTGGACGAGGGGCCAGCGCGACGGCAAGAATCTACATTATGACCCCGTAAGCCGTAGGGGCGCAGCATGCTGCGCCCCTACACGACGTCTCAGGTCAGGCGTTCCTTGCCGAGTCCAAAGATTTCCCAAGGCCGACGTTGCGGGCGCACCACAGTTGCGCGCACCGAGTCGGGATTGTACGGTAGGGTCGAACACCACCCGAGGAGGTGGGGCCGTGAGTCAAGCAAACGGCCACAAGCGAAGCGAAACGCTCGCTCGCCTCGGCGACTGAGCGGCAAGCCCCCGAGGGTCGGCTAGGGCCTCTCGGGGGCTTCTGCTTGTGGGAGGTCGTTCACGGCCCCAGCACCACCCCCTGCGTCTGCCCGTGCTTGGTGTCCACGTCGTAGGCGCGGTTCCTCGCCCGCCCGTCCGCCACGATCTGCTCGGCCACGCGCGACGCCTCGGCGGAGAGCAGGTCGCAATTCATCCCGCGCAGCGGGGTGAGCGCGGCGAACACCTCGCGGGCGTTGCGCTCGGCGATGGTGCGGTGCCCGGCCTCGTGCAGCCGGACCGCCTTCACGTAGCTCTGCCACGCCTTCACGACCTCGGGGGACGCCGTCGCCTGTGGCTTCCAGCGCGGCAGGGTGATCGCGACGTTGAGCGTGACCTTCACATCGCGCAGGACGCAGCCCTCCGGACGTGACGTCGCCGCGTAGCCCCACTCGATACTCCACACGGTCAACGCGTCCCGCGACTTGCCGCTCTCGTCCTTGGGGCCGAGGCGGTTGATCTGATCACGTAGCGCACCGGTGCTCGATCCATCGATGTCGTAGTACTGCTCGGTTGCGACGATCGACGGCCGGGCCGCGGTGGGGGCGCCGGGGGCCGCCGCGGGCACGGGTGGGGGAGCGACCTCGGGCGACGAGGACCCGCACGCGTAAGCGAGGGCGACGACTGCGAGCGTTGCCGTCCGCATGCCGGCGCTACGCCAGGGTGATGTCGTGCTCGATCACCAGGTTCAGCGGCAACCCCTGGATCTCGAGCCGGGCGCGCGCCTTCAGGGTCTCCGTACCCTTGAGCTTGCCCGAGCGCACGGCCGCGTCGACGCTCTTCTCGATCTCGCGCTGCGCGTCGACGCCGAAGTGCTTCAGGAATTTGCGGACGGAAAGATTGAACGCCTCGTCGTTCATGGGGTCACCTTGAAGACTTGATCATGCTGCCGCGTGCGCTCGGTCACCTGAATCGCGACCTCGTCGCCGACGTTCGCCTGCGGAACCTTCTGGTGATTCAGTTCCATCGAAACGATCGACGCCGTGAAATCGGTGGTGTGTCCGTGGAACCGAAGGCTGTCGCCCACGGCCAGGGTGCCCTCGGTCACCCGCACCACGGCGACACCCGGTCCTTTGAAGTAGTGCACCACGGTTCCCACTAGTTGCTCCGGCATCCTTGAAAAAAGCGGTCCCGCCGTCGACTAGGGAAGGGGCTCCGGCCCGCCCGCGGGCACGGCCCTCGTCGAGGTGTCGATGAGCCGCTGCTGCTTCTCGCCCAGCTGCATCCTGGCATCGTCGCGCAGCCGCTCGCTCGCGTATACCGCGGCCACGGCGCTGCCCGAGCCGCACAGCCGCACCCAATAGGGGTGCGTGGCGGCGAGCCGCTCGAACAGGGCCCGCAGCGGAGGATGCTTGCCGAAGACCGGAATCTCGAAGTCGTTCCCGCCCAGCCGCCCGATGCTGCCCCAGGTCGCGAACGCGTCTTGGGTGAGCACGACCGGGCCGTGCACCGGCGGCTCCGGATTGAGCTGGTCCCACCAGCGGTAGGCATCGGGCGTGGCGACGCCCAGCGTGGGCACTGCGAGGAGGATCGGCGCGGGGGGTGGCGGCGTGAGTCGGAACAGCCGCTCGCCGCGACCCCACGCCACGGCCGCGGGCGCGCCGCTCGCGAAGAACCCCACGTCGGCGCCGAGCCGGGCCGCGCAGTGGAGCAGCTCGGGGCGCGGCACGGCGTCGCCCGCCAGCGCGTTCACGGCATGCAGCGTCGCGGCCGCGTCGCTCGACCCGCCGCCCAGACCGGCGCGAACGGGGATGCGCTTGGTGAGCTCGATCGCCACGCCGAACCTGTGACCCGTCGCGTCGAGCACGGCGCGCGCCGCGCGGACCGCGAGGTTCTCCTCGGCCGGGCCCAGGTCAGGCCCGTGGACCGTGAGCGCGACGTCCCCCGCTCCCGGAGAGCGTGATACGGTCAACTCATCGGCGAGCTCGAGCAGCGCGAACGCGGTCTCGATCTGGTGGTAGCCCCCCGCCTCCCGGGCCAGAATGCGGAGGAAGAGATTGACCTTGGCGTGAGCGGACGTGCGGACGCGGTCCGGGGGCGATGCCACGCTCAACCACCCGTCGTCGCCGCGGTGCGGAGCTCGCCGAGGCGCAACCGCAGCTGCGAGAGCGAGTACAGCCCCAGCAGCGTGATCGGCAGGAACGTGCTCACGTGATAAGCGACGGCGTAACTCACGGCGCGAGTCGCGTCGATGCCGTACAGGCCGAGCGTCGCCCGCGTCGCCGCCTCGAACACTCCGACAAATCCAGGTGAGCTCGGCAGCGCGACGCCGAACCCGATGATCCCCTGCAGCAGGAACGCCCCCACGGCGGGCACGGGCAGCCCGAACGCGCGGAAGCACACGGCAAAGGCCGCGGCGTTCACGAGCCACAGCACCACCGACCAGAAGACGACTGCGGCGAAGCGGCCCGGGTTCTTGAGCACCTCGAGTCCCGCGACCAGTCCATCGGCTATCCGGGTGATCCGATCCGCGAGGCGGGCGGGCAGGACGGCGTGCGTCGCGCGACCGAGCAGCGCGAGCCAGGGCGCGGGGCGATGCACCACCAGCACCGCCACCACCAGCACGACCCCAAAAAAGGCGGCCGCGGTCGTGGTGATCGCGGAGACGGACGTCCGGCCGATGTCGGCCTGGTGGGGAAACGCGGACGACGCGATTGCGACGCTCATCAGGCTCACGAGCATCAACCCGTCGAACACCCGCTCCACCCCCACCGATGCGAGGGCCGTCGAGAAGCGCACCGGGAGCTGGCGCGACGCCACGTAGGCCCGCGCGAACTCGCCGGCGCGCACCGGGAGCAGGTTGTTCGCCATGAAGCCGATCGCAGTGGCGTGCCACAGCGCGCCCACGGGATAGGGGCCGCCGCCCACGTCGCGCAGGATGAGCCGCCAGCGAACGGTGCGGATCGGGAACGTGAGGGTCGCGAGCGCGACGGTCGCGAGGATGAGCCCGCGGTCCGCCCGGCGCACGCCGTCCACCAGATCGCGGGCATTAACGCCGTGCAGCGCCCACGCCAGGAGCCCGAGCGTGATCCCGAGTCCCACGATCCACGCCCAGCGCGAGGCGACGGCGCGGTTAGGAGCGAGCGGAACCGGGATTGGGCTCGAGGGCGAGGGCAACGAGGTCGCAGACTTCGTCGACGAGGGCGAGGAGCGAGTCGCCGGTCGCCTGCCGCGCCGCGGCGCGCAGCTCCTGGGCGCGCGCCAGCGCGCGGTCTCCACGGTATACCAGGCTGCGGACGTCGACCACCGCCGGCTCAGGTTCCGTCGAGGGCGAGGCGGGCGGAACGGTCGCCCGGGGGCCGGCGAACAGCTCCTCCAGTGACGCGGGGCCGATCCCGCCCCCCGACAGCCGCTGATATGAGGTCCAGGAGCCCACCAGGTCGGCCGTCTCGGGCACCGGTTCTTCGGCCCGCGGCGTCGGCGGGTGGGGGGGGGAAGGGGGAGCGGGAGCGGGTGGGGGAGAGGAAGCGACTGGGCGCGGAAGCGGCGCCGGTGCGCCCGGCTTCACGGCGCGGATCGCCGTCGTGATCGCATCGAGCTCCGCCGCGAGCGCTTCTTCATCGCCGCCGCCCGAGCGCGCCAACACGTCGCCGGCGCGGCGGAGCTCGGCGGCAATGGCGGCCGGACTCGTGACCGCGACGCCGGACGCGACGGCCTCGCGCGCGGCGACCGCGAATTGCGCCACCCGGTCGGCGAGCGCACCGCCGCCGGCGTTGGCGAGCGCGCGGAACGTGGTGCCGAGCGTGTGGGCGCGCAGCTCGCGCTGGGTCGCGGACGGCGCGCGTTCCAGCGAGTCGGCCGCCTGGCGCAGGTGGTCGCCGTGGCTCACGAGCTCCAGTCGGCCCAGGGTCGAAGGGCGGGCGGCGGGAATGCCGCGGGACACGATGTGCGGGCCCGAGTCGCTGTAGTAGAGCGTCCCGATCGACACCACGTCGGGCTCGCTCTCCATGAACCGGACGAGCTGAGCGGCGAACTGGCGGAAGTCCGGACCTTCGGGGTCGGGGCGGCCGCGCTCGGCGACTTCGCGGGCGGCCCGGGCGATCGCCGTGGCCCCGGCCTGAAACAGCTCGCTCACGTGGGCAGGCGGGTCGATGCCGGCGCGCGACAGCTCGGCGATGGCGCGCTCGATCCCCTCGAGCAGGTCGGGGAGCGGCGGCAGGTCGTTCACGGCGGCGAGACCGCGCAGCGGCTGCAGCGCCCGCAGCACGTGCTGTAGCGGGTCGTGCGCGAGCGGGTTGGCGCGCAGCGCCTGGGCCGCCCGGTCGAGCGTGCTCGCGATTGCCGCCCCTTCGCGGGCCACGAACGCCCGCGCGCCCGCGTCCAGGCCCAAGGCCTCCGCGGCCCGCACCTGGGCCGAGGGCCGCCCGGCGAGCTGCTCGAGCTCCTGCGCGAGCGCTTCCGCCTTGGCGGTGTCGGCGTCGCTCCAGGCCGGCGCGCGGCGTACGAAGATCTTGAGGTCGTCCACACCGCGGACCGCCAGTTGCTTGGTCTGCGCATCCCAGGCCCGCCGCCCCTCGCGCACCGCCCGTGCGAGGGCCTCGAGCGCGGCGGCGGTGCGCGCGATGGCGTGGTGGTTGGCCATGAGCGCGCTGCCGCGCAGCGCCCGAGCCAGGCGGACCAGCTCGTCGGCGTTGGGGCTGTCGCTCGCGGCGAGCAGCCCGTCCAGCCGCTCGAGGTACTCCCCCGCCTCGAGGGCGAAGAAGTCGGACATGCCGAGCGGTTTGGGGGGAGGTCCGGTCATGGCGCTACCAAGCTAAGCCTTTCGGGCCTCGTCGACCAACTGCCGCATGCGGCGCACCGCCTCTTCCATCCCCCAGAACACCGCGTTGCTGACGATCGAGTGCCCGATGTTGAGCTCCTCGATCGCGGGGATGGCGGCGACGGGTTGCACGTTCTCGTAGGTCAGGCCGTGTCCGGCGTGGACCGCGAGGCCGCGGGCGCGGGCGTGGGCCGCCACGCGCTCGAGCGCCCGCAGCGCGGCGTCGCTCTTGCGCCACGTGCGGGCGTAGCGGCCGGTGTGCAGCTCGATCGCGGGCACCTCGAGCTCGGCGGCCCGATCGATGGTCGCGCGGTCGGGGTCGATGAACAGGCTCACGCGGATGCCGGCGCGCTTCAGGTCCCGCACCGCCGCTCCAATCTTACGGTTGGGGCCTTGCAAGGCGAGACCGCCTTCGGTCGTGATCTCCTGACGTCGTTCGGGGACGAGCGTCGCCTGGAACGGCGCGATGCGCGCCGCGATGCGCACGATCTCGGGTGCCGCCCCGAGCTCGAGGTTCAGCACGGTGCGCACCGACGCGGCGAGCGCGCGCACGTCGGCGTCCTGAATGTGGCGCCGGTCCTCGCGCAGGTGCACGGTAATGCCGTCCGCGCCGGCGCGCTCCGCGGCCGCCGCGGCCCGCACCGGGTCGGGCTCGTCGGTGCGGCGCGCTTCGCGCAACGTCGCGACGTGATCAATGTTGACGTAGAGCCGCATGCCGTCTTACCTTCGGGTCACTCCGACCCACTCGAGGAACGTCCGTGAGACCACGACTGATCCCGTTCCAACTCGCTTGCCCGGGAACCTCGTCTCGGTCGAGAAAAGTTGGAACGGGACTGACCGTGCTCGTCGCGCTGGGCTGTCTTGCGTGCGGTGGGGGAGCCGGCCCGGGGAAGCTCGCGCCACAATCGCCTCAGGAGACGCTCGCGCAGTTCATGTCGGCGGTGAAGGCGAACGACCTCGGGCGCATGCAAGAGCTGTGGGGCAGCGAGCGCGGGGCCGCCGCCGACCACATGAAGAGCTCGGACGTGAACCAGCGGCTCACCGTCATCCAGATTTATCTGAACCACGTCGGCTACCGCGTCATCGAGGGCCCGCTCCCCGTGCCCAACAAGCCAGACCGCCGCGTGTTCCGCGTGGAGCTGCAGCGCTCGACGTCGTGCACGGTCGTCGTGCCGATCGAGGTCGCGCTCACGAAGGGCGGTCGCTGGCTCGTGGTCGGCACCGATCTCGCGAGTATCCCGAACCCGGCGTCGCCGTGCAAGAGTTGACGTCGCGGGAACTTGGGGAGCCCGTCCCGGGTTTCTACTCGGTCAGCTCCACCAAGATGCCGGCCGTCGTCTTCGGATGCACGAACGCGATGCGCTGGCCGCCAGCGCCCCGCCGCGGCACCTCGTCGACGAGACGATACCCCGCTGCCCGGCAGCGCTCAAGCGCCCGGTCTAGATCCGGCACGCGGTAGCAGACATGATGGATGCCCGGGCCGCGCTTGGCGATAAACTTCGCCACCGGGCCGTCCGGATCGCGGGGCTCGAGGAGCTCGACCTGGACGTCGCCCAGCGCCAGGGCGACGATGGTGGCGCCATCGGCCGTTTCCGGATGCCCCGGCGCGAGGCCGAGTACGTCTCGGTAGAAGGGCAGGGCGGCGTCGATCGACGGGACGGCGATGCCCACATGGGAGACACGAACGGGCGACGCGGTCATGTTGCCCGTGAACATAACGATTGCACCAGAGGGAGTGGAGAGGTCATGGCAGCGGAACATCTCGTAGCGGTCACGGACGCGACGTTCGGCCTGGAGGTCGAGCAGCACAAGGGGCTCGCCATCGTCGATTTTTGGGCGACGTGGTGCGGGCCCTGCCACATGGTCACGCCGATCCTCGACCAGCTCGCCGGCGAGTACGTCGGCAAGCTGAAGGTGACCAAGGTGGACGTGGACGCCAACCAAAAGACGGCGATGCGCTTCAACGTGCGCTCGATTCCGAGTATCCTATTCTTCAAGGACGGGCGGCACGTGGATACGCTCGTGGGAGCGTACCCGAAGCCGGTATTCGAGCAGAAGATCCAGCAACACCTGTCGTAGCATCCTCCCCGGAGGGCCATGCGCGCGAGCACCGCTCGCCTGATGAACTCGCCGGTTCGCCTCGCGGACCTCACGTTCCCGCAGGTGAACCGGCTGATTCATCGCACCCGCCTGGCCTTCGTCCATCTCGACAACTTGCTCGCCTTCGCCAAGCGTGACCGGGACGGCCGCATCGACGGCTACATCACGGCCTACCTGCCGGAGGAGTGCCTGCTGCTGTTCTTCCGCAAGGGCGAGGCCGTGAACGCCGCCTCGCTCCACACCGGCGGGCGGCAGGTGATCACCATCACCGAAGCCCTGAAACGGATGCGCGCCGAGGTGGAGCGGGGCGAGCTCGCCTACTGCGCCGCGCCGATGGAGCAGCTGGCCTGGATGTATCAGTCGTGCTCCGCGCCGGTGGAGATGCGGAGCGTCGATCCATCGCAGCCGGGCGCGTTCTTCGACGCGTTCACCCGCGACAAGGCCAGCGGCATTTTGGAGCTGACCTCGAACGCGCGCGTCTCCTACGTGCGGTTCGACGCGGGGCGCTTTGCGAGCGGCTACTTCTGCGACAAGCCGGAGACGATGGGCATTCCAAAGTTCCTCGAATCGCAGTTCCACGCCGGCGCGGACGGGCAGCTGCCGGTGTTGACCGCCGCGGGGTTCCCGTACGTCGCCGACCTGCCGCAGCAGGCGCCCAACGCGCTGATCAACACATACCGCGAGCTCTACTGGCGTATCGTCGACGAGGTGGACAAGGAATTCCCCGGCGAGGCGCGGCGCCGCGCGCAGAAGGTAAGCGCCGGGATCCTGGACGCGCACAAGGCGATCGCCTTGCTGTCGGCGCCGCGCGGGGCCGAGACGCCCGATGCCGTCGTCCAGCCGGAGGAGCTCTCGAGCGCGCTGACCGACTGGTCGCTGCAGCTGCTCGAAGGCGTGGAAGTCATGATGCCGGGGACCGCCCCCAAGATCTTGCGCGAGGCGACGCGGGAGCACCGCTACGTGCTGCAATCGGCCGGCTACTACGGCCGGCTGCCGTGGCCGGTGTCGTGGTGACATGGCCGGCACCCTGTACGTCGTCGCCACGCCGCTCGGCAACCTCGACGACCTGTCGCCGCGCGCGGCCGCCACGCTGAGCCGCGTCAGCGCCGTGGCCGCCGAGGACACGCGGCACACCAAGCCGCTGCTCGCGCACGTCGGCTCGCACGCCGAGCTGATGAGCTTCCACGCGCATTCGAACGAGGGCGCGTTGCGCCGCATCCTGCATCTGCTCGGGAGCGGTAAGGACGTGGCGCTGGTGACGGACGCGGGCACGCCCGCGGTGAGCGATCCAGGCGCCGTGCTCGTCGCCGCGGCGCGCGAGCGCGACATCCCCGTCGTGACCGTCCCGGGCCCGACGGCCGTCGCCGCCGCGCTCTCTGTCTCCGGCCTCGGCGCCGACCGCTACGTGTTCCTCGGCTTCCTGCCGCGCAAAGGCGCCGAGCGGCGGCGCCTGGTCGAGACGGTCGCCAAGTGCGAGTGGACGGTCGTGCTGTTCGAAGCGCCGCTGCGCGTGACTGAGCTGCTCGAAGACCTGGCGGCGGCGTGCGGCGGCGAGCGCCGCGCGGCGGTGGCGCGTGAGCTCACCAAGGTGTTCGAGGAGACCCGCGCCGGGACCCTCACTGAGCTCGAGGGTTATTACGCCGCAGCACCGCCCCGCGGCGAAGTGACGGTCGTGGTGGCGGGGACCGGCAAGCCCGCCCGCGAGGATCCCCCGCCCGATCCCGAGGGCCGTGCCCGCACGCTGCTCGCCCAGGGGATGACCAGACGCGACGTCGCCGACCAGCTGGCGGCGGAGACGGGCATTACCAGAAACAGGGCGTATCGGTTGGTGAACGACCTGTGAAGCGCTTGACGGTGGTGCTGTGTGCATTCGCGCTGCCGTTCGCTGGCCGGCGCAATTGCGGATTGCGGATTTCGGATTGCGGATTTGACGGGCCGAAGCTCGACGCAGCCAATCCGCAATCGCCAATCCGCAATCCGCAATTGGCCGCGCTAACGATCGGAAGACTGCATTACGATGGGGGTGGCGACTGGTACACCGGGCCGTCCAAGCTGCCCAACCTGCTCGCCGCGGTTCGCCAGCGCACCGGGCTTGCCGTTGCCCCGCGCGAGCGCGTGGTCACCCTCTCGAGCCCCGAGCTGTGGGACGTCCCTTACCTCTATATGACCGGGCACGGCAACGTCCACTTCTCGGACGAGGAGATCCAGACGCTGCGCCGCTACCTGGAGCAGGGTGGATTCCTCCATGCCGACGACGATTACGGCATGGACAAGTCGTTCCGGCGTGAGATCGCCCGCGTCTTCCCCGATCACCCGCTCGTTGAAGTGCCGTTGACCCATCCCGTCTACCATGTCGTGTACGACTTTCCCAAGGGGATACCCAAGATCCACGAGCACGACGGGTTGCCGGCTCAGGGGTTCGGGATCTTTTTGGGCGACCGCCTGGTCGTATACTATTCCTATCAGTCGGACCTGGGGGACGGGTGGGAGGATCCCGAGGTCCACCACGATCCCCCCGAGCTCCACGAGGCGGCACTACGCATGGGCGTGAACCTGTTCACCTACGCCGTGAGCGCGCTCCCGTGACGGACACGGCGGCCCGGCTGCGGCGGCTGGGGCGCCCACATGCGCTCGCCCGCGCGGGCGCCGTGCTGCTGGCGAGCGCCGGCGCAGCGTTGGCGATCGCAGGGGCCGGCGTGGCGCTGGCCCCGAGCGTCGCTGCGGTGCTCGTTGCGTGGCTGTTGATCGGCGTCGTCACCGGCCTGGCCGCGCGGCTGGCGCTCGTGGCAGGGCGCCATGCCACGGCGCCGGCCGTAGGGCGGCTCGTCGAAGCCGCGTCGGGAGGGCGGCCGGGGAGCATCGTCGGGCTCGTGGCGGCGACGACACCGGCGGGAGCGAGCGATCAGCTGTGGACCCTGGCGGATCGAAAGGCGGTCGCCGTGGTCGATGGCGCGGCGCTCGCGGTGGGCCGGCTGCTCGCCCGCGACACGCGTACTTCCCTCTTAGCGGCGACGGGCGTGGCCGGGCTGGGTGCGGTGCTGTTCCTCGTCACGGCCCCCCCCTCCGGTGCCGGCCGGGCGGCAGCGTTCTGGCATCCGTTGCGCACGCTCGCCGACGCGCGCACGCCTGTGCGACTCGCGGTCGACCGTGCGGCCGTACGCCGGGGCGAGAGCATCACGGTCACGATCGACGTGCCGGCAGCGACGGGCGCCACGCTCTGGACCCGCGGGCCGGGCGAGCCGTGGCAGCCAGCGCCGGTGGCGCTCGACTCGCTGGGACACGCGCGCCGACGGTTGGGACCGCTGCAAGGGGACCTGTACCTGCGAGCGTCGAGCGGCGGCCGGCGCAGCGCCCAACTCCGCGTCGCGGTGGCGCTGCCCGCCTTCGTCGCGGGCCTCGAGCTCACCGCGCGCTACCCGAGCTATCTTGGCCGCCCGGACGAGCCGCTGGCGCCCGGTGGCGACACGATCCCGATCCCCGAAGGCACGGTGATCCTGTCCAGCGGGTCGGCGAGTGTGCCGCTCGCACGGGCGGCGTGGCGTCGCGGCGACGTCCGCGCGCCGCTCACCGTCCGAGGCAGCGCGTTCTCGGGGCGCCTGGCGCCGGGCGGTTCGGGAGCGTGGCGGCTCGAGCTCGCCACCGCCGACGGCGCGCCGCTGGAAGGCGACGCGCCCGAGCTGCGGCTGACCGTGGTGCGCGATTCGGCACCGGTCGTCGCCGTACCCGTGCCGGGGCGGGATACCACGCTGCCCCTGACGCTGCGCCAGCCGCTGGTGATCGACGCGCGCGACGATCACGGCCTCACCCGGCTCGAAGTGGTGAGCTGGCGCGTGAGCCAGACCGGGAAAGTGGGGGAGGCGGTGCGCGAGTTGCTGGACGTGTCGGGCGCGGGTGAGCGCACCATCGTGCAGGGCGATCTCGACGCCGGGCAGCGGGGCCTCCTCCCCGGCGACACGCTGCGACTGCGCGTCGACGCCTGGGACAACGCGCCCACTCCGCACGTCGGTCGCAGCCCGGAGATCGCCCTGCGGCTCCCGAGCCTGGAGGAGCTGCGTGCCGCCACGCGTACCGCCACGCGCGAGGCGACGGCGGAGGCGGACTCGATTGCCGCCGCCCAGCTCGAGCTGGGCCGGCGCACCAGCGACCTGGCCCAGCAGCGCTCGCGTGACGGGGCCACGGCGCGCCGGGGCGCGGAGGGCGAGCGTGAGGGGACAGGGGCGCTCCCCTTCCAGGCGACCGAGCGAGCCCAGGCCGTGGCCCGTGATCAGGAAGCGCTCCAGGCGCGCGTGCAGGAGCTGTCGCGAGCCATGGAGCGGATCGCTCGGGCGGCGCAGGCGGCGGGGATTGGAGACACGGCGTTTCAGGCGCGGCTGCGCGAGGTGCAGGAGCTGCTGCGGCGCGCCGTGACGCCGGAGCTCGAGCAGCGGCTGCGCGAGCTGGAGGAAGCGCTGGCGAAGCTCGACCCCGAGGCGACGCGCCGGGCGCTGGAGCGGCTGGCCGAAGCGCAGCAACAGCTCCGGGCGGAGCTGCAGCGGAGTCAGGAGCTGTTCCGGCGCGCCGCCGTCGAGGGCACGCTGGCGTCGCTCGCGGCGGATGCGGAGGATCTGCGGCGCCGTCAGGCGGAGTGGAACCGCGACGCCGCGCCCAGCCCCGACAGCGCGGCGGCGGTACACCAGCGGGCGCTCGCGAGCGGCGCCGACTCGCTGGCGCGCGGGATCGGTCGGGTCGCGAAAGACATCGGGGCGCGCCCCGGGTCGGCGCTCGCCGCGCCCGAGCAGGCGGCACGCGAGGCGGGAGTTGCGATGCAGCGCGCCGCGCAGTCGGCGGACCTGCGGCAGGCGGCGGCCGCTGGCCAGGCCGGCGCGGACGCCGAGCGTCAGCTGGCGGGCGTGCCGGATCAGCTCCGGGGGCAGCTCGATTCGCTGGCGCAGGCGTGGCGAGGCGAGACGCTCGCGGCGCTCGACCGCGCATTGTTCGAGACGGCGGCCATGGCCGCTCGTGAGCAGCAGGTGTCGGATGCGCTGCATCACGGCGAGGCCGGTCCCCCGACCCGCTCGCAGCAGGCGTCGGTGGAGGAAGGAACCGACGTGGTGGCACGGGCGATTCGCGAAGCGGCAGGCAAGCACGCGCTCGTCTCGCCGCAGCTCGACGCGGCGCTCGGTTACGCCAAGCGCCAGATGGCTGCCGCGCGTGGCCAGCTCGAGGAGGCCGATCCGAACGCGTCCGCCGCCGCGGCGCTCGCCGACGATGCGCTCGACGCCCTCAACGCGGTTGCGGTGGGGCTCGCCCAGAGTCGCAAGCAGGTGAGCGGGGCGCAATCGGGCACCGGATTTGCCGAAGCGGTCGAGCGGCTGGCGCGTCTGGCCCGCGACCAGCAGGGGCTCAACGGTCAGGCGCAGGGTCTCTTGCCCCTGATGGGAGCCGGGCAGGCGATTCTGGAGCAGCTCCGCGGCGTGGCGGCGCGGCAGCGCGCGCTTGCCGAGCAGCTCGAACGAATGCAAGCACAAGGAATCAGCTCCGCCGCCGGCCCGCTGGCGCAAGAGGCCCGAGAGCTCGCCCGCCAGCTCGAGGCCGGGCGACTCGACCAGCGGACGATCGAGCGTCAGCAGCGCCTGTACCACCGGCTGCTCGACGCCGGCCGCACCCTCTCCAACGACGAGCCGGACCAGAACAAGGAGCGTCAGAGCCGGCCCGCGACGGGCGACAGCGTGCACGTGCCCGCCGCGCTCCAGCCCGGAGCGACGGGCGCGGGCCCGCGGCTCCGCTACCCCACGTGGGACGAGCTGCAGTCACTCACGCCGGAGCAGCGTCGGCTCGTGCTCGACTACTTCCGCCGGCTCAATGCGCCACCGTAAGGCCCGCGTCGCCCGCGTGGCGGTCCGTCTGGGTCTCGGGCTCGCGCTCGCGGTCGCGTCCGGGCAGGTGGCGCGCGCACAGGCCATCGGACAGGGCTTCGAGCTCGAGCGCGCGGGTCAGTTCGAGCAGGCGGCGAGCATCTACTTCGCGACGCTGCGCGCGGACCCCACCAATCTTTCGGCGCTGCTCGGGCTGGAGCGCGTGCTGCCGCCGCTCAACCGGCTGGCGGAGCTCGTGCCCGCCGCGCAGCACGCCGCCGGTGCGAGTCCCGCGAACGCGGCGCTCCGGGCGGTGCTGCTCCGCACCTACGTGGGCATCAACGAGCCCGACAGCGCGCGAGCCGTGGCGCGGCGCTGGGCGGCCGCGGCGCCGCACGACGAGGCGCCCTATCGCGAGTGGGCGATGGCGCTCGACGACCAGCGCCGCCACGCGGAGGCGAGCGCCGTGCTGCTCGAGGGTCGGCGCGCCCTGGGACGTCCCGGCGCGTTCGGGATCGAGCTCGCCGCGCTGAGCGCGCGCGCCGGCGACTGGGTAGGCGCGGCGCGCGAATGGGCCGCGGCGCTCGAGGGCGCGCCGGTGCAGCTGCCCACCGCCGCGAGTGAGCTCGCCCAGGCGCCGCAGGGTGAGCGAGAGCGGATCGCCGCTCTGCTCACGGCCGGCGATCCGTCGCCTCTGGTCCGCCGCCTCGCCGGGGAGCTGCTGTTGGCGTGGGGGGCGGCCGAGCGCGCCTGGGCTGTGTTCGCACCGAGCGTCGCGACGCCCACCGTCGATGCGGCCTACGCGGCGCGGCGATTCGCCGACCTGGCGGCGGCGCAGGACACCCCCGAGGCGCGGCGGGTACGCGCGCTCGCGCTGGCGCGCTACGCCGAGCTCGCGCCCGACCGGGTGGCCGTGCGCGCCCGCACCGACGCCGCTCGGGCGTTTCTCGCGGCGGGCGACCGGGAAGGAGCGCGCGCCGTGCTGGAGCAGGTCGCCCGCGATTCGGCCGCGCCGGCCGAAGCCCAGGCGCTCGCGCAGGCGGCGCTGGTGCAGACGCTGATCGAGGCCGGGCGGCTCGACGAAGCGTCGCAACGGCTCGCGGAAGACGGCCGGCTCTCGGACGAAGACCGCGCGACGCTGCGGCTGCGGCTCGTGCGGGCTCGCATTGCCGCGGGGGACCTGGATCGCGCCGGGGCGATGCTGGCGCGGGATTCGAGCGTGGAGGCGCTCGCCCTCCAGGGATGGATCGCCCTGTATCGCGGCCGGCTCAAGCACGCGTGGCAGCTGTTCCTGGAAGCGGGCCCGTACGCAGGCGACCGCCACGACGCAACCGAGCGCTCGGCGATGCTCTCACTGTTGCAGCAGGTGCCAGGCGACTCGTTCCCCGAGCTGGGAGCCGCGCTGCTGACCCTCTCCCGTGGCGACTCCGCGGGTGCCGTGCGGTCCTTGCGGCTGGCCGCTGGGAAACTGCAGGCGGTGGAGGGCGGTGGGGGGCGGGCCGCCGTGCTGTTGTTGGCGGGCCGGGTCGCGGCCCGGCTGGCACTGAGCCAGCCCGACACCGCCGTCGCCCTGTTCGCCGAGGTCGTGCGGACCGGCGGCACCGGCGCGGCGGCGCCGGCCGCGGAGCTCGAGTGGGCCCGCCTGCTCGAGCGCCGGCAACAGAACGCCGACGCCATCCAGCATCTCGAGCACCTGATTCTCTCCTATCCCGAGAGCGCCCTGATTCCGGAGGCGCGGCGCGAGCTCGAGCGGGCGAAGGGAGCGATTCCCAAGTCGTGAAGCGGCGGCAATTCATACAGACGCTACGTCGCTACGTCGCTACGTCGATCGTCGCGCCGCTGGTGCCCGTCGTAGCGTCGTACCGTCGTAGCGTCGTAGCGTCTCTCCTGATTCCCATGGACGACGCGCAGAGCGATCACCTAAAAGCCTACGGGGTCACCTACCGCGTGGTACAAGCGGGGATCAAGGCCGAGTGGCTGCTGAACTACCGCGGCGGGTCGTTTCTGATGCCCGACGGGGCCGCCATCCGGCGTGACGCCGCGCTCGCCGGAGTGAGCGTCCAGCCGGTGGACGAGGCGCAGGTCACGGACATTCGCGGGGAGATCGAGGCGAGCAACATGGACGCAGTGCCGCTCGAAAAGGCGCCCCGGGTGGCCGTGTACGTGCCCCCCAACGCGCCGCCGTGGGACGACGCCGTCACCATGGCCCTGCAATACGCGGGGATCGCGTTCGATACCGTGTGGGACTTCGAGGTGCTCTCCGGGAAACTGGCGCAATACGACTGGCTGCATCTGCACCACGAGGACTTCACGGGGCAGTTCTCCAAGTTCTACCTGATCTACGCCGGCACCCCGTGGCTGGCCGAAATGGTGCGGTTCAATGCCGACGCGGCCAAGCGGCTCGGTTTCGGCACCGTCCCCGACCTGAAAAAGGCCGTGGCCCGGAAGATCCGCGACTACGTCTCCAACGGCGGCTTTCTGTTCGCGATGTGCACGGCCACGGAGACCCTGGACCTGGCGCTCGCCGCCGCGCACGTCGACATCGCGGCCGCATTCGCCGACGGCACGCCGATGGCCCCCGACGCGGACCGCAAGCTCGACTGGTCGCAGGCCCTGGCGTTCAGCGGCGCACGGCTCGAGCCCAGTCCGCAGGTCGCGAGCTTTTCCGACATCGACGGGCACCAGGTCAACGCCGCCGGCCGGCGCCAGCCGCTCGGCGCCTTCAAGCTGTTCAACTTCAGCGCCAAGATCGATCCCGTCCCGACGATCCTCGTGCAGAACCATCGCCAGGTGATCCCCGACTTCTACGGCCTCACGACGTCGTTCCTGCGCGACCGCCTCAAGCCGAGCGACACCGTGCTCGCGGACGAGGAGGGCGCGCCGTGGGTCAAGTACATCAACGGCGACCACGGTAAGGGGACCTGGACGTTCTTCGGCGGGCACGACCCGGAGGATCAGCAGCACCAGATCGGCGATCCGCCGACGGACCTGTCGCTGCACCCCCATTCGCCCGGTTACCGGCTCATCCTCAACAACGTGCTCTTTCCCGCGGCCAAGAAGCGCGAGCTCAAGACGTGACCGTGGAGCGGCTCGCGCCCGCGGTGCGCGATCTGCTACGCGCCGAGATCGCGGCGGCGCATGGGCGCGAGGTCTCGTTCGTGGCGCGCCCCGATGCCAATGGCCTGATCATCGAGGCGCGCGTCGTGGCGCGCGGCACCGTGGACGCCGTGCTCGCCCTCCCGGGGATCGCGCTGCGGGGCGAGCTGCTCGTGCACAATCACCCGAGCGGGGTGCTCGAGCCCTCGGGAGCGGATCTCAGCGTGGCGGCGCGGCTGCACGACGGCGGCGTCGGGTTCGCCATCGTCGACAACGCCGTCAGTGACTGCTACGTCGTCGTGGAATGCCCCCGCGCGCGGGCCACCACGCGCATCGATGCGATGGACGTGGCGGGGCTGCTCTCTCCCAGCGGGCCGGTGGCGCGCGCGCTCGGCAGCTTCGAGGACCGGCCCAGCCAGCGCGACATGGCCGCCTACATCGCCGATCTGTACAACGACGGCGGCGTGGGGATGCTCGAAGCCGGCACCGGCGTGGGGAAATCGTTCGCGTATCTCGTTCCGGCGCTGGTGTGGGCGCGCGAGAACGGCGAGCGCACCGTCGTCTCGACCAACACCATCAACCTCCAGGAGCAGCTGGTCGGCAAGGACCTGCCGATTCTCGCCCGCGCACTCGGGACCGGGGAGCACACCCCCACGTTCGCGCTGCTCAAAGGGTGGCGGAACTACGTGTGCCTGGCGCGCCTCGAGCAGGCGCGCGAGCAGGCGACCTCGCTGTTCGAGGACGAGCGCCGCGCCGAGCTCGAGGCGCTGGCGGCGTGGGCGGCGCGCTCAGGCGACGGGTCGCTCGCGGACCTCTCCGACGAGCCGAGTGGTGAGGTGTGGGACGCGATCGCGGCGGAGTCGGACCTGTGCACGCGGCTCAAGTGCCCGCACTTCGACCGTTGCTTCGTGTTCCAGGCGCGCCGGCGGGCGGCCGAAGCCGAGGTGGTCGTCGTGAACCATCACCTGCTCGCATCCGATCTCGCGGTGCGCATGGTGTCCGACAACTGGCAGGAGGCGGCCGTCCTGCCGCCGTACCGGCGGCTCGTGCTCGACGAGGCGCACCATCTGGAAGACGTCGCGGCGATGCACCTGGGCGCCCAGGTGAGCCGGCTCGGTGTCGATCGGCTGCTGGGGCGGCTCGACAAAAACGGCCGCGGACTGCTTGCGACGCTGCGCTCGGTGCTGTTCGCGCGCGACGACCTTCTCTCCGCGGGGAGCCGCGACCTGGTGCAGCAGAGTCTCGTCGACGCCCTCGCCGGAGCGCGCCGCGCCGCGGAGACGGTGTTCACCCTGCTCGCGCGCCGGCTCGACCACGAGCCGGGCACGGGAGCGAGTCCGGTGCTCCGCCTCGGCGACGAGTTTCTGGGCGACGCCGTGTGGCCGCAGGGCCTGGACGTGGGGCTCGACAACCTGCTGCTCGCGTTCTCGCGGCTCTGCGACGGCGTCGAGACGATCGCCAACCGCCTGACACTGGACGATCCGTCGGAGCGGCGGGCCCAGCTCCTGGGTGAGCTGCGCGGCGTGGCCCGACGACTCCAACAGGTGGCGGCGGGGCTCATCGCGGCGCTACGGCCGCCGCCGGGGGGCCCCGCCGCCGTGCGCTGGCTCGAGCGCCGGGGGGGAGGCCGCAAAGTCGTGAACGTCTCGCTCGCCGCCGTGCCGCTCGATCTCGCGCCGATTCTCAAGGACAACTTGTTCGACCGGGTGGAGACCGTGGTGCTCACGAGCGCCACGCTCGCGGCGGGCGGCGACTTCAGCTACCTCGAGGCGCGGCTCGGGCTCGATCTCCCGCCCAGTCGCCTCAAGGTGCGCGAGATCCACGCCTCTCCGTTCGATTTCGCGGCGCAGTGTCTGTTCGGCATTCCCACCGACGTCCCGGAGCCGCGCGACGACGAAGCGGGGCACGACGCGGCGGTCGCGCGCGTGGTGGTGGAGCTGGCCCACGCGGCGGACGGCGGGATGTTCGTGTTGTTCACGAGCCACGGGGCGCTGCGACGCGCGGCGGACGCGGTGCGCGGCGAGCTGGGGGGCCGGTGGCCCCTGCTGGTCCAGGGCGACGGGCAGCGGGACCAGCTGCTGCGGCGCTTCCGCGAAGCGGGGTCAGCGATCCTGCTGGGCACGGATTCATTCTGGGAAGGCGTGGACGTGCCGGGGCGCGCGCTGCGCGTGCTCGTCCTCGCCAAGCTCCCCTTCAAAGTGCCGACGGAGCCGCTCACCGCCGCCCGGCTGGAGCGCATCGAGGCCGGGGGCCTGAACGGGTTCGCGCATTACCTGGTGCCCAACGCCGCCCTGAAGCTCAAGCAG
>Ga0209057_1000183_pt1 | contig 56009 bp, 54 predicted proteins | sample GraSoiAngelo_146_FD_185903 | JGI IMG/M metagenome (GOLD analysis project Ga0209057, IMG submission 185903) | Grasslands soil microbial communities from the Angelo Coastal Reserve, California, USA - 14_1009_05_30cm (SPAdes) (version 2) | ecosystem: Environmental > Terrestrial > Soil > Grasslands ...
CGGGCTGGGGCAGCCGCGCCTGCAGGCGAGATATGGTGCGCTATGGGCAGCGATCGCAGTCGGCGCAGTCTGGAGCACGTGGCATCTGTGGCCGGTCCTGGCTCCTGGCGGACTCAACAGCACGACTTGGTCCGACGTCGGCCTCACATTCGTTCGCCTGGTCGCGACGTCGATTGTGTACGCATGGATCTACAACGGGACACAAGGAAGCCTCCTGATCGTGATGCTCGCGCACGCTGGCCACAACCTGGCGGTGCGATTTGTGCCCGCCGCGGATAGCGTCCAGCATGGCGACCCAGTCGTCGCGACGCTTTACGTCGTCGCGGCCATCGCCGTGGTATTGGCGACCCGATCGCTCTGGCTGCGGCCCCTTCCTTGCTGGTCGCAGGACTTGTCTGCGAACGTGAGCTCACAAATAGCTGATGGGTAACTGATGCGGGAGCGCTCATGGCTGATGATTTCTGTGATGGGCGCCGTCAGCATGTGTTTGCAGGTCCACAACACGGTGGTTTGAAGGAGGCAAGGATGACCACGCTCGAGTCAAAGGACGGGACCATGATCGCGTTCGACAGGCAAGGCGACGGCCCTGCTCTCATCTTGGTGGACGGAGCCATGGGCACGCGGTCATCCGGCTCCAAGCCGGAGCTCGCCAAGCGTCTCGCGCAGCGCCTCACCGTCTACACCTATGACCGTCGGGGCCGGGGCGACAGTGGGGACACCAAGCCGTATGCGGTCGACCGGGAGATCGAAGATATCGAAATCCTGATCGACAAAGCCGGAGGCTCCGCCTTTTTGTACGGTCACTCATCCGGGGCATGCCTGGCATTGGATGCCACCGTCAAACTTGGCGACAAGGTCCACAAACTTGCCATGTACGAAGCCCCTTACAACGACGACCCCCGGGCGCAGAAGGCGTGGGCCGAGTACATCAAGAACCTTACGGAAGCCTTGGCGTCCGATCGTCGCGGTGACGCGGTCGCTCTGTTCATGGCCTACGTCGGGATGCCCGCCGCCCAGATTGAAGGGATGCGGCATGCGCCCTTCTGGGGCGGGATGGAGGCGATCGCCCCCACCCTTGCGTATGACCATACGGCCATCATGGGCAAAGACGGCTCGATTCCTACGGAACGGGCGGCTCGCGTCCACGTGCCCACTCTGGTGATGAACGGTGGCAACGGTGCTCCGTTCATGCTCGAAACCGCCAAGACGCTCAGTAAGACGATCCCAGGGGCCAAGCTACGCACGCTGGAGGGCCAGAGTCACGACGTCCACCCGGAGGCGCTCGCACCGGTCCTGGTGGAATTCTTCACTAATTGACGATCCCATTCGACGACATCCTCGAATTCAAGAAGGGGGCTCAAACAAACTTCGGTTAAGTAGCCCGTAGCGGATTCGAACCGCTGATTTCTGCCTTGAGAGGGCAGCGTCCTGGACCAGCTAGACGAACGGGCCTTGGGGCCTCGGTGGCGACCCCTATTATAGGTAGGCGAAAATTCAGCACCGGAGGATTCGCTCGTGATCTACGATCCGACCGGCGTCAATTACGTGATGAACACCCTCCAGGCCGCCAGCTATCTGGGGGTTCCCGCCGACGTGATCGAGGACATGGTCAGCAAGCGCCAGATTCCGTTCACCAAGGTTGGCGAACGCGTCGTATTTTCGAAGGCCGCGTTGGACTACTGGGTCTACGCGAAGTCCATGGAGAACCTTCGCGACGATCTTCCGAACCTGGGATTCCAGGGTCGCAAGGCCGGCTGATCCGTGCGTCTCGGTCGTCTGCTCCGGGCCGCGGTTCTCTTCCTCACGCTGGCTGCCGTCGCCCAGGAGCTGAGCAAGCCGGAGGGCCAGCGGAGCTGGCACGGACGGGTCGCCGGCGTTCCCTACGACTTCCGTTTTCCCACCTTCAAACGGTTCCGCGACGCTTACTGGAATCCCGCCGACCAGCGGATCTTTACGGACCGGGTGGTTGGCATCGGATGGGCGGTGAACTTCGCACAGCTGCTGCCCCGCCTGCAGGAGGGGTACCGGCGGCTCGCCGAGCGCACCGGCGCCTCGGCGTGACGGTCCGGTAACGTCCGCTTCCGTCGAGTGACAGCCTTTCCGCCACTCAGCGTTCTATTAACGTGCCTGCGGCCAGCCAGTGCCCCTGCTCTACGATCGGCGGCCACATTTCCGCCTGCGGAAGCCATAAATGAGCGGACTCCAAGAGTTTCTGACGCCCTTCAGTCACCTCATTTTCGCCAACCGCGATAAGGTCATCGTCCTGCTGGCGGCGCTACTCGCCTGGTTCACTATCCAGCTTCTGATCACTCGCTGGCGGAACGAACGGCTGGAGCGTGACCTCTCGGCCGCAAAGTCCGGTGGCTCTGGTGGGGGCGGCCGGCGATACGCCGCGAGCCCGCCCGCCGATGAAAGTCACGCCGAGGGTGGCGCGCTGCCGCCGGTGAAGGGCGGTCGAACCTACGCCCGCAACCTCGGCACGGCGCTGCAAAAGGCCGGGATCTCCGGTCCGCAAATCTATTCACCTCCAACGCCGGCAGGCTGGGCCCCCAACGCGAACCCCGCCCAGGCCGGTCCTCCCCAACCCCAACCCGGAATGGCATCGCCGTACGCGACGCCGAACGCCCCCTGGGCTGCGCCGACACCGCCGCCCCCGTCGCCCTGGGGCTTCCCGGCCGGGGCCGGGCGGCCGATGCCGGGGGCGCAACCCGGCCAGGCCCCGTTCTACCAGCCGCAACCAGCGCCTCCCATGGGTCCGCCTCAAGCGCCACCACCATCCGGGCCCGGCCTGTATGGGCCGCCCCCGCCGTTCGGACAACCTTCATACCCCTCGGCCTCCAGCGGACCTGCCATGCCGGCTCCGCCCGTCGCCCAACCCGGTCCGAACATGCCGGGCGGAGTACCAGTCTTCGGCAATCCACCCGCGGTCGAGCCCGCGAGTGGTGAGCCGCCTGCCCAGGACGGCGGGCGTCGAGGAAAACCGAAACGTCGCCGATTCAATTTCAACGTGCTGGAGAACCTGGAGAAAATGGTCCAGCAGAAGATTGAGCCGGCGCCTGCTACCGGATGGACTCCTCCGGCTCAAACGACCAGCGGTCCGGTCACGCCACCCGTAACGACAGCCCCCGTCTCGCCGCCCGCGCCGGCCCCGACCGCGCCATGGCAGCCGGCTTCGGCGACGGCCGACCCGGCAGCGCCGCCAAAAGAAATCCCGGCTAAGGAAGAGGAGTCGCTTCCCCTGCCGTTCGGCGCGCCCGCCGATGAGGCGCCTGCTGAGGGAGACGCAGCGACAGAATCGGAGCAGCCGCAGAGCGTAGAGGACGCGCCTGAGACAGCGAGCTTTGATCCCGAGCCTGTTGCCGATGCGCCCGAGGCGGAAGCGGCCGCGGTACGTGGATCGGAGCGCGAGACGGAGCGGAAGCCAGACGCCCGTCGCTCGATGCGCGCCATGATGTTCGGCGAGGAACCCAGGGGGGCCGATCAGGCGGCGCCAGCGGAGGCAGCAGCTACCGAGCCCGAGCCTGCGACATCAGATTCGGCCTGGGGCTCGGAGCCCTGGGGCCGGGCCGACGACACCTCGCTCTCCGATGTGCAGTCGGCGGAACCCGCGATGGAGGAGCCGATCGAAACGACGTCAGCGGCCGAACCCACGAGGGAGTCCGATTCCGCCGACGCCTACGATGCGTGGCGGCCGACGTCGCCGGAATCGGCGGCCGACGCGGAACACGCCGCCGGCGCCGAGCTGGCGGAGACACCCGGTGCCGACGACCCCGAAATGCCCGTCGCCGAAGACGGCAATCGACCCAGCGCCGGCACGATCGTGATCATCGAGGACGACCATACCGCGGCCAGTTATTACGCGACGCTCTTCAAGGGCAACGGCTATCAGGTCGAGGTCGCGAACGACGGGGTGTCAGGCGTTGATCTCTGCACTCGGGTACAGCCGCAGGTGATCCTGCTGGACGTGATGATGCCGCGCCAGAATGGGATCCTGGTCCTTCAGACGCTGCGCGCCTCCGATGAGACGAAGAACACCCCGGTGGTCGTAATGTCGAACTTCAGCGAGCCCACCTTGATCAAGCGCGCGATCCAGTTGGGGGCCCTGGAATACGTCATCAAGACACAGGTCGAAGGACCGGCGTTGCTCAACGCCCTGCCTCGTTGGATGAACCGCGAGAAAGCGTTCGCGGCGGCCTAGCGGCGGTCAATCGACGCGCTGTCGCCTATCGAGCGATGCGCAGCGTCGCGATCTCCCACGGACGCAACGATAGGCGCGCGACACCATCCTCCGGTATGAGATCCTCTCGGAGCTCGCCGGCAAGCGTGATCCGCGTGACTGCCGCCGGATGGACCGAGCACCGAACGGTTGCCACCTGCGCCTGGTCGGATGCATTCAAGAGCCGAAGGTCGAAACCAGCCGGGGCTGGAATGCAGGCCGTCAGCTGGATGCAGTCCGGCTCGAGCTCGATACCCGGAGCAGGCGTCCTGACCGCCGGACCCCGGCCGGGCAACATCGGGACCAGGGCGGCCTCAGCCGCACGCCAGACTGCCGCGCGTTCCCAATCGCCGGCATGGAAAAAGAGGCTGTAGCGAAACCGGTGGTCACCCAGCACCTGCGCGCCTGGGGTCTCGAGTGCAGGACCGGCGTGCCCGGTGCGGGTGATCAGGTCGTCTCGCGAGAGCCAGCCGACCGCGCGCAGCAGCGTGAGCGCCAGTTGCTGTGGCGCATCGGACAGCACCTCATACTCGTGCAGGCCGTCGGTGATCAGCGCCAGGCCAACGCGACTGTCGCTCACGTCCACGAATGACCACATCGGATAGGTGGGCAGCGCCAGCTCGGGTGATCCGGGCTCGCGGCGGGCAGCCACCACCGGTCGCCGAGTCACATGGAATGGCGTATCCGCGGCCGATTCTGTCGCCGAAAAGGGCAGGGGAAAATGGACCCGTAGCCGATGATCCGTGGCCCGGTTGATGACGTCCAGCTCGATATCGAGGCGTGGCGTCTCGGCCTCGAGCGATAGCGCAAGCCGCACCGGCAGCGACGTCTCCGCATCGGCACGGCGTCGCCGGTCCTGGCTGAGCCCGCTGCGGACCACATAGTCGAACCGCGCTTCAAGGCGAGCGCGAGCCGGACCCTCCTCGTTGATGGTGTCCGTGAAGTTGCGGACTGGACTCGTCGTCGGCATATCGGCCGGCGTGGGCGAGAAGTTGTACTCATCGCCGGCATCCCCCTCGTCGACCAGGCGGTGAAGGGCCGGGTAGCGGGTACCCGTTTGTCGGTCGACCACGGTGAACGTGCCGTCCGGACTCAGATCGCATGACAGCAAGGCGTTTTCGAGGTGCATCGAACGGGCGCTGGCCGCGACGCCACGGTCGCTGCCGAGCAGCGAACCGACCGAGCTGCCGGAAATCATCGATGTCCTCTGCGGCTTGCCTGCGATCTCGACCACGCCCTGTCGTGGGAACGGGCTCGGATTCCAGACCTGGCCATCGCCGGCCAGCCTCGGGAGTGCGCGATCGAGAACGCTACCGGCCAGCGCTAAGGCGGCGGCGCTCCGTCGCCCCGATTCCTCAGCGACGGCGTCGATCCCGGAGCCGCACGCCGTGTCGTGAGCGGCGTTCTGTAACAGCAATATCCAGGCCTGGTCCAGCGCCCCGGCCACATCGACCCCGGTCAGGGCGGCGATCGGCTCGGCCATTCGCTCCATCGTCCGAACTGCCTGCGTGTAACGCTGTTTCTCCGGTACCCGGACGGAGAGGGTCCCCATCAACACGTTGGCCCGCGCGGAGGACCGCAGTTCACCGCGCCACAGGGACCATTCCTGCTCGGGCAGCGTGGCGAGGTAGTCGTCAAGACGAGCCAGCCGGATCTGCGTCCCGTTCAGCCGGCCGCTGGCGCGGCGCACCGCGGCACTCAGCGCCCGCTGGGGTAGGACGTGGTCGTTGCCGTTCATCAGCAGAACATCGGTGGTTGGATGAAACGGCTCGATCGCCCGGAGCGCGGCGGCGATCCGGTTCGCCAGGGCATCGGCATCCGTCGGCAGGTCCACTCCGTGCGAGTAGGAGTTGCCCATGTAGGCCGTAAGGATCCGACTGCCATCTGGCGCCTCCCAGATGAACGCGACCCGATCGATGGCGAGCGGCACACCGCGCCAGACTGCGGCATGCCGAAATCCGAGCTGACGGTATAGCTGCGGCATCTGGGCAGCGTGGCCGAACGAATCCGGAAGATAGCCGACGCGCATCGAGCCGCCGTGGGCATCGGCCGAGGCGATGCCTCGCTGTAAATCGCGAATCAGGGTCTCACCGGAGACCAGGAATTCATCGGGAAGCGTGTACCAGGGTCCGACCTGGATCTGGCCGCCGGCAATGGCGCGCTCCAGCCGCGCCTTCGCAGTCGGGCGGACCTCCAGGTAGTCGTCGATGACGACCGTCTGGCCGTCCATGAGGAAGCGGTAGTCGGGGTCCGCCTCCGTCAACGCAAGCAGCTCGTCCCAGAGTTTGACGAGTTGCGCGCGAAATGTCGCAAAGGTCTCGTACCACTCGCGGTCCCAGTGCGTGTGCGGAACGATGTAGACCATGACCTCAGCCGGATCAGGCACAGCTCATTGTGCCGAAGAGCGAGGCTGCGTTCGTCCCGTCGCGTCCGTCAGCGGATGCGGGCTAGATACCTCCGTGCCACTTCTCGGACCCAATCACGTGCACCCAGGTCAACCCATTGTCGAGCTCGATCGGGTTGCCGCTCGCGTCCAGGTAGACCGCGGGCACATTTGGATCGGGGTGGTGCCAGGTGGCGTGGATCAGAATGCCGTCGACGAAGATGTCAGCCCTGCCGTCACCGGTCAGTTCGTAGGCCTCGGTGTAGTAACCGTGAAACTGGTTCGCCGGGTTCTTGTCGAGGTAGGAGTTGACGTACTCGACGATCACGGTCTTGGCGTGGACCCGACCGGTGCCCACGTTGTTGAAGACCCGTCCGTCCTGCAACTTGTAGTACTGCTTCGAATTGGCATCGTACTGCCAGACCGCGCCGTGGTCGGCTACCGAGAACTCCGGAGCCCGATCGCCGGTGAATGTCCCATCCGGATGCTTCGGCGCGATGTCATAGGTCGGCGCTGCCAGGTTCTTGCTGGCGGTGAAGGCCGTGGTGTTGTTGCCGTGGATCATGACGTTGTGGGGGGCGTAGCGGTCTGAGGAGCGGAAGAACACGTTACCCGCCCCGCGGCTGTAGTCATTGACCAGATCCGGATATTTCCAGACCAGGCCGAGGACATAGTCATTTGCGCCGGAGCAATAGATCATGCCCTTGAACATCAGCTCGAGGCGAATGGTGATCAGGCGGCAACTCCGCACTGGACCAACGAGATCGGGAAGCGGGTGCCAGTACACCACGCTCAAACGCGGAATCGATCCTTCGCTGATGTACTCGTACACCATGTCGGCCTGCTGCATACCAGCTTGCGGGCGCGCATCGATGCTGTTCTCGACCTGGATGATGGTTGGGGCGCCCGAGCCGATCCGGGCCGCGTCGCCCTGGGAGGGCACCTCGATGATGGTCGTGAAGGAGAACTTCCAGTCCGCCGCCAGCGGGTCCTGCTTGCGGTTGACCGCCGCCTGCGGAATTGAAAGCTGGTAGGGATGGCTGTGGCCGAGCTTCAAGTCCAGCGCCGCCGTCTTGCCATCGCTCGACCAGCTGACCTTCTTACTGTCGAACGGCTTGCCGTTCACCGCGATCGGTGTCTTGCCGCCGTCCATCGGCTGCGAGAAATTGATTTGGACGTTGCCGGTGGGCTTCAGGCCCTGCTGGCCGTCGGTCACCTTTTCGTTGTTGACCTTCACGGCCGCGACGCTGGGGGCGGGCTCGGTCTTGAAATGGAAGCTGTTACTCACCCCGCGGCCGGAGGTGTTCTTCGCATCGCGGACGCTCACGTTGTACGAGGTGCTCGGCGTCATCTTCGGCCGGAACTGGAACTCCCTGGCGCTCACCGCCTTGAAGCCAACCAGCACGGCAGGGCTGATGCTGAAGGCATGCTGCACCGAGTCCGCTTTCATGTCCTGGTTGAAACGAAGATCGATTGTGGCCGTCCGCGGGACGGACTGGTCACCGTCGTTGACGTTGGCGTTCACCTCGAGCGGGGTGGTGATGATGCGAATGATGATGGCGGCCGCCACCAGCAGAATGGCAATCGGTGCCAACCACCAACGTTCGCGAAGTGTCTGCGTCCAGGTCATTGATCACTCCCTATTACATGAACCCAGGTCAATCCGGTGTTGAGCTCAACCGGGTTGCCGCTGGCATCGTAGTAAACCACCGGTAGATCGCGATTGGGATGCTTCCAGGTGACGTGGATCATCCCACCATCCGAATAGATATCGGCCGTGCCTTCGCCGGCTAGCTCGTAGTACTCCGTGTTATAGGTCCCGTGCACCCCGGTGTTGGCCGGGTTGCGATCGATGTAGGAGGTTACTTTCTCGATGATCAGGTTTTTGGCGTGCACCTGTCCGGTGCCGACGTTGGTGAACGGTACGCCATCCTGCCACTTCAGGTACTCGCGGCGGTTGGCATCGTATCGCCATACGGCACTGTGCTGCTTAACGGTGACGCTGGTCGCCGGAACCGCGCCCGGGAGCGGCACGTCGGCATGCGCGGCGGCGATGTCGTAACTCAGCGCCGGCAGGTTCGCGCCAGCCGTGTGTGCCGTGATCTGGTCGGGCCGGGCAATGACATTGTGCGGTGCAAAACGGTCGGACGCCCGGTACATGTAGGCGTACATGTAGTTGTAGTCGTACACGACGTTCGGCCACTTCCAGACCTGGCCGAGGACGTAGTTGTTAGCCCCGGAGCAGTAAATCATGCCGCGGTACATCTGCTCCAGCTGGACCGTGATCAAGCGGCAGCTGCGCACTGGCCCGATCAGACTCGACGGCGGGTGCCAATAAATCGCCGACAACCGGGGAATGCCGAACTCACTGATGTACTCGTAGACCATGTCCGCTTGCTGCATGCCGGTCTGGGGGCGGACCGTGCCCTGGGTACTGTTCTCGATCTGGATGATGATCGGAGCGCCGGAGTTGCCGATCCGGGCGGTCGAGCCGGCGGACGGCACCTGAACCATCGTGGTGAAACTGAGTTTCCAGTCAGCCACGGCCGAGTCGCTCATCCGATTGGTCGCGGTTTTCGGCACCAGCAGGGTGTGGGTCCGGCTGTGACTGAGCGACAGCGGAACGCTCGCCGTCAGGCCGTACTTATCCCAGCTGATCGTCTTGCCGTCCAGCGGTGCGCCATCGAGCAGCAACGCCGTCCGGGCGGCGTCCATGGGTTGCGAGAAGGTGACCTTGAGGCTGCCGTGCAGCGCGACCGCCTGCTGGCCATCGGCCAGCGGGGCATCGTTGTAGCCGGCCCCGGTCACCTTGGGTGCCGGCTCGGTATGAAATGCGACGTTGTAGTTCTCCGTCCCGAAGCCAATGCCCTTACGGGCGTTCGAGACCTGCACCCGATAGCCGGTGTCGGGCTGGAGCTCGGCGTGGAATTCGAAGGTACGCGGGTTCTTCACGACCACGCGGTAGGGCACGGCCGGCGCGATGTGAAAACCCTGCTTCACCGAGGCGACGTCCATGTCGTGATTGAAGGTCAGCACCACCGCCGAATTACGAACCACCGCAAGATCGCCGTCGGCCACACTGGCGCTGACCGCCAGCGGCGCCGTCAGCGCGCGCGCAACCAGGCCGCCGGCAACCAGCACCAGGACAATAGGCAGGACCCACCACCGACGGCGTACCGTCGCTCCCAGCCCGCCAGTGCGGGCGGCCATCATCGGCATTCGGGCAACCTCGATAGGATCAATTCGACCGGCCGCACAGGCTATTTGACGCACAGTCCGGATTCAACTGCAACGGCTATCCGGCTTGTTGAGCGCCCCGCCTATCGGTTTTCTAGCCGGACGATCCCCCCTCGCCTCGGATTACGCCACCATCAACCGCGGGAGCAGCAGCTGCTGCACATCGAAGAGGACGTCCAGCACCCGGACCGGGTCCCGGGTGACATTGCGATTGAGGGCCCGCAGCAACTTGCGGCTGAGGGGCCGGACGAACCGCGTGATCTCGTCCACCAACGGGGCCGGGACGGCCCCGCGTTGGTTCTCGATGATGTCCTCGATCGCCAGGAGGAAGTCGTCGACCCGCCGCACATCCGCCCGCCGCCGAATCTCCTGGTCACGCCGGTCGGCCGCCGCCTGAAACTCGCGATGTATCTCGTCGATCGCGTCGCTCAGCATCGTCTTGCTCCCTTCACTAACGCCAATACATCGGGTTCACGATCCACGAAAGATGATATGCGCACTGTTACATAGTCCACAAGCCTTGTCAAGCACTTTCACCCAGGGTGCTCGGAATCAAGCTGTCAACCCGTTCCCGGACACCTCCTGTAGCGTGTCGAGCTCCCGGACCTGGTTGAGGTCGAGGCCCTGGTTGCCAAGTGACTGCAGCAGATGAAGGACGTACTTAACGCCTGCCAGGTTGACGCCCTTCTGCCGAGTGAGGAACTGGATCACGCGAACCCGTCGGATGTCATCTTCCGAATAGCGCCGGCGGTTGGTGGCCGTCCGCTGCGGCTTGATCAGGTTCTCGCTCTCGTAAATCATCAAGGTGCGGGGGTGGAGGTTGAGGATCTCGCTGGCGATGCTGGGCGTGAATACGGCCCGCCCGGGGGCGATCGCCGGCATGCGCTTACGCTTTCCCATATAACCCCCGGCGCGGAGCATTCCCCGGCCCCGCATTGCCATAACTTTATACCAAAGATATCACTTATTGGTCCTGGGCGCAAGCCCGGGGTTCCCCAATCGAGCCTGGCCCCGGATGCCGGGTAGAGTTAGGTCAAGCGATGCTGGCGATTGAGCAGTACACCCGGCGCCTCCTCAAGGACTTCCATCCGATCGTGGCGGCCAATCGCCCGCCCGTTGACCTGGCGCCCGACGCGGGGGATCGGGAACGCTTCGTTCGGGGATCGGGCGGACTCGTGACGGGCCTCTCCGGCCTTGCCCAGGCCACGGGCGCGGTATGGGTGGCATCGGCGCGGGATGGGTTCGAAGGTGAGCTCGACCTCGGGAGCGGCGGCGAGCCGATGGTGGTCGAAACGGCGGACGCCGCCCGTTTCCAGGTGAGCTGGGTCAATCCACCGCGACTCGCCTACGACCTCTACTACAACACGATTGCGAACCCGTTGCTCTGGTTTGTCCAGCACTATCTCTGGAATCTGGCGGAAGCGCCGGTGCTCGATGACAGCACTCACCGGGCCTGGAATGAGGGCTACCGGCGCGTCAACCAGCTCTTCGCCCAGCAAGTGGTGCGCGAAGCTCGCCGCGGTCGCAAGCGACCCCTTGTGCTTTCACATGATTACCACCTGTACCTGGTCCCGCGGCTGGTGCGGCGCGAGCTGGCCGATGCCGTGCTGCAGCACTTCGTCCACATCCCCTGGCCCACACCGCAATACTGGAAGGTGCTACCGCAGTACATGCGCGACGAGATCATGGACGGCTTGCTGGCGGCCGACATCATTGGCCTGCAGACCCATTCCGATGTGCGGAATTTCTTACTGACCTGCGAAGAGAACATGGGGCTACCGGTTGACTTACGGCAACAGACCGCCTTCTATCGCGGGCGGACGGTCTGGGTGCGTCGCTATCCGATTTCGATCGACGTCCGCGAGTTCGAGCGTAGCGCCGCCAGCCCGGGAGTCGAGCGTGCCGAACGGGAAATCCTGCGCTGGCGCCCCGAGCAGCTGATCTATCGGGTCGACCGCATGGACCTATCGAAGAACATCGTGCGCGGGTTCTTCGCTTACGAGCGGTTGCTTCAAGCCCATCCCGAGTGGCGCCGGCGGGTCATCTTCTGGGCCATGCTGCAAAAGACGCGCCAGAACGTCCCCGAGTACCGGGAATATGCCCGCCAGGTGGTCCAGGTAGCCAGGGTCATCAATAGCCGCCTCTCCTCCGATGACTGGCAGCCCATCCGACTCGAGCTTCGCGAGGATATGAACCGGGCGGTGGCTGGATACAAGCAATTCGACGTGCTGCTGGTCAATCCGATCTACGACGGCATGAACCTGGTTGCGAAAGAGGGGATCACGGTAAACCGTCGGGGCGGCGCGCTCGTGCTCTCAGAGAATGCCGGCACCCACGAGGAGCTTGGTGAATGGGCCATCACGATCAATCCATTCGACGTCGACGCGACCGCTCAGGCGATGCAGAGCGCACTGCTGATGGACCCGGTGGAACGGCACGCCCGTGCCGAGAAGATGCGTGCCGTCGTGCAGCAGAATGATGTGGCCCGCTGGATCTCGGCACAGTTGCAAGATATCCGGGACCTGGTAGAGCCGCTCGCGGCGCGCCATCCCGAACCCGCGCGCGAGGAAACGCTCCCCGTCGGACGCGAGGGTACGCTCTAGCGGCTCAGGCCCAGAGGTGGCGAGCGCCGGCAAGCTCGGGGAATTCGCCCTCCGGGATCTGTAGGCGGCTTTGCACCGCCGCCTCCATCAGCGAAAAGATGACCTTGACGCCGGCGAGATTGATGCCGTGGACGGTGGTCAGCTCGCGAATCAGTCGAATCCGCTCGATGTCGCGGCGCGAGTAGCGCCGCCGCTGCGTCGGCGTCCGCTCGGGGGCGATCAGATTCTCGCTTTCGTAGACGAAAAGCGTGCGCGGCTCGATGTCGAACATATCGGAGACTTCGCTGGACTTATGCGGCATTGCCAAGTGCGGCCCTCCCGGATGGAAAGCTGTAAACAATTATAGCCAACATGTCAGGATTTGTGATAAACGGCGGAAGCCGCCGCCGTTTGCGGCAATTGTGGCGTCGCTGTGCGCAGCGTGACGGATCGGAAAACCCTACCCATTGGCTGTGCGGGGGCGTATCACGTTAGCCGTTGTGACGCTCGCTTGAACGTGTTCGAGCTTGCCGTTAGTGTCACGCCCGAACGGCGCCGAAGCCGCTCTTTGCAGCATGTCGCGCATCTTACGGCAAGTCATGGCGTTTGGAGGGAGGGTTGTGCTGGGAGTGATGCTTTTCGCTCTCCTCACGCCCCCGTTTGGGTTACGCGCCTACCTCGAGGCACGAGCTCAGGAGCAGGCACAGGCCGCCCATGTGATGGTCAGCTTCGGCCGGCCGGCCGCGGCGATCGTCAAGCTGCCGGTAACGGCACGGCCCTTCGCCCAGTCGGCGCGCTCGCCGGTGGACGGCGTCAAGGGGAAAGGCGCCTGGCTGATGATCTTCAACGGGGACTGGAATGACCCCGATGCCGACCGGGCCGCAGCCATCGTCGATGCCGCCGTTCGGGCCGACCTGAGCCACCTCTATATAAGGATCGCCGACTCGCGGTTCCACTTCTACGGCGCCTCGGCCCTCCAGGACCTCCTGCCCATCGCGCATCAACACGGGCTCAACATCATCGGCTGGATCGAACCGATGCTCGACGACCCGAACGCGGATACAGCCGATGCGCTCGCGGCGGCGCAGTTCGAAGAGCAGGGCCAGCGACTGGATGGTCTGGCGTTGACGATCGAGGGCAACAGCACATCTGACCCCAGTGTCGGCCAGTATCTGTCAGGAATCCGCGGCGGCATCCAGGGCATGAACGGCCTCGGTGATCGCTACCTCCTCATCGCCAGCACGCTGCCCACCCCCTACGACCACCCGGGCTATGCCTACGCGACCATGTCACGCTACTGCCAGGTCTTTGCCCCGATGGTGTATTGGCGCGCGACCGGCCTGCCCCAGTACAGCGGCGCGGGCGGTGCCCGCGCCTACGTCGACCAGGTGTTCCAACAGTTCCGTGATCCGGGCGTCAATCCGTTCAAGCGCCCGCTGACCATCACGGCGCAGGCCTACGATGCCGCACCCGAATACGGCACGCCGGGCGCCCCTCCCGGCGATGAGATCGTCACCTCGATGGATGAGACGCGTGCCCAGGGCGGGATCAGCTGGTCGTTTTACCGACTGGCGAATGCGGACAACGGGGTGACCGGCGAAGAGCAACAGGCCATCACCGCGTACCCGTTCTGGCAACGCTACGCGGGCGGCATCGCGGGCAAGGCATTGATCGCGCTACCTGACCAGCCGGTCGCGTATTAAGGAGAGGGGTTGAGGAACCAATGAAAAGGCTTGTTCGCCGTCTTTCGGCCTTAGCGGGCCTCCGTCGCAAATGGATGCTCGTGCCCGCGCTCGTGGCGCTCGCCCTTCTCGTTACCGGCGGTTTGTGGTTCATGGGGCACGCTGGTGCGAATTCCATCTGGAACCAGCCCAGTGTCCCGATCAGCGATGTGCTGGACCGCGTCGATCGCGGCGAGATCCTGGGGGCCAGCATCAGTGGTCAGCGCATCCTGCTGACCGATAGGGCCGGCCACCAATCGTGGACCATCGAAAAAGAAGCGTCCATGGGCTCAACCGAGCAGTACCTGCGGACTCACAACGTCAAAGTCGCCGTTCAGTCGACCGACGACACGTCGTTCGCCGCCGTTCTGCCGAACCTGCTCGGACTGCTTCTGCTGCTGGCCCTGCTCTTCATCTTGTTGAGGCGGTCCAACCTCCTCGGCAACCCGATGGGCGCGATGACGAAGCACCTCGCCGAGGCTCGTCTTGGCGACGCCGACCAGGTCACCTTCTCCCAGGTGGTCGGTGTCGACGAAGCCAAGCACGAGCTGGAAGAGGTCGTCGAATTCCTCAAGGCGCCGAGCAATTTCGGGAAGCTTGGCGCCCGCATGCCGCGCGGCATCCTGCTGGTGGGTCCACCCGGTACCGGGAAAACGCTTCTCTCCCGGGCGGTGGCCGGCGAGGCGAAGGTCCCCTATTTCTCGTTGAGCGGTTCAGACTTTGTCGAGATGTTTGTCGGTGTGGGCGCCGCGCGCGTGCGCGACCTCTTCCGGCACGCGAAGAAGAACGCTCCCTGCCTGGTCTTCCTCGACGAGATCGATGCCCTCGGACGCCGGCGCGGCGGGGCGCAGATCCGGACCAATGAAGAGCGTGAGCAAACGCTCAACCAGTTGCTCGTCGAGATGGATGGGTTCAACACCGACTGCGCCGTCGTCGTGATCGCGGCCACGAACCGTCCGGACGTCCTCGATCCCGCGCTGCTTCGCTCGGGTCGCTTCGATCGGCGGGTGGCGATCGACGCGCCCGACCTCAACGGCCGGCGCGCGATCCTCAGCCTCTATGCCGCTCAGAAGCCGCTGGCCGAGAACATCGACCTCGACGTGGTCGCCAGGCAGACCCCGGGTTTCACCGGCGCCGACCTGGCCAACCTCCTCAACGAAGCGGCCATCCTCGCCGCCCGCAACAAGAAGGTCGCGATCGGGAGGCAGGAGCTGGACGAGGCCAGCCTTCGGGTGATGGCCGGACCCGAGAAGCGGAGCCGCATGATCACGCCGGAGGAGAAGTCGATCATCGCCTACCACGAGGTCGGCCACGCGCTGGTGATGAAGTCGATTGCGAAGAGCGACCCCGTGCACAAGGTCTCGGTGATTTCGCGTGGCCAGGCCCTGGGCATCACCATCCAGCTGCCATTGAAGGACCGCTACCTGACCTCCAAGTCTGAGCTGATGGCGCGTATGTCGGCGGCGATGGGTGGCCGCGCGGCCGAAGAGATCATTTTTGGCGACGTCACGACCGGCGCGAAGCAAGACATCGAACAGGCCACGAGCATCGCCCGCCAGATGGTCTGCGAGTTTGGAATGAGCGAACGGCTCGGTCTGGTGACATTGCACCGCCGGGGCGAGGGCGACAGCCTGTTCTTCTCCGAGTTGACGGCCGCCGATGTTGATGGGGAGGTCAAGGCGCTGACCGATGCCGCCTATCGCCAGGCGTACGACATCTGTCAGGCGCGCCGCACGACGCTGGTGCGGATAGCCGAGCATTTGCAGGTGGTGGAAACCATCGACGGCGATGAGCTCGACCGACTTCTTCTGGACGAAGCGGTGCCGGTGGCGGTCATGTTGCCGAGAGTCGAGGAGTCGGCTGTGGCCGGGCGGATTGCAGCTGCTGAAGCCCACGACTGGGAGGACACGTCCGTTGGTTCGGCCGGCGATGGCGAGCCCGAGCCACCCATCGCTGCGAGCTAGATAATCTCCTCGTACAGGTCGTAGACCTGCTTGAGATCGTCGGGCGGTTTCACCCCGCCGCGCTTGAGCGACTCCAGCAGCATCAGGATGTATTTGACCCCGGCGAGGTTCACGCCTTTCTCCCGCGTCAGCTGCTGAATGACCTGCAATTTGCGCACGTTGCGCTGCGAGTAGCGCCGCCGGTTGGTGGCCGTTCGGTAAGGCTCGATCAACCCGAGGTCCTCGTACATCATCAAGGTACGGGGGTGGGTTTCGAGGATCTCCGACGCGACACTGATGGTGTAGAGGGGCTTGTCAAGGTCGAACGCTCCGGCGATGCGCGGGTCGCGGTTCGGGACCAACGCTATTCCTTGACCCAATCCTGTACCCCGCGGCTGAGGCTCGCCGGCGTGGTCTCGGACTTGATCAGGTAATCGAGCGCGCCAAGCTTCAAACCGCGATCGACCAACTCCTTTTCGCCGTAGTTGGAGAGGATGATCACCGGGATGTTCTTCGTCACGGTGTCCGAGCGCAGATTTTCCAGGACGGCAAAGCCATCCATTTTGGGAAGCCGGATGTCGAGAAACACGATGTCCGGCACCTGGTTCTTGGCGTGGTCGAGGCCCTCCTCGCCGGACTTGGCCACGGTAACCCGGTAGCCGTCGAGCTCGAGCTTGAGCTTGTACATCTCGGCGACAGCCGGGTCGTCTTCGATGAAGAGGACGTTGACGTCCTCATCGACCACTTCACTCATGTCCCCTCCTTAAGCGCCGTATCGCGAAAGTCAACATCGTGTCTGTCACCTTTCCCCCCTTTCCACCGGTGGTAAGTATAACCAAGTTCACCCAATATTCCGAAATTTGCTGACGGGGAAACCACCTCCGTCCGCAAAAACGCAAGTGGTACCATGGCCACAGCGTTTGGCGGAACCGTGCGGGGCTGGCGCGAGAGGAGCGTTATTTCCAGATGGGATATTTGCGAGGTCTCACCCATGGCGCGATCGCGGGCGCCATCCTCGGGCTGCTCTATGCGCCCGAATCCGGGCTCCATATGCGGCAGCGGGTGTCGCGTCTGCTCGGTCAGGCGGAGGACATGATGGCCGCCGACAGCGGAGCGGCGGCGCCGGTCATGCCCCGTCGGCGGGGCGCCACAGGAACAGAAAGCAGGGCCAGGCGCCCATAGGAGGAGGACGATGGATCAGACCGTGGAGAAGACGATCGACCGGTTGAGCGACCTGCTCGACCGCGCCAACAAGGCGGCTCAGGATCTCGAGGTGAAGGACCGGTTGACGGATGCCGTGGCGGCGTTACGACGGACCCGTCTCACCCAGGATGAGGACGCCGGCATTGAGCGTTTCGTGACCGGGCTGCTGATCGGGGTGGCCGTCGGCTTCGGGCTCGCCTTGCTGCTCGCCCCCAAGTCAGGCGAGGAGATGCGCGACGATCTGATGCAGCGTGGCATCGAACTGCGCGACCGCGCCGGCGAGCTTGCCCAGCGGATGCCCTTCGGCGACGGCGAGCAGGGTCGGACGGAAAAGGCCTCCACCGACCAGCCAGGCATCGCCTAGGCCGTTTTCAGGGGCGTGGTCGGGCCGGATCCGCTAGTCGTGCGGCTTGCACTGACCGGGCGGAAGCGGTAGACCCGGCAGGCAGTCAGGCGTTGGGCTGGGCGCGGGTGATGGCGTCGGTGCCGGCGGTGGTTTTGGCGCGTTGATGACGCAGTAGACGCCGTCGACGGTAATCTGCGAATAGGTCAGGTTGTAGGGACTGTAGTTGGCCGGAAGCTTGCATAGCGGCCACGGCTGCGCGAGCGTGTTGGGCAGGTTTTCGGTGCCGGTCAGAAAGTAGTTCTGCCCGATCTGGTGAATGCCAGCCGGGACGCTGGAGTACCACTCATCCGGCTTCCCGGCGAGCGCCTGCGTCATGAACTTGTGCCAGATCGGAGCGGCGCCCACGATCCCGGTCGAGTTATGGCTGAGGGGCTTGTTATCGGGATTTCCCACCCAGACGGCGGTCGCCAGGCTGGGGGTGAACCCGACCGTCCAGTTGTCTTTGAAATCGTTCGTGGTCCCCGTCTTCGCCGCCACATGGCGGCCGGGCAGCGTCAGGTCACCGTGGCAGCCGAACGACATGCAGCGGTTGCGATCGTCGGACATGATGCTGGCGATGATGAAGGCGACGCTCGGGTCGACCGCCCGGTACTCGACAGTTTTCGGGTCATAGGTGTAAACGGCGCGACCCAGTCCATCTTTGATGCTGAGGATGGGCGCCTCGCGATGGCGGACGCCGAGCGTCGCGAGGGTTGACGCCGCGGTCGCCATGTCGGCGAGCCGCACCGGGTACGCGCCCAGCGTCAGGCTCATGCCATAGGTATCGGGCGGGCGCGGCTTATCGCACGGTTCCCCTAAACAGGTGAGGCCGAGACGGTGCGCCATGTCGACGACGGCCGGGATGCCGGTTCGCAGCTCGACCTTCAGCGCGGGGATGTTGAGCGAGTTGCCCATCACCATCTTCAATGGCAGCGTGCCGTGGAAGCGCCGGTCGTAGTTCAGCGGAATGTACTTGGCGTAACCGCTCATGTAGCCGGGCCCATCGCCCCCCGTGGGGAAAACCATCGCGGCGTCGAGGACCGGGCTCATCATGTTGACCTTGCGGCTCTCGATGGCGGCGGTGTAGGTGAAGATCTTGAAGCTCGAACCGGGTGGGCGGGCCACGTCGTAGGCGAAGTTGAACTGCCCGCCGGGCCGGTTGTAATTGTCGCCGCCGACCATGGCCAGCACCTCGCCCGTCTTCGGGTCCATGCTGACGAGGGCCGCGTCGTGGAAATTGTAGAAGTTCCCCTTCTGCGCGATCTGTTCGTGCACGATCTGTTCCGCCTTGTGCTGGAGGTTCAGGTCAAGGCTGGTGTAGACCCGGTAGCCTCGTTGATCGTCGGACCGGATGTTATGTTCCCGTGCCAGCGTCTTTAAGACGTAGTCGACGAAGTAGGGGGCCTCGAACTTGGTGACCGGAGAGAAGACCTGGAGCTTGACGGCGTAGGCGGCCTGGGCTTCTGCCGCAGTGATGAACTTCTCGCCGACCATGGCGGCCAGCACCTGCGCCTGGCGTTGCTTGGCCGACGCGAGGTTGACTACGGGGTTGTATCGGGTGGGCGCCTGGGGCAGCCCGGCCAGCATGGCGGCCTGACCCAGCGAAAGATCATGCGCGTTGGTCTGGAAATAGCTGCGTGCCGCTGCCTCGATCCCGTAGGTCTGGCTGCCATAGAAGATCGTGTTCAGGTACATCTCCAGGATCTGGTTCTTGCTGTACTCGCGGTTCAGCTCGATGGCAAGGATCGCTTCCTTCATCTTTCGCTGGATATCGTTGGGGGCGTTGCTGCCAATGTAGACCTGCTTGATCAGCTGCTGGCTGATGGTGCTGCCGCCCTGCTGAATCTGATGGTGCTGGTAGTTCGCGATTGCGGCTCGAAGGATGCCGCCCACGTCGATGCCACTGTTGCTGTAGAAGGTGCGGTCCTCGGTGGCGAGGGTTGCCTTCACGACCCAGGGCGAGACGTAGTTGAGCGGCACGACGATTCGATGGTTGCCCTCCTTCCCGACGTCGGCGAGCAGCTGGCCATGGCGGTCGTAGATCAGGGTGTCCTGCTGGAGCTTGTTCGAGGACAGGCCGCTGACGGCGGGCAGAGGTCCGACCGCCTGGGCGGTGATCGCGGGGATGCCCATTAAGGGCAGGAGCAGCACCACCATCACGCCGAGGATCACGGTGCGCCGGAAGTCGGCGCGACTGCGCTTTCGCCACCGGTCGACATGGCGCTGGGTGCGCCGACGAGCCGCTAGGCGCTCAGAAACCCGGAGATCCCCGAAAGCAGGAGCCACAGAGAGAGGAGCATAACCGCTCCCCACCCCAGTCCGCTCGCCAGCACCCGGGCGGCAGAGCGGCGCTGACGCCGGATCTGCCGTCGGCGAGCGGCGAGGGACGAGAGGCCGTCTGCGGCGGGTGAGTGGGTCGCGTGCCGGATGCTTATCAATTCAGGCCCCTAAATCGTACCGTTCCTACTCTACGGAAATCTGACTCAGTCATTATAACCTAAGCGGAGCTCCTCTGTACGAAACGGGACCCGGGAATTCGCGTTTGCCTCTGTCCAACGGGCCAGCTGGGCCGATGGTTACGGCCGTCCGGGGCCGCCGACGAGAGCTTGAGACCAACCTATAATGGGGCAGCGTTGTCAGCCGCAGCTTCGGGCGACAAGAGGGGACCCGGCTCTTGCCGGGAGTGTGGCAAGCCGATCGAGGCGGATGCACGCTTCTGCCGGTTCTGCGGGAAATCGCAGGCCGAGCCTGCCTCCGGGGCCGTCCCATCGGCGAGGATCGGGACCGGTGTGAGGTCGCGACCTGGCCTGGAAGATCGCCTCCAGCAGCTATTTCCACGACATCAGCTTCAGGACGAGTTCGTGCACGTGGGCAGTATCGCCGCCTTCTTGATGGCCCTGATTGGTTTCGTGCTGGGGTTCTTCACGCCCGCTATGGGAAGCCCGTGGCTGAGCGTGAATTTCCTGCTGGGGTCGCTTGCCCTCTCGGTCTTCCTGATCCTGCGGGAATCCACCCTCAGTTACATTCGGTCCCGTGGCGGCGGGACCTCCGGTTCGGAGGCCGAAAGCATTGGCCGCTACCAGCCCGGACGGCGCAGCAGCGGAGCGCCCGAGATCTCCACCGAAGCCGCCACCGCGGAGTCATCGCCGCCGGGCGGTACTCGCCCGCCGGCCGCCCCCCGATAAAAAAACCGGCCCGAAGGCCGGCTTTGGCGATGATCGGGCCTCTTAGACGCCCTTCTCGCCTTCGACCGGCTCGCCTGTCGCGGGCTCGTTCTCCGTCATCTCGCGTCCGGCGCCTTCGACATCACCCTTCACCTTCTGGGCCTTGCCTTCCCACTCCATCTTTTTGTCGCCGGTCAGCTTGCCGCCGGTATCCTTCAGCTCGCCTTCTGCCTTGTCACCAAACTCGCCCACGTGGCACCTCCCGCATAATTAGCGCGACATTGCGCTGTTAGCAAAAATGATAGCAGGACAGTTAGGTTCCGTCCATATCCTTAGCCCGGGAGTGGGGGTTCAACTGAGTTCATATCTATTTACTAATCCTGCGTTGAGCCGGCTCACCTTGCACCCTATACTCGGGGCGATTTCGGCGTCGACGCTCACGCGGCGCACGCCGTCAAGACTGGAAGCGTAAGAGCACTGGAGGCCGCATGGTAACCGCCGTTAAGCGTGAGACCCGACGCGACACGAACATCTCCCTGGACAAGCCGATCTACACCATCAGCGTGGCGTCCGAGATTCTGGAGACCCACCCGCGGACCCTGATGATGTACGAGCACCTCGGCCTGGTGGTGCCCAAGCGCACCTCGACGAACCGCCGACGCTTCTCCCAGCGCGACGTCATGAAATTGCAGACGATCCAGAAACTGACCCGCCAGCATTCCGTCAACCTCGCGGGCGTGCGCTACATCATGAAACTGCTGAAGCTGCTCCACGAGAACCAGCTCCCTGCCCCGGTCGAGCTCCGCGACATCGACGTTTCGCAGCTCGACGTCTAGCTCGCGACCAACCGGCGGCCTACGCTTTTTGCTTAAAGTTTTTTGCGGACCGTTATGCGGAGGGTTCGGCTTTTGCCAACAGTCAGCGCGGGACAATTACTGACTGCGCTCCTGTTGACAAGACTTCTGGGCCTTCCTATAATCCGCATTAGTTCCTTTGCCCCCCTCTTCGGGCCCTCCCTTCGGAGGGCCTTAAACTTTTCTGGGGGTTCTAACGGAGAGGCGTATGCCCTGTAACCATCGGGCCGTATTCCTTTCCACAACCGCGGCGAGATTCACCGGCTTCGTCTATACTGCTTCGCGCCAGGGGGAATGTTATGGAAAGTAAGACGCGGCGTAGCCCGGCCCCCAGCCGGGCGACTCAGGCCGATGAGGACCTGGTCGATGTTCTCCTCGTCGAAGACGACCCCTCCGTTCTGGAGATGTACCGCCTCAAACTTGAGCTCGATGGTTATCGCGTCAACACCGCGCTCGATGGCGAGGAGGGCCTGAAGAAAGCGGGCGACCTGACGCCCGACATCATCTTCCTCGATATTCGCCTGCCCAAAATGGACGGGCTCGAGGTGCTGCGGAAATTGCGCGCGCAGGAGAAAACGCGCGACATACCGGTTATCATCCTCTCTAATTACGATGAAGAGGATCTGGTCGCGCGCGGCTTGCGGCTCGGGGCGCACGAGTACCTCATCAAGGCGCGCACGACGCCGACCAGTCTGTCAGAAGGGATTGAGGATTGGCTAAAGGAGTAACGCGCCGCGCGCCGTCCGATACGAGCCTCTCGCTCGACAAGCCGATCTACACGATCAGCGTTGCTTCGGAGATTTTGCAGACACATCCCCGAACGTTGATGATGTACGAGCATCTGGGCCTGGTCGTTCCCAAGCGCACCTCCACCAACCGCCGCCGTTTTTCGCAGCGCGACATCCGCAAGCTGCAGGCGATCCAGACCCTGACGCGCCAGCATGGCGTCAACCTCAACGGCGCCCGCTACGTGCTGCGTTTGATTCGAATCCTGGTCGACAACGGGCTGCAGGCCCCAGCGGAACTGCGCGAGCTCGACGTCAAAGAACTGGACGTCTAGAAACAGCGGGGCCTCCACCCAGAGCGCAGGGTCGCCGTCAACCGGGAGCGCTCGTTACACCGGCGAAACATCTGTGCAGCGATGTGATGGCCGAAATGTTGGCTTTGATTGCTCTCGATACTTTATGAGCACGCATGAGCTTTCGGCCGGATAGCCCGCTGAATCGGCTCGTCATCCTCTGGCCCGGGGTCCCGATCGCAGCCTGCGCACTCGGGTTCGTGCTGGCCGTCGTCGAAGTCTCGGAGACCCACAACGGGTCCTTCGCGGCGCTCGCGATCGCCATGGGCTGCGGGCTGGCATTCAGCGTTGGCTTGCTCTTCCACAGCTTCTTCATCGAGTGGATGGAGGTCACGGTCACCCGTGAAGGCATCGCGGTACGCCCGGTCGGCCATGCGTGGCTCAATCGTCGGCCTCGCCTGGTTCCCTGGAACCGGGTCCAGGGGATGAATCAGATCATCACCCGCGAGGGGGGCCACCTGGAGATCGCGGCCGGGAGCCAGGTCCTGAAATTGGATCGCGCCCTGTTTCGCGCCGATACGTTTGCCAGCCTCTCTGCCGCCCTTGCCCAGCAAACCCGCCAGTGGGGCGCGGCCAGCTACGACGAGGAACTAGCGGCGGCCTGAGCCGGCGGGTCGCTAGCTGCGGTAGTAGACCTGGGCGGAGTGCACGGCTTGCCGATAGCTGCCGTAGCGAGCCTGTAGCGTAGTGCGGTCGCCATACCAGGGGTCGTTGATGTAGAGAGTGCGACCGGCGTGGCCGGTGATCACCACGAAGTGCATGCCGCCGTAGAGCCGCACTTCGGCGACGACCAGACGGCCCGCATCGAGTTGAGCCTCGACCATCGTTTGCGGTGGCAGGTCTTCGATGTCCTGGTCGTCGGTGCGCAGCTGCGACACCATGCCGGGCACGTGCAGCCATTTCCAGCGCACGGTTCCCTGGGTCGCGGCGGCCGCCTGACGCCAGAGCAGCAGGTCGTTCTCGAGGTAGCCGCCGTTTGCCGTAAGCCAGCGGTTGAGCGTCCCTGGGTTGGTGGAGTAGCCGTAGGCGGCCGTGACCATCGTCACCGCGGTCAGCGCGCAGCCGGCCGAGCCGATGGTGTCCACCCGATCACTGCCCAGCGCCTGCCGGGACCACTGCGCGGATCGCTGGCTGAAGGTTGGAACGGCCGGGCCGGCCGATGCCCCCAGGCTGCTCCCCAGCCAGGCCGCGACGGCCAGCATCACTGCCGCCAGCGCCCGGCGCCGACCCCTCTCCACGGCGCCATCTTACGGGCGAGGTGAGGTGAAGTCCAGTGGCGGCGGTGTGGGCTTTGAATCGTTACCGGTTGGTGACAGTGTGGGTCAGGGAAGCAGGCTCTTGAGGTCGCCGGTGTGGCCGGCCAGCGCCAGACGGACGTCCAGGACGTCGTCGGCGCTGATTGAAACCCCAAGGTTCGCGGTTGGTTCGTCCCGAACGTCGATCACCGGCGCCTCGGTCTCGGTTTCGGCTGCGAAGGCGACCGCGATCACCCGGGTGTCCTGGCAGTGGGCACACGTCACCTTCACCAGCGACTGGTCGTCGTGGTGGGTCACCATCTCAAGCTGGCAGTCGGACAGGCTCCGCCCGCACTTCGGGCACTGGAAGCGACCAGCCTGGCGCCGGAGGATATCAAGAACGTCCACGATTTTTTCGTACCCCGGAGCAGGCGAAGTCAACCAGCAAAGCTGATAGCCGCGCCCCGGCGTAAGCGACCAATGGCTGAGCCTCAGTTGATGCTAGACCGATCGTTTGCCGGTGCGCGTGCCGCCAGCGATACTCGCGCCGCATGCGCCTTCCGGTCTTTGTGGGCGCCGGGGCGATGACCACCGGAATGTTGTTGCTAGGGGGTCTCCTGGCAACCGAGTTGAATCCTATGCCGGTCGTCAATGTCGACGCCATGGAGATCGACGGCGCGTCGGTCCTCTCGGCCCCACTGCCGCAGGTGTCACCGCGGCCGCAGCTGGCCGTCAGGGTCAGCCGTCCCCTGGACCCCGGTGATTGGCACCTGGCGATAGACGGCCATCCGGTCGCCCTCGGGGCGAGCGCGCGCGGCGCCGAGCTGCGCGTGAAGATTCCGGGTCCCCTGCCGTTGGGCAGCCGCCACACCATGCAGCTGACCGCCGGCGCAATGCAGGTTCGCGTCGCGTTCCAGGTGGTGCCACCGCTCAGCGCGGCGATATCGATGCACCTCTATCGTTTGCAGGCCGACTCGCCCATCAGCGTGGCGGCAACCATCCGCTTCTCCCGGGCGGTCGCCGACCGGGCGCAGGCGCAGGCGCACCTGACGGTAACGGGGAAGCCGAGCTTTACCTGGCGCGACGCACAGACGGTCGACGTGGTCTCGACGGGCTTCGGTCTGTCCGACCATGCCGTGGTGATGATCGACTCCGGCGTCGATGCCGCGGACGGAACGCGCAGCCGTAAGTTTCAGAGCGCCGGCATCTCGATCCCCTCGACGCTGACCCAGGTTGTGCCCGGTCGCATGGTCCAGATGTACTACGTCAACACGGACGACGGCCGCGCCTCGCTGTTTGCGCACCTGGGCCAGATCGACGTGCTCAGCCCCGCCTGGTATGACGCGAACGCCAACGGCAGCATCACAGGTTATGCGCGGCGGGACGTCATCGACGCCGCCCATGCGAACAAGGTTGGCATCATTCCACTGGTCGTCAATAAAGATGTTGATCCGGGCGTGGGTCATGCCATTCTGGCCGACCCGAATCATCGCGCCGCCCTGTGCGCCAACCTCGTCAACGAGGCTAAGGCCTATGGCTACGCCGGGTTCCAGCTCGACTTCGAGCAGATCCTGTGGACCGATCGGGACCTGCTCACCGAGCAGGTTCGGGATTGCGCCGCCAGCTTCCACACCGCGGGTCTGAACCTCTCGATCGCGGTCATCCCTCGGCTACCTGGCGACGACAGCGCAACCGGGTCGCTCCTGAACTACTTCCGTCAATGGTCCGGCGCTTACGATTTCGCCGCGCTGGCGAAGGCCGCGGACTTTCTCTCCTTTATGACCTATGACGAACACAATGGCGTGACGGTGCCCGGCGCCGTCTCCGGCACCCCATGGATGCGGCGGGCACTGGACTTTTCGATGCAGGGCGTCCCGCCCGACAAGGCGACGATCGGCTTACCGACCTACTACCACGACTGGACCGGCGTTGGGCGTTTGACCTCGAGCTCGTATGCGGACGCGATGATCCTGGCGCAACAGCACGGTGTCACCCCGGCCTATGACGCGACGGAAGAGGAGATGCATTTTGGTTACGACGCCTATGGCGCTCACCACGAGCTCTGGATCCAGAGCACCGACACGCTGCGGCGAAAGCTGCCCTTGATGTACGAGTACGGCCTCAAGGGCATCAGTGTTTGGCGGCTGGGGTTCGAAGACCCGTCGTTCTGGAGCTTGATTCCACCGCGGCGTTAGGTGCGGTGTGCTCGGGCTGGCCGAGTGGGGGAAGGAGAAGGTCGTACAACTGCTGCTGGCGCTGGCGGGCGCGCTCGTAGACCGCGTGAAGGCTGGCCCGCGGCCGGTGGTTTCGACCGCGCGCCGGTGCTGACGACCACAGTCGAGGCAGCCGGCCCAGCGCCTCGAGCGCAAGGAGCGCGGCGCCCCGACTCGAAGCCTCGGTTTGCGGGGACGTCATCACCGGCAGCTTGAGCGCGTCGGCCAGCATCTGCCTCCAGGCGGCTGAGTGAATCAGCTGGCCGCCGGTCGCGATCACCGCGCGCGGGCGGGGAACGACGCGCTCGATGGCCGCGGCGACGGCGACGAGCTGATACGTGATCGCCTCCATCGATGCGCGCACCATCTGCGCCGGCTGACTGCCGAGCGACAGTCCCGCGATCACCGCCCGGGCGTCGCCGCGCCAGTTGGGACTTCGCTCCCCGGCCCAGAACGGGAGCACGGTGAGACCGTGGCTGTCCGGCGCGATGGCGGCAGCCTCCCGCTCCAGTTGTTTCTTGTGCTTGAGACCGAGTCCGGCAGTGAACCAGCGGATCACGTTGCCGCCCTCGCTTAGCGCACCGCCCAGGACGAATCGCTTTTTGTCGAGGCGATAGACGAAGGCGCCCCAGGGGACCGTCAGGTGGTTTCGGTCGAGGATCACGCGTAAGGCGCTCGAGGTGCCAATGGTGGCGCAGAGCCAACGGGGGTCGACGCAGCCGGCACCCACGTTCGCGAGCGCGCCGTCGCCCAGCGGGAGGAACCACGGGATGTCGCGCAGCTGCGGCCAGCGTTTGGCGAAGGTTGGGCGCAGGGAAGTGATTGGCTGGTCCCGATCCGTCAGCGGTGAGAGGTGCTCGGCGCCGATACCCGCAATGTCGAGTGCCTGCGCGTCCCACTGACAACGATGGATGTCGAACAACCCGGTGCCGGACGCGATCGAGACGCTCACCCGATAATCGCCCAGCAACCGGTGATAGAGATACTCCGCGAGTGAGATCCAGCGAGCCGTGCGAGCCACCGCCGGCCGGCGGGTCGCCTGCAGCCAGCGAAGCTTTGCCGGCCAGAAGCTCGCATGAAAGAAGCAGCCCGTGCGGCTGTGGTAGGCGCGCTCGTCGAATTGCGTGCGCAGGTTTCGCGTTTCGGACGCGCTGCGCGTGTCGGCCCAGGTGAGCAGCTCGGTGGTCGGTCGCCCGTTGCGGTCGACACCCATCAGGCTGTGCCAGTAGCAGGCGGTGGCGGCGCCGATGATGTCGACCCTCTCTTTGCGGGCTGCCTTCAGCGCGGCGTCGATGCTTGATGCGATGAGCCGCACCAGCTCATCGGGATCCGAGGAGACCTCTCCCGGATAGGTGGTCCGGACCTTGTAGGGGAGATCGCAAAGCGTGGGTGCCACCATCTGTCCATGGGTGTCATAGACGACGGCGCGGACGGACGATGTCCCCAGGTCCAGCGCCAGCACGCCTTCATTGGATTTCGTTTTGCGCATGACTGATTTTCCGCGAATCCTCTGATAAACTGTGCCAGCCTAAAGCCGTACCGCTGGGGCGTGGCCAAGCTGGTAAGGCGCCTGACTCTGGATCAGGTAATCCTAGGTTCGAATCCTAGCGCCCCAGCCAATCGCCTCCGCGATTGCCGCTTCGAAGCATGTCAAGGATCGATTTTGCAATCCGGCCAGCCTCGTCCCTATCCATTCTGGCTGGACCTTATCGAGGGGCCGCGCTCTTGCATCGTCGGGAGACTCCGTGTCTGCGCGACTGCACCTAGCCAGTACGCGCTGGGCTTGGGCGTCCGAGCGAATGTCACTCTGTCCACCGAAACTAGGCCAAACCGCGGTCGGTACCCGAGCGACCACTCGAAGTTGTCGAGCAGGGTCCAGTGGAGGTAGCCGCGCACATCGATGCCATCCTCGAGGCATGCGAGTACTTCGCGCAGCGCATTGCCAATGTAGCGGACGCGCTTCGCATCGTCATCCGTGGCGATCCCGTTTTCAGTAACGAGGATCGGTGTGCCGCCGGTAGTTTGCCACGCCCTGCGGATCGTCCTCCCCAGCGCGGCGGGGTAGTTTTCCTGGCCAAGTTGCGTACTGTTGTCCGTCTCTTGAGGAAGGCCCTTACCCCATTCGACATGCGGGCCGCGCGGGCCCTCCGGTCCGAATCGGTTGCGCGTGTAGGTCTGAACTCCAACGAAGTCGTCGTGCCGCGCCAGCTCGAAGAACCGGTCGCTGATTCTCGAGTTGAGTTCAACCTGGCGGTCGCCCGGCTGGGCGCCGTCCTCGTATTGAAGGTCGGGCAGTGCTAGGGTCACCCCGACCGGGAGGTTTGCCCGTGAGCGGATCGCCGCCGCTCCCAGATGATGGGCCTCCAGCGCGTGGTCGACCACCCGCCACATTGCTGCGACATCGCCCTTACGTCCCGGTGGGTTGACGCCGAGGATGTAGCCGCCTTCGCCCAAGCCCTCCGGTTCGTTGATGGTGCAGGCATAGGCAATCAGGTCGCCCAGCGCCGCCGTGGCGCGATCGCAATAGCGTTCGAAGAAGCGCGGAAATTGATCGAGGAGGAATCCACCGCGTTTCTGCAACCAGCGAGGAAGTGTGTAGTGATGGAACGTCACCAGCGGCGCGATCCGGTGCTCCCGGCAGGCGGCCAGAACAGCGCGGTAATGGTCGAGCGCCGCGTTCGAGAACTCGTTCTCCTCCGGCTCGATCCGGGCCCACTCGAGGCTGAAGCGGAATGCATTGAAGCCGAGCCCGGCCATCAGCGCGACGTCCTCTCGATACCGGTGGTAGAAGTCGCATGCGTCGCCCGATGGCTCCACGCACGGCGTTCCAGGGCTGTGCTCCCATTCCCACCAGTCGCTGTTGGTATTGCCGCCTTCGACCTGGTGCGCCGAGGTTGCGGTGCCGAAGAGGAAACCTTCAGGAAATCCTTTCATCAGCTGCTCTACATTAGGGACCTGCCAAGTCTTCCCCGGCCAGAATATCCGCGCCCAACCCTGCGGCGGGATGCGTGGATCAACCTCAACGGTGAGTGGGAGTTCGCTTTTGATCGCCCGAACTTCGACCGATCGATCATCGTGCCGTTCGCCTACCAATCGGAGCTTTCCGGCATCGGCGAGCGGACGCTGCATGACACCGTCTGGTACCGGCGCCGCTTTGACGCGCCCGTCGCCGAGCGGGTCATCCTTCATTTCGGCGCCGTCGACTACGAGTCGACCGTATGGGTCAACGGCCGCGAGGTGGTCCGCCACGAAGGCGGTCACACGCCGTTCAGCGCGGACATCACGGCGGTGCTGCGTCCCGGCGACAACGAGCTTGTCGTTCGTGCCCACGACCCGGCAACCGACCTCACGATTCCGCGAGGCAAGCAATTCTGGCGAGAGAAGCCCGACGGCATTTTTTACACACCAACCACCGGCATCTGGCAGACGGCCTGGCTGGAGCCGCTTCCGCATCAGCATGTGGCGTCGTTGCGGCTCTGGCCGCGGTTGGAAGGCGGGGTGCTCGAGTTCGAGATCGCGACATCTCAGCCCGGCGCTCTCGTTGAACTTTTCGTCCGCCTCGATGAACGACAGGTCGGTTGTTGGCGAGGCGCGGCCGGCCGCGACCGTCTTGTTCTCACCGAGGCGAAGCCATGGAGTCCCGAGTCACCGACCCTCTACGACTTGACCGTCCGGCTCATCGACGATGCCGGCCGCGAAATCGACCAGCTCACCAGCTATTTTGGGCTGCGAACCCTCGCGACGGTTCACGGGCGGTTCCTTCTAAACGGCGAGCCGTACATCCAGCGGCTCGTCCTCGATCAGGGGTATTTTCCCGGCGGCTGGTACACCGCCGGCTCGGATGCCGACCTGCGCCGGGACATCGAGCTTGCGAAGTCGCTTGGGTTCAACGGCGCCCGTAAGCACCAGAAAGTCGAAGATCCCCGCTGGCTGTACTGGGCCGATCGCCTTGGATTTCTGGTCTGGGCCGAAATGCCCAACTTCCATTCGCACACTCCCAAAGCTGAGCAACGGTTGCTCGACGAGTTCACGGCCGCCATCGAGCGCGACCGGGACCACCCATGCGTGGTGGCGTGGGTCCCGATGAACGAAACGTTCGGTTTTCAGCGGCCAGTGCGGGAGGATGTCCTGGCGAGCCTGCTGGTGAGGCTCTACCGCCGCGCGCATCAGCTCGACGGGACACGGCCGGTGGTTTCGAACGACGGATGGGAGCACGCGCTGACCGACCTGTGCACACTGCACGACTACGGTCCGGCTGACGAGCTGCGCCGCCGTTATCGCAGCCTGTCGGCTGCCCTCGAGCCAGCCGGCCGACCGCACACTCCGTATCTCCGCGGGTTTGCCCACCGCGGCGAGCCAGTCCTTGTGACGGAGTTCGGCGGGGTCTCCCTGGCCGCTGAGAGCGGCGGTTACGCCGAGGCGCGCGACGCACCGGAACTGGTCCGATTGTTTCGCGAGGACGTGGATGCGTTGACCGCGGCCGGGCCGGTCGAGGGATTCTGTTATACGCAACTGACCGACGTCGAACACGAGCGCAACGGCTTGCTCACCTTCGACCGCCAACTCAAGGTCGATCCCGCAATCCTGCGGCCGATTACGCAGAATCCGAAGCAGCGCTAATAGTTCCTAATCTCATCGCGGCAAAACCTGTCACTAATTGACAGGGCCGGGGCGCCGTCCTAGACTCGCGGCTATGGGGTCGGAGCCGGGGACCCCATGCGATGCTTTGGCTGCGCCTGGGTGTTCCCGGCAAAGGGAGGAGGCACGATGGGAAGGCTAATCAGAATTCTGGCCCTTGTTTCCGCCGGCGTCTTGGGATTGTCCGCCTGCGGGACGTCGACATCATCGGGAAAGATTGGCGGCACCGTTCACATTCTGGGAACCTGGACCGGCACCGAAAAAGACTCGTTCGATGCCGTGATGAAGCCGTTCACGGATCAGACCGGCGTCAAGATCTCGTTCGAGGCCACTCGTGACCTCGATGCCATCCTCCAGACCAAGATTGCCGCCGGCAACCCGCCCGACGTCACCGGAGCCCCCGGCGTCGGCACGCTCATCAAGCTGGCCAGGGCGGGCAAGCTCGTCGCGCTCGACGACAAGCTCGACGTGAGTCAGCTCAACGCAAACTACGGGGCGGACTGGATCAACCTGGGGAAGATCGACAACAAGCTGTATACGCTCTACGCTTGGGCGGCGCTCAAGGGATTGATCTGGTACGACCCCAAGGCCTTCCAGGCGAAGGGCTACCAGGTGCCCAAGACCTGGGACGAGCTGATGACCCTCCAGAACAAGATCAAGTCCGACGGTGGCAAGCCGTGGTGTGTGGCCCTGGAGAGCAAGGCGGCCTCCGGCTGGCCGGGAAGCGACTGGCACAAGGAGATTGTCCTGAGCCAGTCCGGAACAACGATCTATGACAACTGGTGGCAGGGCAAGCAGAAGTGGACCTCGCCGGAGATCAAGCAGGCCTGGACGACCTGGGGTCAGATCCTGGGTTCGGCTGACAGCAACGTCTACGGCGGCAAGCAATACATGGTCTCGACAACATTTGGCGACGGCGGCCAGGGACTCTTCACCAGCCCGCCCAAGTGCTACATGTTCAATCAGGGTTCGTTCATCACCAGCTTCTTCGACGCTTACACGCCCAAGCCCACCGCCGGGACGGACTACGCGGTATTTCCGTTGCCCGACGTGAACACGGCGAACGCGGGCGCTCACGTGGTTGCTGGTGATGCCTTCGTCATCACGAAGGACACACCACAGGCCCGGGCGCTGCTGAAGTACCTGGCCACGGCCGAGGCGCAGGACATCTGGGTCAAGCGCGGCGGCGGCAAGATCGCCATCAACAAGCAGGTCAGCCTGAGCGACTATCCCGATGCGATCTCGAAATCCCTGGCCCAGGTCGTGGTCGACACCAAGATCGCGCGCTACGACGCGGGTGACCTGATGCCGAGCGATATGCAAGCGGCGTACTGGGCGGCCGTGCTGAAGTTCGTGACTGATCAGTCAAAGCTCGACGCCATCCTGGCCGAGCTGGATAAAACGCAAGCGACCGCCTACGCGTCGCCGTGACCGGAGCGGGCTGGATAGCATAACGACCGCATGGACGCCATGACGCCGTTGACAGTCACGCTGCCGATGCTGGACGTGGACTGGGAAACGCTCGTGTCGGTCAACCTGCCGACGCTGCTGTTCGTGATCGTCGGGGTACCCCTCGCGCTGGTGGGCTATATCGTGGGACTCGACGTGCTGGTCCGGCGGCTTCCGAAGCGCAGCCAGCCGTCCGTTCGCCCCTGGGTGTGGGTCGCGCCGGCCATCTTCTTCGTCGGGCTGATCCTCGTCTATCCCATGGTCGGGACCGTCGTGCGAAGTTTCTTCGACCGCCGTGGGGACGCGTTCGTGGGACTCGGCAACTTCGTCAGGCTCCTCACCGACCATGGCGTCCTGATCGTTTTAAGGAACAACCTTTTATGGCTGCTCCTCTATCCCGGCTTGGTGCTCCTCTTCGGGCTCCTCCTCGCCGTCCTCTCCGACCGGGTGAAATTCGAAAAGCCGGTCAAATCGCTGATCTTCATGCCGATGGCCATCTCCTTCGTGGCGATGGCCATCATCTGGCAGTTCGTCTACTACTACAAGGATCCGTCCGAGCCCCAGACGGGCATCCTCAACGCCGTCGTCGTCAACATCTTCCATGGCCTGCCGATCACGTGGATTCAGGACACCCGATTCAATAACTTCGCCCTCATCTTTATCGGGGTCTGGGGGGCGACGGGATTTGCCATGGTCATTCTCTCGGCCGCGCTCAAGGGCATCCCGGCGGAACTGCTCGAAGCCGCCCGGGTGGACGGCGCCAATGAACGGACGATTTTTCGCCGGATCATCCTGCCGCTGATGATGCCGACCATCGTGGTGGTTGGCACGACCATGGTGATTTTCGCGCTCAAGGCCTTTGACGTGGTCTACGTGATGACCGCGGGCAACTACAACACCGACATCCTGGCCCGGCGCATGTATGCGGAGCTATACAGTGCCGGAAACTATGCCAACGCGAGTGCCCTGGCCGTGATCCTGCTGCTCGCGGTGGTCCCCGTGTTGATTTTTAACCTGCGCCAGTTCAGAGCCGTCGAGGCCAGGCGATGAGCGTCGCCACCGCGGCACCGCCAGCCACCCCTCCAGCCCGGTCCAAGGCCGCGAGGACCCGATGGTCCCAGCGGCTGTCGGCGAATGTCTCGAGCGCTGGCCTGAACGTAGCCGTGCTGGCGTTGACCCTGGCCTGGATCGTGCCGACCCTCGGGCTCCTGATCAACTCCTTCCGGCCCGGGGGGGCGTTCAACACCAGCGGTTGGTGGACGGCCCTGGCGCCGCCCTTCAACTTCACGCTGGACAGCTACCGCGCCGTCCTCGGTGCGAGTGATCTGGCTCCCAGCTTTTTCAACAGCTTTATGATCACGATCCCCGCCACGATTATCCCCACGGCCGTGGCGGCGTTCGCCGCCTACGCGTTTTCCTGGATGCGCTTCTGGGGCCGTGACTGGATCTTTTTGGCGCTGGTTGGATTGCTCGCCGTACCGTTGCAGGTGACCTTCATCCCACTCCTGACCCTGGCAGTCCACATGGGGCTCACCTCCGGCAACAATTTCTTCGGCCTCAACGCCGGATTCCTCGCAGTCTGGATCGCCCATACGGGCTACGGCCTGCCCTTCGCGATTTACCTGCTGGCCAATTTCTTTCGGGTCCTGCCCCAGGACCTTTTCGAATCGGCGGAGATCGACGGCGCCGGGCCGGTGACGGTCTTCTTCCGTCTGGTCCTGCCCCTTTCGGTGCCGGCGATCGCGTCGCTGGTCATCTTCCAGTTTCTCTGGGTGTGGAACGACCTGCTGGTTGCGCTGATCTACGTTGGCGGCACCCCCGAAGTCGCTCCCCTGACGGTCACGCTCACCAACCTGGTCGGCGGCCTGGGGCAGCACATCGAGTACCTGACGGCAGCGGCGTTCGTCTCGATGGTGGTTCCGCTGATCGTGTTCTTTGCTCTGCAGCGCTACTTCGTGCGGGGCATCCTGGCCGGGTCGGTCAAGGGCTAAGCAGCTCGCGTCCCGCTCAGCGGCGCGTCAGCACCGTTGCCAGCAGGGTCATGACCAGCAGCAACGGGAGGGCCATCAAAGCCAGGACGAGCAACAGAAAGAGGTTCTGGGTGTCTGAGGCCGTCCCCGGATCGGCTGCCGTCGCCTGCTGTGGCGTCGGGTCGATCGCAATCGCCTGGGCTGAGCCGTCCGGGAGGGCTTCACCGGCGAAGGGCAGCGTTCCGATATCGCTCGCGCCGGCCGCCTGTGCGACCGGTGCTCGCGTGGCTGCGCCACCCGGGACCGTCGGTGGGGGTGTGGACGTCGGCGGCGGTGTTGGATTCGGGGTTGGCTCGGGGCTAGGCGCCGGCGTTGGCGGCGGCGTTGGTCGCGGCGTCGGCGATGGCGTCGGTTTCGGGGTTGGTGGAGGAGTCGGTTTTGGGGTAGGCGGCGGTGACGTCGCGGTTGGCGTGGGTGATGGATGAGGGCGGGCCGCCACGCTGCCGGTTTGGCTCGAAGCCCAGGCGCCGGAGTTCCAGGTCATTCCGCCGAGCCACCCACAGGCGCCGACGAGGAGTATCGCCGCGGCGAGCGCACGCGCACGGTGGCGCAAGTGCATGCCTTCCCCTTGCCTCCTGCCGAGATCTCCTGCACAAAGAATACCGAGCGTCCCGGAAAAAGAACAGAGGGTGAAGCCAGTGGCGCGCCGATGATCTCGGCCTACGATTAGGGTCATGGCCGCCGCCGAGCGGGTCGCCGTGGTGACTGGTGCCAGCTCGGGCATCGGTGAGGCCACGGCGAGAGGCCTGGCCGGCGCCGGCTATCGGATGGTGCTCGGGGCCCGCCGCGAGGATCGGCTGATGGCGGTCGCGCGCGAATTGGGTGGAAGGGGGTTCGCCCTCGACGTCCGGGATCTCACCAGCATTCAGGGCTTCGCGCGCGCCATCGAGTCGGAATACGGTCAGGTCGAGGTGCTGGTCAACAACGCCGGGCTGGCCGCCGGCTTGCAGCCACTGGCCGAGGGCAGCGATGACGACTGGGTTCAGATGATGGAGACGAACGTCATCGGCCTCCTGCGGGTCACGAAAGCCCTCCTCCCTCTGCTTCGGCGCGCACCCCGCGCCCATATCGTGAACCTCGGCTCGGTAGCGGGGTTCGAGGTTTATCCTGGCGGTGTCGGCTACACGGCGAGCAAGCACGCCGTGCGCGCCATCAGTAAGACGCTGCGGCTCGAGCTCGTGGGGGAGCCGATTCGGGTGACCGAGATCGCCCCGGGGATGGTCGAGACGGAATTCAGCCTGGTCCGCTTCAAGGGGGACCGGGAGCGGGCGGCCGCGGTCTACCAGGGCATGCAGCCGCTGACCGGCGCCGACGTCGCCGATTGCATCGTCTGGGCGGTTACCCGACCACCGCACGTCAACATCGACGAGCTGGTGGTGCGGCCGATCGCCCAGGCGACGACGCGGGACGTCGCCCGCAAGCCGTAATCCCGGCAGGGGAACTTATGCACAGGCCTTTCCACATGTGCACATCGGCTATTTTTCCCTGAGTGACGCCGGGAACCATCTACTGATAGCCCTCGTGTTGTGTGGCGGCCCGGCTGCCGTCAGCCCGGAATTGACCGCCCGCCCGTGCGCCTGATATTATAGTCGCGGTATCAATTAAATCATCAAGGTACCAGGGAGGTAAGTTCATGGCAGTCGTTCACGAGCACGACGACGGCGACGGCTCGAGCGCGGCAGTAGTCGCGATCTTCCTGATCGCCTTGATCGTGATCCTGGCGATCCTCTTCTACGGTTTTGCCGTCGCGCACTGGTTCGGAGTTGGCGTCAACGTGACGCAGGTCGCGCCGTCGTCCTCGGCGGCAGCGTCGCTCCCCGCCGCTTCGGCGTCCGCCTCGACGTCCCCATAATCGACAGCGCCAGGAAAAAAGGCCGGCAGCACGCCGGTCTTTTTTGTGCGCGCGCGGCTCCGATCGAACTGCGTCGGCGAATGATTGCGACGCAGGTTACGAAGTGGGGACATGCGACAACTCTGTAGCAGGCTGCGAAAGGTTGTGCGCCGACAATGGCGCTTATGCATCTCGGAGAACTTATTCGGCGACAGGTCGAGCGTGTGATCCGCAGCGAGCGTGGCCAGGGCATGGTGGAGTACGCCTTGATCCTGGTCCTGATCGCCGTCGTGGTGATCGCGGTGTTGATCGTGCTGGGCAACCAGGTCCAGAACGTCTTCTGCAACATCAGCGGCGCCATGGGCCAGTAGCCAGCCACGTTAGGCTCTTGCCATGCGGAGCGGCTGCAGCCTCGTGATCCTGGCTGGCGGCCAGAGCCGGCGAATGGGTCGCGACAAGGCTGGCCTGCCGGCGGGCGATGGAACGCTGGTCGAGCACCTCGCCCACCGGCTGGGGCCGGTCGTCGACGAAACGATCGTCGCGGGCGGCTCCGCCACCCTGGAGCTCGCTGGTGTGCGGCGGATCGACGACCGTCATCCGGGACTGGGCCCGCTCGCCGGCATGCATGCCGGCTTCCTCGCCGCCAGGCACAGCCTGGTCTGGGTGGTTGCCTGTGACCTGCCCGATGTGGAGCCGGCTCTGGGACCGCTGATGCGAAGCCTGGCGAACGACTGTGAGGCGGTCGTTCCCTTACTGGACGGCGAGCCCGAAGGCGTGTGCGCCCTCTACCGTCGCGGGTTGGCGCCGCGCATCGAGGCCTTGCTGATCGCCGGCGAACGGAGCGTCAGAAGCCTGTTGGCGCGCTGCGCCGTGCGGTACCTCACGGCCCTGGAGTTGCGCGCGGTCGATCCCGGGCTGCGCTCTTTTCGCAACGTCAACACGCCGGCCGATTACGCGACGTGGCTCAAGACGCGGTCAAGCTGACGATCGAGCTCGGCCGGGTCGGTGGTGGGGAGTCGACAGACGAATCCTTCGCACAGATAGGCGGTGGCCGACGCGTCAACCGCCGGTCGGTCCGTCAACAATGGCAGCCCGCTTGGGTTTCCGTCGGCCGTCGCCACCGCGACCAGGAGATTCGGAAGAAAGCGCGAGCGCACAACCTCGAGAAACTGCCGCGTCCTTGGTTCCGCCGGCGCGCCGATGACCGCCAGCTCGACGGGACGGCTGAGATGGAAATCCAATGCCGCGAGCAGGCGGCCGAACGCGAGGGGCGCCTTCGCCGCGGTCGGCCCGAGGCGCTCGAGCGTCTGGCGCGCCGTTGCTAGCCACGAGTCCTGGCCCAGCAGGGCGCCGGCACGCAGCAGAACATCCACCGCCATCGACGTGCCAGAGGGGGTGGCGTTATCGGTGACATCTTGTGGTCGAACCACCAGCCGCTCGTGGTCGACAGCAGTGTCGAAAAACGCCGCCTGACCATCGTCCCAGAACGCGACCAGCATTTCGTCCAGCAAGCCCCGCGCCTCGTCCAGCCATCGCACGTCGAAGCTTGCCGCGTAGAGGCTCAAGAGGCCGTCGGCCACCGCGACCTGGTCCTCGAGGTAACCGCTGACGGTGGCGCGCCCATCCTTGTAGCTCCGTCGCATCCGGCCGCGATCGCGCATCCGGGAGAGCAGGAAGCCGGCGTTCGCTTCCGCCACCGATACCAGGTCGGGGCGATCGAGGACCCTCCCGGCATCCGCGAAGGCGCGCAACATCAAGCCGTTCCAACTGGCGATCACTTTCTCGTCGCGCTGCGGCCGGGTGCGACCGTCCCGGTACGCCATCAATCGTTGGCGGGCCGCCGCCATGACGGACGCCGCATCTGCGGTCACCGGGTGCAGGATGCTCCGGCCTTCAAAGTTTCCGACATCGGTTACGTCGAAAGCGGCAGCGAGCGCCGCCGCTTCGTCGACGCCCAGTGCAGCCTTCAGCTCCTCTGCCGTCCAGAGATAGAATCGGCCTTCCTCGCCGTCGCTGTCAGCATCAAGGCTGGAAAAGAAGCCACCGTCAGATGCGGTCATCTCGCGCATGACGAACGCGAGGGTTTCTTCGGCCACCCGCCGAAATAGCGGTTCGCGGGTCAGCTGCCAGGCGTCCAGGTACGCCCGGGCGAGCAGGGCGTTGTCGTACAGCATCTTTTCGAAGTGCGGGACCAACCAGTGCTCGTCGACGCTGTATCGATGAAATCCGCCGGCCAGCTGGTCGTACATGCCACCTTCGGCCATCGCACGCAGGGTCTGCCTCGCCGTCGCCTGGGCCGCCGGGTCGCCGCTGCGGACGCTGGTGCGGAGTAAGAATTCGATCGCCATCGGCTGCGGAAATTTCGGTGCGCCACCGAAGCCGCCGTGGACCGCGTCATGGTCCCGGCGCAGCCGGTCGTACGCCTCATCAAGGAGCCCAGCCGTGAGGCTGCCGGCCGCGAGCGGGACGACGGGTCTCTCCAGGAAGTCGCGGACCTGCGCCGCCGTGGCCTCCACCTCGGCCGGCCGCTGCGCAAACGCCTCGGCCACGGCGCCCAGCACCCGACGGAACGACGGCATGCCGAACCGATCGCTCGGTGGAAAGTATGTGCCGGCGAAGAACGGTGCGCCGTCGGGTAGGAGGAACACCGTCATCGGCCACCCACCGGAGCCGGTGAGACCCTGCACCGCTCGCATGTAGACCTGATCGAGGTCCGGCCGCTCCTCGCGGTCCACCTTGATGGAGATGAAGTCCCGATTCATCAACGCGGCGATCTCTGCGTCCTCGAAAGACTCGCGTGCCATAACGTGGCACCAATGGCAGGCGCTGTAGCCGATGCTCAGCAGGATTGGTTTGTTCTCGCTGCGTGCTTTCGCCAGCGCCTGCGTTCCCCATGGGTACCAGTCGACGGGGTTGTTGGCATGTTCCAGCAGGTACGGACTTGTCTCCTGCGCCAGGCGATTGGCCATTGCATCACTCTACCGGCCATCCTCCAAACGGATGGCGCAGTGGGCCAGATGGACTACCGAGCCGAAACAGACGCTCTCTAGCCTGCAGGCTATGCCCACGGACATCAGTCCGGCCAGGCACCAGGCGTTCTCCGTTGTCACCTTGTTGATCCTCGGCAGCGGGCTGGCCCTCTACCAGATGACCTCGCTGGTGCTGGGTCCTGCCGGTAGCCGGCAGCTCGATCTGTCGCTCAGTATTCCAACCGTCGAGACCCATGATCTTGCCCCGGCGGCGAGTGCCGGCGTGATCGGCAACCTGGTCATACCGCAGGTGTTGGCATCGGGCTCCACGGCCGCGTCCTCTCGCCACGCCTCCGGCGGTTCCGCGGCCCCCCGTAAGACCACATCGGTGCCGCCGGCGCCGGTGGTCGCCCCGCCACCGGTTGTCGCCGTTCCGCCGGTCGCGCCGCCCATCGCCAATCCGGAACAACATCCGTTGCCGGTGGTGACGGTTCCACAACCCGAGGGCGACGGCCTGCGTGACGATGAAACCAACTGACTATCATGACGCCGATGAGCGGAGCCCTCGACTGGCTCGCGGTCGGCGACGTGGCAGAGGAACGTGGCACCGAGAGCTCGGCCATCCTGGGTGGTGGCGCGGCGCGACTTGCCGCTCATGCGGCGGTGCTCAGGGCGCGCGTTGCCCTGGTCGCCAAGGTGGGCGAGGACGACAGCGGGCGCCGTGTGCGCGATGCCCTCGAGCGACTGAAGGTCGATCTCCGCTGGCTGCGCAGCGGTCCCGCGATGCGGACCACCGTCTGGCATGAGCCCGACGGCCAACCCCAGCGGCGTCGCGTGGAGCGGGGTGCTGACCTTGCATTGCGGCTCGACGAGCTGCCCCCACCATCCGTCCCGGCCGCCCTCACTGTTGTTTCCGGCTACAGCCTTTCGGTTGAGCCAGCTCGCTCGGCTGCGCTGGGCGCCTTAGCGGGCGCCCGCGCCCGCGGTGCCCGAGCGGCGTTGCTGCTCGAGGCGGACCTGCTCTGGTGGACTAATGCCCGCATGGTGCGGCGTGTCCTGGAGCCCGCCCTGGCCGGCGTCGACAGTGTCGCCCTGCAGGCGTCCGACGCTCGCGTGCTCTTCGGCGCGGTGAGCGGCCGCGAGGCAGTTCGCCTGGTGGCCGCGATGGGACCTCGCCTCGCCTACCTGGCGGAGGCTGACGGCAGTGTGGTCCTCAGGGAAGGCGGCCGCACCCACGGATGTCCGGCAGACCGCACCGAAGGCGCGCCCCGTGACCGGTACGCCGGCGCGGCGGCGTTCTGGGTCGGGCTCGCCCGCCAGGCGCCGGCACGCAAGGCGGCCGCCGACTCGGTGCGTTACGCCCAGTCCGTCCGTCGTCCAGGCCCTCGACTGTAACGCCGCCATGGCGCGTTTGGATCAGCCCGGCGACGCCCGGCCGGTGCGACGAACCCGGACCGTTGCGCTTGTGTGGGGGATTCCTGGCGGCGCTGGCTGATCGCGGCCCTTCTGTGCGCGGTCTTGCTGCCGTCCGCCGCCAGTCTTCCGGCACGGCCGAGGCCGGCGATGAGCGTGTCTTTCGTCGTCGAACCGGCGGCGGTCGAGCTGGCTAGCCCTTCGCCAGCGCCGACAGATGTGGCTGGATTCGCGACCACGCAATAGGGTGCGTCGCGATTCCGGCCTGGCTTAAGTACCGGTCGCGCAAGCCGCTCAGGTCCGGGTACCCATGCACGTAATAGATGCTGCGGATACCGGCGCTGATCAGCAGCTTGACGCATTCGATGCACGGAAAGTTCGTGCAAAAGATATCGGCGCCCGACGTTGACGCGCCGCGGTAGGCGCTCTGTGCCAGCGCGTTCGCCTCGGCGTGAGCGCAGTATTTCAGCGAGAGGTCGGCGCCGCTGACTCCGCCAACGCATGGGCACGGTTGCGGAAATTCTTCTGGATGCCAGGTCCCCTTTGGTGTTCCGTTGTAGCCGGTCGCGATGACCTGGCCATCGCGGACGATGACGCAGCCCACCCTTCGTGAGAGGCAAGTGGAACGGAGTGCGGCCGCGAAAGCCAGGATCATGGCGTAGGCGGCCTTGTCGGGCCGGCCCTGCTGGTTGGTGGCATGCGTCTCGACGGCATCGGGGTTGGGCGCGGCCCGACGGGCGCGACGTGCCGCTGGCCGGGAGGGCCTGGAGGTCACGGATCGATGTTACCGCTGCTAGCTCGCCTTCAGGATCCGGGTAATGGTCGTCCCGCAGTGGGCACAGGTGCCGATCCTCGCCCAGTGTCCCGACCGGAGCGTCGTGGTGGTTGCGCCCAGGTCGACCGCGCAGTGGCACTGGTAGCAGAACGTCAGCTGGGCAGGAGTGCGAGACGCATGGGCGACGGCCGGAGTGGCGAAGCGCAGCGAGAGGATATTTCCTGGCTCGTGCATCTCTCTAATCCTCGTAACGTCCAGTATTCCGCGGCTTGTTCGCGGTTGGTGGCCACGATTCGGTAACGCTTTCTCATCCGAGCTTCACGATTACGGCCGGCGTTTCAATCGCACGGCTTGACGGCCTTAACGGCTGCCGCGCCTAATTAGGGAGGAGGCGGGCCGCGCTGGCGCGCGCCCTCTAGGAAGCATGAATCAATCGGGTGTTACCGGTGTGCCTGGCGCGACCGGGCCGTCGCGCACCCAATGGTTGGTCATCACCGCCGTCGTGGTCTGTCTCGCCCTGGTCGCTGGCGGGCTGCTGTATCTCCTGCCGGTGCTCGAGTTGCTTGGCAATCACGATGCTGCCCCGGGGCGCGGTGTGCCAGCGCCGGCCCATGCCCCGCCCCCGCTGGACTCCAAGCAGCGGATCAACATCCTTCTCCTGGGGAGCGACAACGACCAGAAGTTCCCGCAGGACGCCCTCCTGTCGCAGACCATGATCGTGGTCTCGGTCGACCCGGCGCACCATCAGGTCACCTTGCTTTCGCTGCCGCGCGATCTGTGGGTCGAGATCCCCGGGCACGGTCAAGCCAAAATCGACCTGGCATACGCGCGGGGCGGCGCTCCACTGGCGCGCGCGACGGTGGAGAAGGCTTTCAAGATTCCCATCCATTACTACGCGTGGGTCGGGCTGAAGGGGCTGGTGCGCGTGGTCGATCGGGTTGGCGGGATCGACGTTGACGTCCTTCATCCAGTGCTCGACGACAACTATCCGAACGATTTCAACGACAGCGGCTACGGGACCGAACGCGTCTATCTCGCCGCCGGTCCCCAGCATCTCGACGGCCGTCACGCACTGCAGTACGTCCGCTCCCGACATGGTGATCTGCTCAGCGATTTCGGCCGCTCCATTCGCCAGCAGCAGGTGTTACTGGCGCTGCAGCAGCGGGCTGAGGGCATGGACCTGGTCACGGCGCTGCCCAGCTTCGCAAGAGATTTGAACGGCCACGTCAAAACCGACCTGGACCTCGTTCGGGTGACACAACTTGGTCTCTTCATGCGCGGCCTGGGCAAGGGCGATGTGCGCCAGGCCTTCATCACGCCCTATGTCCGCGACGCCACCTCGCCCGACGGTCAGCAAATCCTGCTGGCCGACTGGCCGGCGGTCAACCGATACTTGCGTCAGCTCTTTGGCGACGACCTGCTGCCGTGAAACGACCCGGCCGCGCGGTAACCATCCCCATCGTGGCGCTGCTCGCCGCCGGCTGCACCTCGAACGGCGCCGCGCCACACGATCCGGGAAAAGTCGTGCTTCCCGGCAAGCACGTCACGGTTCCAGGGAAGCTGTACGCGACGAAGGGGCGCAGCCTCTATCGCTTTTCAGGCACTCACCTCACGCCGCTCCTCGCCGGGATGAAGGTGAAAGATCCTGCGGTGAGCCCCGAAGGCGCTCACCTCGCCGTTGTCCAGTTACAGGAGCAGAGTTCGACCATCGTCGTCACCGATGGGGCCGGCAAGGCCCGCCAAACGATCACGCCGTCATCAGGCCCCGAGGGCGCACTCTGGGCATTCGCCCCCGACTACTCTGACGACGGCCAGCGGATCGTTTACCTGACCGACCGCGGGAAGCAGCGCTCCAGCCCACAGAACCTGCGACCGAACGACCTCGGCGTCTGGAGCTATGACCTGGCAAGCGGCCAGACGAGGCGACTGGTCGCGCCGATCCCCTATACCGGCGGTGACAGCGATCCGGTGTTCCGCCCGGGTGTCACTGACCAGCTGCTCTTTACAACCTATCTGTACGGCGGCGCACCCTTGCAACCGGTCGCGCGGCTGACCTGGATGTCGACGGCAACCATGGCGATGGTCTACCTCTCGCCGGACCTGGCTCGAAACTCCCAGCCCGCCTTTTCACCAGACGGCCGGTTCGTTGCCTACATCCATGCCGGCGCTGGAAGGGACGACCTCTATGTGATGCCGCTCGGCCCGAGCTTCAGCCGCGAGTCCCGGCCGTATCCAACCGATGGGGCGCTGCTCCTCCAGTCGGGCATTATCTCGCAGCCGGTCTGGGCACCGGACGGCCGCGCCGTCGCGTTCTTGAAGCTGGTCAACGGCAGCTTCGATCTCTTCATCCTGCCGGTCTCAACCGATGACATGATCCACGCGTCGGGCAAGGCCGAAGCCGTGACGCATGGCAGCTTCCTCGACGCCGATTCACGGCTCGCCTGGTCGCCTTGAAGGGGTTGCTGCGCGGTTACGCCCGGGTCGGCGCTGCGCTCGCCCGCGCGATTCGAGTCTCTTGCGGACCGCCGGCCTTTTGCCAGATCTGGTCGACCTGATCGATCAGGTCGAGGAGTTTCTGGGCCTCGCTCAGATCGACGGACGCTTTCGCCTTCGAGCCTTGCGTGACGGCTTGCTTCAGAACGTCCTTGAGCTGCGGGAACTTCGCGTCATGCTTCTCCGGCTTGTACCAGTCGCTCCAGAGAACGTCGAGATGGTGCTTCGCCAGCTCCGCCCGCTCCTCTTTGATCAGGATCGCCCGCTGCCGGTAGACGTCGTCCTTCGAGTCGTTGTACTTCTTGATGATGTTGTAGACGGATTCCGCCTCGATTCGCGCCTGCTCCGGGTCGTAAATCCCACAGGGCAGATCGCAGTGGGCCTCGACCGTACGGCTGGGGCGAATCCACTCCATCAAATTCATGGTGCCAATTCCTCCTATACGATGAACCACCGATCCTGAAATCAGTCTACCCGCTGCGAATCAAGGGCGACAGCATGTCGCCCCGATTACCGTCCGGGGCCCTGATCGTCGCCCGACCTCTCAACCTGGCCGCGCCGCTCCGGGTCGGCGACGTCGTCGTGGCCCGCCGCCCGGATCGCCCGGAACTCGAGATCATCAAGCGGATTCACGCGATCGACCCGGCCGGCGCCATCTTCCTTGTGGGCGACAACTCCGCCGCCAGCACCGACTCGCGGCAGTTCGGGCCGGTGCCACGCGACCACATCGTGGCTCAGGTCCGTTGGCGCTACTGGCCGCTGCCCCCCATCCGTGTTTAGCGGCGGAGTGGATCGGCGAGCGCCGACGCCGCGCGCTCGAGTCGGGCCAACACCCGGTCCTTTCCCAACCGGCTCATCGACTCGATCAGCGGCGGGGTCACGGTTCGGCCCGTGATGGCGACCCGCAACACCATGAAAAGATCTTTCGATGACCAGCCGATGCGCTCCGCCAGTGCGCGCAGGGCGGGCTCGATCGTCTGCGGCGTCCATCCCGGCAGCTCGCTTAAGGTGGACGCCGCGCTGTTCAGCGCCGCCGCCGCGGTCGTGGCATCGCGTCCCTTCGGAGTCAGCTGCTCCGGCCGGTACGAGTCCGGTTCGTCGAAGAAGAAGCGCAGCATTTCGGGCGCCTCATTCAGGGTGCGCAGGCGCTCCCGCACCAGCGGGACGAGCGGGGCTAGCGCCTCCGGGCTGGCGCCTGGCATGCGGGAGGCGAGCCGCGCAGCGAGCTCATCCGTGGAGAGCCGGCGGATGAACTGGCCGTTGAGCCAATCGAGGCGCTCCAGGTTCGCCATCGCCGGACTGGGCTGGATCTTTTCGATGGAAAACTTCGAGATCAACTCCTCGACCGTCAGGATGTCTTCGGTGGTCCCAGGTGACCACCCGAGGAAGGCGATGAAGTTATCGACCGCCTCCGGCAGATAACCGGCATCGCGGTACTCGAGGACGTCTTTTGCGCCGTGGCGTTTGGCCAGCGGTTTCTTGTCGGGACCAAGGACCAGCGGCAGATGAGCAAACGCCGGCGGCAGCCAGTTGAAAGCCTGGAACAGCAGCAGGTGCTTCGGCGCCGACGGTAGCCATCCCTCGCCTCGGATGATGTGGCTGATGGCCATCGCATGGTCGTCCACCGCGAAGGCGAGGTGATAGGTCGGAAACCCGTCGGACTTCAACAGCACGTGGTCGTCCAGTGTGTCGTTGCGAAACGTCACGGTTCCCATCACCAGGTCGTGAAACGTCGTCGTGCCGTCGATGGGGATGGCCTGGCGAACGACGAAACGTTCGCCGCCCGCGGCGCGTCGATCGGATTCCGCCCGGGGAATGGAACGGCAGCGGCGGTCATACCGCTCGGGCTCGTGACGGGCGCGCTGCTCGGCGCGCATCTGCTCCAGGCGTTGTGGAGTGCAGAAGCAGCGATAGGCGGCGCCGAGCTCGAGGAGCACGCTGGCCGCCTCCGCGTAAATCTCTTTACGTTGGGACTGGATCATCGCTGGCTCGTCCCAGTTCATACCGAGCCAGTGCAAGCCCTCCTCGATCGAGGCCTGGCTGTCGGGCTTGAAACGAGCACGGTCCGTGTCCTCGATGCGCAGCAGGAACTGGCCGTGTTTCTGGCGGGCGAACAAGTAATTGAAGAGCGCGGTGCGTGCGCCGCCGAGATGCAGCGCCCCTGTTGGGCTCGGCGCATAGCGAACACGGATAGCTTCGTCGACCCCGGCCATCTGACCATCGTACTCAGCGGAAAATGCCGGCCCCTGCGTCACATCAATGATGGCCAGATATGCCCTCGGCTGCATTAAGGACCCGTACGACCATCGGGATTACAGCATCGCGACCTACCTCGAGGCGGCGCCGCTCGCCGAGCGTGTGGACCACTCGCAGGCGTTGCCGCCGGTCTTCGACCAGGGTCCGGCGGGTACCTGCGTCGCCTGTGCGACGGCGTACTACGACAAGAGCTTCCAGGAAGGCGTGGAGCACCGCTGGGGGTTGACCGACACCCAGCACCAGTTTTCGCCGCTTTACATCTATAGCCAGCGGCGCAAGCAGCCCGCTGACGAAGGGATGACGATTCGGGAGGCGATGAAGATCATTCAGGAGCAGGGGGTGTGCAGCCTCGCCTGCATGCCGTACGACCTGAAGCGGATCAACCTGCCGCCCACCGCGGAACAGCAAACGGCTGCGGCGCCTTATCGCGCGAAGAGCTACGCGCGCCTTCACAAGGTCGGGGAGATGGAGGGCTACCTGATGTCGAACTGTTTCATCGCCGGCGTCATGGTGCACCAGCGCTTCATGGACGCCCCCGGTGGCGTCATCCCGATGCCCGAGCCAGGCTGTGAATACCTGGGCGGCCATGCGATCTGCATCGTCGGCTTCGACCGGCGCAACCGCATCTTCAAGTTCGCAAACAGCTGGGGTGCTCAGTGGGGCGACCACGGCTTCGGCCACATCGGCTATGCGACGCTGCAGGCGCTGCTGATGGATGCCTGGGGGATGGTGGACGCGCAGGACGGCGGGTAGCGATCAGGGATCGTGGTAGGCGGCGATGATTCCAGCGCGTCCGACGATCACATAGACCATGCTCGTGGTTGGATCGGCCGCGACGCCGTCCCCGCTCGGGCCTGTCCCCTGCTCACCGAGCGGCTGCAGCGAGAGGATGTCGATCACGGACAGGTTTCGGCTCCCACCGTTGGCCGTGTAGAGGTGGTGATTGTGCGGATTGATCGTGATCTGATCGACTCCGTTTCCAATGTCGACCGATCCGAGGCAGCGGTCGACCAGCACATCGATGACGCTCACCAGCCCCCGGTCCGCCACGAATAGCCGCGCTTGAGCCGGGTCGTACGCCACGCCTGTGGGCGCCTTGATATCGCACCCCTTATAGATGGATGTCACCTGAAGCGAGCCGAGGTCGATGGCGGCCACCGAATCCTGGTCGTTGATGGCCACGAAGGCTCGGCCGGACTGGGGATCGATCGCCATTAGCTCCGGAGAGCCCGGAAGGCCGACGGTGCCGACGACCTTGAGCGTCTTGCGGTCGATCGCGGCGACTTTCTTGGCGCCTCCCAGGCAGACGACTACGTAGTCGTGAACCGGATCGTAGTCGATGGCATCGGGTGACCCGTCCACCGGGATGGTGGCGAGCACTTTTCGTGCGTCGACGTCGATTTCGAGCACGGCGCCCGCCGCGCTGGCGGACGCAAAGATGATATTGGAGTCGGGCGTGATGGCGATTTGCTTGACACCCCCCACGCCAGCAATGCTGCCGACTACCTTTTTGGTCTTGACGTCCACGATATCCACCGTCGAATTGCTGGTGTGGGCGACGTAAAGATAGCCACGCCTGGAGTCCAACGTGAGCAAGTCGAACAGGGGCAGCTTGGCGACGTTCTCGCGCGGCAACTGGATGTTGCCCTGGTCGGTGAGTGGCACCCGGATGGGGTCGGAGCTGGAGCACGCCGCGAGCGCGGCGACCAGCACCGCGAGGGCGACAGCGAAAAGTCCCTTGGGTATGCCCGCATCATAGCCGAGCCGCTGTGCCCAACCTAAAACTGACCCAGGAAGTATCAGGTTTTGTACGAACTATATTGACAGCGAGTTCGCCGGACACTAGTGTTGAGATCAGATGTAGGCATAGCCCTACGTGATTGCGTCTGCACTTATAGCCGTCAATCGTATCCAGGGAGAACCGGGAGCCGGGAGGGAAACAGTGAGCACCGACGGTACGCTTTTACGCCGTATGGCCTATGAGCAGGACGGCGAGTCCGATCAACTGATTTCGAAGGCGACGTGGTCACTGAAACTCTCCGGCCTGGTGTGCGGCGTCCTCCTGGTGCTGGGGCGTTCCGCGAGCTCCGGAAACGTAGTGTGGAACCCGACCTTCCACCAGTCAAGCGCTCCATTGACGGTCATCGTCAAGAATCAGGTCCCCTCGCACCCCCTTCCCCAGGTTCCCAAGACGATCCCCAACATCAGCAATGCTGCGCTGAGCAAGCGCGCGGCTGCCTCGGAAGTCATTGCGTTCTCCCCGGGCAAGAATGCCGATACCACAACGGAGGGCGAAGGCGACGTCTCGGGCGCGACCCCGGCTGGCGTCACCGGCGTGGACTCCGGAGCCGGAACCGTCGGTGGGACGACAGGCGCGGCGGGTACCGCGCCCGGTTCGACGCAGTCGACCGGTCCAGCGACCGGGGCCGCCGGGACAGGCGCCGCTTCTGCCCAGTCCACTCTCCCGGCAACGGGCGCGGCCGGCACAGCCTCTGAGTCGACGCAGTCAACGATGGCGGCGACCGGCGGGGCCGGAACGGCGCCGGGCTCGACCCAATCGACAGCGCCTACCGGTGGCGTTGGCACCGCTCCCGCCTCGACGCAATCCACGGCTGCCCCAACCGGTGCCGCCGGCACGGCGCCCGGGTCGACAGCGTCCACCGCCGCGCCCACGGGCGCGCAGGGCACTGCGCCCGGTTCGACACAGTCGACAGCAGCGCCAACAGGAGCAGCTGGCACCGCCCCCGGGTCGACTGCATCGACCGCCGCGCCCACGGGCGCACAGGGTACGGCCCCCGGCTCGACCCAGTCGACCGCCGCCCCAACTGGCGCGCAGGGTACGGCGCCAGGTTCAACGCAATCAACGGCTGCCCCGACCGGCGCGGCCGGTACCGCACCTGGGTCTACGCAATCGACGGCCGCTCCGACCGCGGGTGCGGGGACAGCCCCCGCCTCCACGCAGTCGACGGTGGCGACGGGTGCCGCCGGTACGGCCCCCGGTTCAACCCAATCGACCGCCATTGCGACGGGCGCCGCCGGCACGGCACCGGGATCGACCCAGTCCACAGCCGCACCCAGCGGTGCAGCCGGTACAGGTCCGGGATCGACCCAGTCGACGACGGCGCCCACGGGCGCCGCCGGCACGGGCCCCGGTTCAACGCAATCGACGGCAGCCCCGACCGGCGCCGCGGGCACCGGACCCGGTTCAACGCAATCGACGGCGATCGCGACGGGTGCGGGCGGCACCGCTCCAGGGTCGACCCAGTCCACGGGCGCCCCCACGGGCGCCGCGGGTACCGCCCCCGGTTCAACCCAATCGACCGCAGCGCCGACCGGCGCCGCGGGCACGGCCCCTGGTTCAACCCAGTCGACCGCAGCACCGACCGGGGCGGCGGGCACCGCACCCGGCTCAACGCAATCGACGGCGATCGCGACCGGCGCAGCCGGCACGGCGCCAGGCTCGACTCAGTCCACCGGCGCACCCACGGGTGCGGCCGGTACGGCCCCCGGTTCAACCCAATCGACCGCAGCGCCGACCGGTGCAGCCGGCACCGCGCCGGGCTCGACGCAGTCGACGGCAGCGCCGACCGGTGCGGCGGGCACCGCACCCGGCTCAACGCAATCGACGGCGATCGCAACTGGCGGCGGCGGCACGGCGCCGGGGTCGACGCAGTCAACGGCCGCCCCCACGGGCGCGGCCGGCACCGCGCCCGGATCGACGCAGTCAACCGCTGCCCCGACCGGCGCGGCGGGCACCGCCCCTGGATCAACGCAATCCACCGCGGCCCCGACGGGCGCGGCCGGAACCGCCCCGGGATCGACGCAATCGACGGCGGTCGCGACCGGCGCGGCCGGCACGGCGCCTGGATCGACGCAATCGACAGCCGCCCCGACCGGAGCGGCCGGCACGGCGCCTGGATCCACGCAATCAACAGCGGCCCCCACGGGCGCGGCCGGCACGGCGCCTGGATCGACGCAATCAACCGCCGCCCCGACCGGCGCGGCCGGCACGGCGCCCGGATCCACGCAATCAACCGCAGCCCCGACCGGTGCCGCGGGAACGGCGCCAGGCTCCAGTCAGTCCACCGCCGCTCCGACTGGTGCGGCAGGGACTGCGCCGGGCTCGACCCAATCCACAGCAGCCGCGACCGGAGCGGCCGGTACGGCCCAGGGGTCGACGCAGTCGACAGCGCAGGCGACCGGTGGTGCCGGGACGGGCCAGGGGTCGAATCAGTCGACCACCCAGGCAACCGGGGGTGCCGGCACCGCGAACGGCTCGCAGCAATCAACCACTCAAGCGAGTGGCGGCGCCGGGACGGGCCAGGGGTCGACTCAATCAACGACCCAGGCGAGCGGCGCGGCAGGTACGGCTCAAGGATCCACACAGTCGACGACTCAGGCCACCGGTGGCGCCGGCACAGGCCAGGGGTCGAGCCAATCGACTACCCAGGCAACGGGCGCCGCGGGTACCGCGAACGGCTCGCAGCAATCAACCACCCAGGGGACCGGCGGCGCGGGAACGGGCCAGGGGTCGACTCAATCCACGACCCAGGCGACCGGAGCTGCGGGCACCGGCAATGGCTCGCAGCAATCGACAACCCAGGCGACCGGCGGCGCCGGCACGGGCCAGGGGTCGACCGGATCGACTGGCCAGGCGACCGGCGGAGCCGGGACCGGCAATGCTTCGCAACAGTCAACCGGTCAGGCGACTGGTGCCGGCGGGACGGCCCAGGGTTCAACGCAGTCAACGGCCCAGGCGACCGGCGGCGCCGGCACGGGCCAGGGGTCGACCGGATCGACTGGCCAGGCGACCGGCGGAGCCGGGACCGGCAATGCTTCGCAGCAATCAACGGCTCAGGCGACAGGTGCCGGCGGCACGGCCCAGGGTTCAACCCAGTCAACGGCCCAGGCAACCGGCGGAGCCGGCACGGGCCAGGGTTCCAGTGGGTCAACGGGCCAGGCGACCGGCGGAGCCGGGACCGGCAATGCTTCGCAGCAATCAACGGCTCAGGCGACAGGTGCCGGCGGCACGGCCCAGGGTTCAGCGCAGTCAACGGCCCAGGCGACCGGCGGAGCCGGCACGGGCCAGGGTTCCAGTGGGTCAACGGGCCAGGCGACCGGCGGGGCCGGCACCGGCAACGGCTCTCAGCAGTCGACCACACAGGGGACAGGCGGGGCTGGCACAGGCCAAGGATCCAACGGTTCCACCGGGCAGGCGACCGGTGGAGCGGGCACCGGCAACGGGTCACAGCAGTCAACGGCACAGGCTACGGGGGCTGCGGGTACCGGGCAAGGCTCGACGCAATCCACCACCCAGGCGACGGGTGGTGCCGGCACCGGCCAGGGATCCGGCGGATCCACAGCACATGCCACCGGCGCGGCCGGGACGGCTCAGGGATCGAGCCAATCAACGGCGCAAGCGTCAGGCGGCGGCGGTACCGGGAACGCGTCTAACCAGTCGACGACTCAGGCGACGGGCGCTGCAGGCACGGGCAACGGCTCACAACAATCAACTGCGCAGGCAACAGGTGGCGACGGCACAGGCCAGGCCTCAAACGATTCGACAGCGCAGGCCACAGGTGGGGCGGGGACTCGGGGTGGTTCGAATCAGTCCACGACCCAGGCGACCGGCGTCGGCGGCACGGCCCAGGGTTCGACGCAGTCGACCTCGCAGGCAACTGGCGGCGCGGGCACAGGTCAAGGTTCGGCCGGCCAGTCCACAACCCAGGCAACAGGTGGCGCGGGCACCGGCCAGGGGTCCAGCGGATCCACCGGCCAGGCCACCGGTGGAGCGGGAACCGGTAACGGCTCTCACCAGTCAACAGCGCAAGCGTCCGGAGCCGCCGGGACTGCGCAGGGTTCGACGCAATCCACGACCCAGGCGACGGGTGGCGCCGGTACCGGCCAGGGGTCCAGTGGTTCCACTGGTCAGGCGACCGGCGGAGCCGGCACGGCCAACGGCTCGCAGCAATCGACGACGCAAGCGACGGGTGGCGCTGGCACTGGCCAGGGATCCAGCGGATCGACCGGCCAGGCGACCGGCGGCGCTGGTACCGCCAATGGCTCGCATCAATCCACGACCCAAGCGACCGGAGCCGCCGGTACGGGCAACGGCTCGCAGCAATCCACGACCCAGGCGACGGGCGGCGCTGGCACTGGCCAGGGATCCAGCGGATCGACCGGTCAGGCGACCGGCGGCGCGGGCACCGCTAATGGCTCGCAGCAGTCAACCACTCAGGCGACGGGTGCGGGTGGGACGGGTCAGGGTTCAACGCAATCGACCGCGCAGGGAACGGGCGGCGCGGGCACCGGCCAGGGATCCAGCGGATCGACCGGTCAGGCGACCGGCGGCGCGGGCACCGGCACCGGCTCGCAGCAGTCGACTACCCAGGCGACCGGAGCAGCTGGGACGGGTCAAGGTTCAACGCAATCGACCGCGCAGGGAACGGGCGGCGCGGGCACGGGCCAGGGGTCCGGCGCATCGACCGGACAGGCGACCGGCGGCGCCGGAACCGGTAACGGCTCTCAGCAGTCGAGCGGACAGGCAACGGGCGGGGCAGGGACCGGCCAGGGGTCCAGCGGTTCGACCGGTCAGGCAACCGGCGGCGCAGGGACTGGCAACGGGTCCCAGCAGTCCACGGCGCAGGCAACCGGGGCGGCCGGGACGGGCCAGGGGTCGAATGGGTCCACGGCCCAGGCGACCGGCGGCGCGGGCACTGGCAACGGCTCGCAGCAATCCACCGCCCAAGGAACGGGCGGGGCGGGGACCGGCCAGGGATCCAGCGGATCGACCGGTCAGGCGACCGGCGGCGCGGGTACCGGCAACGCTTCTCAGCAATCCACAGCACCTGCGACCGGCGCGGCCGGTACGGGTGCGGGTTCGGCAGGCTCCACTGCGCCGGCGACCGGCGCGGCCGGCACAGCACCGGGCTCGACCCAATCGACAGCGACCGCGACGGGCGCGGCGGGCACCGCCCCCGGCTCAACCGGATCGACGGCCGCCCCGACGGGCGCGGCCGGCACGGCACCTGGATCGACACAGTCGACCGCCGCCCCCACGGGCGCGGCGGGCACGGCCCCAGCCTCCACGCAATCGACAGCGGCGCCCACGGGCGCGGCGGGGACGGCTCCCGGCTCAACCCAGTCGACGGCGGCGCCAACCGGCGCGGCAGGCACGGCACCGGGCTCGACCCAATCCACAGCGACGGCGACGGGCGCGGCGGGCACCGCCCCCGGCTCAACCGGATCGACCGCGGCCCCGACGGGCGCGGCCGGCACGGCGCCCGGATCGACGCAGTCGACGGCCGCCCCCACGGGCGCAGCCGGCACAGCCCCAGGCTCCACGCAATCGACGGCAGCGCCCACGGGTGCAGCGGGAACCGGACCGGGTTCGACGCAGTCGACGGCGACGGCAACCGGGGCGGCCGGCACTGGCCCTGGGTCGGTAGGCTCGACCGCGGCCCCGACGGGCGCGGCCGGCACGGCGCCCGGATCGACGCAGTCGACGGCCGCCCCCACGGGCGCAGCCGGCACAGCCCCAGGCTCCACGCAATCGACAGCGGCGCCCACCGGTGCAGCGGGAACCGGACCGGGCTCGACACAATCAACGGCGACGGCAACCGGGGCGGCCGGCACTGGCCCTGGATCGGTAGGCTCGACCGCGGCCCCGACCGGCGCGGCCGGCACCGGCCCGGGTTCAATTGGCTCGACGGCAGCACCGACCGGTGCGGCGGGGACGGCTCCTGGTTCGACGCAATCGACAGCGGCGCCAACCGGCGCGGCCGGCACAGCACCAGGCTCGACGCAATCGACAGCGGTGGCGACCGGGGCGGCCGGAACGGCACCCGGCTCAACCCAATCGACGGCGGCGCCGACCGGAGCGGCCGGCACCGGCCCTGGATCGGTAGGCTCGACCGCGGCGCCGACAGGCGCGGCGGGAACGGCACCCGGTTCAACCCAGTCGACGGCGGCCCCGACTGGAGCCGCAGGCACTGGCCCCGGCTCGACCCAATCGACGGCCGTCGCCACGGGCGCAGCCGGAACCGCACCCGGATCGACGCAGTCGACAGCCCCAGCCAGCGGCGGTGCTGGAACCGGACCTGGATCGGTAGGCTCGACCGCGGCGCCAACCGGGGCAGCGGGGACTGCGCCCGGCTCGACCCAGTCGACCGCCGCGCCAACCGGTGCTGCGGGGACTGGTTTCGGATCAACGCAATCCACCGCCGCCCCATCCGGGGCAGCCGGAACGGCCTTCGGGTCCACGCAGTCAACCGCAGCGCCGACCGGCGCAGCCGGAACGGGCGCGGGTTCCGTCGGGTCAACGGCGGCACCGACGGGTGCCGCAGGAACCGGCTTCGGGTCGGCTCAGTCAACTGCGGCTCCCACAGGGGCGGCCGGGACGGCTCCCGGATCTACGCAGTCGACGGCGGCACCGAGCGGCGGGGCGGGCACGGCGATCGGCTCGACCGAGTCGTCGGTTGCCACCGGCGCGGCGGGCACGGGCGTCCAGTCGACGCAATCGACGGTAGCCACCGGCGCGGCGGGTACGGGCGTCGAGTCGACCCAATCGACGGTAGCCACCGGTGCGGCGGGAACCGGCGTCGGATCCGCCGAGTCGACAGTTGCCACCGGCGCGGCAGGGACCGGACAGGGCTCAACCCAATCCACCGTGGTGGGCAGCACCGGCAGCGCCGAGACGGTGACCCAGGGCGGCGCAGCTGGCACCGTGACGGAGACGACGACGTCGGTGGTCGCCGGCGGACAAGCCGGGCAGCTGGCGAGCACCGGTGGGGCTCCCCTTGCGGCCGAGACCTTGCTGGGAGCGCTTCTCGCCTTGATCGGAGCGGCCTTGCTGAAACCGAGGGAGGTACTCCGCAGGCTGATTCGCTAACGCGAACCTATCGAGGTATCAGAGCCGCCGGGTTCAAGCGAGCCCGGCGGCTTTCGCTGTGTCGGCCGGCTTCCGGCCCAAAAATGGGCCATCTCCGGTATCAGATTTCATATCGTAGCCATTGACAGCAGAGGCAGAGGTAGCTTATCGTCTAAACCAATAGGATTGTTGACCGCACCGTGATTTACCGTCACACTGCGTGCTGGGAGACCGGGCGACGATAACAACGGGTTTGGAGGGAAATGGAGTGAACGTCACGTCCTCATATCTGGTAAACCGTGCCGTTTATGACACAGTCGACTCGGAAGTCCTGATTTCGAAATCGACATGGCCTCTAAAGCTATCGGGCTTCGTGTTTGCGGGCCTCCTGATCGTCGGGCGCTCTGCCAGCTACGGCGACGTCACGTGGACGCCGACGTATCATGCGGCGTCGAGCCCACTGCAAGTCTTAATGGTCGGCAAGTCCAGCCCTTCACCGAACACGCCGGTACCGAAGTCGAACGGAAACATCGATCCGTCTAGCGCGGTCAAGCGCAGCGCGGCTGAGGAGGTGCTCGCCTTCAACGCCGGCGACAGCGGGGAGGGTGGGGACGGCGGTGGACATGATGGCAACCACTCGCACGACGGCAAGAGCGGTGGGGGAGACCAGTCGAAGAGCCAGCACTCCAATGAGAACGATTCGCATGGCTCAGCTCACACCGGAGCTGCCGGAACGGGGTCAGGCTCCGGGCAGTCGAGCGTAGCGAAGACGGGTGCCGCTGGTACGGCCGCCGGTTCCGGGCAGTCGAGCGGGGCGAAGACGGGTGCCGCTGGTACGGCCGCCGGTTCCGGGCAGTCGAGCGGGGCGAAGACGGGTGCCGCTGGTACGGCCGCCGGGTCCGGGCAGTCAAGCGGGGCGAAGAGCGGTGCGGCGGGAACGGCCGCCGGGTCGGGGCAGTCGAGCGTCGCGAAAAGCGGGGCTGCGGGTACCGCCGCCGGGTCCGGGCAGTCGAGCGTCGCGAAGAGCGGTGCGGCGGGAACGGCCGCCGGGTCCGGGCAGTCGAGCGTCGCG
>Ga0209057_1000184_pt1 | contig 55983 bp, 52 predicted proteins | sample GraSoiAngelo_146_FD_185903 | JGI IMG/M metagenome (GOLD analysis project Ga0209057, IMG submission 185903) | Grasslands soil microbial communities from the Angelo Coastal Reserve, California, USA - 14_1009_05_30cm (SPAdes) (version 2) | ecosystem: Environmental > Terrestrial > Soil > Grasslands ...
CAGGGATGGAGCGAAGATTTTTCGCCAGGCTGCGCACAACCAACAGCATGCTGCGGGCCCCAAAATCCGCGGCGGCATTACCCAATGACGAAAAACCCGCGGACGCTACCGTAACGGGCACGTCCGGCGGGGGTGCGTTTGGATCGACCGACGAAGTCTTGACACCCGACACGGCCGCTTGAAGCACGTCTGCATTTGCCGTGAAATTCTGCACGATGCGGAGCGATCCCCCAAAATCCACCACGGCCATCAAGCGGTCGGGACCCGCATTCGCTTCGATAAACTTCTTGGCGGCACTGCGCGCCTGGATCTGGTCCGGCGCCGCCATGGTGGAGTTATCAAAAAACAAAATCAGGTACCGGCGTTGGCCGTTCGCCTGGCTGGCTGCATCGGCGCCGGTAGAAAAGGTGGAAACTTGTTGTTCCTTGTTGTCCTCAAATACCTTGAAATCATTTTGCGTCAGGTCGCGAATATAGTTGCCCTTCTTGTCCGTCACCACGGAATCCACGAGCACCAATTTTGATTCCCTCTTGATGACGACGGCTGGCTGCTGCTGCTCCGGAGAAGCGGCCTGGGGTTGTTGCGCCGGAGGAGCGGGTTGCTTCTGCGCCCGTGAAGGACCAGGAACCGCGCACATCGCTCCAGCAAACCACGCGGCTAACCGAATTGTTCGCCTGAAGGTCGTCAGAGTATTCATAAATCCCCCACCACAATTACCGAATTTCAAAAAGGAATGACCACTGCCCCGTTACGCGCGGCCATCTGCGCACCTACTGCGTCTCTCACAACCAGACGCACGAGGTAGGTGCCCGGCCTCACGTCAAAACTGGTTTTCACCGTGAACCCCGAACGACTCAACCGGGTGTACGTCGTATCGAGCAACTTCATGTCCACAATTTTTGAAAGGCCGGTAACAAAATTTCCGTTCTCATCAAATATCCCCGTGAGAATTGTCAACTGATCGTTGTTGCGCCCTTGCACTTTCTGGAAGTGAATGCTCTTTAAGTCAAAGTGCGTTAAGACCGCGAGGCGCGCCTGAGCTTCATCTTTCTTGAAAAATTGGGTTTGCAGTTCGACGGGCAGATCGCGGATTTCTTCCTGGGAGAACAACGCCTCCTGCATCTCCTGCTTTGTCGCTTCAGCGGGATCGGCCACCGTCTTTGGCGCGAAGTAACCGTGCCGCGCCTGGATGCCGTATTTTTCCTTGCTCGTGAGCGTGACTTTCAAAGCGTGAAAGCGTCCGTCGATTTTCAGGTTCTGCGGCGAAAATCCGAGCAAGTAGGAGATCCCCGGGGCCGCGCCGGCCTCACGCATGGCTTCATCCACATCGTTGCGGTTGTGATAGAAATTGCCGCCCGTTCCATCGGCGAGCTGCGCCAAAACGTCCTCTTGCGCCAACTGCGCGGCCACACGATACGTGGTCTTATACCCGGCAGTCCGGAAGGTGTCGTGCGGCGGGTCGGCAATGTCTCCGCCCACATCCGGGGGGTACAGGCCGCGCGCGTCAATCGTGTTGATCACAATGTTGCTACGAACCGCGCGATCGACCATGTTGGAAGCTTCTAGTTGCAGCGTCGTTGATAGGAAGCCGGGCGAAACCAGAACGAGCACGCGCTGGCCGGGCATGTTTGCCAAACGCCTTACGACATCCTCGAGATGCCGATACGCGTACTGGGTCTCGTTGTCGCCTTGCGACACTGCGCGATCAGCAGCGGCTTGGGCCAGGCTCTGTGCCGCGGCCATCATGCGTGTGTCTCCGTTGAACGCGCATTGGAGCGCGTCTTCAGTAGCGACGGCGAGCGCCTGAACGTCCGACTTGTTGACGATCAGGTCGGCCTGGTAGTAGCCCACGTCCGGGCAATCATGAAATCCTTGGCCCGTCACAGGACGCGGCAGAATTCCGAGCAGCGCTTTCGACAGTTTCTCGTGATCATCAGTAAAATCCTGCGTCAATTGCCCGGAGGTGGTGTTCAGGGAAACGCGATCGCTCGCTACCAAGGCTCCAAAGAACCGCGTCGCCGAGTCGCGAACGAACACTGCGTCGCTCATCGAGAGGTGCACGTCGTCAAACACCATGGACACAAAACGCTGTGGCAGAACGACTGCTTTGCCGCCCGCTGCATCGGCGCTTGACGAAGAATCCTGTGCCGTCGTGGTGGAAGCCACCGCGGAGGCCGTGCGCGTTTCCGGCGTCTCTATACTGAAAGAAGAGATGCTCTGTAATCTCCGGTTGTCGTAAAGCTGAAAATCCTCTTTCTTAAGGTTCGAGACGACCTTGCCTTGCGAGTCGCGAACTACTACACGCACCAGTACCAGATTTACGCGCACCTTAAAAGTGGTCGGCGTTTCCTGACTCGATACTTCTTCATTCTGGCCAGTGGCAGGCGTTGGCAGGGGTGCGGTCGTCGAATCCGGCTTTGCAGGTGCATCCTGCGGTGGCGAGGGAGGAGCGGGCGTCTGAGCAGAAAGGAGCGTGCCACAAATCGATAGGCAGCAACCGAATATCACCAGAATGATGCGGCGGAACCCCGGGCGTAGCACTGAATGAAACATCCCTGCCCTTCAGAATCTGCATCCTGAGGCGTCCGGGAGCCGGAATGGGACGAAACCAGGGGACGCTTGTGTGCTAACAGAGATTTGACTATACGCTCGGCTCAATTTTTGTGTCAATCAGATTGCTGCCCGCGGAGTGGCTCAGTCTGCGGTTAGCCCGTTACTCGGGCACATTGAATCTCGATAGCCTATTTTTCGGCTAGAGCGTCGGGGAAACGCGATAGGGCCCGACCCGGGACCGATTGCGGGCAGGGCTTTCTGAGCGTCGCAGCCATTGGACCCCAGCAGATTTCGAGGGCTACTTGCGGAGGCTGGATTGATTGCCTCTGCGAGCTTCCGTGAGAATCGATTGAGATGGTAACGCACCGCCAGCTGGCATTGCGTGCATATGATGTGAAGCCATCGTGCTAGCGCTCATCACCGAGCTGAAGAAGAGGAAGAAGTTGGAGCCGACTTCGATGGCTCGGCCGGCTGCCTCGGCATCGTCCATGGCGTGAGACGATGTGATGCCGGAACTGCCATCGGCTAATGGCCAGTCGCTCTGATTTAGGATGAGCACGGGCCGTACTTCCCACCAAATCGGCAAGCTGTTTACGCGGGAATTATCGATGACGTGGCTGTGATTCGGTGTTGGCACGAAAATGGGTGCGGTTGGAGGCCCGGGGATTTTCCCGAGAGCCACAAGCGTCTGAGATAAATCCACGGAAGAAGCGTGCATGGTGCACGTGCCTGGCACAGGATTATTCGGGTCGGGGCACTGTGTGGTAATGGCGGGATTGACCTTCGTCTTCCAGGCCTCGGGAACAAAACCAAAGAGCTTGATTAACTGCTGGCCTAGAGGGATGCCGCAAAGTTCACCGGGCCTTCCGCCATTCGGGCAGAGCATGGTGTCCGCTGGATTCTGGTCATTGTCGACGGAGAACATAGGAACGAACACGTAGAGATGGGCGGTGTGCTTGATACTGCCGCCCGTGGGATCGGCGGAAGGTTCTGTGACCACCTGACAGCGTGCGATCCATTGGAGGATCATGCCACTCTCGCAGATAGCGCTCGAGATGCAATCGCTAGCGACGAACTGCGTCCGATTATTCTCTGCACCGTGGTTCCTGTGAGATTCTGGGCACATTGTCGGGAAACCGTAAGTAATCCTCGGCCCGGATTCGTTTGGTGGTCAGGTTGTCAACGCCTTTATATTCCGCAGGACTGTCGGGTACTGACGCAACACCGCTGCTCGAAATCCGGCTAAGCTCCAGACATCCTGGGCCTCTTCGTGGCGGAGCAGATAACGGTCGCCGTCGTCGACAAGTACGCGAAAATAAGTCGCTCCCGGAGGGTACCAGCGATCTTCAATCGCGACAATTTCCCGGGCTCCGTCGCGGAGTTTCAGCCTTAGGGGACGCTCGTCTGCCTTGTACCCGGAATAGCACTCGACTTGGACAACTTGTTCATGCATGAATCTGCGCCTCTTTGCGGCTCTCCGCCAGTTCCGCGTTCCAGGCGGCGCCCAGGAAAATAATCACTGCAGAAAGCTGCATCCAGATGATCAGTCCGATTACTGCCGCAAGGCCTCCATACACCACGCTGTACGGAACGCGGCGCACGTAAATTCCAAACAGCACGTCCACCAGCCACCACAGCAGCGTGGCCACCATCGCTCCTGGCAGGACCTTGCGCATGCTGTCTTCCCGAGGCCGGGCCACGCGATAAATTACCGTCAGGGCCAGCATCGCCAGCACCATTGCAGCGGCAGGGAAAAAGAAATTCCACCATCCTTGCAGAATTGTGTGCTTGCCGACTTCGTGAGCAATCCACTGCCGCAGCGGCTTACCCAGGACGCCGAGGATGGCCGCCCCGAGCAGCGGAGCAATCGTCACTAGCAATAACATTAAGCCTCGAACCTGCCGGTGCAGGAACCCGAGTTCGTCGGTGTCACCGTAAATCGTGTGGATCCCCTGCATCACTAGCTTCATGACTTGCGAGCCTGCCAGTAGTGTCCCGGTCCATCCGACGGCCGCGACTTTCCACGCTTCCGGTCCGCGCTTCACCAAAAATTCCGAAACAATCGCTTGGCTCCCGGGCGGCAAAAACTGGGTGAGATCCGCGATCAGATCAAACAGACTCGTCCTGCCGCCAATCCGACTCGTCGCCAATGCCACGGCAATCAAGAGTGCTGGGAAAAATGCCAGAAATAAATTGAAGGCAATCGCCTGTGAAATCACACTGCATCGCGGAAATACGCGCGTGAACATTCCGTACGCCCGGCGAAGGAGCCGCGCAGCTAAATTCATAGCCGGCATTATACCCGCCGGGCTGCCGGACCGTGCGTTTCAGACCGCCGACTTCGCGCTCATCTGCCGCACCGGTCCGTGGCCGGGATAAATGCGGGTGGCACCGCGGTCCCGCAGCAGTCGCCAGCTCGCGGCTACAACTCCCGCCTTGTCCTCTCCAGCCAGTGCCGGAGGAGTGAGGTCCCCTGTGAAGGCGGCGCCTTCGTCGAGCAGCAGCGTCACGCTGTCATCGGAATGTCCCGGCGTGTGCAGGATTTCACCCACAATGCCAATCTGGCCGAGCACCGTGCGGCTCTCGGCGAAGGAGATCGTCACATTGTCGTGCATCGCGATGTCCAGGTACTGATCCCGGGGCTTGGTCCAGGTTTTCATCAACGGGATGGAGCTGACTTGCACCTCAAGCACAAGCAAAGGAACGCCCGCATTCTTGAGTTCCTGCGCAAGTCCAGCATGGTCAATATGGTAATGAGTGGCCAGCCCGTATCGAATCTCTTCGAGGGGAACACCCATGCGCTTGAGATTCGCGCGCATCGTTCCCATGGTGCCCGGATAACCGAGATCCACGAGCAGCCGCGATCTGCCGGCCCTGATAACCCAGTAGTTCGTCGAGCGGTACCCCACGTTTACGATGGTTGTCTGCGTTGATTGGGACATAAATGCATTCGCGCCGCTCGTAAAGACTCTTCCGCCACGGTCAGCGACCACCCCGGCGTGCTTCCCACTGACTTTGTCAAGCTGGCTTTTCCATGTGAATCACAGGAAGCGATTCGCCGTTCACCAACGGGATCGATATGGGCTTCACGGCGACATAGCCTTTTGCGCCGAAGAGCTTCGCCCCCGTCAGGGTTGCCCCCATCTCGAAGCGAGTAAATCCGGCGGACCTCGCCGCATCCTCGCAGGCCTTCAGGATCATGCTGCCGACTCCGCGCCGAGCCCAGTCTGGATGGATGAAAAACGCGCGAATCTTCGCGGCATCGCGAAGAGGGTCCAGAAGCGCATCCTCGCGCCCGGTCCAGTGGTCACTCCCGTAAAGCGTCTTGCGCTTGCTCCAGCCGCCGCAACCGATGATTGTCCATCCGGTCTGCGAGTTTTTTCCGCCAGCGCTTTCGAATGCGCCAGACTCGGCCTCTGCCACGATGTACGTTCCGTCAGCGATGAGCTGGCTATCAACGCCAAAAACGGTCTTGAGCGCGCCTTCGATCTGCTCCTGTGTGTAGTCCTGCGCTTGCAACCCACGCACAGACGCTTCGATCAATTTGTGGAGAATGGGAACATCTTCAGGAATAGCGAGCCGGAGACAAATCTTCGTTTGCGTCATCATTCGAAAGCGCAACCTGTGGGAGAATTCTATCGCGGAGTATTACTGCGGAGCGAGCCTCAACTGTCAAATACGATTTTCAGCGCGAATGCTGAAGCCCGCGCAACCGGCTCAGCAAGACGGCCAGCTTAGGCCGGCCTGTTCACCCAGCGCGGTGAATTTAAGACCTAATCCAACGCTGGACCTCGAATGCCTCACGACCGCGTCGGCCCGGATCTGTCCTTCTTGCACTAGAAAATGCAACCTGGCCTGGACCCCTTCTTCCCTCGACTCGGGGGTCTCGATGAACAAACCCCCCATGCTCATGTCCCGCACGCGCGAGACGTCTTCCCGCCCGTGGCAGCGCCAATACACCCAGACATCGCTAGGCGCCGGGACGCGGGACGTCAATCTCCTGGATGGGAAGGTTGCGGGCCGCGAGGAGGTCTTTCCGGGCACCATGATCTGAAGGGTTGATCGCCCAATTCAGCTTAGACAGACGATATGACAGTAGTGTCAAAGTTTCCTGAATCGTTTCACCTAGCGAACCCGGGGAAGAGCCGATGCCGCTTTTGGCGCACTATCGACCAAAGATAACTGGACTGTGTAGAATGCGTTTAACCCTGAAACGAGCGCATCCCATCGCCCGGTGTTCGCAGGGTTCTTGCTGACGGAAATAACGCATGCCTGCCTCCTACAAGATCGACAAGGAACTTCGGCTAGTGACCACTATAGGATCGGGTCGGCTTAGGTTGGACGACGCGCTGGCGCATCAGGAAAGCCTCCGCAAGGATCCGGATTTCGATCCCAGTTTCTCCCAACTCATGGACCTCACCCAAGTGACACAATACGACATCGATTCGAACGACATTCATAAACTCACCCATAGAGGCGTGTTCTCACCAACTTCCCGCGGTGCCATCCTCGTGGAGGGCGACCTAGGATACGGCTTCGGACGCATGTTTGAGATACTTCGTGAAAACGCAGGTGAAAGCGAATCCGCGTTTTCCGCCATCGCGGTGAAGCTCTGGATTGGGTTCTTTCGGAGGATATCACTGCCTGATCAGACTGTCGGAGTGAATCGCAGGGCCCCAGTGGTCCTCGTGCCGGTATCGCACGCTGGGTTCTGTTTCTCTCTACAATCTCTCGCCTAGCGAAACCCCGTTGATTATTCGTGCAGCACCACGCTTAGCAAGGAACTATTGACGTGAAGCCCGCCGTTGTAACGAATGAAGCCCAATTTCCGGAATTTATTCATAAAAAAATTCACCCGCGAACGCGTGGTGCCAATCATCTCCGCCAACATCTCCTGGGAAACTTCGGGGCGCACCCTTTGCGGCTCGGACTTCCGGCCATAGCGACTGAGCAGCAGGAGAGTTCGCGCCAGCCGCTTCTCGCTGGAGTTAAAAAGCTGATCGATCAAATCCTCCTCAATGCGGATGTTGCGAGAAAGAATGTAAGACATGAAACGGTCTGAAAGCGAATGTTCCGCATGGAGCACGCGCATCATCTCGTTTTTTTCAATGACCAATATGGACGTGGGGGCAATCGCCGTGGCGGTACCCATGCGAATTTCCTGACCTGCCAGGCATCCCTCTCCGAAGAAATCGGCGGGCCCTAGAATCGCCACGACTGCCTCTTTGCCAACTTCATTGACAACAGATAGCTTTACGCCCCCTTCCTGGATATACATCACGCTTGTGGCAGGATCCCCTTGGGAGTAGATCTTCTGCAACTTTCGATACACCACAACCTTTCTGGACACGCCGGCGGAATCGAGAAACGCCTGGGCATCAAAGGGCTGCTTTCCCGTGGGTCTTCGTTTGGATTTTTTCTTGGTTGAACTCGCGATTGCCTTCATAAAACACCGCTTAAGGGCATTTTATCAAAATCAAATGGCATAAAACAGCATTTTGTCTGGTCGATAAATGCAAGGTAAGACCGGGTCTGTGCGGGTCGCAGCCGTAATTTCGTCTAGCCACTATTTCAAAGCTCGCCCTCGAATTGATTCGGATTCTTTACTTTTCACGATTGGACGGTTTTCTTGCCTCTGTCAATCGCACCGACGAGGGCAGATTGGCATACTTTCTTTGTGCGGATTTAGCCACGCGTGGCCTGGCCATTTCTTTCCGAAAGGCGGCAAGCGTCGCTCGGCGCGACCCTTTCAAACTTCTTTTCCTGGACATCTTATGCATGATCGCGCAGACACGGAAACCTTTCTGTTCCATTTGGAACAGGGTAGCCCATCGTTGATGCGTTTTGGATTGCAGAAAGAAGTCTACCGCGCGCGAGCGGTGCTGGTGGAACGCACGGCCAAGCTCTTTAGCTGCTTCATGGAGTAGAGCGCCGAATCGGCCTCGCGCAAGAGCTTCTCGATTGTCTCGCCATTTTGAGGAAATACGGCAACACCTGCGCTGACGGAAATGGTCGGCCCGTTGCCATCGTTGGCAACTCTTTCGCAGATACGTCGTGCGACCAGGTTGGCTTCGTCCGCGTTAGTTTCCGGCAAGACCACGGCGAACTCGTCTCCGCCGAAGCGAGCCGGCGTATCGATGCCTCGGCAGCAGGAGACCAAAACGTCGGCCAACCGGCAGAGCGCCTGGCTGCCGACCATGTGGCCGTGGCGGTCATTGATTCGCTTCAGACCGTCCATATCAAAGAACAGCAATGCAAATTGACGGTTCGTGCGGTTGCTTCGCTTGATTTCCGAATCAAGCACGTCGACAAGGTGGCGATAGTTAGCCAGCCCGGTCAGCGAATCGCTGGCTGCCAGCCGCCGCAGGTGATCTTCTACTTCTCGCTGGCGCGTGACGTCTTCGGCGATAATTTCATAGGCTTCCAGTTCGCCCTTCTCGCTGAGCACTTCCCGCCCGCTGAGCCGGACCTTCAAATTCGTTTGGTCCTTACGCCTCCATTCCATTTCGATGGGGTCGACCTGGGAATTTGTACCGGAATGCCCAAGCAACTGTGCTCGTCTTGGGGGGTCTTGAATGATTTCGCGGACGAGACCAAGAACCAGGACTTCTCCTTTTGACTCATAGCCGAGCATCCTGATCATCGCTTCGTTTACTTCCAGAAACGAGCCATCGAGTCCGCAGCGGCAAATTCCGTAGCTAAGATTCCCTGCCAAGGCACGGTAACGTGCTTCCGATCGTCGCAAATCTTTTTCGGCGCGGTCGCGTTGATCACGCAACGCTTTCTCATCGAGAGCTCGATGCACGGCCACAGGCAGGTGGCTAATCCTATCCATTTCAACGCAATCGGAAACACCCTTTAGGATGAACTTCGCGGCTGTTTCGCGCTTCAAGCCGTAGACTAAAAAGATGACGGGGATGTCCTTCTTCATCTCGCGAAGAATGTCTAGTGCTTGCGTTTCTTGCCAATTAGGGCTGGGGTGCTCGGCCACTACAAGGTCAAAGGGCTTAGCGCGGAGCCGTTCGGCGAACTGCTCGGGAGTCACAGCTATATCTGAGCTGACCGTGAATCGGACCTTTTTGAGTTCATACAGGCAGTGCTCGATCTCCGCCGGGAAACGATGGACAAAGAGTATTCGCACAAGATTTCTACTGAGACCAAGCGCGTCGAAGGCCGCGGCTCGTTCCACTTGCTCAAGGTCCGGTCTTGATTTCAACGACATGGCAAGCGATGCGATAGGCCGGGGCGGCAGCCCCGTTCAACCCCGAACTGCTCCCCGGCCCAGTCATGGTTACCTCAGGGTTAGGCTATGAACTGCGTCCGCTAATGTCTGTTCAATTTTGCACACGGAGTAACGGATCGGTGCTTCGTACAGCACATGTTCACCGGTTTCAGTTGAATGCTGAGAGATGGTTGAGGAACACAAGATGAACTTCGCCGTCCAACAATTAGTCCGGTAGTTTGGATTTTTCTCTCAAAACCCTCTTGACAGCAGCTACGCATGTACGTAAAAGAGAAACTCCGGCTGGAGACGGAATATCCTCAGCGACCAGCCCATGCAGGTACCGCCCCGCCAGAAAAACCTCAGGAGGTTCTTATGACCAATCTAGTTCCACGAGACAGCTTGTTTCAGGATCTGTTCGATTTCCGAAGGGATTTTGACCAGATCTTCAACCGCTTCTTGAGTTGGCCCTCGACTCAAGAGGAGCGCACGCTCGTCACGGGATTCGCGCCCGCTGTCGAATCCTTTATCGATAAAGATGACAAGAAATTCCACTGCCAGGTGATGCTGCCGGGCGTGGAACCCAAGGATGTCAACATCCAGGTACAGGGCAACACTCTGACGATTAGCGGCGAACGCCGCGACGTCCGCGAAACCAAGGAGGCAGATTACCACCACAGAGAGATTACCTACGGCTCGTTCCAGCGCAGCCTCTACCTCCCCGAAGGCGTCGACAAGGACAGGCTGTCCGCCGAGTATCGCAATGGCATGCTGGAAATCACCGCGCCCATTTCCGCAGCCGCGCTGCCAAAGAAAATCGAGATCAAGGCGCTGCCCTTGTCCAAACACGCCACGGCCTGAGAACTCGCTTGATTCCGTCCCCTCGGCATGAAACGGCAACGGCTCAGGCTGGCGCATGAAATGAACCTCCAACTTCGGGGCCCGCTCCCAGCCCGGGGCTCCATTTCACTCCCTCTGTTAGTAGTGGCGAATCTCCAATCTCACGTCACTTCGTTAGCTCCACCTGCCAGTCAGCTGCCGTGAACTGCATTCGCCGGTGGCTTGCCGCCGCCGTAGCCGCATCGTACACTCGAATTCAGATGGCCGCATAAGTAGCCGCCACCTTGAAACAGAGGATTCCTCCGTGACCACGCCAGCACATTTCGTACCGGCATCCCCGCTCTCTCGTAGCACGCGCAGCGAAGAAGCCGTCGCCAAGCACAAAAAATATTTGTGGCCCTCGGTGACCAACTATTTCCAGCAGCCGCTGGTGGCTGACCGCGGCGAGATGCAGCATCTCTGGGACGTCGAAGGCAACAAGTACCTGGATTTCTTCGGCGGCATCCTGACGGTCTCCGTGGGGCACTGCAATCCGAAAATCTCCGGCAAAGTGAGCGCGCAGGTCAACCGCCTGCAGCACACTTCGACGCTCTACCCCACCGAACACATCGTGGCGCTGGCGGAGAAAATCGCGCAGATCACTCCGGGGAATTTGCAGCAGAGCTTTTTCACCAATTCCGGCACCGAGGCCAACGAAGCCGCTATTCTGCTCGCGCGCATGTCCACGGGCAGCTTCGACGTAGTGGCACTGCGCCACGCCTATTCCGGCGGCTCGGCACTCGCCAAAGCCGTCACCGCGCACGCGCCTTATCGCAAGGGCGGCGTCATCAGCGTGGGGATTTCGCATGCCGTGAATCCTTATTGCTATCGCTGCCCGCTGCATTTGAAATATCCCGATTGCGAAGTAGCCTGCGCTGAAGACGTGGAAAACCTCATTCAAACCGGCACCAGCGGCAACATCGCGGCGTTTATCGCCGAACCGATTCAAGGCGTCGGAGGTTTCATCACTCCTCCGAAGGAATATTTCAAGATCGTTTTCAAAACCGTGAAAAAGTATGGTGCGCTGTTTATCGCCGATGAAGTGCAAACCGGCTGGGGCCGCACTGGCAAAAAATGGTTCGGCATTGAGCAGTGGGAGGTCATTCCGGACATGATTACCAGCGCGAAAGGCATGGCCAATGGAGCGCCTGTCGGCTTGACTGTGACCACGCCGGAAATCGCCGGCAGCTTCCAGGGCGCGAACATCGCGACATTTGGCGGCAACCCGGTGACCTGCGTAGCAGCCAAAGCCACCATCGAGTTGATCGAAGAAGAAAATCTGCTGGAGAACGCCGACGTGGTCGGAAAATATTTTCGCGCCAAACTGGAAGAATTGCAGGCAAAGCACGCTGTCATCGGCGACGTGCGCGGCATGGGACTGATGCAAGCGCTTGAACTGGTAAAAGACCGCAAGACCAAAGAGCCCGCCCCCGAAGCAACCACACAAGTGATGGAGAGCGCGCGCCAGAACGGCCTGCTCATCGGCAAAGGCGGCCTCTACGGCAACACTCTCCGTCTAGCCCCCATGCTGAACACCACCAAGCCCGATGTCGACGAAGCCATCAAGCTCCTCGACAAGTCGTTCAGTGAGGTCCGGAATTGAAAATCAGGAGTTTGCTCGTAGCGCTCGCAATTTTCTCTTTGGCAATTGGTTCTTTTCCTCCCCTGGCTCGCTCGCAATGGTCCGAAAAGAAACCTCTTTGGAAGTCCGTGCAATTCGCGATTGTGAAATTCAATGACGAAGCGCCGAAGTCCTGGAACATTTATCACACCGAGAAAAAAGGCTTGCTGCTGGTTCACCTATGGAAGCGGTATCTGCTTATCGATACCAAGGAACAAGAAGCCTACGAAATCGATCCGCAAACAGTGAAGCCGCGCGGCAATGACGTGGAGTGGTCACCGGCCGACAAGCCCGACCAGCCGCTCGAAACTCCGGAATGGAAAACGCGCGACGTCGGCAGCATGCAACTCGTGAGATTCCGCCTGGGCAAGGATGGCCACGTCCTGGAATTGCAAATCCCCATTCTCATCAATGGCAAGCCGGCCTACTGACCAGAACTAACGACTGAAAACTTTTTATCGGCGATACACCCCGTAATACCACGGGATGCCGAGCGCGCCCGGCTCCACGCCCACCACCACTGAATCGCCGGCGCGAAAGCGGTCGTAGTCATCGAAGTCCACCGCCAGCCGTTCGATTCTCTGCCCATCGCGCCAGGAACGAACGAACAGCCGCCGCGTCCCGCGGACGATTCCCGGCATATTGTAGCGACTGTCCACAATGGTGGGGTGATAGGTCACGTTTTTCTGCGAGTCCAGCTTGCCATTCACCAGCAGTGTAGCGGCGAGAATCCAGGGCAGCGGAATGAATCCCGCGTACACGCGCTTGAGCACTTCGAGTTCCAGGTGATTTCGCGCCCGGCGTTCGAGGATCACCGCGATGGCCAGCGCGACAAAGAAAAGCACTCCAAAGAACACCAGCATCAGGTCCAAATCGAGCGGCGGATAAATCTGGCTGACGTAGGGGAACGCCAGCGACCCAGCCAAAAATATCGCCGTGCGCTTGAGCAGGCGCCGCCGAAACATGACCTCGGCCGCAGCTGAGGTCAAGCCGCAGGAGGGACACTGATCCGCAATTCTCTCCGAACCGCAATCAACGCAACGTGTCATTACTCTTAGTATAAAACGGGATTAGGTGCCGGGGGTGGAGAGCGAAGAGAGCAGGTCGTGGAAAATCTTTTGACTTTCGGATTCGGAGACGGCCACGGACACTCCCATGCCCTTCCCCGGTTCGATCCGCTTCACGAAACAGTCGAGTTTCACGGGCCGATCGAGAGTCAGTCGCGCGGTAAAGCCGGCGCCCACCCAGAGCGGATCGGCGGCTTCGATAAACATTCCGCTGGCGCTGATGTCGCGCGTGCTTCCGCGAAGCATCGCCGAGCCCCATTCGATCTCGAGGTCCGCACGGAACGAGTAGCGCGGCGCCCAGCGGCGTTCGAGCCGCCTGGCGGGATGATCCCCAATGCCCATGAATCTGGTGCAACCCCTTGACAGGGATTACGTACTGCGGCGCTCGGGCGAAATCGCCGCCTCTCTCCTGCGAGCATACGCCTTCTTCCGTCACAACACATACGACGCCGGCGGCGTATCTTTTGTTCCCGGCAATCTGAGCTTCGATGCAGGGCAAGTCGTCCAGGTGACATGTTCTGCAAAATAGAAAGGCGGATCCTCAGTCTTGCTTTGACCCTTGAGGATCATCCGGGGGCGAGCCCCCGCTTGCCGCCTTCTCCCCGGTGCGCATGCGGCGCTGTACTTCCGCCTGCAGGTACTTGCGCAGGCTTTCCGGAACGATGCCGGGCGAGGCCAATTCGCGCAGATCGGAGACGGTGAGTTGCGGCAGGTAGGAAAGAATCGTCGCCAGCGGCGCCGCGGGGTGACGGATGAGTGCGAGCCGGACATTGTAGCTGATCGACCACTTGCGATGCTGAATGATGGCCGGAATCACAGAGACGGGAAGTTTTTCGCGCGACAACGCCTTCAGGATTTGTGCCTCCGTCATGTACGGATTGTCTAGAACAACGGAAATCACTTGAGCATGGCCTTCCGCGAGCAGTGCGCCGGCCACGCGCGCTGGCCCGCGGCGCGCCAGCGTGATTTTCTGCCCCAGCGGAAGCTGCGGCAGCCGCGCAATCAGTTGCTCTTCGGCGTTGCGCTTCAGCTCGGCGGAAACGCCGGGCAGAATCGCAACCTGCACGAGGTCCATCAGATAAAGATCGCGAAGCAGGCGCAGGCTGACCAGCCGCGGCGTCCGCGGATGAAACGCCAACGCCCGCTTGACCCGGTAGCTCTTCAGCAGCGCCTTCCTTCGCGCGATTTCTTCGAGAATTTCTCCCGGCAAATCTTTTCGCTCGAGCAGCAGGCAGACTTGCGTTTCGTCCAGCGCTGGATTCTCGAGCAGCGCGAGCAGCACTTCCGCCGAAGGATGGTGCACCAGCCCAGCAAGCTCTTCGCCAGTGGCTATGAGCGCTCGCTCCCGATCTTTGTTCTTGAGGTCCGGCATGACTTAACTCTCTTCAAGCACAAGGGGGTTCATCAGCGCTTCTCGCGCCAGTTGTGCCGCAGCCTCAGCCACGGACCGCGGCAGCAGACCGATTCTTGCCTTGGGAGCGATTTCTCGCATCAGGCTGTCGAACTGGCAATTGAGGAAGGGGCTGCCGTCAAACACTCCTCCGGTTTTCGCAAGAAAAAAATCCGCTTCTCTCAACTTCAGTTTCTCGATGACCTCGCGCGCCTGATCTCGCAAATCCTGCGCCCCGGCCGTCAGGAGCGCTCGCGCCGCGGCGTCGCCGCTTTCCGCTTCCTTTGCTACAACCCGAAATATTTTTGGAAAAACGTCGCCCGGCCGGGCACGCGCCTGATCAAATAACTCGTCGAACTTGCATTGCAAAGATTCCAGAACCTTCGCCCCAAGGGGAAATCTTTCCCTATTCAAATTTTTCTGCAAAATCACCGCGGTTGCCTTTCTTCCGATGTCGTAAGCGCTCCCCGGGTCCCCAATCAACGGCCCAAACCCGCCGGCGCGCGCCAATTCCGCTGGCTCTGTTCTTCCAAGAACCGCCGAACCCGTTCCTGCAATCACGACAACGCTGGGAATCTCTCCCGTGGCCGCCAAGGAAAGAACGAGGTCGCTGGTAATGCAGATCTTCGCATTCGGAAACCTCGGCTGTAGGCCCGACTGCACAGCTAAGTGCATGGCAGGCTCTCCCGCTCCCGAGACGCCGGCAACAAGATACGCTATATCCTGCTCGGACCTTTCCGCTGCTCGCAGTGCTTCTCTTGCCGCTGCCGAAAGCGCAGTGAGTGACGCCTCTACGCCAAAAGTCGTGGGATTGGATGATCCAGAACGCGCACGCGCAAGTATCACGCCAGTCTCGTCCATAAGGACGCTGTCCGTCTTCGTCCCCCCGCCGTCAAATCCCAAAACATAGCGCATCAGAAAAGCATATGCGAGAACGCCCGGCAATCGTAGCGCCGAGTGCGGCGCAAGTGCGCAAACCAGAAAAGTTCAGCACGTGTTGCAGTTCCGTGCCCGTTCCGCAGAGTTTTCTTGACGCGGCTACACCTCGCCACTATCCTCGACGCACTTTTTCGCGGCGTCCAAGTGACGCGCCGGAAAAGATACTCGATGCGCATCCATCCTCTCGACCTTGCCATTGTCATTGCCTACTTGCTCGGCGTTACGGCGCTGGGCATGCGTTTTCGCCGCGGCCAGCAAAGCGCGACGGACTATTTTCTGGGCGGGCGCACCGCGCCCTGGTGGGCGCTGGCGTTTTCGATCGTTGCCACAGAAACTTCCACTCTCACGATCATCGGCACCCCCGCCATCGCCTACGGCGGAAATCTCACTTTTCTTCAACTCGTCTTCGGCTACCTGATCGGCCGCGTGCTCATCGTATTGCTGCTGTTGCCCGGATATTTTCGCGGCGAATTCTTCACCGCCTATGCGCTGATCGAAAAACGTTTTGGTGAACGCATGCGCGCTGTCGCGGCCAGCACTTTCCTGATCACGCGGGCGATTGCCGAAGGCGTGCGCGTCTCGGCCATCGCGCTGGTCATAAGCGTCGTCCTCGGAACGTCGGAAAAGCTCGCGGTCGTCATTGTCATCGCGCTCACCGTGCTCTACACCTTCGAAGGCGGAATGAAAGCCGTGATTTGGACCGACGTGGCCCAGCTTCTCGTTTATCTCACCGGAAGCGCAGTGACATTTTTTGTTTTGCTGCACCGTATCCCCGGCGGATGGACCGAAGTCTCGCAAGTGGCAGCCGGCGCCGGTCACAAACTCCAATTTCTCGATTTTTCCTGGGATCTCGACACCAAATACACTTTCTGGTCCGGACTCATCGGCGGCGCTTTTCTCACCATGGCCACCCACGGCACGGACCAGATCATCGTGCAGCGTCTCCTCGCCGCGAAAAGTGAGCGCGACAGCCGCCGCGCCCTGCTCGCCAGCGGGGTTATCGTGCTTGTTCAATTCACCATGTTTCTGCTGATTGGTGTGCTCCTCTATGTGTTCGCGCAGCACTCCCCGCTGTTGGCGCCCGGCGAGCGCACCGACCGCATCCTCCCGCTTTTTCTCGTGCGCGAAATGCCCGTAGGACTTGCCGGCCTGCTTCTCGCTTCCATCGTGGCCGTGGCCATGTCCAATGCCAGCGGTTCGTTGAATTCTCTGGCCGCTTCGAGCGTGCTTGATTTTGCAAAACTCCGCGGACACAGCGCCGATCCCGCCCGGTTCCTGCGCCTCTCTCGCGGCATGACGCTCTTCTGGGGGCTGGTGCTCATGGGATTCGGTCTCGTGAAGTGGGGCCCGCTGCTCGAAGCCGGACTGACTGTCGCCTCTCTTCCTTTCGGCAGCTTGCTGGGTCTCTTTTTGCTGGGCACGCTGGATCGCGGCGCGAACGCGCGCGGCGCTCTGGCCGGAATGATTGTTGGCTTGGCCGCAATTCTGTGCATATTTCGATTTACGAGCGTGGCGTTTACGTGGTTCTTTATGATTGGGTCCATCGTCACATTTGTCGTCGGCTCAATCGCTAGCCGAATCTCACCGCCGCAGAAGCACGCTGTTTCAGGCCCCGGTGCATGAACGCGAGGGAAAATTGAGCGAAAAGCGTCTGGACTTGGTGCGCGGGCTGGGAGCGTGGGCCTCCGCGGCCATCGTCGTCGGCACCATGATCGGCACGGGAATTTTCCTCAAACCTGCGGAAATGGCGCGCGAAGGCCGCAGCGTCTCGGTCGTTTTCGCGGCCTGGATTGTCGGCGCGATTCTTTCCATCTTCGGCGCATTTTCCTTCGCCGAGCTGGGCTCGATGATTCCGGAAGCTGGCGGCGAATACGCCTATCTCCGCCGCGGCTTCGGTCCTGTTTACGGTTTCATCTTTGGATGGATGCATTCCATCGTCGGACGCCCCAGTTCGCTCGCTTCGATTTCCGCCGGCATGATGCGCTTCCTCAGCTTTCTCCTGCCGGTCATCGCCGTGCCTCTCTGCACTGTGCACATCTCCATTCCCGGTCTTACTGGCTGGATCAAGCCTTACGATTTCGTCTTCACCTGGGCTCAGCCGCTCGCTGTCGTCTGGCTCCTCATCATGACCGGCATCAATTATCTGGGTGTGCGCCTCGGCGGAGCCGTCCAGGTTTTCTTGACCACCATCAAGATCACTTCCGTTGTCATCGTGATTGGCGTGGCATTTTTCGCGCCCGCGAGCGCTCAGACCGGCGGACCGCAACCGTTCTGGCCAGCCGCGGGAATGGGCGCTGGCGCAATTTTCAGCGCGTTTCTCGCGGCGCTGGCAGCGGCTCTATGGGCATATGACGGTTGGGAAGACCTAAATCTCGTCGGCTCCGAAGTAGAAAATCCACAGAAGAATTTCCCGCGCGCGCTGGTCGGTGGAGTCGGATTTGTCGCCGTGATTTACTTGCTTTTTACCTGGGCTTGCTTGAATGTGCTGCCGTTTGAGACGGTAGCCGCATCGCAGCACATCGCTTCCGACGTCGTTGCGCACATCAAAGGAGCCACCGCCGCCAGCTGGATCACTTTCGCGATGGTCATCTCGGCCCTGGGCTCGATGAATTCTTCCGTCCTCAGCGGAGCGCGCGTGGGCTACGCCATGGCCCGCGACGGAATTTTTTTCAAGATCGTCGGAGGCATCCATCCGAAATTCCGCACTCCCAGCCGCTCGCTGATTTTTCAAGGGGTGCTGGCAAGTTTGATGGCGCTGACAGGGACCTTTGAAGAATTGACCAATCTTTTTATTTTTGCTGCGTGGATCTTCTATGCTTCCGCAGTCGTCGCGCTCTTTCGCATGCGCAAGACCGAGCCGGACTTGCCGCGCCCGTATCGCTGCTGGGGCTATCCCTGGGTACCGGGAATTTTTGTCGCGGGCGCGCTGGCCCTGACCATTAATATTTGGATCGACCGTCCCGGCCGCTCCTCCATCGGCCTCCTCTTGATTCTCGCCGGGCTTCCCTTCTATCGTCGCTGGAGCCAGTGGCACTCAGTTCATGGTGACGTCGAGAGAGTTTGAGCGGCGCGAAAGAAGTTGTACAAGAAGTCCTCCGGAAAAGAGCGCCACGCCGGGAACCAAAACCCATCCAAACATCATGGTGAGAAAGGCCGTGGCCACAATATGGTGCGCCAGAGTGTGGCTCATCAACAGGCCCGCAGGAATGGCAATCAAGAACACGACGCCGAATGGCAGAACGGGAAACACGCTCGATATAGCCAAGATCCTAGGAGAGCCCCCGGCGCGCTTCGATAGCAGTGCACCAATTGCGCCAGCCAAAGGTAACGTGAGCAGCCAGCTCGTATAAAACATGACCATAGGAGTCCCCTTGTCCAAATCAAGAGCCATTGGGCGCGGTCCAAACTTCTGGACCAGCTCAAGCAAGCCCATCGATAGCGCAAAGGTGAGCAATCCGGGGAGCCATAATTGCCTGACGCGATCGTTCATGATGTTCTCCTTCACGGTTCTGGCGATTTGAATCTTGCGGCGCAAATCCTGCCAATCGGCAACTTGTGCAAGCGTTTGCTGGATGGCTGCTTGTTCCGGTAGACCTCTTGCTCGCAGAGCTTTGTAAGTTTCTTCCAGGTGCGCCGCGAGTTCCGCATGCACTTCTTCCTTCTCGCCCGCGCCAAGCTTCAGGCCAGAGAGTCCTTTGCTAACGAGTTCTCGCCAATCAGGCATGCACCACCATAATTATTAGAATGCTATCTGCTGCGGATCTTTCTGCCGAGAGAAGAAAAACAGCACGGGTAGCGCACCGGCGAGAAGAGCCGCTCCGGGAACCAGCACCCAGCCAAGCAAAGCCATAACAAGAGACATGAGCCCTACGTTTTGACCGATGAAATCTCCGAACATTAGGTTGACAGGAACCAACAGAATCGATGCCAGAAATGGCAACACCGGAAAAACTGCGGAAGAGAGCATCAGCCTTCTAGAGCCGCCAGCGCGGTGGGAAAGATAAGCACCCATCGCGCCAACGAACGGTAGGAGTAGCAACCAAGGGATGTAAAGCTTCCCGAGAGGAAGGACTCCCCTCCATGATGCGACCCAGAGTTTGGGACCGTAGGTCTGGATGAGTACGAGCATTCCAGTAGACAAGGCAAAGGCCAGGATCCCAGGCAGCCATAACTGCTTCATGCGGTCTGTCATCGTTTCCTTTCCTTTCCGTGCCCAGTGAATTTTTCGGCGCAGATCGTTCCAATCCTCGGCCAGCGAAAGCGTGCGGCGAATCGCTGCGGACTCAGACATGCCTTCCCTGAGCAAAGCTTCGTAGGTTTCTTCCAAGTGCTCCGCGAGTTCTGCACGCACTTCTTCCTTCTCGGCAGCACCAAGCTTCAGGCCAGACAGCCCCTTGCTAACGATTTCTCTCCAATCAGGCATGGGCCACCTTGGTCAGCCTCTTCAGTGCGCCAAAAAGCTCCGCCCATTCCTTCCGCAGCGGTGACAGTTTCTTCTTCCCGGCAGGAGTGAGCCGGTAACAACGCTTGCGCCGTCCCGACTGGCTGGTTTCCCACGCGCCGCGAATCCAGCCGCGCTGCTCCATGCGGTAAAGCATGGGGTAGAGCGCGGCGAGCGTGAAGCGCAGCGCTCCTTTGGTTTGTTCTTCGATGCGCCGCGCCATTTCATAGCCGTGCAGCGGGCCTTCCTCCAGAACGCTGAGGATCGCCAGTTCCGCCGTGCCGCGCTTGATTCCAGTGCCAATCATAAGTCGCTCCCTTACATGTAAGGTTCTTATATATCAGACAAACGACGTTGTCAACCGTCCTCGTGGACAGGTGTCCAAAAACCAATGCGGAAGATGCCGGGGCTAAACGGAGGCCACGCGAGCGTGCGCGCCCGCATGGATTGGCAAGCTAGCAGCTTCGGCTTCGCGCGGGACTTCGATGGCCGAATGGAAAAGTTTCGCGAGCGCCTCAATGCCGGTAACCAGGCGCGGGCCGGACCGCGAAAAGTAACTGTTGGCTTCCAGCGCGTACACGCGGCCGTTTCGCACCGCGGGCATGGCATTCCACTGCTCGGGAAGCTCCATCGAAACATATTCGTTGCGCGCCTGCTGAGCGCCGTAGCCGCAAGGCGCGATCAGCAGAATTTCCGGCTCCGCCTCCACGATGTCTTGCAAATGAACGCGGGAAGAAGGGGTGCGCACTTTGCCCAGAACGTCTTCCCCGCCGGCCACTTGGATCATTGCCGGAACCCAATGTCCGCCCACGTAAAAGGGTTGCAGCCATTCGAGGAATGCCACGCGAGGGCGCTTCTCCGGCTGGGGCAACTGCTGTTGCAGCGCGCCAATACGCGCCCCAATCTCTTTCACCAGCGCTTCCGCTTGGGAGCCACGCCGGGATTCTTCTCCCACCCAAAGAATGTCGCGCCAGACGTCGCCCAAATCCTGGGGATTCAAGCAAAGAACTTCGGGGCGCCGCTCGAATCGCGCCAGCGCCGCGGCCAGATCGTCGGGGGAAGCCGCGCACACATGGCACAAATCCTGCGTTACAATCAGGTCCGGGGCCAGTGACTCCAGCGCTTCGGCATCCACAGCGTACAAACTTTCTCCGCGGTGTACATACTCGCTCACCAGCCGGTCAATTTCGGCTGGCGCAGCGCCATGCGGCAGCCGCGAATGAATCACCACGCGTTTCGTCTTGGCTTGAGGTGGGTAGTCGCACTCGTGGCTCACGCCCACGATTTCACGCTCCAGTCCCAGCGCAAAGAGAATCTCCGTAGCCGACGGCAGTAGCGACACGATTCGCATGGGAGGACTCTACCACTCTCATTCGCTCGTGAGAAGGCTCTGAGAAATAGATGTAGAAAGGATCCTACTTACGAGAGAAAACTACTTCGCCTCCGGCTTCCGGACTCGCGTCTTGAGTTCGGTCGCTACGACTAAACTCCCAGCCCATTCGCCGACGTTCTCTTCTTCGGGTGGGGGAACGAAGACGTAGAAGCAGGATGCCGTGGTGCGATCCAGGGGCAAACCGGCGCAAGTCTGAGAAATCCAAGTCCTTCTGTGCCGCGTCCCAAATCTCTTCATCCGCGCGGCCAATTAGACGCTCGTCATGTGGGGTGTGCACGTCGTGACCAAAGTTTTTCAGAAATGTGGCAGCCTGGAGGGGCAGATTTTCATCCAGCTTGATCTTCATCGAATGTGCGGAATCACTGGAACGGGCAAATCCTCTTCAGCGGATGCCGCGGCAAACGCAATGGCGACTTGCACATGCTCCATTTTCAGGCTCGGGAAATCGGCGAGAATTTCTTCGGGGGAATCTCCATCAGCGAGGCTGGCGAGTACAGTACGCAGAGTCACTCGCGTGCCCTTAAAGACAGGCTCCCCTCCACATATTCCGGGATCGCGAACGATGCGTGCCCCGTAGGTCCTCCGATTTCCCGTTCCGCCACCCATCTTGCTGTCCTTAACCCGAACGCATCATCATATTGTTTCATGCAGTTTCCAGAGCCCTGTGCCTATTAAAACGGCCAAGTCTCTCAACGCCAACTGGCCAAAATCGGACCTCCTCCATGCGCAAATTATTTGTACAGAAAATACTTGCGGCGGATTTGGTCGAAGGCCGTGAGAGACTCCGACCAACTCGCAACGATTTTCTCCGGCGGCACTCCGGACTGCAACTGCTGCATGGTATCCGCGTTTCCAACCAGCTCGATCATTTTCGAGATTTCAAACTGCTTCGGGTAAAGTTTCTCCAGAATGGCTGCGATTTCTAATCCCATGCGCATCGAGCGCACTTTGAAGCGATCCGTAATCTTGACGGAAACCCCACCGCAGCGTTGCCCGCTGTACAGTCCCGCAATCGGAATGAACGGCTGCCCGGCAAAACGCACGCCCGGAAGATTCCGAACATTCAGCGCCGCCGCCACTTCATCGCCATTCATCCACGGCGCTCCAAATTCCTCGAACGGAGTTTGCGTGCCGCGCCCTACGGAGACTCCCGCGCTTTGCAGAATTTCAATCCCTGGATAAAGAATCGATCCCTTGATCGTCCGGAGATTCGGCGAGGGCGGAATCCACTTGATGCCGGTGCTTTCAAAAAAATAGTTGCGATGCCAGTTCCTCATGGTGATGACGTGCAGGTCTACTCCGATATGATTTTCAACGTTGAAAAATTGCGCGAGCTCTCCGATGGTCAGCGCGTAGCGCACCGGCAGCGGATAGTACGCGACGAAGCTGGTCTTGTCCGCGTCGAGCACCGGGCCTTCGATAATTTCTCCGCCCAGCAGGTTCGGCCGGTCGAGCACGTAGAAAGCGATCTTTCGTTTCGCGGCCTCTTCCATGCAATACGCCATCGTCGCCGTGTAGGTGTAAAACCGCACGCCCGCGTCCTGAACGTCGAAGACAAGCGCGTCAATTCCTTGGAGCATTTCATCGGTAGGACGCCGCGTTTCGCCATAGAGACTGTAAATGGGAAGGCCCGTGGCGGGATCCTTGGTGGAAGCAACTTTTTCATCACTGCGCCCGGCGAGGCCGTGCTCCGGGCTGAATAATGCGACCAGCTGCACGGAAGGCGCATGCGACAAAAGTTCCGCCGTGCTCCTGCCCTGCGAATCGACACCGGTGTGATTGGTGATCAGCCCAACGTGCTTCCCGCGAAGCGGGGCGAATTTTTGTGCTGCCAGAACGTCCAGCCCGGTCTGGACCCGCGCGACTCGCCCCGAGCGCCTCGCCGCTGAAAACGACGGCGCGCCAATCGCCGCGAGCAGTGCCAATACAATAGTGAATCGCAAAACTTGGGACAGCACGCTCGCGAGCCTGTTCAAATGGTCCCCCTTTGCGGCAACCGTACAACCATACAATGATATTCTGGAACGCGCTGGCCGAAGCCGCGTTGAGAGCACCTTGTGCGTGTGCTATGAATTAATGCAGACTGCTGGCGGCCACTGGGGGATTCTAACCGATGGAAGGACGCCGCGTCCGTTTTTTGCTTCTGATTTCCATTTCGATCGTCTTTCTTATGGCCCATAACGCACGAAGTAAGACCAGCACTTCAGCAGAAAAACCCGCCGCCCAGAAAGGCGCAGTTCCCCCAAAGAGCGCGCCGAAAAAGTTGTCGCCCGCCGCGAAGGAGTGGGTGGAAACCACGCTGCGCAAAATGACCGTGGACGAGAAAATCGGGCAGCTTCTTTTCACCACGTATCATGGAAGCTTGACGGCCACGGACACGGCGGCCTACCAGCAAGTCATGCATGACGTGACCGACCTCCACGTCGGAGGTTTCATCAACATTACACATGGCTCGCCGCTCGGCGTCGTGAAGAGTCAGGCTTATCCAACGGCCGTGCTCAACAATCAGCTCCAGGCCAAATCGAAACTGCCGCTGCTGATTGGCGCGGATTTCGAGCGCGGGACGGCGATGCGATTGGATGAAGGCACGTCTTTTCCAACCGCTATGGCGCTCGCGGCTGGCGGAAATCTGAAAGACGCTTACACCATGGGCAAGATCACCGCGGTCGAAGCGCGCGCCGTCGGCATTCATTGGATCTATGCGCCGGACGCGGATGTAAACAATAATCCCGGCAATCCCATTATCAACACGCGGTCCTTCGGCGAAAATCCGGAGCGCGTTGCGCAATTTGTGAGTGAGTTCGTGCGCGGCGTGCGCGAGAATGGCGGACTGGCGACCGCCAAGCATTTTCCCGGACACGGCGACACCGCCGCGGACTCGCACATTGATTTGCCCGTGATTCGCGCCGATCGCGCGCGCCTGGATAGCCTCGAACTGATTCCCTTTCGCGCAGCGATTTCGGCGCAGGTCGACAGCATCATGACCGGGCACCTGAATGTTCCCGCTCTCGAGCCCGATCCGAACACTCCTGCAACGCTTTCGCACAATATCCTCACCGATTTGCTGCGCCAACAGCTTGGCTATCAGGGTCTCATCGTCACGGATGCGATGGACATGGGCGGGATCACCGTGCGTTACGCGCCCGGAGAAGCGGCGGTGCGCGCGGTTGCGGCGGGCGCGGATTGTTTGCTGATGCCGCCGGTGCCGGACGCTGCGTTCGAAGCGTTGCAGGCCGCGGTGAAGTCGGGACGAATTTCGAAAGAACGCCTCGATGCTGCCGTGCGGAGAATTTTGCAAGCGAAAGCGCGCCTCGGTCTGAACGCGAGCCGGCTTGTGGACGTGAACGCGATCAACAAAAAAATCGGCAGCGCCGTCTGGCAAAAAGAAGCGCAGGACATTTCCGATCGCGGCGTAACTCTTTTGCGCGACACGCCGCACCGTTTGCCGCTCGATGGAACCAAATCGTCGCGCGCGCTGCTGTTGGCCTTTTACGCCGATCCGGAGCCGTATCCTGGCGAAGACTTGGAACGCGAGTTGCGTTCGCGATTCGATTCCGTGGCGACGCTGCGCGCGGACACGCGTTTTGTGAATGCGTCCATTTTGAAATTGCCGCCGCCGGATTCCTACGACGTCGCGATTCTCGCTCTTTTTGTGCGCGTGAGTGACCGCAAAGGAAATGTCGATGTACCGGCAGAGCAAGCCGCCCTGGCGGAGCAAGTTTTCAAGACGGGCAAGCCGGTAATCACTTTGGGATTTGGGAGCCCGTACTTGATTGAACGGTTTCCGCAAGCGGAAACGTGGCTGGCCGCGTTTGGCATCAGCGACGTCGCTCAAATTTCCGCGGCGCGCGCGCTATTCGGAGAAATTCCCGTGCGCGGGAAATTGCCGGTGACGATTCCCGGCGTGAATCTCAAAGCAGGTTTTGGGATGGAGCTGCAAGCGAATCCGATGGCGCTGCAGCCGATGGATGCGCGGAGCGAAACGCAGCTGCAGCCGGCCTTCGATGTTCTCGAAAAAGCGATTGCGAACAAAGCGTTTCCGGGGGCGACGCTGGCAGTTGGTTATCGCGGAAAAGTTTCCGTTCACGCGTTCGGAAAATTGAGTTACGACGCGAAATCGGCGGCGACGGCGCCGGGTACGATGTACGACATTGCTTCGCTGACGAAAGTGGTGGCGACGACCACGCTGGTGGCGAAATTGGCGGAGGGTGACTTTGCCGTTCCGCTGGATCTCGACGCGAAAATCGAGCGCTATTTGCCGGAGTGGGCCAGCGGGCCGAACGCGGAGTGGCGGCACCGTGTCACCGTGCGGCATTTGCTGACGCACACATCGGGATTGCCGCCGTTCAAGGAATATTGGCGGACGTCGAAGAACAAGCAGGACACCTTGACGAAGATTTTTGCGGAACCGCTGGAGTACGAGCCAGGAACGAAAGAAGTGTATTCGGACCTAGGAATTATTTTGATGGCCGAAACTATCGAGCGGTTGACGGGAAGAACGCTCGACGATCTGGCGGGGACTTATATTTTTTCGCCGCTGGGGATGAACAACACGATGTACCAGCCTCCGAAAAAATCGTGGCCGCAGATCGCGCCGACGGAAATCGACAATAATTTGCGACACCGGCTGGTGCAGGGCGAAGTTCACGATGAAAATGCATTTGCCATCGGCGGAGTCTCGGGCCATGCCGGAGTCTTCAGCACGGCGCCGGACTTGGCGGCGTTCTGCCAGATGCTTCTGAACGGCGGCGTTTACGCGCATCAACGAATTTTGCGACGCGCGACGATCGCGCAATTCACGACGCCGCAACAGCTTTCCGGCGGCACGCGGACGCTGGGCTGGGCGGTGCCGACCGAGGGCGGTTCAAGCGGGCATTATTTTTCGGCGCAAAGCTTTGGGCATACCGGATTTACCGGTACTTCGATCTGGATCGATTCGGACCGGCAACTTTTTGTGGTGTTGCTTACGAACCGCGTACACCCCACGCGGGAGAATACCAAGATTCAGCAAGTGCGTCCGGCGCTGCACGATGCGGTGATGCAAGCGCTGGGACTGGCGACGGCGGCAGCGCCTTTGAGATGAAACTGCGTTGTCCGTGATCAGTGATCAGTAATCCGCGGTCAGTAATCGGTAATCGGCGATCGCCTCGGCTCTCCTCCCCCCGTCTTTTCTGTAAGTGTCCCTTAGGGCCTCCGGTCGGGTAGAGCGATGGCGCGTAGCGGGCTTCGAATGATGCCGACGTTTCCATCGCCCTCCCTAAAATTCCGTACGGTGAGTTTTCCCCAGTACGGCTTCAAGGTCGGTATGTCAGACGGGGCCTTCCCAATCGCCACGCACACATCGTCGCGTCGCTCGGTTTGCTTCCGTCCTTCGTGCTCTCCGCTTTCATCGTCGTGATCCTCGGACTGAGCCGAGGGACGTCGCGCGCTTGAGCACCTCCGTTCGAGCGGCCTTCACCGCTCTACCCCAGGGGTCCTCGCTCCGGCCCGGCTTTTGCTCTCCAAGCCATCATCGCTTAATCGACCCCATCCGTCCCACTCGCCATCTCGCCGCACTTTCCCTGTATAACAGGTTATATGCGACGTCTCTGCTGTGCCGATTCATCCGGCCTAGGCTGACGACGACTGGTTCCAGGCTTTCGAAAAATCAATCCTTCTTGACATGCCACCCTCTACGACCCCGGGGAGTTCGGTGCCGCGGTATTCCAGTCTCGCGGCCCCAACATGGCCTTTGCCTACGCGGACAGAGGCTCGGCTCTCCCAAGTAACCTGCCATCCGCTTCCCGCAGGTGAGGTTTTACGGGGCTTCCTGGTTCGCTTCTGCTGCGGCCTGCCAAGTTGCTCGCCCCCTGTGCGGATCTGACCAGAAATTTCCCAGCCATCGGGACTTTTACTTCCAGGCTTCCGTCGAGTCGGTCACCCTTCTCGGCGCTGGATATAACTACGACAGCCACTGGATTGCTCTGTCGATGGGACTCTCACCCATTGGATTGACTTCTAGCCTTGCTGCGCGCCCGCGAAACCTCAGGAAAGCCCGTACAGTGCAAAAAATGCCCATTCCCGCGCTACGTCCTTTGTTTTTAGGTCAGCCGTGATTGCGACCCTGCGTCTTTCGACCCAGAACTGGGCGGCAGGTTTGAGTTATTCGAAGCTGAGGAAGTTTTGCGTCCGATCTGGAGGGCAGTTACCGAGTTTTGTGCCCATCGTTCCAGAACGCTCTTCTTTCATTTCCTAGAACCGCGTTTCTGGATGACTTCCGGCTTGCCAACAGCTTTCGTTACCGGTCTAGTGCGCGAGCGGGTCGGGGCGAAGCTGGAAATGCAGGACCTTGCTCGTCGTTCCTTTACCACCCTCCGCGTGAAAAGGAGTTCGCGTCCCGTAGGTTGCCCATAGTCCTTTTCCCTTCCAGCCTGCCTTCGGATCGTCGATCCGGCCGTCCATCCCTTTCGCATAAAATCCCATAGGATAAGGGACGCGAAGCACAACAAACTTCCCGGTCTCGGGCAACAGCGCCAGGAGCGCGTCATTTCCGTTGCCGGTGGCAATCGGCACGTTCTTTCCCAGTCCCAAAGTGTCGAATTGATCCACCCAATCGTAATAACTGGCCTCGGCGCTCCCTGGATCGGTAACTCCCTTCAATTGCGGCCCGGGTAGTGGATAGAGCGTCCAACCTTCGGGGCAATGTTGCCCCGTTGCCGTTGGCCCGTTGAGCGGCCCTTTGCACTTCCGCCGGTCGAAGCTCGCCAAATGCCCGCTGGCAATCACCGTCCACACAACGCCATTGCGATCGATGTCCAGCCCGCGCGGCGAGAACCCATGAACTGGCGCGTTTGGATTGTTCCATGGCAGTTCGTAGACTTCTGCAAGCGCAGTCGCCGGGGGATTTGGTCCGGGGTTCAATCGAACGACTGCACCAGGGAATCCCAACACCGTTCCCCAGATCGACCCGTCCACTGGACTCACGGTGACGCCGTAGAAAGCGGCGTTGATCCGCTTGTCTTTGGTGGGATCGACGGGCTGATCGGGCTCTACATACTCGTCCCGCTTCCCGTTGCCGTTGGTGTCGAGGACGAGCGCCGTCCATCCCTGGGATTTCACTTCATCGTGGGTCTCGTCGAACATCTTCGGGTTCAGCCATCCTACCGCTCCACCGCCGCCACCGCTGCTCGTCCACAACGTGTTGTTGGCGTCCTCCGCAAATACCAGGTGATGGGTACCAAAACAGGTGTTAATGAGCGTGAACTGCCTCGTCTTGGGATCGTACATGGCCAGTTGCCGGCCGCTCGTTTTGAGCGGGAACAAAACCGCCGAAGGATGGCTCGACCCTTCTTTGCAGAACGCTGGATTGTCACTCGGGCGAATCCTGGAGGTGATCCAGACTCGTCCCTTTTCATCAAACATGGGATTGTGGACGTTGGCTTGGCTGTGCCAAATGGCTTCATCTCCCCAATACGGCGAAGGCGCAGGAGCCTTATCGTCGCCGCTCGATGGCGTCTGCGGGTCACGGACTGGCACGCTGACTCGGTTCGCTGCGGCGCCCACTGGGTCGAGGACCGGCAGATAGTCAACGCTAAGTTCTGCGGCGCCGTAAATTGCTCCGTTGGCGTTCAATGTGGGATTGCGCTTGTCGGTGGCAATTTCATCGTGCAGATAGGCCTTCGGGTCTGCCCAGTCCCACTCGGTAATGACCACGTTTCGTTCGACACCTTGCGGTCGCGGGGGCATGGGCGGCAACTCTCCGGACGCAATCCGGTCGGTCCAATCGGCGAACATGGCCAATGCTCGCTCTGGCCCTAATTGCCGTAGCCCGTTGATCATGTTGTTGCCGGCTTGTCCTGACAGCAAGCGCCGCGCCCAGGCCGCCGTCGACGAGTCGAAATGCCCCAGGCTCTTTGGAATTTCCCGCGTCGCTTTGTCGCCCACTTGATGACACGACCAACAGCTATCCGTTTTCACTAAGTGTAACCACTGGCCTTGGCTCTTCATGTTTTCCGGAATGCCGTTGCCCTTGGGCCCCGTCCCGGGGAATTCACTTTTGTCCGGTACGCGTAGCAGGGAAAACCAATAAATGCCCGGATAGTATTCCGCCGCTGCACGCGCGTTCGGTGCCACGGCTGCATTCAAGTTGCCGATTTTCCCGGGAGTAACCAGCACGGGCGGCGAATCCACAAGCCCATAGCCGCGCGCCCACACTTTGTAGTTCGCCTTCGGAAGCTGAGGCAATACGTAGCGCCCATCATCATCTGTAACAACAATTTTCACGAATTTCGTCGGCAGGTCGGCTGTTTCCGCGATTACCCAAACGCCTGCTTCCGGTCCCTTGGTGCTGGTGACCACTCCGCCGATGTCGTCGTTGCCAATCGAGATCGCTTGTTCAAGCGACTGCCGTGCGTTCACCCTGTTTAACGAAGCAAGGAGAACCACGCCTGCAGCGATGAGCGCGTAAGAGAGTCTTTTAGCTTTAATCATGATGTTCACCTCCCCTGGGCGCGAACGACGGAGATTTTACTGGCAAAGTGGGGAATAGGACCTGCCGGTTTCACAACTGAAACGCAGTCGAATCGTAAGCACGGCGAGTCGCGTTGTCAATTGGCGCTATTCGGCCACGGACAAGCGCAAGGGCAAGGTGTAGAGCGGGGCGGCGCGACTTTGACGACTAATTGCGATTGGGGGACGCGCGATGACTCAAGCTCCACACGTACGCTGCGAGCGCTGATACCTGCTGGGGCGTAAGTTGCGCCCCACCCACCGGGGGCATAGGGCTGCGATATTGTTTTGGTTGCGGAACACCTTCGTTTATCGTTTTCGCGATTCCGGCATAGCTACCATCGCTCCACAGCCATTTCTTACCCATTAGATCGGGCCCCAAAGGACTGCCCTGGCCGCTCTCACCATGGCAGCCCGTGCACGCCGCTCCGCCCACTTGGCCGCGGTAGATGCGCTCGCCGAGCGCAACCATTTCTCGTGTCGCGCCTTCAGGAACGGGAAGACCTGCCACTGCACCGGCATCTGGATGGGTGCCCTCCGGCGGTTTCGCTGTCTCCTCAACGGGATTGCCGGCCGGGGCTGTTGGGCTCGGACACACCGTGAAGTTCGCGGCACCGTCTCCCGAGCCGCCATGATAGACAATCCGGTAGATCCGACCACGTATATCGTCGGAAATGTAGAGCGAACCATCCGGTCCCACCGCCAAGCCAGAGGGACGATGTTCGGCTTTGGCCGGCGACTTCACCGCTCCCGCGAATCCATCCGCAAATATTTCGCACTGGCCGGATCCGTGGTCCCCGGCGAGCGGCTGAAAAACCACGTTGTAGCCGCCTTGCGGATATGGCGCTCGATTCCATGACCCATGGAAAGCGATGAAGACGCCATCACGGTAGCGCGCCGGAAATTGCTTCTGGTCGTACCGCACCATTGCATTAGGCGCCCAATGGGCTGGAAAGACGGCAACGGGAGCAATCTTGCTCGAGCATACGCCGATCGTTTTGCCGCCGTCGCCACCGTATTCGGGCGCCAGAACCAGCTTTTCCAGGAACGCGTCGTAGTAGCACTCGGGCCAGCCATAGTCTCCCTTGGGCTTCAAAAGCAACATCTCTTCAGCCGGCAGCGTCGCCTCCTGATCGGGTTTGTAGAAGTCGGGCCAATTCGCATGCAGTTGGTCCCGGCCGTGTTGGGTCACAAACAGTCGCCCACTTGAGTCGATGGCAAAACCTTCCGCGTTGCGGATTCCCGTAGCGAACCGCTCAGCTGTTGAAAAAGTTTGGTTCGTCTTATTCGCGTCATAGCGCCAGATGCCGCCACGGGTCTCGAGTTCCGTGCAAGGGTCGGCGCCGGGCGACCTGAGGGTCCGATTTTTCAGCTGGCAGGAATTCGTCGCGGAGGCGACATCGACGTACATCGAGCCCTGGGCCTCGATGATGAATGGATGCATGGGATGGTCGCCGCCCAGAGGCAATCCGGAGACGATGGTGTCGGCAAAGCCACTCGGCACGATGGAGCCGGCGGGCAATAAATATCGCACGATCCGATCATTGCTCTCGGCGTAGATCGATCCTTTGTAGATGCCGATGCCCGTACCGCCTGCTCCGCCACTTTGCACCGTTTCGCCAAACCGTTCAATCACGTCGGCCTTTCCCGCGCCCTTCTTGTCTTGCAGGGCCACGAGGAAACCGCCTGCATGCGGCGTGTCGTTGCCGTAGTACCGGCCAGACCAGGTGTTGACGTAAAGAACTCCGCTCGGCGCAACGACCATGTGGCGGGCGTGACCAATGCCGTCAGCGAAGATCGTTGCGCAAAAACCGCCGGGTAACTGTAACCCGCTGTCGTCGTTCGGGCATGCTTGGCGCTTTGCTCCCGCAGTGGGACTGGACTGGCTCTGACCCGGCGCCAATGAATTGCCCACATACATCGCGGAGAGCACGACGACGGCAGATAACAGAGTTTTGGAGAGGTTGGATAATTGCATTGAACGCTCCCGAAGCATCGACGAAGAGAAACAACAATGTGATGCACCAAAATATAACTGAAGATAGCTATTATTGCAGGATTGTAGGCAGCCGGACACCTCCCGACAAAAGTATTCCTACAGACATGACCTAGAGGTCCGACCCTCAGAACGTGGACCACCGCCAACGTCCTGGCATCTATTCGGAGCTGAGGAAGGCGTAGCGGAGTAGGAAGAGGATGGAGAGGACCCAGATGAGGGGACTGATTTCGCGGTGGCGGCCGGTGCCGAGCTTGACGAGGGTGAAGGAGAGCAAGCCGAGACTGAGGCCAGTGGCGATGCTGAAGGTCAGCGGAGTGGCGACCAGGGTGAGGAAGGCGGGAAATGCTTCGCTGAAATCGTCCCAGCGGACGCGAGCGACGGCGCCGCACATAAGCGCACCAACGAGGATGAGCGCAGGGGCGGTGGCGTAGGCAGGGATCGCGGCGACGAGCGGAGCACAAAACATGGCGACGAGGAAGAGCGCCGCGATGACAACGTTGCCGAGGCCGGTGCGAGCGCCGGCGGCGACTCCGGCGGCGCTTTCGATGTAGCTGGTGACGGTGGAAGTTCCGGTGAGGGCGCCGAACATGGTGCCGAAGGCGTCCGCGATCAACGCGCGGCTGGCCCGCGGGAGTTTGCCGTTGCGCAGGAAACCGCCTTCTTCGCAGACGCCGACCAAAGTTCCGACGTTGTCGAAGAGATCGACAAAGAAAAAGACGAAGATGAGTTCACCAAGGCCGATGCTTGCGGCGGAGCGGAGGTCCAGCTTGAGGAACGTGCCGGAGGGATGCGGCAAGGAGAAAAAATGCGTGGGCCATTGACTGAGGCCGAGCGGAATTCCCGCGAGAGTGATGACCACGATGCCGAGGAGAATGGCGCTGGCGATGCGGCGCGCCATCAGGATGGCCATGAGAACAAGTCCGGCGGCGGCGAGAAGGACTTGTGGGTCGGAAGTCTTGCCCAGGCCGACGAAGGTGGCAGAGTTGGCGACGATGATTTTTGCGTTACGCAAGCCGATGAAGGCGATGAAGAGGCCGATGCCTGCCGCGGTGCCGTACTTGAGGCAATCGGGAATGCCGTTGACGATTTGTTCGCGCACTTTGGTGAGCGTGAGAAGGAGAAAGAGGAGGCCGGAGAGAAAGACGACGCCGAGGGCGGTCTGCCAGGGCACGCCGCGGCCCAGGACGATGGAGTAGGTGAAGTAGGCGTTGAGAGACATGCCGGGCGCGAGGGCGATGGGAAAGTTGGCCCACAGTCCCATGATGAGCGTGGCGACTGCCGCGGAAATGCAGGTGGCGAAGAGAACGCCTTCGACCGGCATGCCGGCTTCGGAGAGGATTCGCGGGTTGACGACGACTACGTAAGCCATGGTCATGAAGGTGGTGAGGCCGGCGAGCAATTCGCGGCGCACGGTGGTGTGATTTTCTTCGAGACGAAAGACGCGGTCGAGCAAACGGTTTTCCCTTTGAAATAAAAAGGTGCGCCACTATAGGCCGGACGCGGGGAGACGTCAATGCGGAAGCGTGGATTCGCGCTCGGTCCAGTGTTCGACAATGTCGCGGACGACTTTGTCGCCGACGATTTGAGCGGCTTCGAGGGCGGGAAAGTAGGCGGAGTAATTGCCGGAGACCAGGGTCTTGAGGCTATCGGCAACGGTTGTGCCGGGCGGCTCGCGGTCGTAATTGCTTACGGTGCGAAGGACGAGGACGCGCTGAAGATCGATGCGACCGGCCTGGCTCAAGAAAGTGAGAGCTTGCAGGGTGCCGGAGTCTTCCATGGCTGCAATCATGAAGTTCCCTTTCCGGCGGTGTAGTAGCGTGTCCAGGCGTTGGCCCACTCCTCCATTTTGGAGCCGTGCCAGAAGGTGCTCGAAGAAAGCGTGTCGCCATGGGTAACGAACGGAGGCTTTAGCGCGCTCGGGAAGCCAGCGAAACGGGCGCGGGAAGTGCGGAGAGAATCGGAATCGGGGAGCGGAGTGTCTTTCGTCAAGCGAAACGCCCAGCCGACAAGCTGGGGATTGAGAGTGTAGAGCTCACCTTCCAGTTCGCCGCGAACGGGCTGTTCGTAGGGCGTTGCTTTGCGCAAGGGGACGTAGCCGGTGGGCCAATTTTCCGGAATTTGGCGAGCGTCGATTTCGTAAGCCAGATCGCCGTCGAGAACATGGCCGGCCCAAACGGCGGAGCCCAGAGATACATCGGCGGGATCGCCTCCGCCGATACCGGCGATGAGCCAGTAAGCTTTCGAAAGGTCGAAGCAGGGGTCGAGGCCGACGGCCATCACGGAGGCCGCGGCTTTGGCCGTGCCGACGCCGGTCAGGATGCCGAGGACTCCGTCTTTGTTGAGGCGGACAGGATGATAGCCGGCGGGGAGCGGAATGATTTGATTGAGGTGCTCGCGCTCAACCCAAAGCTGGTATTCGCCCGGCGTGTCGCCAGTGTCCGCACCGCGTTCGAACATGGCGACGATTACTACTTTGATGGGGATAGGCTTACTGGGCGATGCGCCTTGACCAAAAAGCTGGAAGGGAAAAACCACGACTACGATCAAGATAAGAACAAATCGCTGAAGTCCGGTCATAAAATTCCCAGCCTTGATCCGGTAGATCGGCCTGCTATGCTGTGGCGCGCGCGAATGAGACTCTATATCACAGCTGGCAACCGCGAGAATCCGAATGTTGCGTGAGGGCGCTATCAAGCGGCGACTTCCGGGAGATCCTTTGCATGAAAAACTCGAAAATCAATTTTCCGCGAACTCTGGCCTTGCGCGGAGGGTGCGGCGTTTTCGTTCTTCCGCTGCTCTTCGCGTTGCCTGCTTGTGGTCAAAGCAAAGCGGCGCGTTCGGCGGCCACGCCGGCAAGTTTGGAGCAGCGCGCGGAAGCCAACCTCAAAGCGGCGCGAGAGAACCCGCTGCAGCTTCGGCACTTCTTGCGGAACATGCCGAAGGGAGGAGACCTGCACAATCACCTGAGCGGGGCGGTGTACGCGGAATCGTGGATCCGCGCTGGGGCAGAAGATCACTTGTGCGTGGACGTCGTCAAGCTGGCGTTTACGAAAGCGCAAGCGCTGCCGAGCGGCGGAGCGGAGCAGAATGCGTGCGGCGAGGGCAAAGTTCCCGCGGAAGCCGCGCTTAAGCATCAGGAACTGTACGATGCGCTGGTGGATGCGTTTTCCATGCGGGGATTTGTGCCGTCGCCGGGCGTGACAGGGCACGATCATTTTTTCGATACGTTCGCGAAATTCGGGGGGACGGATCACCGGCACGTCGGCGAGTGGATTGACGAAGTCGCGACGCGCGCGGCGGCGCAAAATGAACAGTACCTCGAGCTGATGCATACGCCGGACTTCAGTCATACCGCAGCGATCGCGAAAGAAATCGGCTGGCGCGAGGACTTCGGTTCTTTGCGGGAGGCACTGCTCGCGCGCGGATTGCGCGACGACCTGGCCGTCGCCAAGACCGCCGTCGACCAAGCCGAAGAGTTGCGCGCGAAGCGCGAGCACTGCGGGCAGGCGGACGCGGCGGCAGCGTGCGGCGTCCAGATCCGCTATCTCTGCCAAGTGCTACGAGGCTTTCCCAAGGAGCAGGTGTTCGCGCAAACGCTGCTGTGCTTTGAAACGGCTGCGGCTGATGCGCGATTCGTGGGCGTCAACCTGGTGATGCCGGAAGACGGTTATACGGCCATGAACGACTACGCGCTGCACATGCGCATGGTCGGATTCCTTCGCCGGCTATATCCCAAGATTCATGTGAGCTTGCACGCCGGGGAGATTGCGCCCGGCCTGGTGCCGTATGAAGGGCTGTGCTGCCACGTTCGGCTGGCGGTGGAGGAGGCTCATGCAGAACGCATCGGACACGGCGTGGACGTGATGTATGAGGATCATCCGCACGCGCTGCTAAAAGAAATGGCCGCGAAACATGTGATGGTGGAAATCAGCCAGACGAGCAATGACTTGATTCTGGGCGTGGGCGGGAAGGAGCATCCCTTCCTGATGTACAAAATGTTCGGCGTTCCGATGGCCCTGGCAACGGACGATGAAGGCGTTTCCCGGATTGACTTGACGCATGAATACGTACGCGCGGTAGAGAGCTACGATCTCCACTACGCGGATCTGAAACGGATGGTGCGCACCAGCGTGGAGCACAGCTTCTTGCCTGGGGAGAGCTTGTGGAGCGCGGCGGATACGTTCACTCGCGTCGTTGCAGCGTGCTCGCACGATACTCCAGGCGCGGAAAGACCTTCTGCCGCATGCACGGCTTTCCTGAAGGGCAGCGAAAGAGCGCAGCAGCAGTGGGAACTGGAGCGGAGGTTCCACGCATTTGAGGCGGGATTGTGAAAGCTAGTATTAAGTCCCAGATTCCGGCGGTCACAGATTCTAGGGGCGAGAGGAGCACAAACTGAACGCTCCACTGAAAAAAGCTACCGTCGTTGGCGCGCTGGGCGGGCTGCTGTTTGGATTCGACACCGCGGTCATCGCAGGGACCACACATTCGCTTACGGCTGTATACGGGTTGAGCCCCAGTCAACTGGGCCTCACCGTTGCCATGGCGCTGATCGGCACGATCGCCGGCGCAATGTCCGCGGGGATTCCTGGGCAGAAATGGGGAGGACGCGAGACGCTGCGCGTCCTTGCCGTGTTTTATGTTTTGTCGGCGCTGGGATGTGCGTTTGCGTGGAATTGGTACGCGCTTCTTGCGGCGCGCTTCATCGGAGGACTTGGTATTGGCGGATCGTCGGTGCTGGGGCCTGTTTACATAGCGGAGTTGGCTCCTGCGAAGTTGCGAGGCCGACTGGTTGGCCTCTTTCAGATCAATGTGGTCATCGGCATTTTGCTGGCTTATTTTTCCAACTATTGCATCGCGAGGATGGGGCTTGGAGCGGCAGAATGGCGCTGGCAGTTCGGGGTGGCGATGCTGCCGGCCGTCCTCTTTCTGGTGATGCTCTTCGGCATTCCGCCCAGCGCGCGCTGGCTGGTCACGCAAAATCGCGTTGAGGAGGCACACGCGGTACTTCAGTTGATGGGCGCGGAAAACCCTGAGGCGGAGCTCAAAGAAATCGTCGACTCGATTCATCTGGAGCGGCTGCAAACGGCTGAGCCATTGGTCACGCGCAAATACGGGCTGCCTATTTTTCTAGCGATTACGATTGGAATGTTCAATCAACTCTCGGGTATCAACGCCATTCTTTATTACCTGAATGACATCTTTGGCGCGGCGGGCTTCAGCAAAGTGTCCGGGGATTTGCAGGCGGTGGCCGTGGGCAGCATGAACCTAATCGCCACGCTGGTGGCGATGTCGGTCATCGACAAGCTGGGCCGCAAGACTCTTTTGCTGATTGGATCGTTGGGGACGGCGGCGTGTCTGGCCGGCGTCTCCGGAGTATTCTTCACTCAGAGTCACCGAAGCTATCTTCTGTGGCTGCTGGTGGGCTACATCGCGTTCTTCGCAATTTCGCAAGGCGCGGTGATCTGGGTGTACATCAGCGAAGTCTTTCCCAACCGCGTGCGCGCGAAGGGACAGGCGCTGGGAAGCTCTTCACACTGGATCATGAATGCGCTTATCGCATATACGTTTCCACAACTTGCAAAGTCTTCTGGCGCATATCCGTTCGTCCTATTTGCAATCATGATGGTGGTGCAGTTTTTCGTCGTGTTGTTCTTCTACCCGGAGACGAAGGGAGTCACCCTGGAGCAGATGCAGCACCGCCTGGGCATTGAGTGAATGCGAGCAAGAAATCCAAAGGCGGCAGTCAAAATTAGCCTGTTCTGACGGTGACGGTAGCGACAGAGAGACGCGGCAAATCCGTCCTGAGTCGTGACCCGTCCAGGGTAACCGTGTGCGGTTGGGGAAGAAGGCGATTGGGATTCTCAAAAGTGTTGCAGGCATTCCAATCCGGATCATGGAGTACCACGGCCTTCGCTTCCCTGGCAGTACTTCCCTGAAGAGTGCAGTCGATTTCAAAATCGGCATCGTGACGCGGATTCACAAACGAGACGACCAGTTCGTTCTGCGCTTTTGAGGCAGAAACGGAGACGGCAAGCGGAGACGAATCTTGCGTTTCCACGCGGACAGCCGTTTTGGAGCGGTGCGGCTTGAAAAGAGCAAAGGCGTGATAGGTCGAGGTACGAATGCAGGACTTGCCCTCGGGGCCGTCGGTAAGCAGAAGAGATTGGAGCACGTTTACGATCTGCGCGATGTTGCACATGAAGAGTTTGTCGGCCTGGCGGTTGAAAATATTCAGGCCTAGGCCCGCGGCAACGGCACTGCGCATGGTGCTCTGCATCCAAAGTTTTCCATAACGCTTTTCGTCTTCTTCTGGAATCTTGTCCCACACACCCCATTCATCCAGAATCAGCCCGATTTTATGCCCGTCGCGGTAACTGTCGAGGAGTGTGCGTTGCTCCGTGACGGCCTCTTCCACGCGCTTGAATATGGACAGTTGCTGGCCCAGGTGGTCGGCGCTGAATTCCGTGGCACGGTCGGTACCGCCTTCATAGTAGTGCATGGAGAGACCGCCAGGTGCGCCGCCCTCGAGCGTGTCCATAAAACCGCGCGTCCACTTGCGATCGTTTCCGTTGGGGCCACTGGCCACGAGAAACGGTTTGGTGCCGCCGAACTCGCGAAGGTACACGGAGAATTGCCGGTACAAATTACCGTAGACTTCGGGACGCATCCATCCGCCGCATCCCCAGTTTTCATTGCCGACGCCCCAGTAGCGCACGCGGAAGGGCTCGGCAGAGCCGTTCCTTACGCGCTCTTCAGCAAGGGTGCTTCCAGAGGGCATGTTGCAGTATTCGATCCAATCCCTTAACTCGCGCGGAGATCCGCTGCCAACGTTGCCAGCGAGATAAGGTTCGGCGCCAAGCAAACGGCACAGACCGATAAATTCATGGGTGCCGAAGCTCCCATCTTCAATGTAGCCACCCCAATGGATATTCACTCGCTTGGGCCGCTGCTCAAGCGGACCGATGCCGTCCCGCCAATGATAATCGTCGGCGTAACAGCCTCCGGGCCATCGCAGAACAGGTATACCAAGTTCGCGGAGGTAATCCACTGCTTGCTTGCGGTAGCCGTCGATGTTGGGAATTGGCGATTTCTTGCCGACCCACAAACCACCGTAGACACAGGAGCCGAGATGCTCGGCAAAATGACCATGAAATTCGGGGCGAACGAGGGCAATCTCTGCGCCAGCGCGGACCACAAACTTCTGCGTGGCTGAGGAGGCAGCGAGCAAGCCTCTCGGAACGAGCGCGGAGAGCGAGAGGGCTGCCGTGCTTCCGACGAATCGCCTACGCGATAGATGCACGCTCATATTGGTCCTCGTGTGCGCAGGAGGCGCGAATTGCGTTTTCCAGAGCTCAGTCGAGTGCTCTGATTTGCAACTGGACAGAAAAACCTCCAAAGTGTGGTGTTAACGACGATTACGCTGACGGCTTATGCCAGTACATGTCCCAGCGGAGGTAGCGGCTGGTGGCTTCATGAACGGCTGACGCGACCGTTGAAAAGTTTGCTGCCACGTGATGTTCGAAACCGCGTTCGCAGATATAGCGAAGAAGCCTCTGCAATTGAGGAATGTGCACGACGCCGGCACCGCCAAAAGTTTCCAGCGAATCGTCGGTGAAATTTCCTTCACCAACATAGCCGCGGATTTTTCCCTCGCGATCGTCCGTGGAGACACGGACAAAACTCATGGGACCGGCTTTGACTCTTCCCACGCAGGTGCCAAAGGTATTTTCCTTGCCCACCGTTCCGGCGATGATTTCCTGGAAATCCATGCGGACGTCCTTGAAAAAATGCTTGGGAAGATTGCTGCAGTGAAAACAAACAGCCTTGTCAGGATCGTCGGCGTAGTTGTTATTCCAGTCGAGCAGGGCGCTGGGAGTTTCGGAAGCCAGTTGCAGCGCGTGCATTCCGACCACGCCGGCAATGTCAACTTCGCAGGCGCTGGACATGCCCTGGTTGCTCATCATGCTCATGACCGTGCAGGGGACGACTCCGAAGTATTCTTCGAGAGAAGTCCAGCACTGAATAGCGCTGATGACCACGTCGGTATCCTGCATCCAGCCATCAATAACCGCGCCCAGCTTAGCCATCTTGAGGAGCGCGGCGTCTGGAATGCTCTGGGTGGAAACATACTTGCGAATGGATTGAAGTTTTTTCTGTGCGACGGCGTCATCGTCCTTCATGCGCGCGATGCGCCCAAGAATTTCAGAAAGATCGATGGTCTCAACGGAGATGCCGTTTGCTTCGAGAATCTTTTCGCTGTAGCGGACAGTGTTGAACGCTGCGGGCCGCGCGCCGATCGCGCCGATGCGTAGGCGCCGCAGGCCCTTCACAACCCGGCAAACGGCAAGGAACCAATCGAGGTCGCGCCGGAAAGCGTCTGACTGCGGCAGCTCGGTGTGCAGGGTGGTCAGAGAATAGGGGATGCCGTATTGCGCGAGATTGTTGCAAGCCGACATCTTGCCGCAAAAACTGTCGCGGCGGTCGCGGATCGACATTCGGCTTGGCGTGTCAGGCGTAGCCTGGACCAAGACGGGCACCGAGAGCCCCGCCATGCGCAATGCATCGGCGATGGCCCGCTCGTCACCAAAGTTAGGCAGCGTGACAACGATTCCGTCGATGGAGTCCCGGTGTTGCTTGAACAAGTCCGCACAGCGCCGCGCTTCCTGGCGCGTTTCCACGGCACCAAACTTTGATTCCGCTTCCGTTAGCACAACGACCTTTACTCCCGCGGATTCCAGGGCTGCGCGCATTTCCTGGTGGCCAGTACGCGCGAGGTGATCGGGGAAGAATCCACGATTCCCGACGATCATCCCGAGTGTCATTTGTCGTTTCGCTGCTTCGCTCATAGACCTTCTTTCCGTGAGAAGAACTGGCAGGTAAGAATACCGTCGAGCCTCTGGATCAGCAATCTCGAAGACTTCTTGGAGCGCTACTACGAACGGGAGTCTACCGACCGCGGGCCGACCGCAAGAATTCGCAGGTCCACGCGAGCTGTAAACGCTTGCATCCGGACGATATTTCCGAGTCGCGCGCGTTGTCAAGGAGATTTGAATGTGCCGGGCCGGCCGAAGCGAGACGATTCATCGCTATGGCGCCAAGAGCAGCTTGAGCAAGCGTTTACAGTACATTAGAATGCACGACGCAGGGCTTGAGAAAACCATGCATACCAAGCATGCCGAGCTTATGAATTTGAACGCGGTTGCGAAGAGGGCGGGTGTCTCCACCGCGACGGTATCCCGGGTGCTCAATGATTTGAATGTGGTGAAGAACTCGACGCGCGCCCGAGTGCTAAAGGCCGCGGAAGAGTTGAAGTATCATCCCAACCTGCACGCACGTTCCCTGGCCCGAGGGAAGAGCCGTACGCTGGGGATTCTTATCTCGAACATGGAGAATCCCTTTTTCTTCGACATCTTCCGGGCTCTGGAATCAGCGGCGCACTCGCGCGGTTACGAAGTGGTTGTCGCGAACACGGACTACCGCACCGAGCAACTGGTATCCAGCGCGCGGCTGATGATCGGCTGGAGGGTTGCCGGGCTGGCCGCGATTGTCTCTGAGATGGACGCGGACTTAATGCAAGTCCTCACCGATACCAAGATTCCCATCGTGTTTTACGATGTCGGAACACCCAGAAAAAACATTACCAACGTCCGGGTAGATTACCGGAAAGGGATGAAAAAGATCGTGGAGTATCTCTATTCGCTGGGACACACGCGAATGGCTTTCGTCGGGCATCATTCAACTCTGGGACCCATCAGCGAACGAAGAACGACTTTTCTGGAATCCGTTGCGCAGTGTTCGCCCAGCGCGCAAACGCGCATCGTCGCTGGGACGGACGGCCTGGAAGGCGGGCGTGAGGCGGCCCGCGAACTGCTCTCGTCCGGCTTCCATCCAACTTCGATTCTTTGTGTGAACGATTTCATGGCGGTCGGAATCCTGAGGGAACTTCGCGATCGGGGTATTCGAGTCCCGGAAGATATGTCCGTAACGGGATTTGACAACATCAGGCTTGCCCAATTCTGCTCTCCGGCGCTTACCACGGCGCATATTCCGCGCGAGCGGATCGGTCAAATTATTTTCGAGAATCTGGCTCCCGATGCAAAGAAAGAGCATCTGGCCGGGCGTGAGATTCTGATCGAGCCGGAACTGGTCGTGCGTGAATCGACCGGGCCAGCGCGGAAGGATCAGGCGCCAGTTGGCAGCCAGCAGAAGATTGTCGCAGATTGAGCTACGCGTTCTTGCAAACTGCCTCTCATTAGTAGATCTTCGGTTGGTATTCGAAAAGTTCAGGAGCGAACTAAAATGCGTTCCGCTATTCGTCGTTTCATGGTGCAAACTCTTGTGTGCGCGCTATTTTCTGCGGCTGCAGTGGGGGCTGAATCCAAATCCCTTCAAATCTTTTTCGTCGATGTCGAAGGCGGGCAGGCGACCCTTGTAGTTACGCCCTCGGGCCAATCCCTTCTCATTGATACCGGTTGGCCGGGATTTGGTGGGCGGGACGCCGGCCGCATCGTGAGCGCGGCTAAAGCTGCCGGCGCCGACCGCATCGATTATGTGCTGATTACGCATTTTCATCGCGACCACGTGGGAGGAGTGACGCAGCTTGCCAGCCAGATCAAAATCGGAACCTTCATCGATCATGGTTCCAACCTGGAGGATGCCGCTGCCCCGCGAGAGGATTTTGCAGCGTACGAAAAGGTCGCGGCAAAGTCGAAACGAGTGATCGTGAAGCCTGGCGATCAAATCCCCATGAAAGACTTAACCGTGGAGGTTCTGACCGCGGCAGGCGAGCACATCAGCGCGCCTTTGCAGGGAGCGGGGCAGCCGAATTCGCTTTGTGCCTCGGAGCCCGAACCGGCTGCCGATGCAACCGAGAACGCCCGTTCCGTTGGTGTCTTGATCACTTTTGGGAAGCTCCGCTTCATCGATCTCGGTGATCTCACCAAACAGAAGGAAAGAGACCTGGTGTGCCCGAACAATCTGATCGGGACCGTCGATCTGTTTCTGACCACCCATCACGGTTGGAACCAGTCCAACGCAAAAGTCATCGTCGACGCGCTGCATCCACGCGTTTCCATCATGAATAACGGGGCGCACAAGGGCGGAAGCCCGGATGCCTGGGAAACGATTCGCAATTCGCCCGGACTTCAGGACTTGTGGCAATTGCATTACGCCATGGATTCGGACAAAGCGCACAATGTCCAGGAGATGTTCATCGCCAATGTGGAAGAAAAATGCGAGGGTAAGTACCTCAAAGTGACCGCAGAACCGAACGGGACATTCACCGTCTTGAATTCTAGAAACAATTTCAAGAAGACCTATTCGAAATAAAGGCGCAATTGTTTCTTTGAGGCTAGAGGTTATCTGGACGGAGAAAGAGGCTCCCCGCGGCGGCTGGATGCCCAGCGCAAGCCTATGATAATATTTATCGACAGCGCGCCCGTAGCTCAGTTGGATAGAGCGTCTGGCTACGAACCAGAAGGTCGGGAGTTCGAGTCCCCCCGGGCGCGCCATTCTCCAAAAATCTAATCACCCCAGAAGCCTCTTCTGTTCGATGAATCACGGCGAGGAATCGCCGGTTTGCGCTAGTGTGCTACGAACAAAACTCCTTCCATGGGCCTCGGAGCCAATCCAGAGGAGCGTTGCGAGCGTTAGAATCGTCACGATTTCGAAGCCGGCAATCGCCCACTGATATCCAAATCGGACATGCAGCGCGTACTGGAGGGAATTTGTCGGCGAGGCCAGCAAGATTCCCAGTTGATACGCGAGTCCCGGCATCAAACCACGCGCGGCATCGGCGGAAAGCTCATTCAAGTGGACGGGGATAACGCCCCAAGCCCCTTGCACTCCCGCTTGCATCAGAAAGGAAGCGGCGATGATCGTCGGAAGCCCACTGCCAAACGCCCACAAAGGGATCAACAGGAGAGACAATCCCAAGGCTGCGGTCATGCCCTTGCGCCGCCCCGCCACCTGCGAGAGCTGTCCAAAGATAATCGCGCCCACGACCGCCCCAACGTTGTAAATCATCGCGATGTTGGCAACCATCGCCGCGGAAATCTTGTGCACTTCCTTCAAGAAGTCAGGATAAAGATCCTGCGTCCCGTGCGAAAGAAACATCATGAAGGTCATAAGAACGACAAGATAGGCAAAACGCTTCCATTCTCCCGCGACGATACGCAGAACTTGCCCGGTGCTCGCGGCGCGATGCTGCTTCCACGCTTCCGACTCCGGCACTTTCGTGCGGATGTACAGCGCGAGAAGCGCAGGCAGCGCACCGATCCAGAACATGGGGCGCCATCCCCATGCAGGCAGGAGAAATCTCGCGGCAATCGCGGCGAGCAAGTAGCCGATGGAATAACCGCTCTGCAAAATCCCGCTGAGGATTCCCCGCCAGCGCACTGGCGCTGCTTCCATCGCGAGCGACGCGCCCACTCCCCATTCGCCGCCCATGCCGATGCCGAACAACGCGCGCAAGATGATAAACACAGTGAAGTTCGGCGAAAAGCCGCAGAGAAGCTCGATGACCGAAAAATAGATCACGTTGGCCATGAGCGGGATGCGGCGCCCGTAACGGTCCGCGAGAAGCCCGAATAGGAGTGCGCCGAGGGGGCGCATGGCCAGCGTCACAGTGGTGGTCCAAACGATTTCTTTCTTGGTGACGCCAAACTGATGTGCCAGCGTGTCGAAGAGAAAAACAACGATGAAGAAATCAAACGCATCGAGCGTCCAGCCGAGAAATCCGGCGAGAACCGCATGATGCGTCCCCGATCCTGCAGGCCGAACGTCGCCAGCCATTTCAGTTTGCTTGCCAGTCCGCCGGCTTGGGCATCAGGCGCGAGAGGGCCAGAGCGCTGGCGACGGCGAGAATGGCAAGAAGTAACCCCTCTTGATAGAGACCAAAGCAAAGCTTACCGATGCTGAAGAGCGCGGAGTAAATGAGCACGCAGCCAAGGATCCAACTGAGCAGGTTGCGCCCTAAGTCGCGGGTGACCGGAACGTCGCCGGCCAGCTTGGCTACCGGGTGCCAGCCGGTAATCTGCGGGCGAACCTTGGTGTAAAACTTGATGAGCGTGTCGTCGGGCACCGCAGGAGTGAGTAGAGTAGCAGCGACCCATACCAGGGTGGTGACGCCCGTCGTGCAGAGCGTGGTTTTGGCAAAGATGACCGCCGCGGAGCCAGTGAACGGCTGAGGTCGGCCAATAAGAGCGTCCCAAAGCGCGTCAAAATGAAGAGCGAGAGTCGTCACCATTGCGGCGAACATGGCCGAAATTTCGCTCCACGCGTTGACGCGCCACCAATACCAGCGGAGCAGATACACGCCGCCGGTGCCGGCCCCAAGCTCCAGAACAATTTTCCAACCATCGGAGACGGACTTCAGCTCCCAGGCAACGGCGGCGGCGGCAACCACCAGGAAAGCCGTAGCCAGCCGCGAGGCATTCACAAAATGCGCTTCACTTCCCTCTTTTTTCAGAAAGCGCCGGTAGAAGTCTTCGATCAAGTAGGAGCTGCCCCAATTGAGTTGCGTGGCAACGGTAGACATGAAGGCGGCCATGAATCCGGCAAGGAGAATTCCCAGGAGCGCGTGAGGCGTTTGGCGCGTAGCTACGAGCATGAAACCGCGTTCGGGCTGAGCCAAATTGGGATACAGGACAACCGCGACCAGAGCCGTCAGAATCCAGGGCCACGGACGCAGCGCGTAGTGCGCAAGGTTGAACCACAGGACGGAAAGCAAACCGTTGCGTTCGTCCTTCGCGCTGAAGATGCGCTGCGCGATATATCCTCCGCCGCCTGGTTCCGCGCCCGGATACCAGAAGGCCCACCACTGCACGGCCAGGTGAACGACGAAGGTGATGACCGGCAGCGTCCAAAGAGCTTCGCCGCTGATCCCGCGCGAAAAATCAGGCAAGAGTGCCGTGATGTCACTCGCGCCGGGCCCAACAGCAGCGCGACGCTCCGCGAGCTTCGCCAGGAGTTGGGGCATTCCTCCGACGGCGCGGACACCGTACCAAGCCACGCCAATTACGATGGCCATTTTCAAAACAAATTGGAACAGATCAGTCCAGAGAACGCCCCACAGGCCGCCCAGTGAGACGTAAATGCCAGTGAAAGGCATCAGGAAGAAGACGCAAATCATCAAAGCCTTGAAATCGCTGATGCCCATGGACGTGCTGATGATGTTGACCATCGCCTTGGTGACCCACCCGAGGATCAAACAGTTCATTAGCAGGCCGAGATACACCGCGCGGAAGCCGCGGAGGAACGCGGCGGACTTGCCCGCGTAGCGCATCTCGGCGAATTGCACGTCGGTGATGAGGCCCGAGCGTCGCCAGAGACGCGCAAACAAAAACACCGTCATCATTCCCGATGGCAGGAAACTCCACCAGAGCCAGTTCCCCGCGACTCCATTCGCGTAGACAAGGCCGGTGACAGCAAGGGGCGTATCCGCCGCAAACGTTGTCGCCACCATGGAAGTCCCCGCGAGCCACCAGGAAACGTTACGGCCCGATACGAAATAGTCTTCCGTACTCTTCCCGGAGCGGCCTCGGAAGTACAAGCCGAGAAATAAGGTGATGAGCAGGTATCCAACGATGGCAGCCCAATCCGCGGCGGCGAGTGTCAAGGTGCGTCCTTTCCGGAGAAGACCATTGCGCGCTGTACTATAGAGCACTTCCGGACGATTGGCAGCATGGTCTTTTCTGACTCCTGCGCGTGTCTCTGGACTGGTAAGCGGGATACAGGCAGGTCATTGCGAAAGCGGCGCCCGCGCTGCCCGGCCGGGGAAAATTCCGTCGACGAGTTGCCCGTCCTTGACGACGGCAACTCCATTGACAAACACAAATTGAATTCCTTCCGAGTACTGCAACGGTTTTTCGTACGTGGCTTTGTCAAGGATACGATTCGCATCGAAGACCGTGATATCCGCATCCGCTCCCACGCGTATGCGTCCCTTATCCTTGAAGATCGGCGCGCGCTTCTCCAGCCGCTGCGCCGGCATCAGGGTCATCTTCCGCAGCGCGGTCATCAAATCCAGCGCCTTTTCTTCGCGTACGTAACGTCCGAGCACCAAAGCGTACGTGCCGGCGGTCCGCGGGTGTCCCTGTCCTTTCGCAAGATGTCCGTCGCTAGCGATCATCGTAAGCGGACTTACCGTGGCTGCATGAACATTTTCCGGCGTGTTCGCGGGAACAATGACCATCCCGCCTTGCTTGCGGTAGCGCAAAAAGGATTCTTTCGTCAGGTGTTCCCCGGTCGCCGGCCACAGAAGCGAAGAGTAAAACGTGGCGGGCTCTTCCTCTTTGTGATCGAACATCGCGGCTTGAATGCTGGTCATCCCCATCGTGTACGGATAGCTTTCCGTGGTCACGTCCATTCCGTGGGAGCGCGCGTCAGCAATCATCTGAAGCTCTTGCGTTACGTTCGGCCCGCCGGTGCTTTGGATGTGCACGATGTGAAGCGGGGCTCCAGTGATCGCCGCAGCCGCCAGCACCTCTTCAAATCCGCTGAAATTCCCCGCCACCTGCGTAAGTGGCGCACGAATGTGCACGTGGCACGAGGCGTGGTAGTTCGCCGCCACGCGGAATACATCCAGGATTTCTTCATTAGTGGCGGCTTCGGTGTAAGCGGGCCCAAGGCCGACGGCCACGGCGCCGCGCTTCAACGCTTTCTCGATCAGCGCGCTGATCCGTGCCCTCTCTTCCGCTGTCGCCACTCGGTGTGCCGCGTCCCCGCTTGGCAGCAACCCGCCCGGTTCGTGCATCACGGCCATGCGCGCCGGAATGTGCCCGGCGCTGGCCCCAAAATTGATGCGCGCCTTCCCTTCCCGCTCGCTGTACCATTGATCGACATCGGCAACTCCAACTTCAAGCTCTAGCGCCGTCGTCACGCCGTCCGCGGCTTTGGCGGCATAGTTTTCCGCGTCCTGCCCGTGCTGGTGCAGATCAATGAAACCGGGTGCGACGATAAGCCCCTTAGCTTCAATCGTCTGCTTCCCTTCGAGAGGGCCGCTAGAAATCGCCGCGATTTTCCCGCTGCGAATCCCGACGTTTCGAATCGCGTCCAGACCCGATTCGGGATCCATCACTCGCCCATTCGCAATGACCACGTCATAAGTTTCGGTTCCGTTGCTCGCGCCGCTCCCTACCGTGAGCGCCACCGCTGCAGCAACCAACAGTAGTGCCGCGGCCCACTTCCACCACCTGCGAACGATAAGATGTGACATTAGAGCTGCGTCCCTCCCATGAGGCGCTAAGTCTTATCGCACGGCCTCTGTCTGTCAAAGGATTTCTAGCCGTTTCAACGGCCACGCATCACTGGCTTGAGATCTTCGGCCAAAAGAAAAACCCCAGGTCGCTGGGGGGAGCGACCCGGGGTGGGGGTGTTGCTGAGGGGGGCCGGAGGAAACTCGTTTTGTCTAGTTCACCTGGTGTATTGCCAGCATGCAGATCCGCCGCAGCTCTTCATAGGTGAAATACGTCTCTTCCTGTTCGCCTGCGACTTCTTTGTGTCCGAATCCCGATTCACTCGAGATGCGGCTCAATTCCATTTCCGAAAGACCAAGCAGAACCGCCGCGCGACGTCGGGTAACGTACTTGAGTTCTTGTGTTTTCATAGCAGCATCCCTCACGCAGGAAGTAGGGCCATCGAATCTTCTTCCACCGCCAGAATCATGGCCTTATAGATATCCACGTCCCAGCCATCGCCGATTCGCATCCGTACGGTGTCTTCGCCATCTTTCAGCAGCTTCCCGCGCAGCGGCACCTTGATATCACCAAGAGCCACTTGCAGGACCACCGGCTGCCCTACCCAAGCCTTGAACGCACTGTCCATTCACAGCCCCCTGAGTGATTCAGCCTGACGAAAGAGAGAATCGCGCGGCGTGCAGCTTGTCACAATGGTACAGAGAGGGTACTGCACTAGTAAGAAGGTACTGCCGAGATCTCAAACATTAATCTATGGTTGTTTTCCGCCGCGGTACAAAAGTACTGCTCTTTCGGGACGCCCGACCCATAGGTTGAAAACCTTCTCCCTGCGATCCTCTGGAAATGACGAGGCACGGGTACAGTGCGCGCAGGACCCTCAACGAGAGTTCAGCCGCCAAGCCCAGCAGGGCTGGCGTCGGCCTTGCTTTAGGGGGAGGGTTTGCACGAGGTTTCGCGCATCTCGGCGTTCTGCAAGTTCTCGAACAGAACCATGTCCCCATCTCGCACATCGCGGGGACGAGCGTGGGCAGCATCCTTGGAGCTGCGTACGCCAGTGGGGCCCCTCTTTCGCGCATAATTGAGACCTGCCGCACGCTCCGCTTGCGGGATATCGCCCGCTGGCGTGTCTCGCGGCTTGGCCTGGCAAGCAATCAGCGACTTGAAAATTTGATCGAGCGCGTTTTTGATTCGCGACACTTTGAAGATCTCCGTATTCCTCTTGCAGTTGTGGCCACGGACTTGACCTCTGGCGAGCCCGTAGTGTTCACCCAAGGAAATCTTGCCGACGCCATCCGCGCAAGCTGCGCCTTCCCCGGCTTGTTCGAACCAGTTGAGATTGGCACGCGGTGTCTGGCGGATGGCGGGTTGGTCGCCCCGGTTCCGACGCGCGCCACTCGCGACATTGGCGCTGCCACGGTAATTGGGATTTCCGTTGGCATGCAGGATGGCCACCGCGGCGCCCCTACAAACATCTTTCAGGTTGTGAGCCGCGCCGTGAGCGCCGCGCAAAAACACCAGCTTGAAGTCTGGGAGCGTCATGCCGACCTCGTCCTCCGGCCCGACGTGCAATCCCTGGCTTGGGACGACTTCCATCGCGCCGAAGAAGCTATTGCCGCCGGCGCTGCTGCTGCGTGTCGCGCTCTTCCGCGCATTGAAAAACTGCTCAGGCAGAGGGAAGAAGCCGCACAGGATCTCCAGGCGCGCATCGAGGCTGCAGACAAGGGTCAACTATGGCTGGCGGAGGTGCTCGGATGAATCGCATCAGCATCTGGCTCGCGCCTTTTACTGTCCCGCTCCTTCTTTGGCATGAATGTGGAGAGGACGTCGGGGTTTTCTGCTACCGTATAGGTTTGGGTGCCTTTACGAGCCTGCGCTCGCGCGTTCTCGTTTCTGTGCCCGTAAGGGATTCGATTTATCCATCCGCCGCAAGGAACAACAACGAGTGCTCGACGCCATCCTTCACTTTTTCCACTCCCTCTACGACGCAGATGGACTCAAGGAACTAATTCGCTCCGGCGGAGCGCCCCTCATCTGCGCGATCGTTTTCGTTGAAACCGGTTTTTTTGTGGGATTTTTCCTTCCTGGGGATTCCCTGCTGGTGACCGCTGGAATTTTTTCCGCTGCCGGCGTGATCCCACTCAAATGGCTTCTCTTGCCGGTCATGCTTTGCGCCATTGTAGGTGACCAGATCGGCTACTGGATTGGCCGCTCGGCGGGTGCCGCGCTGTACCGCCGCGAAGATTCTTTCTTCTTCCGGCGAAGCCACCTTCAACGGGCCCATGACTTCTACGAGAAATATGGTGGACGAGCCGTCATCCTCGCCCGCTTCGTTCCTATCGTTCGGACGTTCTGCCCACCCGTCGCCGGCGCCGCGAAGATGTCTTACGCCAGTTATCTGGCGTTCGATATTTTTGGCGGGATTTTTTGGGTCGGCGCCATGATTCTCGGCGGATTCTCCCTGGGCCGCTCCGTTCCGAATATTGGTGAGCGCATTCATTACGTCATCGCCGTAGTCATCGTCGTTTCCGTCCTTCCCGCGGTTATCAGTATCTATCGGAGCAGGCATAGGTTCAGTACTGCCAATGATCAGCGTCCCGTTGCAACTCCCCGCACAGAGGGCAAATAGCCGGTGGCAACTGCAAGGTTTCGCGCCCTCATCTTCGACATTGGCCGCGTTCTGATTCGCGTGGATATTTCTCGCGCCATGGACGGGCTGGCTTCGGGCCTCTCGTTCACGCCCGAAGAAGTGTGGTCGGCCATCCAAAACGATCCTCACTGGCTGGATTGGCAGGAGGGACGCATTTCTCCACGGGACTGGCATCTTCAGCTCAACAAGCGTTTGGGCGCTTCACTTACTTTCGAGCAGTTCAGTGAAGTCTGGAACCGCGCCCTGGACCCCAACCCCATTCATGCCGAGTCTTTCCTGGAGAACCTTTCCAAGAATTACCAGCTGGCCTTGCTTTCGAATACCGATCCCATCCACATGTCCCATGAGGAAGCTCGCTTCCCCTTCTTCCGCTTTTTCCCCATTCGCATCTATTCCTACAGGGTCGGCGCAAGCAAACCGGACCCCGTCATCTACCGCCAGGCTCTTCGGGCTTGTAAGGTGCGGGCGGAGGAAGCCATTTATATCGACGACATTGCGGCCTACGCAGAGGCGGCCACCCGCTTGGGGATGACCGGAATTGTCTTCGAATCGCCCGAACAACTCCAATCCAACCTCCGAGGCCTCGGGATCCAAATTGACTGAACCTGCGCAAAGCAAAAAATCCGCTGTTACCTGTCCTTTAGGGTAAACTTTGCTAGGACTAGTACTGCATCTTCGTTTTTTCGCCGCCCACAACCCGCAGTCCCTCTATCACTTACCGTAACCACGCACTTTTCTACTTTGGCTTCTTGCATGCAATCACCGCGTTATAGGCCGGTTAAGCCGGCGGTTCCCCTAACGGGGTGAGGAGAAAGATTGATTATGTCAGACGATAGAATTTCGGATGGGCGCACCGAATCACCAGCTTGGACGTTGCCGGCGATGGTCGTTCTAGGCTTGATTGCTATTGGCGGACTGGCAGTTGGGTGGAGTGCTTCTTCGAAGCTCGATGGCACACAGCAGGCAGTTGCAGCTCAATTGAAGACGGCAGAGCAGTCTATGCAGCAGGACATGGCTTCTTTGAAAGATCGTCTTGCTCAGGACGAAAAGACAAATACGGATCTGCAGGGCGACCTGAAGGTTGTCACGGGCAAGCTGAAGATTACGCAAGGCCAGCTTAAGAGGGCGCGTGAGGAAGCGGCGAAACTCAATGACGCGACGACTGAGAAGCTGACTGCTCTGGATACATCGGTCCACTCGGAACTCGCTACGAAGGCCACCAGTGATGACGTGAAGACCGTGGACACCAAGGTTGTAGGCGTCAAGACCGACTTGGACGCCACCCGCGAAGACCTGAAAATGGCGCGCAGCGAGATGGGCACGCTCATCGCACGCAACCATGATGAAATTGACCAGCTCCGCCGCCTCGGTGAACGGGACTATGTTGAATTCACCATCGTCGGCAGGAACAAACCCCAGAAGGTAGGCAATGTCACCGTCGAACTGAAGGGCGTCAACGAAAAGCGCAATCAGTTCAGCGCGGCCGTAACGATTGAAGACAAGCAATTCGAAAAGAAGAATCGCGCCATGAACGAGCCGATCTTCTTCTATCTCTCTGGAACGCATATTCCCGAGGAAATCGTTATCAACAAGGTGGGCAGGAACACCGTCAGCGGCTACCTCAGCATCCCGAAGGCGAATTCGCAGACTGCTGCGGCTGCCACAAAGTCTGGCAACTAATAATTTAGAGCAATCACTCGGCGGCGTTTGCCGGGCACAATTCAGGGCGGGCAGATCATTCTGCCCGCCCTTTTTCTTTTCCAGAGCCTGCCGCCTTCCAGATTCCGATAGAATGGTTCCTCGGTTCGGAGCCCTTGCTTGCGCCAGACCTCCAGTGTCCTCTACATCGCCGTCGATGCGCTAATCCCACTCCGGGGAAGCAGCCTCCTTGGCCTGGACGAATTCACGGCAGTACTCGATCACGAAGGTATACCCGCAGTCTGGCTGACCAGCCGTTCGCGCCTCCAGTTTGACGATCCCCGCCGCAAGCACGGCCACACGCACCCCTTCATCGCGGAGGACGGCTGTGCCGTCTACTTGCCGGAAGGCTACTTTCACCTTCGACCCTCATCCGACACAGCGCGGTCCGGGAAGGCCACGACCGTGCGTCTGGGCCGCTTTACCTGCATCCCCATTGCGGAAGCTCTGCCTGCAGCCGCAGAGGCTCTCCAAGCGCTGTCCCAGGATACCGGGGTGCCCCTTGTCACTCTGCGCTCACTCTCTCCCCGTGAACTCGCGCAAAACACCGGCCTCCCGCAAAGAGAGGCCGAGTTTGCGCGACAGCGCGATTTTGACGACACGTTTTTCTTTGCTGGCGCCTCTGACGCCGAAGTCGGTGGATTTCTGGAGGAGGGGCGCAAACGCAACATACAATTCCGCCAGCACGGTGTGCTATGGTCCGCAGCCATCGGCCGTAGCGTCCAGCGGTGCATGCGCGAACTTACCAAGCTCTACGAGCGGGCGCTGCGTTACCATCCCCACACTCTGGGTATCGCCACTCCTGATTTGGCCGACACGCTCTTCCCATTTTGCGACCGCACCATCTTGCTGACCGGGGGTAAGGCTGAAGAGGCCGCACATAATCACCCCGAAACTCCTCGCTCGCTCCGCCTATCCCTCCATGTCCCCGACCTTTGGGAGCGCTTGCTAGCGGCTGTTGCAATAAAAGCCTAGAGGCCCCGGAAAAAAAGTTGCGCAAATGAGCGTTAATTTTGCACAACGCTTGACCCGTCACTTCCAGTCGAAGACCGAATCACCATTGCTGTTCTCGCAAACCATCTATTTTCCATGGGATAAGGGGTCCGACTCTCGCCGCAGTCCTGGCCTCCCGATTGCCCTGAGATAATCAGGCACACGCTACATCCCCGGGCGCTGCCGACTCGGATTCGCACAAGAGAGCGATGGCAGGCGAACCGAGTACTAGGAGAGCTCCTACCATGACTTGGCTTCGTCGCGTCCTTAGTCTCCCCGTCCAAGAGTCCAACGTCGTGATCGTTCTCGTCTTTTGCGTTGTATCTATGAGCTTCATGTCCATTGCCTTAGTATGGCAGGCACAGATCATTGCCAACCAGCGCGAAGCCATTCAATGGCTTGTACGGCTTAAGTTCGGCGGTTAGTGCCCTACGCTCTGTAAACTCCTGAAAGCAATTCCGACAGACTTTCTCTGCAACTTGTGATTCAATAGTTTTTACAGGGAACTTCTCTAGGAGAATTGCCGTGAAACGCATCGTTCGACTTCTCTTACTCGCAACAACGCCGGCTCTTTTGGTATCCGTGCAGCAGAGTTCAGCCGCGCAATCGGCTCCTCAGGATAGTGCGGCCCCCTCCCAGCCGCAGGCGTCCAACCAAGCGTCATCACATGATCGCCATCATCGCAGACACAGCGCCGTTAGGCGTCGCCATCATCGCAAGGCTACGACTCAGCACTAATTGGAAAGCATCCGTGCAGTAAGCAAAAAGGGGAGCCTGGCGGCTCCCCCTTTGTTTTTAAGTGTGTCGTCTCGGAAGCGCGCTAAATGCACGTATGTTTCGCGAGCGACGCGCACCGCAAAAGCGGTGTGATCAGCTGTAGTGCAGCTCTAAGCCCGGTGGAGTCATGGTCCCTCCGGAGCTCGGTGAGCTCACGTCCTGCTTGTACTCCTTCAATTCGTCGAATGCAAGCGAAGAGAGGGTGAACGCGCGATTCCCACAGCGCTCAAACAGATTCAAAGCCCTGTATTACTTGATGAAGAGGGTTTCGCGGAGTTGATCGCGGCCAACAAACGATTTCATGGTCCTGAAGCGGGTGAAGAGGTCCTGGATCTCCCGGTTTTGATACACCTTTTGCGCCGCGCAGATGACCGGCGACGAAATCACCTGCAGCGAATTCGAATCCGCCACTCGATAGCGCTGAAAGCCCTCCGGCTTCTTGCTGTGGAACATCGCCAGAATCACCCCGCCGGGCCGCAACAGTTCCGTCAGACTGGCAACCATCTGCTTCGCAAGCATTGGCTCAAGGTAGTCCAGCAAGTCCCATAGGAGCACAGCGTCGAATGATGCGCGTGGGTATTGCAGATTCTCCGCCAGAAAGCGCGTCGCACGTCCATTCGGCGTCATGTCCAGCTTCTCACGCGCATCGGGGTCCTCGCGCAACCGCTTCTCTTCATCGGTCAGAAATGCTTTCCATCCGCGAAGGAAGTCTTCCGAAGAGACGCGAAAGCCACGCTCGATAAAAAAGCTTAAAGTCGTCTGCCAGGCGGGCCCTAGATCCAGCAACGTGCCCCGTCCAAGGCCATCGAGATTCCACAGGAATTCTTTCAATCCGTTTGAGACGCGGGTCGATTCCGGGGATTCCGGTGCGTGCGTGGCGCCCACAGCGGAAACTGGCCCTCCCGGAGTTCGTGAGCGTGAACTCGAATGCACCGGAATGGACCCGCCGCGGCTCGTCCCATTTGTCATGCCAAGACGCAGTTTATTCAAAAAGCTCATCGTCAGTTAGCCGCCGTTCCGGGGCTCAAGGGCGTCGCGTCAGCCACCTTGCCCGTTGCCGATGCCGTTGCTGACGTGGATGCCGACGCCGTGGCTGCGGAGGCTTTGATCTCGGCAGTCTGGTTCGGCTGCCTGCCGGCTTCAACTCTTCCGCGCAGCAGTGCTCCATCCTCGATTGACAGGCGATCGGTCTGCACTTCGCCTGTGACCTGCCCTGTGCTCCATAGCTGAACCTTGTCCCGTCCAGTGACTTTCCCTTCGATCTTCCCGCGCACGATTACTTCGCGCGCAAGCACGTCGGCCTTCACATGTCCGTTCGGTCCAACGGTCAGACAACTGTTTGTCGTGAGACTGAGTTTTCCTTCCACCATGCCGTCAACAAAAAGATCTTCGCTTCCCGTGACTTCGCCTTTGATTCGAATTCCCTGGCTAATGCAGGCGGCCGCGCGCGCCGAAGTTGGGAGAGCACTGGAGATTGAGGGCGTACTGGCGGTAGCCGGGCTCGACGAAGTCGCAGAATTTACGGGAGTTGCGGAGTTGCCAGTAACTCCGTCCGGCTTCGCATCTTCTTTTTTCCACATCTCACACCTCGACATCGAAAATTGGATTTTCGAAGCCGCTTATCGCAGGGCTGGTTGGAGCTGCGACTCGGAAGAGTGAACATAGTACACGACTTAGCGGG
>Ga0209057_1000189_pt1 | contig 55269 bp, 52 predicted proteins | sample GraSoiAngelo_146_FD_185903 | JGI IMG/M metagenome (GOLD analysis project Ga0209057, IMG submission 185903) | Grasslands soil microbial communities from the Angelo Coastal Reserve, California, USA - 14_1009_05_30cm (SPAdes) (version 2) | ecosystem: Environmental > Terrestrial > Soil > Grasslands ...
TTCGTCGCGCTCGTCGCGGGCGATGGGCCAGATCGGCCCGCGTTGCGAGCGTTCGTCCGCCGGCACGGCCTCGAGGGCCGCGTGCGCCTCCTCGGTCCCCAGCCCCCGCACCGCGTGCGCCGGCTGCTGCAGGCTGCGGACGTGTTCTTCCTCCCGTCCCGCTACGAGGGGATCTCGGTCGGCCTCTTCGAGGCCATGGCCAGTGGCGTCTGCGTCGTCGGGACCGACGTCGGGGGCCAGCGCGAGCTGGTGACACCCGACTGCGGAGTCCTGCTGCCGGTGACCGGCGACGACCGCGACGCCGAGGCCTACGCCCGGGCGCTCCACGAGCTGCTCGGCGACCCGGAGCGGCGCCGATCGCTGGGTGCCTGCGGGCGCGCGCGGGTCAGCGAGCAATTCCGCCGCGAGCAGATGGGCGATCGCCTCGTGACGCTGCTGGCGGAGGCCAGGCGGCGGTGCGCGACGGCGCCCCGCCTTGCCCTCCCGGACGGTCTCGCGCGCGCACTCGCTGCGCAAGCCGTCGCCGGGGTGCGCAGCTCGCCGATCACGGGAGCCATCGACCCGTACCACACGAGCTGGCGGACGCTGGCGTACTTCGCGATCAGGAACCTCCTCCTTCCCTACTACCGCTTCGCTCTCGCCAGGGGCTGGCTCTGGCCGGCACGGATGAAGGACACCCTCAAGTCGGCGCTGGACGACTCGCGGGCGGCGCGCGGCGGGGCGCTCGGGCGCCTGCGGTTCCATCCGACCGTGCGCTTCCTCGCCTCCCTGCCCGCGGTGCGCGCGTGGCGACGGCGCGCGTGAGAGGGGCCACCGGATGACGTGGCGCCGGGGCGCCGCCGCCACGTTCGCGGCGGCGGCCGGTGCGGCCGCCCTTGCCCTCTTCTGGGGCCGCAGCCAGCGTTTGCCGAGCCAGCTCCACACCGAGGAGCTGGTCGCCGAGTTGTCACCCGCGCCCGACATGCCCGTCTCCCTCACCAGGTTCCACCCGGGCCACGAGTTGCGCGCCGATGCGGGTATGCGCGAGGCCATGGTCACGCCGTCGCCCTCCTCGCTCCACTACCGCCTGCGGGTGCCCCCGCATGCCGCGCTCCGCTTCGGCGTGGGCGTGCAAGGCGACGGCCGGCGCGATGCCAAGACCGCCGACGTCCGCTTCAGGGTGACCGCCGACGGACGCGGGCTCTTCGCCCGCGCCGTCAACCCGGCCGCTCGGCGACGTGACCGTCGCTGGTTCGACGAGCGCGTCGATCTCGGCGCCTTCGGCGATCGCGAGGTCGAGATCGTCCTCGAGACCTCGACGTCGGACCCGGGGCGGCGGCCGTGCGGCACGGCGGGCTGGAGCCACGTGCGCGTGGTGCGTGACACGCGGCGCGAGCGGCAGGCGGCCGCTCCGGCCGCCCGGAACGTGCTCGTGCTCCTCGTCGACACGCTGCGTGCGGACAGCCTCGGGCCGTACGGGGCCGCCCCGAGCGCCAGCCCGACCCTCGACCAGCTCGCGCGGGAAGGGCTCGTGTTCGAGAACGCGATCGCGCAGGCCCCATGGACGATGCCCTCCGTCGCCTCGATCCTGACCGGGGTACCCGTCCGCAGCCACGGCGTGACCGGAGACCCCGGCGCCCTCGACGACGGACACGCCGCGTACCTGCCCGACAGGCTCCTCACCCTGGCCGAGCACGCCGCCGCCGCCGGCATCTCGACGGTCGGCATCTCGGCCAACCCGCTGGTCTCGCGTGCGACCAACTACGCGCAGGGGTTCGAGACCTTCGAGGAGCTGGAGCTCGCGCCACGGGACGACGGTCGGGTGCGCGAGAAGACCTGGGCGACGGCCAGCGAGGTCAACGAGGCGTTCCTCCGCTGGCTGCGCCCGAATCGACGCTATCGCTTCCTCGCGTACCTTCACTACATGGAGCCGCATCACCCCTACACGCCGCCCGCGCGCTACCGCCCGCCGCCGCCCGCCGGCATCCGCCCGCGCGTCGCGGCGGGCCATCTCGACCAGTGGGTGCACGAGCTCCTGTCGGCCGAGGGGATGCTGCTGCCCGATCAGGAGGTCCGCTACCTGCGCCGCCTGTACGACGCCGAGGTCCGTTCCTGGGACGACGCGCTCGGCGTGCTCCTCCATCGGCTCGACGAGCTCGGGCTCCGCACGTCCACGGTCGTCCTGGTCACCGCGGATCACGGGGAGGAGTTCCAGGAGCACGGACGCCTGATGCACGGCGCGCATCTCTACGAGGAGACGTTGCACGTGCCCCTCGTGCTCGCGGGGCCCGGAATCATCGCCGGGCGCGTGAGCGAGCTGGCGCAGGGGATCGATCTCTTCCCCACTGTGTCCGCCCTGCTGGAGCTCTCTCCGTCCCCGGAGCTGCCGGGACAGAACCTGCTCGGCGCCCGGCAACCTCGTGCCGTCGTCTCGGAGACTCTGAACGGACGCCTTCCCGACGGCACGGGAGCGGCGCTCGTCTCCCTGCGCACACCATCCTGGAAGCTCATCCACGCGCCCGCGCTCGGGCGCTCGGAGCTCTACGACCTCGAGCACGATCCGGCGGAGCGAGAGGACCGGTTCGCGACGGCGCCGCAGGCGGCGGCCTTCCTGCAGCAGCTCGCCGCGCTCGAGGCCGAGGCGCCTCCCGCGCCCCCGGTGACGGAGGGCGATCGAGATCTCCGTGCGAAGCTGCGCGCGCTGGGATACGTCGAATGACTCCCCCGCGGATCGCGGTCGTGAGCGCCGTCGGGCTCTGTCTCGCCCTCGCGTTCGCGGTCGACCGCGTCGCGCGCCGCTCGACCCGGCTCCGCCTGCCCTCCCGCATCACGATCGAGAACGTCGTCGCCGACCTCTCCGGAACGCTCGACCGCAGCGCCGTGGTGGCCGAGCCCTCCGATGCGCCCGTCCGCGCGGGCGAGCTCGAGCCGAATCCCTACTACAAGCTGCACGGCGGCCGCCGGCCCGCCCTCCTGGCGCCACCGCCGTCGCGCCTTCGCCATCGCCTCCGCCTTCCCGCCGACGCCGCCCTCGAGCTGAGCACCGGGGTGCAGGGGCCCGCGACCCGGGACACGCGCCTGGCCGGCATCCGCTTCTCGGTGAGCATCGACGGCGAGGAGGTCTTCGCCCGCACCATCGACCCCGCCGCCAGCCACCGCGACCGTCGCTGGTTCGACGACCGCGTCGAGCTGGGCCGCCTCGCCGACCGTGAGGTCGAGCTCACGCTCAGCACGGACGTCGCCGTGCCCGCGCGTCGGCCGTCCGGGATACCGGGCTGGAGCCACGTGCGCGTGCTCCACCAGACGCACCGCGACCGCCAGCCGGCGGGCCCCGACGCGCCGAACGTGCTCCTCCTCCTGGTGGACACGCTGCGCGCCGACCAGCTCGGTTGCTACGGTGCCGCCCCGAGCCCCAGCCCGAGCCTCGATCGGCTCGCGCGGCAAGGGCTCGTGTTCGAGAGCGCGATTGCCCAGGCGCCGTGGACGGTGCCCTCGGTCGCGTCCATCTTCACGGGCCTCCATCCGACGAGCCACGGCCTCACCGGGGACCGGGTCCAGGCGAGCTTTCTCGCGGACACGCTGCCGACCCTTGCCGCTCACGCCGAGCAGGGCGGCATCACGACGATCGGCGTGTCGGCGAACTTCGTGGTCTCCCGCGAAACCAACCTCGCGCGAGGCTTCGAGACCTTCATCGCGCTGCCGGAGAACCGGGACAGCCGCGAGGAGGCGCGCGCGAGCGACGTGAACGGCGTCTTCCTCGACTGGCTCCACCAGAACCCCGGCCGGCGCTTCCTCGCCTACCTCCACTACATGGAGCCGCACGAGCCCTACGATCCACCTGCCGCCCTGCGGCCGGTCCCGCCGGAGGGCATTGCGCCCGCGGTCGCGCGTGGACACGTGAAGGACCTCACGCTGGCGATCAACCACGGCCGACACGCGCCCCTCGGGCCGGCAGCCGTGGGCCACCTCCGGGCGCTGTACCAGGCGGAGGTGCGGACCTGGGACACGGCGCTCGGCGGTCTGCTCGAGGGGCTCGCGGCTGCCGGGGTGCGTGAATCGACCGTGATCCTGGTGACCGCGGACCACGGCGAGGAATTCCAGGAGCATGGCCGCCTCGGGCACGGCACCCAGCTGTACGACGAGCTGCTGCGCGTTCCGCTGGTCATCGCCGGTCCCGGCATCGTCCCCGGCCGCGTCGCCGAGCAGGCGCAGGGCATCGACGTCTTCCCGACGGTCAGCGCGCTGCTCGGGCTCCCGCCCCCACCGGGGCTCGAAGGGCAGAACCTGCTCGCCGCTCGCGCCGCTCGGCCGGCGATCTCCGAGACCCGCAACGCGATCGGTCCCGACGGGACGGAGACCCGACTCCTCTCGCTCCGCACGCCCGAGTGGAAGCTGATCCACGCGCCGGCGCTCGGGCGTTCGGAGCTCTACGACCTCGCGCACGATCCCGGCGAGCACGACGATCGCTTTGGCGCCGTCCCGCAGGGGGCCGCGCTGCGCGAGACGCTTGCGGCCTGGGAATCCGCTGCGCCCTCCCCGCCAGTTATGACGTATTACGATCCAGCTTTCCCCGAGAAGCTGCGTGCCCTCGGCTACGTCGAATGACCGCCATGCCCACGGTGAGCGTCGTCATCGGGACCTACAACAGCGCACGCTGGCTGGGTGCGACGATCGACAGCGTCCGCCGGCAGACGTTCCAGGACTGGGAGCTCGTCATCGTCGACGACGGCTCCACCGACGATACCCGGCGCGTGGTGGGCGGTCATGCAGATGACCCCCGCATCCGTTACGTTCTCCAGACGCGAGCGGGACGGTCCGCGGCGCGCAACCGGGGCATCGCCATGTCGTCGGGGCCGCTCGTCGCCTTCCTCGATGCCGACGACCTCTGGCGGCCGGAGAAGCTCGCCCGGCAGGTCGCCACGCTCGCCGCCGACCCGGCCGCAGGCCTCTGCTACACGGCGGCGCGCTTCATCGACGCAGCGGGCCGCGAGCTCCTCACCCGCAAGCCGCTCCGGGCGGTCTCCGGCTGGATCCTGCCCCGGCTGATGCGCGGGAACGTCATCATCCTCGCGTCCGTGCTCGTACGTCGCACCTGCCTCGAGGCCGTCGGCGCCTTCGAGGCCACCCTGCACGCGTGCGAGGACTGGGACCTCTGGCTGCGCCTCGCCCGGCGGTACCCCGTGGCGGTCGTCGACGAGGAGCTCACGCTCTACCGGGTGCACGGCGACAACACGGCACGCGCCAAGGTGCTCGAGGGCGGCTTGCGGGTGGTCGACCGGCTCTACCTCGAGAGCGACATGCCCCGCCTGGCGCACCTCAGCCGCGCGGCCGCCCGCGCCCGCCTCTACTGGTACGACGCCGCATCCATGGCCGCCGAGGACCGCTCGACGGCGATCGGGCTCGCAGGCCGGGCGCTCCGCGAGTGCCCGCGCACGGTGGCAAGCCGCCCCGCCGCCGGTGCGCTTGCCGCGTTGCTGCTCCCGAGCGCCACGCTCCGAGCGGTGCGGCGGCTGGGTGTGGTCCGGACGACCGGGCGATGACGCCGCACGGCCGTCGGCGAGTGGCTGCGGGCGTGGCGCTCCTCGTCGGCGCCGCCGTCGTATGGGTCCGACTCCGCTCGCGTGAGTTCTCTCTTCCGGCGCGGATCGTCACCGAGGACGTGATCGCCGACCTGAGCGCGGCGTTCGACCGTGACAACGTCGCGGCCGAGGCCCCCGACGCCCTCGTGCGTCAGGGAGTCGTGCAGCCCGGGGAGCCGCTACGCGGCGCCGGCGCGCGCCGGGCGATCGTGGCGCCGCCCGGAGCCCGCATCCGCTTCCGCGCCACGTTGCCCGCCGGCGCCGGGCTGCGCTTCGGTGCCGGCATGGAGACCACGCCAGGCCGGCGAGAGCGCGCGAGCGGCGTGCGCTTCATCGTGACCGTCGACGGGCGCAGGCTGTACCAGCGGCTCGTCAACCCCGCCGCGCACCACCGCGACCGGCGCTGGTTCGACGAGCGAATCGACCTCGGGCTCGACGTCGACCGCCCGGTCGAGATCGTGCTCGAGACGGTCGCCGAACGCCGCGATCGGCCGCCCGCCGGGGCGCCGGGTTGGACCCGCGTTCGGGCCGTCCGCGACACCGTGCGTGACCGGCAGCCGGCCGCACCCGGGACGCCGAACGTCCTCGTGCTGCTGGTCGACACGCTGCGTGCGGACGCCGTCGGCGCCTACGGTGCCCAACCGAGCCGGACGCCTACGCTCGACCGCCTGGCGGCCGAAGGGTTGGTGTTCGAGCACGCCGTCGCGCAGTCGAGCTGGACTCTCCCGTCGGTGGCCTCGCTCCTCAGCGGCCTGCATCCGCGCAGCCACGGGGCGGTGAGGAGCCAGCCTGTCGACGACGACGAGCGCGGCCGCGGAGAGCTGCTGAGCGACGCGGTGACCACGTGGGCCGAGCAGGCAGCGCACGCCGGCATCACGACGGTGGGGGTATCGGCCAATCCCCTCGTCTCGCGGGCAACCAACCTGGCCCAGGGCTTCGAGACGTTCGTGGAGTTCAGCTGGGACCCGGCGGGCCGGAACTGGACGCCGGCGGCAGCGGTCAACCGGACGTTCCTGCGCTGGCTGGAGCGCAACCGTGGCCACCGTTTCGTCGCCTACCTCCACTACATGGAGCCCCACGATCCATACACGCCTCCCGCCGCGTTCCGGCCGGCCGCCCCCGCGGGCGTCCGTCCCGCGATCGCCGCGGGCTGGGTGCGGGACACGGCCGACGCGCTGAACAGGAAGGGAGCCCCGCCCCTCTCGGCGGCGGAGATCGGGCATCTCCGGCACCTCTACCACGGCGAGGTCGGGGCCTGGGATGCAGAGCTCGCAATGCTGCTCGATGGCCTCGCGGCCTTCGGCGTGCGGGACTCCACGCTCGTCATCGTGACGGCCGACCATGGCGAGGAGTTCCAGGAACACGGGCGGCTCAGGCACGGGTCACAGCTCTATCAGGAATCCATCCGGGTCCCGCTCGTGATCTTCGGCCCGGGAGTCCGTGCGGGACGCCGCACGGACCTCGCCCAGGGCATCGATCTCTTCCCGACGATCACAGCCTTGCTGGGCATCGCCACGCCCCCTGGCCTACCGGGTCGTAACCTGCTGCGCGGGGGAGGGGCCGGCGCCGCCGTGTCCGAGACCGCCGTGGGGATCGCGCCGGCGGGAAACCGTATCGAGGTCCTGTCGCTCGTCATGGCGGGCTGGAAGCTGATACACGCGCCCGCGCTCGGGCGCTTCGAGCTCTACGACCTCGGCCGCGACCCCGCCGAGCGCGAGAACCGATACGGCACCGCGCCCGAGGGCGACTCGATGAGACAGGTCCTGCAGCGCTGGCGGGAGACCGTGCCAGCCCCACCGCAGCCCTCGGGGTACGATGCGAGCTTCGGCGATCGGCTCCGGGCCCTCGGCTACGTGCAGTGACCCGGCGCCCATGAGAGAACGGCATCCCGTCGACGCCCGCTCATCTGAGCACCGCCTCCGCCAGCCACTCCCCGATCGCCCGCCCCGCGACCGCGTGTCCGGCGACGCCGAGGTGGAGCCCGTCGACGTAGAGGGCGGCGCCGCCCGCGTGCCGGTAGGCCGGCAGGAGGTCGAGCAACGGCACGCGGGCGTCGGCGGCCATCGCGGCGAGCCGTCCCTTCCAGACCTCCTCCGCGCCGCCCACCGCCGCGCGGTCGGGGTGCCAGACGAAGAGCACGAGGGCTCCCCGCGCGCGTGCGTGCGCGGCGAGCGCCCGGTAGACCTCGAGGTCCTCTCGCCCGATGCGCTCGAAGTCGGCGGCCGGCTTCGGGCGCTTGTACGTCGTCACGATCCGGTAGGCACCGAGCACGAGCAGCTCCTCCCACGCCATGGCCGGCGAGACGTTGAAGTACGGCACCTCGCCCACGTGCGTCCTCTCGCGCCGGAAATCGTCGTCGAGGATGGTCAGCACCCAGACGTCGCTGCCGAAGGCGTCAGGGAACTCGCCCTCGGCGCCGACCAGGCCGGCGATGTTCTCGGCACCCCAGCCGTTGACGCCTGCGTCGAGCGCCTCCACCGCCGTGAAGCGGCCGGGATGCTGGCGTCGCACGGTGTCGGCGGCGATCGTCGCGAAGAGCTGGGCGTCGTCCACGTAGCTGCCGCCCCACGTCACCGAGTCGCCGAGGAAGAGGATGCGGAGCGCGCCGGGCGGCCGCTCGGGCGTCACGTCGGCGCCGCGCAGCCCGAGGTTGTTGACGTGGACGCGCGCGCCTCCGAAGCGCCGTCGGGTCTGGTCCGGCAGCGGGCGGTAGCCGTAGGCCGCGCGGTTGTCGTAGAGGATCGGGTGCCCGAACCCCGCCAGGCGCAGCACCGCCTCGCCGAGCCCGGCGAGCCCGGCCAATCCCAGCACCGCCGCCGCGAGCCAGCGGACTGCACGCATGGCCCGCCTCCTCTAGCCGACGGCGTGGGAGCCCGAAAGCGACGCGGCCCGAATTGATTGCGCCCGCCGGCGCGCTGGGGCACAGACGGGAGGCCGTGCCGACGCTGATCGCCGGCGTCTACGGCATGAACTTCGAGTTCATGCCCGAGCTGCACTGGCGGTGGGCATACCCGGTCGCCGGCGGCGCAATGGTGGGCGCGTGCGCCCTGCTGTACGCGCGCTTCAAGCGGGCGGGGTGGCTCTGACCGCCCGCTTCACGCCTGCCGACCCATCGCCAGCACCAGCCGCCGCGCCTGTGCCACCACGGTCTGCGGCACGTTCCGCGACTTGGCGAGCATGCGGAGGTCGCGCTCGCCGAGCGTCGGGAGCTGCCTGAGCGCCACCGCGAGCGGCGTCTTCGGGTTGGTCACGAGCGCGAGCCGCACCTGGTAGTTCCGCATCCACTCGCGGCGCTCGACGATCACGCGCAGCAGCTCGTCGTCGCTGCTCCGGTTGCGCGCGATGGCGATCACCTCGGCGTCGGACAGGCGCGGGTTCTGCATCACGAAGCGGCGGATCAGCTTGCTCGAGTCGCGGATGAGAATCGCGCGCGCATCCTTGTTGCCGCGGAGCGCGAGCTTGAGCTTCTCGGCGATGCTCATGGTCAGGATCCGCCCGTAGAGGCTCCGCGGCGGCGGGGGCGCGGCCTCCGCCGGCTCGTCGATCAGCTCCGCCGGGACGTTGATCGTGTCCGAGCCCGCCTCGATCGAGCGGACGAGCTCGGCGACCGCCTCCTCCCCTTCCTGCTCCTCAGCCATGCCGCTCGGCCCGGGTGGCCTGCGCCTCCTTGATGAGCTTCTCGGCGATGTGCGGCGGCACCTCCTCGTAGTGCGAGAACTCGAGGGCGAAATCGCCGCGCCCGCTGGTCATCGAGCGGAGGTCGGGCGCGTAGCGCAGGACCTCCGCCATCGGCACGTGCGCCTTGATCACCTGCTGGCCGTTGCCCTTGGGCTCGACGCCCACCACCTTGCCGCGGCGGCTGTTCAAGTCGCCGATCACGTCGCCCATGCACTCGTCGGGCACGACGACGTTCATCGTCATGATCGGCTCGAGCAGCACGGGCTTGCACATCTCGAAGGCCTTCTTGAACCCCATCGAGGCCGCGATCTTGAACGACATCTCCGACGAGTCGACGTCGTGGTACGTGCCGTCGTAGAGCTTCACCTTCAGATCGACGATCGGGTAGCCGGCGAGGATGCCCTGCGGGAGGACCTCGCGGATGCCCTTCTCCACGGCGGGGATGAAGTTGCGCGGGATCACGCCGCCGACGATCGCGTCCTCGAACTCGAAGCCCTTGCCGCGCGCGAGCGGGGCGATCTCGAGCCAGGTGTCGCCGTACTGCCCGCGGCCGCCGGTCTGGCGCTTGTACTTGCCCTGCGCCTTGGCCGAGCCCTTGATCGTCTCCTTGTACGGCACCTTCGGCGCCTTCAGCTCCACCTCGGTGCCGAACTTGCGCTTGAGCCGCTCGATCGCCACCTCGAGGTGGAGCTGCCCGGTACCCGAGACGACGAACTCCTTGGTCTGCTCGTCGCGGTGGACGCGGAGCGCCGTGTCCTCCTCCATGAGGCGGTGGAGCCCCTGCATGACCTTCTCGTCGTCGGCCTTGCTCTTCGGCGCAACCGCGAACGAGATCGCCGCCGGCGTGTCGGGCAGCGGCGGGAAGACGATGGGCGATTTCTCGTCGCAGAGCGTGTCCCCGGAGGCCACGTCCTTCAGCTTCGCGACCGCGACGATGTCGCCCGCCACCGCCGCCGTCACCGCCGTCTGCTTCTTGCCCTCGAGCTTGAGGGGGTGGCCGATGCGCTCCCGGACGTCGCGGGCCGAGTTGATGCAGTTGAGGTCGGCGTGGATGCGGCCGGAGACGACGCGCAGCACGGAGAGGCGGCCGGCGAAGGGATCGACGATCGTCTTGAAGACGAAGGCGGAGAAGGGGGCCGTGGGATCGGCGGCCCGCTCGACGCTGTCGCCCGTCTTCGGGTTGTCCCCCACCCAGGGCTTCAGGTCCGCCGGCGACGGCAGCAGGTCGACGATCGCGTCGAGCAGCGGATGGAGCCCGATGGCGCGGCCCGCCGCCCCGCAGAGGACGGGCAGGAACTTGCCCGCGCGCACGCCCTCGCGGAGGCCGGCCCCGAGCTCGTCGGCCGTCAGCTCCACCCCCTCGAGGTACTTCTCGAGGAGCGCGTCGTTGGCCTCGGCGATCGTCTCGACCAGCCGCTCGCGCGCCGCCCGCACCTCGTCGGCGAGCTCGGCGGGCGGGGCCGCCTCCTGCACGACGCCCGACTCCCCCTGGTACAGATAGGCGCGGCCGGAGAGCAGGTCGATCACGCCGCGGAACTCCGCCTCGCGGCCGACGGGGAGCTGGAGGAGCGCGGGCTTGGCACCGATCGCCTGGAGGTCCTTCAGCGCGTGCCCGACGTCGGCGCGCTCGCGGTCCATGCGCGTGATGAAGCCGACGGCGGGGATGCCGAGCTCGGCGAGCCAGCCCCAGACCTTCTCGGCCTCGACCTTCACCTCGCCCCCCGTCGGGCCGAGGACCAGGACGGCGCCGGTGGCGGCGTGGAGGCAGTTGCGCGCGTCGTGCAGGAAGGACGAGTAGCCGGGCGTGTCGATCAGGTTCACCTCGTGCTTGCGCCACGCGACGTGGTGGAGGGCGGCGGTGATCGTCGTCTTGCGGCGCTGCTCCTCGGGCTCGGTGTCGAACGCGGACGTGCCGTCGTCGACCCGCCCGAGGCGGGTCACCGCTCCAGCCGCGAAGAGCAGCGCGTCCGCCACGGTCGTCTTCCCCGCCCCGCCCTGCCCGACGACGGCGATGTTCTGGACCTTCGCGACCTCGTCAGCTGGCATCTCGTCCTCCGTTGCGCTCGTAGACGATGCGAAGCCCGTCGAGGGTCAGGAACTCGTCCACCGATTCGATGGTGGACGACTCGGGCGCGATGAGCGACGCGAGCCCGCCCGTGGCGAGCACGCGGGCCTGCGGGTCGTTCTCCCGCCGGATGCGCTCGACCAGGCCGTCGACCAGCGCCGTGTAGCCGTGGATCACACCCGACTGGATGGCGTGGATGGTGTTGCGACCCACCACCCGCGGCGGCCGGACGAGCTCCACCCGTGGCAGCTTGGCCGTGCGCATGAAGAGCGCGTCGAGCGAGATGGCGATGCCCGGCACGATCACCCCGCCCGCGTACTCGCCGCGCGCGGTCACGTAGTCGAAGGTCGTCGCCGTCCCGAAGTCGACGACGATGCACGCGCTGCGCGCGCGGTCGTAGCCGGCGACGGCGTTGACGATGCGGTCGGCACCCACCTCCTTCGGGTTCTCCATGAGGATCGGCATGCCCGTGCGGATGCCGGGCCCCACCTGCATCGGCTCCTGACGGAAGAACTTGCGCGCCAGCTCGTCGATGATCGGGTTCATCGGCGGCACGACGCTCGCCACGATGACCGCGTCGATGGCGGAGACGGCGGCCCCGGCCGCCTCGAAGAGCCCGAGCAGGAAGACCCCGTACTCGTCCGCCGTGCGCCCGGGTTCCGTCTGGAGCCGCCAGTTGAGGGCCAGACGAGCGCCCGAATAGATGCCGATCTTCGTGTAGGTGTTGTTGACGTTGATCGCGAGCAGCACGGTCAGCCCCGGACTGTCACCTCGCCTGCGACGATTCGGGTGCTGGTACCGTCGGGACGCGCGAGCATGAGCGCGCCGTCGGTATCGAGCCCGAGCACCCGCCCCGCCATCTCACCCTCGGCCGAGGCCACACGCACGTCCGTTCCGGTCAGGCAAGAGTAGGACTCCCACTCGGCTCGCACCGCCTCGAATCCGCCTTCGAGGAAGCGACCATAACGCGCCTCCAGCGCGGCGAGCAACCGGCCCGTGACGGCGGCGCGGTCGACCCGACGCCCGGTGGCGAGGAAGAGAGACGTCGCCCGCTCGCGCAGCTCGGGCGGGAAGGCGGCGCGCGGCGCGTTGAGATTGACGCCGATGCCGAGGATCACGTGGTGCACGCGCTCGACCTCGGCCTCCATCTCGGTGAGGATTCCCGCGACCTTGCGGCCGTCGATGAGGACGTCGTTCGGCCATTTGAGGCGCGGCGCGAGGCCCGGCGTCTCGGCGAGCGCCGCAGCCGCCGCCACGCCCGCCACCAGCGCCACCTGCGGCACGGCGGCCGGCGACAGCGGCGGCCGGAGCACGATCGAGCAGTAGAGGTTCACGCCCCGCGGCGAGTGCCACGTGCGCCCGAGCCGGCCGCGACCCGCGGTCTGCGCCTCGGCGATCACCACCGTCCCCTCCGGGGCGCCCGCCCGGCCGAGCTCGCGCGCGACGCGCTGGGTCGAGTCGGTCTCGGCCAGCCAGCGGATGTCACGCCAGCGGCCGGCGAGGTGCGGCGCGAGCTCCGCGGGCCCGAGCCGATCGGGCGCAGCCGCCAGCGCGTAGCCATGCGCGCGCCGCGCCTCGATCCGGTACCCGAGACGGCGCAGCGCCCCGATCTGCTTCCACACGGCGGCGCGCGAGCAGCCGAGGCGGCGAGCGAGCTCCTCGCCCGAGAGCGGCGCCGTGGAGGCGCGCAGCCAGGCGACGATCCGCTCGCCCGGCGTCATGGCACCGGTGCGAGCTTCAGACTCAGATCGGCGGCCGGCGCCGAGTGGGTCAGCATGCCCATGGCGACGTAGTCCACGCCGGTGGCGGCGACCTCGGGCAGGTCCTCCGGCCCGATGCCGCCCGAGGCCTCGAGCGGCACGCGCCCGGCGACCAGCCGCACCGCCTCGGCGAGCCCCGCGAGCGACATGTTGTCGAGGAGGATCAGGTCGGGCGCCGCGGCGACGGCCTCCTCGACCTCCCCGAGCGTCCGGCACTCGACCTCGAGCGGCAGCCCGGGCGCGGCCGCGCGGGCGGCGCGAACGGCGTCGGCCACCCTGCCGCCGCGCAGCACGAGGTGGTTGTCCTTGATGAGGATCGCGTCGTCGAGCGCGAGGCGATGGTTGGTGCCGCCGCCGGTGCGCACCGCGTACTTGGCGAGCAGCCGGAGACCCGGGACGGTCTTCCGCGTGTCGCGCACGACGAGACGCGTGCCGCGGACGCGTTCGACGCACGTGCGGGTCAGCGTCGCGATGCCCGAGAGGTGCTGGAGGAGGTTCAGCGCCAGCCGCTCGCCGGCGAGCAGCGCGCGCGCGTCGCCCTCGAGCGTCGCCAGCACGTCGCCCGGCTCGGCCTGCGCCCCCTCCCGGGCTCCAAGGGTGATGCGGACCGCGCCGAGCGCGCCGAAGACGCGGTGGAGGAGCGGCAGGCCGCAGACAACGAGACGCTGCTTTGCGTAAAGCATGCCGCGGGCCCTCGTGCCGGACGGCACGAGGGCTTCCGATGTCCCGTCGCCGCCGCCCACGTCCTCCTCGAGCGCCAGGTCGATGAGCGCCGCGATGCGCGGGTGGTCCCAGAAGGGGTCTGTGGCGGGGTCCGCCGTTCAGGCCTCCATCCCGCGCAGCCGCTCGAGGCTCCGGCCGAGGGCCGCGCGCCGCTCCTCGAGCTGGACGCCCTTCGCCCGCACCTCCTCCACCACCTCCTCGGGCGCCTTCTCGGTGAACTGCGGGTTACGGAGCTTCGCCGCCGTCGCGCCGAGCTCGTCCTCCACCTTCGCGAGCTCCCGCTCGAGCCGGCGCAGCTCGCCGCCGACGTCGTCGACGACGCCCGCGAGCGGCACGTAGAGCTCGATGCCGTCGAGCGTCTCGATGGCCGCGTGGCGGGGCCGCGTGGGCGTGTCGAGGAACGTGAGCGGGTCGAGGCGCGCCAGGGTCATGATGAGCTCCGACGCGGCCTCGAGCAGGCGCCGTGCGGCCGCGTCCGCCGCGAAGACCTCGGCGGCGAGCCGCCGCGACGGCGGGAGGTTCAGCTCGGAGCGGAGATTGCGGACGGCGCGCACGAGGGCCATCAGGCGCCCCATGTCGGCCTCGGCCGCGTCGTCGAGCAGGGTGCCGAGCGGGTGCGGGTACTCCGCCACCATGATGCTCGGCGGGAAGCGCGCCGCGCGCGCCGCCCCCCAGCCCTCGGCCACCACCGCCTGCCAGATCTCCTCCGAGATGAAGGGCATGATCGGATGGAGCAGGCGAAGCAGCCGCTCGAGGACGTGGAGCAGCACGCCGCGCGTCCGCTCGGCCGCGGCGCCTCCCGCCCCGAGCGGGATCTTGGCCGCCTCGACGTACCAGTCGCAGAACTCGTTCCAGGTGAACTGGTAGAGCCGCACCGCCGCGTCGTTGAAGCGATAGGCGTCGAGCGCCTCGCGCACTTCGGCGGTCGCGCGCTCGAGCCGCGAGAGGATCCAGCGGTCCGGCAAGGCAGCGTCCGGCGGCCGCTCGCCAAGCGAGAGGGTGTCGGCGACGGCGGGGGCGGCGGAGCCGGCACCCTCGACGTTCATCAGGACGAAACGAGCCGCGTTCCAGAGCTTGTTGGCGAAGTTCCGGTAGCCCTCGATCCGCTCGGGTGCGAGCTTGATGTCCCGCCCCATGCCGACGAAGGCGGCGAGCGCGAAGCGGAGCGCGTCGGTCCCGTAGGTGTCGAGCAGCCCGAGCGGGTCGATCACGTTGCCCTTCGACTTGCTCATCTTCTGGCCGAGCGGGTCGCGGATCAGGCCGTGGATGTAGACGTCGCGGAAGGGCACGTCGCCGGTGAAGCGGAGCCCCATCATCACCATGCGCGCCACCCAGAAGAAGATGATGTCGAAGCCGGTGACGAGCACGCTGGTGGGGTAGTAGCGTGCCAGGTCCGCCGTGCGCTCCGGCCAACCGAGCGTCGAGAAGGGCCAGAGCGCCGAGCTGAACCAGGTATCGAGGACGTCGGCTTCCTGAACCAGCGCGGCGCCGCGACAGGCGGGGCATTCGGTCGGGTCGTCGCGCGCGACCACCGTCTCACCACACGCCTCGCACGTCCAGACGGGGATGCGGTGCCCCCACCAGAGCTGGCGCGAGATGCACCAGTCGCGGATGTTCTCCATCCACGCGAAGTACGTGTTCTCCCACTGCTTCGGGATGAAGCGCGTCCGGCCGTCGCGCACCGCGGCCGTCGCGGGGAGCGCGAGCGGCTCTATCCTGACGAACCACTGGCGCGAGACGAGCGGCTCGACGACCGTGCCGCAGCGGTAACACACCCCGACCCGGTGCCGGTACGGCTCCTCGCGCTCGAGGAGGCCCAGCGCGCGGAGGTCCTCGACGATGCGCCTCCGGCACTCGAAGCGGTCGAGCCCGGCATAGCGGCCGGCCTCCGCGGTCATGCGACCGTCGGTGCCGACCACCGAGCGGAGCGCGAGCCCGTGGCGCTGGCCCATCTCCCAGTCGGCGGGGTCGTGCGCCGGCGTCACCTTGACCACGCCCGTGCCGAAGCTCGGGTCGACCGCCGGATCGGCGATGACGGGAAGCTGCAGCGTGCCCGATTCCGTCTCCACCGCGAGCGTCTGCCCGACCAGGTGGCGGTAGCGGGCGTCGTCGGGATGGACGGCGAGCGCCGTGTCGCCGAGCTTGGACTCGGGGCGCACCGTCGCGACCGTCACCGGGCCGTAGCGGATGTGGTAGAGCGTGCCCGCCTGCTCGCGGTGGTCCACCTCGAGGTCCGAGAGCGCGGTCTGACACTGGATGCACCAGTTGATCAGGCGGTCGCCGCGGTAGATGAGGCCTTCCTCGTAGAGCGTGACGAAGACCTCGCGCACGGCGCGCGACAGGCCCGCGTCGAGCGTGAAGCGCTCGCGCGTCCAGTCGCACGAGACGCCGAGGCGGCGGAGCTGATGCACGATGGTGCGGCCGGAGGCTTCCCGCCACTCCCAGACCCGGCGTTCGAACTCCTCGCGTCCCAGCGCCCGGCGCGCCTCGGCCCCGCCGAGCTGCCGCTCGACCACCACCTGGGTGGCGATCCCCGCATGGTCGGTCCCCGGCACCCAGAGCGTCGGCCGGCCGTTCATGCGGTGGTACCGGGCAAGGATGTCCTGGAGGGTGCAGTTGAGGGCGTGCCCCATGTGGAGGGACCCGGTGATGTTGGGCGGCGGGATGACCATGACGAAGGGCGCGGCCGCCGGGTCGCGGGCGCTCTCGGGGCGGAAATAGCCCCCTTCCTCCCACACCGCGTACCACCTGGCCTCCGCGGCCCCCGGCTCGTAGCTTTTTGCGAGGCGCATCAGGGCAGAGATACCAAAGCCCTGCCGCGAGTCAAAAACGCGACCTGCTTCCACGCCCGTGGTCGCTTCGGTATGGTGGCCCGATGCGCATCCGCACGCTCGGCCGAGGCGATCTCCGGGTGTCCGAAATTTGCATGGGCGCCATGTCCTTCGCCATGCCGGGCTGGGGCTGCGACGAGCCGCTGAGATGATCGATCAGCTCCTCTTCCGCCGGTTCTTCACGAGCCTCGCGATCGCCTGGGCGGTCGGCGAGTGGATACTCGCCTGCTGGCTCCTGCCGCCGTTCCGCGCCCTCCCCCCGGCTCTTCAGCTGCTCGCGCTGCCCGCGATGGCCCTGTTGAACCGGCTCGCCGCGTGCGTCTTCGAGCGCGAGTCGCGGCTGCCCGCGCTCGTCGACCGGCCGGCGCGGATGCTCATGGCGGGCGGGTTCGCCGCATTCGCCGGCGCCGGTGCGTTCCTGGTGCTCGCCGGGCTCTGGATCGCGGCGGGCGTCCTCGGCGGCCATCCGGCGGAGGCGGGCATGCTGACCGGCGCGCGCGAGCCGTTCTCGCTGCCGCGTGGATTCGAGATCGTGGCGCTGCCGCTCGTCGCGTTCGCCATGGGGACGGTCGTCCACGGCTACCTGCGCGGCTACCGTCGCCTGGTCGTCACCCGGCTCGACGTGCCGGTCATGGCCCTGCCCGCCGCGCTCGCGGGACTTCGCGTCGTCCACCTGAGCGATCTCCACCTGGGCCCGCTCGCCGACCGCAGCGGGCTCCGGGACGCATTCGACCGGGTGGCGGCCCTCGAGCCGGACCTGGTCTGCGTGACGGGAGACATCGTCGACACGCCGGTGGCCGACCTGGCGTCCTGGATCCCGGAGCTCGCACGCGTCACCGCGCGTTACGGGGTGTTCGCGGTCCTCGGCAATCACGATCGCCACGCCGACGCGGAGAAGGTCGCCGGTGCGCTCCGCCGGTGGACGTCCTGGCGGGTGCTGCGCGACGAGGCCGCGGTGGTCGAGATCGGCGGCGCCCGGCTGCACGTCCTCGGCCTCGAGGATCGGCCGCGCTTGCAGGCGGCGGACGCCCTCCCGCACGTCCTCTCGGCACGTCCTCCGGCAGAGCCCGCCATCCTCCTCACCCACCGGCCGAACGTCTTCGCGCCTGCCGCGGCGGCCGGCGTGCCGCTCGTGCTGGCGGGACACACGCACGGCGGGCAGGTGGCCGTCCCCGGTCTGCCGCGCTTCAACCTGGCGCGGTTCCTGATGACCCGCTTCGACGCCGGGTTGTTCCGCGACGGCGGGTCGTGGCTCCACGTGAGCCGCGGGCTCGGCACGAGCGGGCAGCCGGTGCGCGTCGGGGTGCCGCGGGAGATCACGGTGCTGACCCTGGTGCCCGGCGTCGCATCGGCCGCGGCGAGCTGACGGTCGCCCCACCCGCACGAACTTCGGGCGCGGCGGGTTGACATCACCCCCGCAATTTCCGAAGAAGCTCCGTCCATGGACGAAGCGAAGCGAGGAGGACTGCTCACGACGCTGGCGATCCTGTTCGCGCTGGTCGCGATCGAGGATCTGCTGAAGCCATTCAAGCTGGAAGGCCCGCAGACCGGCCTCGTGTTCCTCGGCACGCGCCAGACGGGCCTCGCGAACACGATCCTCGGCTCAGCGCTCGGCGTGATCCTGCTCGCCTATGCGGCGGGCATCTGGCGCATGAGACGATACGCGATCCGAATCGCGTGGCTCTACGCGGCATACGTGATCATCAATCTGTTGCTGTTCACGACGAGAAACCCGGCGCCGCAGAACCGGGGCGAGATGATCTTCGGTATCGTGTACGCGATTGGAGCGATCGCGATAACGGTCGGCAGCGCGAGCGCGCTCACGCGCCGTCGCGTTGATCTCAGCTAGCGGAACCCGGTCAGCGGAGCCAGGCGAGCGCCCTCTGTCGCAGCGCCTGCGCCCACTGGCGGAGCACCAGGCTTCGGTGGCGCTGGACGGTCGCGCGTTCCCGTTGCCGGCTCGCCTCTTCCCGCGCCTCGCGACCGGCGAGCCGGAGGCCGAAGAGGAGGCTCCCGAGGCGGTGGCTGAGCTCTTCGCCAGGGAGCAGATCCTGCCGGAACTCCGCCATCACCGTGGCCCTATCCGCTCCGTGTCGCAGCACCTCGTCCGCTGCCGCCGGCACCACCGGCCCCCGCGGCTCGGAGACGGGCCTTCGTTCGCGAATACGGCCAGCGGTGACGGGCGAGGACACCCGAGTCGGACTGCCGGACTTGAACTTCGACGAGACACGCCTGCGGTTGGAGAGCCTCATTCGCACCTAGCGCCGCTCGGCCTCCCGGATGAGTTCGTTCAGGAACGCGCTCACGGCCCGCATCTGGAGAACCGAGAGGACGATCGTCGTCCCCTCGCGCGCCCGGGTCGTGAGACGCACGACTGCGGAGTCGCTGTTTACAACCTCAGCGCTGAGTTCGATCTGGTGGTTCAGCCGAAGTCCGAGACTCGTCGCCCCGACCTCCCCTGTCGAGGTCTCCCGCCGCTCGATGTCCGGGGGTCTCTCGTCCGCGTTGTCCGTGGGCGGCCTCCCATGAACGCACGCATTGTACGCTTGGCCTCAAAGCCTGCCATCCCCCGCAACGTGGATTCGGCGGACAGCGATGGGGGAGGCTGACGTGAGCCCGTGTTCGGGAATGGCCCCCTGGGCGCTAGATTTCTCACACGTTGGGCCACCGGCCGCCGTTGGTGGTCACCCACCCCCGCCATCGGGAGACGTGTCGACCGCAAGGTCGAGTGGGACAATCTTGGGACAGGGAGTGGGACAGCCCGATGGCGTCGCTCGCGCGGAGGTGGGGCCCGGTGGCTGAAGACGATCTCGTGCTTCGGGACCTCACGAAGATCGGGTCGGTCAGTGATGTGGCGAGGACCTCCGCCCGTCTCTCGGAGGTGATCCGTGAGCAGTGCGAGGGGATCAGAGCAAACGTCGAAAGGACCGACAGGAGCCTTGCGCTGTACAACCTGCTTGCCGCCGGGACCGCGGGCCAGGCGGTTGACGCTGCTCGGTCAGATGGTCAGGACCACCTGGCCAAAGTCGCCATTGTAGATCATCACGAAGTGGCGCAGCACGTCGCGGCCGATCAGCGCGATGATCGGCGGCTGCTGACCAGTCAGGTTCGAGCCGATCACAAAGTTGAAGTTGATCGTGGGCAGGCCGGTTCCGGGGAAGCTGAAGCTCGCCGGGTACTGCGCCTGCTGCTGAACGCCGCCGGCTGTTCCGACGTTGATGGTGCCGATCGGCGGAATGCCGAGCTGACGCACGACGGCCGCCTCAACGGCGCTCACGCTCGCGCCCGTGTCGATCAAGCCCACACCCCCAACCGGGGCAGGTGGCGCGGCTCCTTGTCCACCGAGCTGATGCGCGAGGATCGGATGGACAGCGACGGCGATGGGAAGCAGCGGTCCAGCCGCCTGGAACCCGTCCGGACTCGGCTGGCCCGCCGGGTCCAGGACGATCATGTTGTGGATCGGCACCGGCTACGGACGCGCGCCGAGCAGGCCGAGCGTCAGGACCGGGATGTGCGCCACGGGGTCCGTCTCCAACACTTGCTTGATGAGGAACGGCACGTTGCCGAACTTCTGGACGCCGGCCACATAGGCGTTCTCGGCCGTGTCGAAGGTGCCCACGAGCTGCGAATCCTTGATCAGGACGAACTTGCCCTTGTGGTCCTTCAGCAGCTCGGCACGATGCGCGTCGAAGAACTCGCGCTCCTGCTTCAACGCGTCGGCAGCGTCCATGGTGTCCTCCGCTCGATTCTACCTGGCCCGCCGCGTCTCACAACCCGAGCCTCGCCAGGGGCGCAGTCCTACCGCAGGCGCGCCTCGGCCGGCAAGCTGGTCCGCCGCGGCGAAGCAAATACAGCCCCGTACAGCCACGGACTGGGGCAAGGCCGAGGTAGCCACGGAGACACGCGGCTTTTCAGACGCCCCTCCGAGGCCCTAGTGGTGAACCGTGCCGAGGAGGGATGCACCGGTGTCCCGGGCCGCGTGCCGCACGACTTCCGGCGCAGCGAGATTCGCAACATGGTCCAGCGCGGCGTACCCGGGCGCGTGGCGATGACGCTCGCCGGGGCACCGGACGCGCACTGTCTTCGATCGGTACGCCATCGTCTCATACGCCGACCTGACGGCGGCTTTCGCGAAGCTGGCCGGCACGGGCGCCGCAGAGAACGCCTCGGCGAAGCCCGGCGCGAAAACCACGCCGAGCGCGTAGTCTCAGCGGGTCAGACCTGGGACAGCGGGACAGCGCAAAGCCCTTGAGCCGCCGTGCCTCCTCCGCTACCTTGCCGACCTACATGGCGTGGCGTGGGACAGAAGTGAGACAGCGACTTCGTAAGTGTGCGCGAAAGTGGCGGAATTGGCAGACGCGCAGGATTCAGGATCCTGTGGGCTAAACACCCGTGGGGGTTCAAGTCCCCCCTTTCGCACTTATCTAGCTCAGTGACCTCGCGGACTCGCCGCGGCTTCGGGCCGCTCTTCTCCGCCCCTCGCTTACGGACTCTCACGGAAGCTCAAGGGGGAGATGCCGACCACTGACGGGTCTTCCAGGTGCTGGACGCCGCGCAGGCCCTCATACACGTGAGTTCAAGGATGAGTTGTACGGGATTCCGTGACGAGTGAAATGGGGTCTTGTCGAGCGTCGTGGACCGGTGTAGCCGCCACTCGATGCGCGAGGAGACATATCGCTGGCAAGCAACTTGGTCAGCGAGTCGATTCGTAGCCAGCCTCGTCCATCTCGCACTGGCCGCCGGGTTGGCGGCGGGGGCGCTCTTCCCTCCGGCCGTCCTTGCGGCCTGGTCTCCCAACGAACGGGTCCTCATCCTCTCCGCGTACCCGACGGAGGGCGCAAAGCTCCTCGCCGCCGCAGCGCCCGCGACGGAAGTCGGCGTCTTCAACGGCCGGAGGTTCTTTGCCGGGACCATCGCGGGGAAGAACGTCGTCATGGGCTTGACCGGCATCGGTCTCGTGAATGCCGACCGGACGACGCGAGCGGTCCTCGCGTATCTCGAGGCCAACGCGTTCGGAGTGAAGGCCATCGTCTTCTCCGGCGTCGCCGGCAGCAGCTACAACATCGGAGACGTCGTCGTCCCCGATCACTGGACGGACGACCTCGAGCATTCCGCGCCGCCGTATCCGCCGTACCGCGTCGACAGTTTCCTTTATTCGATTGCCCGGCGCCTCACCGGAAACGTGGCCCTCGACCCCAATCTCCACGCGGAGGACTATGCGTGCACGGGGCTGCGTTCGGACCTCAGTACGCCAATACGCGTCGAAGATCCCGAGCTCCGGATAAACCGCGGCGACGAGGGGCACAGCTCCGATCCCTACGGGGATCGAGCGGTTCCGTGCATCAGCCCGGGGGACGATCTTCTCGGGTGTGCAGCGTGTGGCGCGCCGCCGGGGGCGGTCGGCGTCAGCTCGGACCCCACCCCCTTCTTGGACCCGAACTTCTTTCTGGACCTCTTCCAGTCGTTCGCTCCGGGCGCGGGCGGCAGCGCCGTCATCCAGGACATGGAGACGGCTGCCGTGGCGCGCATCGCGACCGAGAAGAGGATTCCGTTCATCGCCTTCCGCGGTGTGTCCGATGGGAGAGGGGATCCGCTCACGCTTCCACCGATTCCCTATCTCCAGTTCGTCGTCTACCAGCAGCTCGCGGCCGACAATGCGGCGGCCGCCACGCTGGCGTTTCTCGCGGCGTGGTAACGGCGCGTCTCGTAGGAGCTCACGCCCAACTCGCGACCCGCTGGTCGGCAGTGTATCGTTACGCTCATGACCGCCGAGCCCGTGTTCTGGAAGCGCTGCAGCACGTGCAAGAAGGCGCTGCCGTTTGAGTCCGTCTACTGGGAATGCAACGTCTCCACGTGCAATCGGCCGCGGACGGCGCTGGCCTTCTGCTCGGTGCCCTGCTGGGACGCCCACGTGCCCACGCTGCGGCACCGTGACGCGTGGGCCGAGGAGCGGCGTTCGCCGCGACGGGAGGAGTGGGAGCGCCAGCAGCGGGAGGAGGCGACACGGTCGGAGCGGGCCGCGGCGCGGGCGCCGGCCGGCGCCTCCCCCGCGTCTCCCGCCGGCGGCCCGGCTCCGCGGGAAGTCCTCGTCATCGCCTCCCGACTCAAAGCCTACGTTCGCGCCCGCTCGGGGATGAACACGTCGGACGCGGTGCTCGACGTGCTGTCCGACAAGCTTCGGGCGCTCTGCGACGAGGCCGTCCGCCGCGCCCGGCTGGCGGGGCGGCAGACGGTGCTCGAGCGCGACTTCTAGGAGTCCGGAGCCACAGGATCGCCATGGTGTGGCGGGTACCCCGCTGGCGTTCAGCTAGGAGCGCGACCCAAGACATCTTGGGTCGCGAACCGGATGCGAGAGTGTTCCGTCGGGATCACGCCCGACTCTCCTGCCGCGGCTGGCGAAGCCAGCGCGGCAGACGGACACGCCCGGTTTCGCAGCCGCCGCGGACAGGCCCAATCGCCAAACGGATCACATGAGAGTCGCGAGGCCTTTCGAACGGCGCGTGTCCGTTCCGCCGCGCTGGCTTCGCCAGCCGCGGCACGGCGATGGCGCGTGACGTGAGCGCCACACGCTCGCGTCTGTATCCGCGACCCAAGAAGTCTTGGGTCGCGCTCCTAGTGTGGGATCGGGCAGATGACGATCGAGATGGAGCCGTCCGGGTTGATCGTGGGAAACCCTTCGCAACCTCCAAGTTCGCAGTGCTGACATACCGGCGGGAAGATCGCGCAGTCCGCGTCCGTGATGCAGCGTCCTAGGGAACTGGCACTGCCCGTCGAGATGACGGTCTTCGTCGCAGACGCTCAGGCGTACGGTGCGTGGAGTCGGCAGCCAGCGCACTGAGGCCGACGACGAGCCATCGTAACACGTGACGACGATGGGTGCGGGCCAGGCGGTGCCCGTCAGCACGAGCAGGACGGCAAGCAGCCGCCACGCCATGGGCTGGAACTACCACGGCAGCGATCGTGCGGACAGCCAGTACCGACCTTGTAAATTTGGACCGAGAGCGCAAACCTTGAAGGTGTGAGCTTCGTCCCCCGCCGCACCGTCCTGCTCATCCTGAGCGGCGCCGCACTTACCGCATGCCAGCCGGTTCCACCAAGCTATTACGATTGGCTCGACGCGGGGGGCGGCTATTACGATTACGCGCCGCTGTTCGAGGGTGGCTTCATCAACGAGTGCCGCCTTCGCGACGCCGGCCATCCCCGAGCCTGTCGCATCGAGTCAGGTCGAATCGGGTCGAGCGGCTTCGGGGCGTTCGGTCACCCGCTCTCGTCAGGGCGCACGTCCGGGATGATCGGCAGCAGCCGAGGTCGGATGGGTGGCGGGCGGACGGCCGGCGGAGCCAACGTCGGCGGACGGACCGCACATGGCGGGGGCGCCGGCGGCGGCCACGGGGGACACGGCGGCCGGTAGGGAAGATCGCTCGCACACGCCAAACCGCCGCCGCGCGACGTCCCGTGACCCGGCTCGGACACCTGCTCAGGCGACAACGACGGCGCGGATCGACGGCAGCCCGCTCGCGACGAGCTTCCACGAGCGGCCGGCGTCGTGAGACGCGTACACGTCTCGCTCCATGGCGACGGCGACGTGCTCGCCGGCAGCGGCGAGGCGGTGCGGGCGCACGTTCGCATCGAACCGCTCGGGCAGGCCCGTCGCACAACGCATGAACGCGCCGCCCGCCGCATCGGCACGATAGACGGCGGCATCATCGCTGAACGGTCCGCTCGAGGCGCCCACGAACACCGCGTCGCCCGCAATCGCGACCGCTTGCAGGTACGACGCGTGCAGGCCCTTGGTGGTCCACGACCAGGAGCGGCCCGCGTCGCGGCTCCATCCGAGCCCACGCTGCGCGGCCACCGCGGCCACCCCGGCGCGCGTCGCGACGACCTGGTGCACGTCGGTCTTGGGCTCGAGGGACGGCTTCCACGTGTCGCCTTCATCCTCCGAGCGCCAGACGCCACCCACGTGGACGCTCACCAGCACCGAGTCGCCGGCCGACGCGAGCGACCAGACATCGGGCGCTGAGCTTGCCGGGTTGCTCCACCTGTCGCGCCCCGGGACCGCGTCGAACGAGCGGAGCCGTCGCAAGCCGCCGTCCGACCGGCGCAGGACGTGCGCACCGGCGGTCCCGACGAAGAGCGTGCCGTCGGTGCGCGGCAGCAGGCAGCGAGCCGTTTCCCCTTCGACCCGAAGGATGGTCTGCCAGTCCGTGGGCACTGCAGCGTGCAACACCTCGTGGCGGTCGGCGAGTACCCAGAGGCCGTCCGGCGCCGCGACGAGGTGCGTGACGTCGCGGCCCGCAAGTATGACCTCGCCCGTCTCGACGTTGCGGATGCCGTTCTCCGTGGCCGCCAGGATCATCGTGCCTCGATTCAGTTGTCGAGCGCGCCCTGCGTCACCCAGTCGCTGATCGTCACCACCTGCGCCAGCGTCAGCGGCCCCCCGAGGAGCGGCATGGGTAAGCCCATGATGCTCTGCCCCGCGGGAGCCTTGCCGACCTTCCACAGGAGGTAGCTCGTCGTCGCGGAACCGGGGTCGATCAGCTTCACCGTTGGCAGCTCGGTGCTCGACCGGCCGACGAGCGCGGCGTACGAGCTGCCGTCGCTGAGGTCGAGACCTTGCGTGGGGATTGGTCCCGAGTGGCAGCCCGGCAGCGCGCACCTCGCCGTGAAGATCGGCTGGATGTCGCCACGGAAGCTCACGAGGGCCGGCGGCTGCGTCGTCGTGGTCGAGGTACTCGTCACGGTCGCCACCGTCGTGGATGTGCTCGTCACGGTCGTGCTGGTCGTCGGGGGCGGCAGCTCCGTGGTCGTGGTCGTCGTGGTCGAGGTACTGGTCACGGTCGCCTCCGTGGTCGACGTGGGCGTCACGGTGGCAACTGTCGTCGACGTGCTGGTCACGGTCGTGCTGGTCGTTAGGGGCGGCGGCTCCGTGGTCGTGGTCGACGTGGTCGAGGTGCTGGTCACGGCCGCCTCCGTGGTCGACGTGGTCGTCACGGCGGCGACTGTCGTAGACGTGCTGGTCAGTGTCGTACTCGTCACGGTCGTGCTGGTCGTCGGGGTCGGCGGCTCCGTGCTCGTGGTCGACGTGATCGAGGTGCTGGTCACGGTTACGACCGTCGTCGACGTGCTGGGCACGGTCGTGCTGGTCGTCGAGGCTGGCTGATCGTTCACCGCGCCCTCGGCGATCCATGCACGGATGATCGCCTGCTCCGCCGCCGGCAGCGGCCCACCGGTCAGCGGCATCGGTGACCCGAGGATGCTCTGCCCCGCAGGAGCGCCCGAGATCTTCCACTCGAGGTAGCTGGTCGCCGGCGCGCCGGGGTCGACGATCTTCAGGTCGGGGCGCTCGGTGCTCGGCCGGCTCACGATGGCAGCGTAGGACCGGCCCGGGCTCAGGTCGAGACCCTGCGTGGGGGTGGCGCCGGAATGGCAGAGCGGGACCGCGCATCGCGCGCTGAAGATCGGCTGAACGTCTCCACCGAAGCTGACCGCGGGAGGCGGCTCAGACCGCGCGACGCAGCGGCAGTCCGGGCTGCACTCCTGGCCGGCGTCGCAGCCGGCGGCGCCATCGCACGCCTCGCCGTCGACCGTGTCGATGATCCCGTCACCACAGCGCGGTGCGATGAAGTGCACCGGGCGCGACCTGGATACCCTCAGCACGCCTTGCATCGCGTGGCAGCCGGCGTCGATCATCGCCGTGAGCTGCACCTTCCCCGGACCGCATGCGTTCTTCGGCCACGAGGCGACCACCCTCGTCCCCTTCCTCGTTCCCCTGATCCGCACGCGCACCGCCGGGCAGTGCCCCGCGATCGCGATCGTGGGCGTCGCCCCTCCGATCACCAGGGCTTCCGGCGCGGCAACGATCGCGCCGGCGATGAGCGGCGGGGTTCCGGGCGGCGTCACGAACCGTCCGTCGCGGCACACCGGCGGCTTCGGTGCCCGGGCGGACGCCGTGGCGGCGACGGCGATGATGACGGCCGCGGCGGCCAGCTGGCGGGTGAGTCGCACGGGGGGATTTGTGTCTCAGTCGACTCCGGAGCGGACTGTAGATTCCCAAAGGTCCCGTCTTCAATACAGGAGTCCCCGCGACTCCGCCGTCGCGGACCGCTTGCCGGTGAATGACCGCTGGCCTAGTGTCGCCCGGCCTTGCTCACCCACCGCAGCGCGGCGGCGAGCGTCCTGGTCGTCGTCCTGGCCGGCCACGCCGAAGCCCAGAGCGTCGAGGTCTTCAGGACGAAGACCTTCGTCCAGCAGATCAGCGCCGACCCGTTCGCGGGGGCAGCCGGCTCCGAGGCGGACACCCAGGTGGAGCCCTCGGTCGCGCTCGACCCGAACGACCCCTCGACCGTGGTGGCGGTCTTCCAGCAGGGGCGGTTCGACGCCAACGGCGCCTCCGTCGACCCGGGCTTCGCGACCTCGCAGGACGGCGGCCGGACGTGGACGACGGGCAACCTGCCCGGCCTGACCGTGGCCGTGGGCGGCCCCTTCGAGCGTGCCTCGGACCCCGTGGTGGCGATCGGGCCGGACGGCTCGGTCTACGCCCAGACCCTCGCCCTCGACGTGAGCGACTGCCGCAGCGCCGTCTCCGTCCAGCGCTCGGACGACCACGGGCTCACCTTCGGCGCCCCCGTGCTGGTGCAGGACGATTCCGCCTGCACCCTGTTCAACGACAAGAACTGGATCGCCGTGGACACGTTCCCGGGGAGCCCGCACTTCGGCCGGGTCTATGGCGCGTGGGACCGCATCGACTCCGCCGCCGGCACGGCGCCCACGCTGCTCCGCTTCTCGGACGATCGCGGCGCGACCTGGAGCGGGCTCTTGACGGTTTCGGACCCGAGCGCTCAGACGGTCGGCGCGCTGCCCCTCGTGCAGCCGAGCGGCGACCTGACCGTCATCTACAACCTCTACGGGCCGCCGACCGGGCAGGTGTCGCAGACGTCGCACGACGGCGGGCAACACTTCGATGCGCCCGTGACGATCGGGACGGACCAGAGCTCCGGGGCCTCCGGGATGCGTACGGGCGGGGGGCTGCCGGCCGCGGCGGTGGACCCGGTCAGTGGGCGCCTCTACGCGGTCTGGGCGGACGGACGCTTCCGATCCGACGGGCTGGACGACATCGTGCTCGGCGTATCGAGCGACGACGGGGCGAGCTGGGGTCCGCTCGCCGCGGTCGATCCGTCCAGACCCGGCGATGTGCTGAACCATTTCACGCCCGCCGTCGCCGCACATGGAGGCGCCGTGCTCGTCAGCTACCGGACGCGGCGGGGCGATACCCTCCGGGTCGACATGCGCTACGTCGCCTCGCCTGACGGCGGCGCCACGTTCGGTCGGGAGCGTCGGCTCGGCCGGAGCACCAATCTGGACTTTGCCGCCACGGCCCGCGGCCTGCCCTTCCTCGGCGACTACATGGGCCTCACGGCCTCCACGGATGCCGTTCATGCGGTCTGGTGCGTCGCCTTCAGGGGGCGGCTCGCAGCCACGCACCACCAGACGGCATGGAGCGCGACGCTAGTGCGTTAGGTCGAAGCGCGCGCCTTTGAAGGTCCCGCAGAGGCGGACGGCGCCCCGGTTGACCATGTAGATGATCGTGGCAATCGTCTCGTCCTCCGAGCGGGCATGCTCTGCGACTGCGTCGAAGAGCTCGAGTAGCGTGACGTTCGCGGCCATCGGTCCAACCTCCACCGGTGGGGCGTCGCAAGTTCGATGCCAGGCGCGGCGGAAGGTTGGATGGGCCTGGACCCCGGCGTGGCTCTCGATTTTTCGCGGAGCCACGAGATCTCGCGGGACGTCGGTCCGCTCCGGGAGTTAGCACCCACCCTCGGCTGGGGGTCCTGACCCTACCGGACGACAGCGTTGCTCCGAGGTTCGATCGACTTCGGGATGCTTCTCCAACCGCCGAAGGCGCTCGTCGAGCTCCTTGAGCTCGCGCTCGATCCGGTCCTGAAACCGCCGCCACGCTCGCGGGAGGCCCTCCGGGAACCACCAGCCGTCGATCCCCATCCGCCGCTGCCGGGCTGCGGCGAGGGTCACCGTCGCCGTTCGCACCTCGCGGTCCCGCACGTACTCGACGGGCACCTCGGCGCCGGCCTTCCGATCGGCGAGCACCTCGAGGATGTCCCCCGCGTCGCCGACCGGCTTACCGGCGACGCGCGTCAGGACGTCGCCCGCCTGCAAACCCGCCCGGGCGGCCGGCCCGTCGGGCTCCACTTCCAGAGCGAGCGCGCCCTTCCCGGTGTCGACGCCGAGCGTCCTCCGGAGCGGCGCCGTGGTGGCGATCACCCGGACCCCCAGCCGCACCGCCGCCACACGGGCCGAGGGAGGCCACGGACCCGGCCAGGCCGCGGCCAACCCCACGAGGGCCAGGCCCGCCATCGCGATCCCCGTCTTCATCACGTGCCCCGCGCTTTAGACGGCGACGCAGGGGCGGTCCTTCACGCGGCCGCCGTGTCAAGCGACGCGATGTCGCACGGGGCGCCGCAGAGTGGTACAGGCCTCGAAGGATGCCGACGACGACACTCCGCGCCCGACGCGAGGCGGTCGTGCGCGAGCACATGGAATCCGAGAACCGCCACGAGTTCGACGTCACGCTCCGCACCTTCGCGCACCCGCGCTACGAGCTGATCGCCACGGGCGAGGTGTACGACGGGGAGGAGGCGGTCCGCGGCTACTACGCAGCGTCGCGGGCCGCATTCCCCGACCAGCGCAACGAGGTCCGGGCCATGCATCACGCGGACGACGCCGTCGTCGTGGAGTTCGACCTGATGGGCACCCACCGCGGTCCGCTCCGTGGCATCCCGCCGAGCGGCCGCGAGTTCACCTGCCGCATGATCGCGCTCTTCTGCTTCGAGGGAGACCGGATCGTCTGCGAGCGTGTCTACTTCGACTCGGCGACGATCCTCGGCCAGCTCGGAATCATCCCGCCGACCAGCTGATCGGCGTACGGCGCCGTCGTGCCGCGCGCCGGGCATGCGGCATGAGGCGTGCAAAGCCCGGCAGGAGCGGCAGCCCGACGCGGGCCGCGGCCGCGATCGCGCGGAGCGCCCGCTCCTGTCCCGCGCTCCATGCGAAGCCGAAGCGCTCGCGCAGCGCCGGTGGCAGCAGGCCGACGGCGAAGAAGCCGCCCGCCCGGAACGCCGGTGTGAGAGCAAGCGGGACGGGCGGCCGGAGGATCGAGGCGGCGATGTCGCGAGCCGTCGCGCCCACCGCCAGCACCTCGCCGTGGATCATCCCGTCCATGTACTCCTCGAAGCGCACGAGCGTGGGCGGGATGAGCGGCTCGGGGATGCCGAAGAGGCGTGCGCCCATCTTCGACTCCTCGTAGTAGGCGGCGCGCTCGCCCGCCGTGAGCGGCCCGACGAAGCGCTCGTAGGCGACCAGCGCCGTGTCGACCAGCGTCGCGTAGACCCAGAAGAGGAGCCGCGGCTCACTCGCGTCGTAAGGCGTGCCGCGGGCGAATGGACCGACGCCGGCATCGAGAACGCCGCGCACGCGCGCGTGCACGTGCTCGATCTCGCGGACGGCCCCGATCGCCCGCGCCGCGTCGGCGAAGACGAGCGTCAGCATGAGATCGAGGGTGCGCCACAGGCGCTCGAGCGGACGCTGGCGGAAGCGGCTGTGCGCCGCCACGCCCGCCGCGACCAGCGGGTGCGCGACCTGCAGGAGCAGCGCCCGCCCGCCGCCGAGCAGGATGACCGCCTCGCGGTTGACGCGCCAGGTGACGCTCGCGGGACCGAAGAGGCTCTCGGCCGGGTCGACCGCGGAGCGGGCGGTCCGCAGCCGATCGAGGTCCGCGGGCGACAGAGCGGCGGTCACGCCGCGGATTCTACCCGGCCGGCCTCCTCATCGGCAGCTGCCGGCCGAATCCACGAGCGGGCCCTGATCGCCGCACGTGTGTCCGGGACTCTGGTCGTGCGGGACACAGACCTTCGCCGTGCCCTGGCATCGTCCGCCCCGGCCGTCATCGGCGGAGAAGCTCACGTAGTAGACGCGCCCGTCCCGCGTTCCCGCGCGTTCCGCGCGCACCTGCGCGGTGTTCCCCTTGCCGATGCCGGACGCGTCGGGGCACGTGTCGCCGTCGCCGAGGCCGTTCAGCGGCTCGTCCTGGCGGATGCCGGTGATCACCACGCGCATGGCGTCTCCGTCGGGATCGGTCATACCGCGGACCCCGACGGTCACGTACTTGTGGTTCGGCGGCCAGAGCTCCGCCGGGCTCACCCAGGCGTGGCTGCAGTCGGGCGGGGAGTCGCACCGCCCCTTGAAGCATGCGCCGCCGGTGCACGGGGTTCCGTCGGGGGCGAGCGACGTCGAGCAGGCGCCCGTCCTCGGATTGCACGCTGCCAGATGACACTCGTCCGGGGGCACGCAGGTCGCCGGCGCACCGGTGCATGCGCCCGCCTGGCAGACGTCACCCCACGTGCACGCGATCCCGTCGCTGCAGCCGGTGCCGTCGGCCTTGGCCGGGTTGGAGCACGCGCCCGTCGCGGGGTCACAGGTCCCGGCGTCGTGGCACTGATCCGGCGCGCTGCACCGCACCGGGCTCGCTCCGGTGCAGACGCCCGCCTGGCAGGTGTCCGTCTGCGTGCAGGCGTTCCCGTCGTCGCACGGCGTGCCGTTCGGACTCGGGCGGTCGGACGGGCAATCGTTCGACGCGCCGTCACAGCGCTCCGGCGCGTCACACTGCCCCGCGGCGGGGCGGCACACCTCGGTCTTCTTGGCGTCGGCCGGACAGCCGGCGCTCGATCCCGTGCACAGCTCGGGCACGTCGCAGACGCCGGCCGCATCGCGGCACGTGACGGTCGCCGGCTGGAAGGCGTCGGCCGGGCAGGCATCGTGCGTCCCGTCACAACGCTCCTCGACATCGCACGGGCCGGCCGCCGGACGGCAGACGTCGGACGTCTTCTTCACGTCGGCGGGACAGGTGGCGTCGGAGCCGGTGCAGGACTCCGCCGCGTCGCACACACCGGCGGCCGCACGGCACTCGGTGCCGGCAGCCTTGAAGCCGTCGGCCGGGCAGGCGTCGTGCGCCCCGTCGCACCGCTCGTCGACGTCGCACGGGCCCGCCGCCGGCCGGCAGACGTCGGACGTCTTCTTCACGTCGGCGGGACAGGCGGCGTCGGAGCCGGTGCACGACTCCGCCGCGTCGCAGACGCCCGCGGCGGCGCGACACTCGGTCCCCGCGGCCTTGAAGCCGTCGGCCGGGCAGGCGTCGTGCGCCCCGTCGCACCGCTCGTCGACGTCGCACGGGCCGGCCGCCGGCCGGCAGACGTCGGACGTCTTCTTCACGTCCGCGGGGCAGGCGGCGTCGGAGCCGGTGCACGACTCCGCCGCATCGCAGATGCCGGCGGCGGCGCGACACTCGGTGCCCGCGGCCTTGAACCCATCCGCCGGGCACGCGTCGTGCGTGCCGTCGCAGCGCTCGTCGGCGTCGCATGGGCCCGCTGCCGGGCGGCAGACGTCGATCTTCTTCGCATCGTCGGGGCAGCCGGCACCCGAGCCGGTGCAGGACTCCGCCGCGTCACAGACGCCGGCCGCCGCGCGACACTCGATGCCCGCGGGCTTGAAGCCGTCGACCGGACACGCATCGTGCGTGCCGTCGCAGCGCTCGTCGACGTCGCACGGACCCGTTGCCGGACGGCAGACGTCCGCGTTCTTCTTCACGTCGGCGGGACACGCGACGTCGGTGCCCGTGCAGGACTCCGCCGCGTCACACACGCCGGCGGCCGCCCGGCAGACCGTGCCGGCGGGCTTGAGGCCGTCCGCGGGGCAGGTGTCGTGCGTGCCGTCGCAGCGCTCCTCGGCGTCGCACGGACCGGCCGCCGCGCGGCAGACGTCGGTCTTCTTCACGTCGGCCGGGCACGCGCCGCTGGAACCGGTGCAGACCTCCGCCGCGTCGCAGACGCCGGCCGCGGCGCGACACACGGTGCCGCCGGCCTTGAAGCCATCGACGGGGCACGTGTCGTGCGTCCCGTCGCACCGCTCCTCCACGTCGCACGGACCGGCGGCCAGGCGGCAGACGCCGGTTCGCTTCGCGTCGGACGGGCACGCCGGCCCGGAGCCGGTGCAGAGCTCGGCCGCGTCACAGGCGCCGGCCGACGCACGGCAGGTGGCGGTCGCGGGCTGGAAGCGGTCCGCCGGGCAGTCATCGTGCGTCCCGTCGCAGCGCTCCTCCATGTCGCACGGACCCGCCGAAGGACGGCAGACGCTCGTCTTCTTCTTGTCGGAGGGGCACGCGGGACCCGAGCCGGTGCAGGACTCGGCCGCGTCGCAGACGCCCGCGGCGGCGCGACACTGCGTGCCCGTGCTCTTGAACCCGTCCGCCGGACAGGTGTCGAGCGTCCCGTCGCACCGCTCCTCGACGTCGCAGGGGCCTGCCGCCGGGCGGCAGAGGTCGGACGTCTTCTTCGCGTCGGCGGGACAGGCCGCGTCGGAGCCGGTGCAGGACTCCGCCGCGTCGCAGACGCCGGCGGCCGCACGACATTCGGTGCCGGCGGCCTTGAAGCCGTCCGCCGGGCAGGCGTCGTGCGTCCCGTCGCACCGCTCGTCGACGTCGCACGGGCCCGTTGCCGGGCGGCAGACGTCGGACGTCTTCTTCGCGTCGGCGGGACAGGCGGCATCCGTCCCGGTGCACCGCTCGGCCGCGTCGCACGGGCCGGCCGCCGGGCGGCACTTGAACGTCGAGGGCTTCAGCGTGTCCGCCGGACACTGCCCGCTCGTGCCCGTGCAGAGCTCCGCCACGTCGCAGGGGCCGGCCGCGGGCCGGCACACCGTGGTGGGCGGCTCGAACTTGCAGTTGGAAGAGCAGCAGTCGCCGTTCAGCTGGTTGCCGTCGTCGCAGTCCTCGCCCGGGTCGACGATGCCGTTGCCGCAGCACGCGCCCACGATCGCGGCATCGACGATCCGGGTGATGGAGTCGTTCAGCTGCATCATGTCGTCGTTGCGGATGCTGCCCTCGGTGCCGCCCATGCCGGCGATGACCTGGGAGTAGCGGTCGAAGAGGACCGGATCCTCGAGCCGATCGCTGCACGGCGCCGGGTTGTCCACGGTGGGACGCAGCGGACAGACGATGCCGTCGACCAGCGAGCGCTGCGCGGCCGGCCGCAGCAGGTCGTAGTCGCTGAAGTAGCTGACCCAGCTCGGGACGCTGTTGTCGGGCTCGCCGGGCGGCGTCTCCGTGTCGGTCGTCTGGTCGCCGGTGTCGGTCATGAAGATGACCGCGAGCTGTGCGTCGGGGCGCAGCGTGCAGTCGCCGCCCGGCACGGGCTCGCAGCCCGTCCCGGCGAGGAGCCGGTCGATCGCCACGCGCGCGCCGTTGAAGCCGCGCTCGGACGCGTCGCCGCAGGTGCCCGCCTTCACGTACGCGCACTGCGGGGTCCCGTTGCGGAAGACGTTCAAGTCGGTGGTGAACGGACAGAGCCGCCGCCGGCCCGGACCCGGCGCGCCGGGGCACGTGTCGGTGGCGCTGGGCGGCAGGTGGAGGTCGGTGTAGGCGACGGCCATGCGCCAGTCGATCGGACACCGCGCGTTCGCCAGCTGGTTCGCTATGTCATCGGCCGCGGCGGAGAGCACGCTCTGCTCCCCCGCCATCGACGGGGAGTTGTCGATGATCCAGAGGAAATCGACCTTGGCGGCACGGCTCTCACGTCCGCTTCCCCCCACGAGACACAGCGCCGTGCACAGCAACAGGACACCCCGTCTGAGCTTGCTCATTTACTATCTCCGTTGTTTGACGTACCCATGAGCGCAGCGATTCCCACGGCGTACGAGCAAGCGGGGTGCCACGGAAGAGTTGTGCGGGATGCTGAGGCGCCGCGTCGCAAGGCGGCACGATCGGGTGCGGCGTCCAGACGAGGCCCGCGGGGCGCACGCAAGCCGCCATGATGCTGCGCGCAGCAGATGATGTTTCGCGTGCCGGTGCGTCCGCGCGCGACGGCGCGTCCGCGTGGTCAGTCGCCGGCTTGCTTCACCCGCCGGCGGTGGAAGACGCCGGCGTCCGCGAGACAGCGCTCGAGCGCGTCCTCCGGCGAGGCCGCGCTGCCGAGCGGCCGGAAGCCCCCGGGATCGTCGCGGTTCGTGCCGAGCGCGAAGTAACGCTCGCCCGCTGCACCCTTGAGCGACTCGTAGATCTTGACCTCGTACGAGACGCTCGCCGCCGGCCCGAAGTCGAGGACGACGTGACACTCGCCGACCACGGCGGCCGCCTCGGTCATGTGCTCGGTGAACCGGACGCGGCTCCAGTCGATCGCCATGGCGCCCGTCTGCCATGCCGCGCGGGGCGCTCGCAACATCGCTCCGCGCACCGGGCCGCGGCGACGTTCCGGCCGGCGCGCGGCCGTGCTATGAGCCGGCCCCCGGATGGCTCGGGCGCTCGAGCCGCGTGCGGCGGCGCTCCTCGACGGCCTCACCGGCAGCGGTCCGGCGGTGCTCGCGCGCGCGCCCGGGCGCGTGAACCTGATCGGCGAGCACACGGACTACAACGGCCTCCCCGTCCTGCCGATCGCCATCGACCGCGACGTGCTGGTCGCCGCCCGCCGGCGCGATGACGACCGGGTGGAGCTGGCGAACGCGGATCCGGCGTTCGCGCCGCGACGCTACCGGGTCGGTCCCGCCATCCCGTCGTCGCCGCCGGGCGACTGGGCGAACTACCACAAGGCGGCGGCGCAGGCGCTCGCCGCCGAGCTCGCCCGCCGCAACCTCGCCCGTCTCCCCGGCGGCGCGTTTCGCATCGACGGCCGCGTGCCGGCCGCCGCCGGGCTCTCGTCCTCCTCGGCGCTCCTCGTCGCCTGCGGCCTCGCGCACCTGGCCCTCGCCGGCGCCGAGCTGCCCCGGCCGGAGCTGGCCGAGCTCTTCGCACGCGCCGAGCGCTACGTCGGGACGCTCGGCGGCGGGATGGACCAGGCGACGGCCCTGCTCGCCCAGGCGGGCCAGGCGCTGCGCATCGACTTCTTCCCGCTGCGCGCGCGTCCCGTGCCTATTCCACCGCACGCCGCCTTCGTCGTCGCACACAGCCTCGAGGGCGCCGAGAAGTCGGGGGCGGCGCGCGGCCATTACAACCAGCGGGTCACCGAGTGCGCGCTCGCCTGTGCCGTCCTCGCGCGACGGCTCGGCACCGCCGCGGCGCGCCTTGGCGACCTGTCCGCTCCGGAGACCCTGCTCGCCGACCTCGACCGGCTGCTGCCCGAGGAGGCGACGCGCGCGGCGCTGCCGGCCCTGACCGGTCTCGCCGCCGACGCGCTCGGGCGGCGTTTCTTTCCCGCCGGCACGACGCTCACCGATCCCGCCCGGTTCCGGCTCCGCGCCCGCGCGCGTCATGTGCTGGGCGAGGCGGCGCGTGTCGCGGCCGCCGAGCACGCGCTCCGCGCCGGCGACCTCGGAGCGCTCGGGGCGCTGATGGACGCCTCGCACCGGAGCTGCGCCGAGGACTTCGGCGTGAGCACGCCCGCCCTCGACCGGCTCGTCGCGGTGGCGCGGGCGGGTGGCGCCCGCGGGGCACGGCTCACCGGCGCGGGGTTCGGAGGCGCCATCGTGGCGCTTGCCGAGCGGGCCGATACGGAGCGCGTGACCGAGGCACTCGACCGCGACTTCTACGCGGCCCGCGGGGCGACGCCCGGACCGTGGCTCGTGGTGCGACCCGCCGCCGGCGCCTCGCTGGAGCGAGTTTAGATCAGCATCAGCGAGGGGCTCCGCCCCTCGCCCCGGCGGGCGAAGCCCGCCGGGTCCTCACTCCCCGCTCGCTTCGCTCGGCCGCGCGCGCGGCGCGCGCGGAGACTCCATCTCGAGTCGAGCTAGCGTACCTCGGACCAGGCGAGCGCGCGCTCGACGGCGTCGAGCACCGCGTCCGGGTCGGTCAGCTTGGTCACGGCAAAGTCCACCTGGGCGCGGCTCAGCTGCTCGCGGCTGAAGCCGCTCAACAGGGCCGAGTAGAGGCCGATGCAGATCGGCAGGCCGCGCGTGTTGGTCACACCGCGCTCGCGCACCGCGTGGGCGAGCTCCCAGCCCGTCATACGGGGCATGTAGATGTCGGACAGCACGAGGTCGGCCCCATGACGCTCGAGCTCGTCGAGCGCTTCCGCACCGCTGCCGACCGACGCGACGTCGTAGCTCGCGCTCCGCAGGAGCTCGGCCAGCGCGTCACGCGCATACCCGAGGTCGTCGACCACGAGGACCCGGGGCCGCCGCTCCTCCACGCGCCGCATGGCGCTGCTAGCCACCGCCAATCCTCTCACGCATTGCCTCTCCCCCCCTGTTACGAGCCAGCGCCGGCCCGGTCAACCCACCTTTGGACGTTAGCGCACGGTCGACCCTCGGGCGCGGCGGGGGTCGCGGCAGCGGTCTACGATTCGTTCAACTGGGGACCGGTCCCCGTCATGCGACGGCGAACTCGAGCGCGCCGCGCGCCGCCCCGTCCGCCGCGATCGCGCCCGGCAGGCCGTCGACCGGATTGGCCGCGCCGAGGAGCGCCGCGAGCGGACTCCCCTGCGCGCGCTTTCGCTTGAGCTTCTCGAGCAGCGTCGTCCGGTTGACGCGGAGGAGCCGCGCGGCCTCCTTCTTGTTGCCGCGCGAGAGGTGCAGGGCCTGCGCGATGATGCGGTCCTCGATCGCCTCCATCTCGCGATAGAAGTCGATGCCCGCCGGGCCGAACTGCCACGGCATCGCCGAGCCGGCGTCGGTCAGCTCGCGCGGCGCCACCAGGTGAGGCGGAAGATCGCTCGCCTCGATCACGCGCTCGGGGCGGCCGAGGACGACCATCTGCTCGAGCACGTTGCGCAGCTCGCGCACGTTGCCGGGCCATGGATAGCGCTGCAGCAGCTCGGTCGCCTCCGCGCTGATCGTGAAGCGCGGCAGCCCGCGCGCCGCGAGCTGCCCGAGGATCGCGTCGACCAGGAGCGGGATGTCCTCGCGGCGGCGGCGCAGCGGGGGCATCTCGATCGGCACGACGCGCAGCCGGTAGAAGAGATCCTCGCGGAAGTGGCGCCCCGCCACCGCCTGCTCGAGCGAGCGGTTGGTCGCGGCGATCACGCGCACGTCGACCTGCTGGGTGACGACGCTGCCCACGGCCTCGAAGCGGCCGTCCTCGAGCACGCGGAGGAGCTTCACCTGCAGCTTGGCGCTCATCTCGCCGATCTCGTCGAGGAAGATCGAGCCCCCGTCGGCGAGCTTGAAGCGGCCGATGCGGCTCGCCACCGCGCCGGTGAACGCGCCTCGCTCGTGCCCGAACATCTCGCTCTCGAGCAGGTCTTCCGGGATCGCCCCGCAGTGGACCGGCACGAAGCGCCCGGCCGCCCGTCCGGAGAGCCGGTGGAGGGCCGCGGCCACGAGCTCCTTCCCGGTACCGCTCTCGCCCGTGATGAGGACCGTCGCGTCGGTCGGCGCGACGCGCCGGATGATCTCGAAGACTGCCTGCATGCTCGGATGCCGGCCGATGATGCCCTCGAACGAGCTGTCGGTGCGGTCGCGCTGGTCGTTTCCTTGCATTCCCCCTCCGTCGAAGTCGTGATTTTCTGCGACGCGCACCCGGTAGCAAGAGCTACACCGCGCCAGCGAATTGTCAGGGGGCGTGTCAAGGATTCGGCCTCTAAGCATACGGCAAATCTGACATTTGGGTTGGAATCCGCTACACGGGGTGAGGGCGGAAACGCTGCGACGTGACCACGAAACCAGGACAAACGTGAACGGCCGGCGCCAGGGGTCGTACAGTCGTGCGCTTTTCGCACCGCGCCGGCGTGCAGAACTCTGACTCGCCCGCGCGGCGCGCGCGCTTACGGCATGCGGTCCGGGCCGAGGACCTCGGGCGGCACGCAGCCGACCCGGCCCTGGTGCTCGCCCTCGAGGACGCGCACCTTGGCCAGCGCCCCACACTCGGGCGACGACGCCAGGGCCTCGACCGCCGTGCCGTGCGCGAGGTCGCCGATGCGGCCGTCGGCGCACGCCGCGCCGTCGAAGGCCTGCCGTGCCTCCGTCCCCGCGTTAAGGCCCCTGAGACCTTGCTCGAGGCAGTGCTGCATCGCATCGGACGAGACCCAGAAGGGCAGCGCGCGCCGCTCGCCGTGCGCATCCTTCTCGAGGTTGACGTAGCGGGTGGGACCCGACGGGGCCGAGGTGCACATGCTCGCGCCGAGGGCCAGCACCGCGATCAGGCCGCGCACGTCGGGACGATCCCTACGGACACGGATACAGGCGGGCGTTGTCGGCGTCCAGCTGGCCGATCGTCCGCACCGCGAGCGCCTCCTGTTGGATGTCGTCGAGGCAGGACGGGCAGCCGCCGTGCGCGATCAGCCTGAGGGCGCGCATGCTGTACCGGTCGCGGGCCCCTCTGCCCGTCAGGGGGTCGAACTCCTCGCATGCCTCCTCGTCGAACGTCCGGCCGGCTAAGAAGGTGTACGCCATCTTGGCATGGCACCTGAGCGCCGCCTGCGCGAGCTTGGCGAGGCTCTTCCCGACCCCGCGCGCGCACCAGAGCGCGTCGGCCGTGGCGGGCACCCAGCCGGTATCGTCGCCGCCGGAGTCCAGGGCGTTGCCGGACGTCGAGTCGCAGTAGACGTCGCCGTTCTGCGCATCGAGCGAGCCGGGGTTGGTCGAATCGAGGAGCTCGGTCTCCTCGTCCGAGGCGAGGGCGAGCTGGGTCGCCGAGCAAAGCGGGGAGACGGCGTCGCGGCTCGCCTCGAAGCGGGTCTGGGCACTGGCCTCGCAGGCTTCCTCGTCGAAGGCGAGGCCCGAGACGGCCGCGCGCGCCTGCCTGTCGTGGCAGCTCGTCACCGCCGCGATGAGCCTGCCGAACGCCTTGGCGAGCTTCTCCGAGCACTTCCGGTGTTCGGTCGTGTCGGGCACGCAGCCCGCGTCGTCGTCGTCGAACGGCTGGCCCGGCCCGCTGGCGAGGGCGATCGACGCCGAGAGGCAGACGGCGGCGACCGCAACGGCTCGAAGGCCTCTCATCGCTTCTCCCCCGCGAAAAAGAAGGGGGCGGGGATTGCTCCCCGCCCCCTTCGTTGGGACCGCGGAACTTACCCCCTGCCTACGGACACGGGTAGGCGAGGGCGTTGCCGGCCTCCACCTGAGCGATGACGCCCGCCCCGAGCGCATCCTGGTGCGCCTGATCCAGGCACGGCGGGCAGATGCCCTTCGAGAGGATGACGGTCTCAGCCTGGGTGTACCTCTGGTGTGCCGCCTTGCCCTTGGCGGGATCGACCTCCTCGCAGGCCTCCTCGTCGTATGGCTTCCCCTTGAAGAAGGCGTCGGCCAGCTTGATGTGGCACTTGAGGGCAGCGACCGCGAGCTTGGCGAGGTTCTTCCCCACGGTGCACTCGCACTTGAGCATGTCCTTACTCGCCGGCACGAAGCCCCCGTCGTCGGGATCCGAGGTCATGATCATGGAGCCCGACGTCGAGTCGCAGTAGACGCCGCCGTTCTGACCATCGAACGACGCCGGCTGGCTCTTCGGCGCGAACAGCACGGACTCCTCGGCCGCCGCGAAGGTGGTCTGCTGGGCGCTGCAGAGGGGCGCTATCTTGGCGAGCGCCCCATCCAGCTTGTCCTGGCAGGCGTTGTTCTTCGGCGGGTTATGCCCCTCGCAAGTCTCCTCGGTGAAGGGCTTGCCCGCGAGCAGGGCGGAGGCCTGCTTGCAGTGGCACTTGGCCACGCAGGCGATCGCCTTCTGGAACGCCTTCACGGTGGCGTCCGAGCATTTCAGGTGGTCCTTGGTGTCCGGGACGCAGCCCGGATCGTCCGACGCGCATGTCGGGCTGTCGCTCGCGCAGCCGCCGGAGCAGCCCATCGACGAGTCGCCGCCGTTGAAGCAACGCGGCACGGTCGTGGTCGTCGTCTGGGCGAACGCCCCGCCGACGCCCAGCAAGAAGATGCCGCCGATCGCTACTCCCAGAATGCCTTTCATGAGCCCTCCTCCGTTGGGTTGTCGGTTGGTGTTAGGCGTGAGATCACCCAGAAGAGGAGGGGCTGTCAAGAGAAAAAAAGTGGGGATGGAGAAAAAAAAGCGGGGGACACACAAACCGCGCTGGCGGAGCGCCGGCCGACGCGGTGCAGCGATCGCGACCGTCGGGTCTAGGCCGGGGTGGCGGGGGGTGCCAGGAGGGGGTACCGGATGGGGTGGCGCCCCGTATCGAGCACCACCTGCCGGCCGCGGCCCGAGCGGCAGTCGACCAGCAGTGGCGCCATCAGGTTGGCCGTCATCTGGCGAGGGTCGGCGGGGACGGTCACCAGGGCAAGGACGGCCAGGTCCTCGGCCGGGACCTCCGCGGGGCGCGGCACATCCGCCACGTAGCCGGCGCAGACGTGCGCGGCGTCGCACACCACGAAGCCGAGTTCGGGGAGGTCGAGGCAGAGGAGGTATCGGAAGGGAGACCCCGGGTGGCTCGAATCGAGGAGCACGAAGTGGCGCGCCTCGGGAAAGCCGACGAGGCCCTCGGGGAAGCGAAGGATGCGCTCGGCGGGAACCTCGTAGTCCCCGAAGCGCTGCGAGCGGACGGCGACGGTCTCGGCTACGGCTTGTCGCGCTGCTTCTCCCACGTGGTGGTCACCTCTTCGAGGCTGCTCGGCTTCTGGAGCGCGGCCTCCTCGTTCTCCTTGCGAATCGCCCTGTAGACCTCTTCGCGGTAGATGCGCACGTCCGCTGGGGCTTCCACCCCGAGCCGGACCTGATTCCCCTTCACCTCGAGGACCCGCACGGTGACGTTGTCACCCACGCGGATCACCTCCCCCAACCTCCGTGTCAGGACCAGCATGGCTTCCGGGACGCTCCCTGTCCCCTCTTGTCCTTTCGGCCAGATTGCGGCCGGGCTTGAGCGGCGGCGTCAGACCTGCAGCAGGTTGACGAGGCTCGTGCGGGCGATCTGGGCTCCGGCCGCGAGCGCCGCCTGGAGCGCCGTCTGGGTCTGCGTGAGCCGCGCGATCACGGCCACGAGGTCGGCGTCCTGCGCCTCGGAGAGCGCCTTCTGCTGGTCGAGGGTCAGGCCCTTCACCTGCGCCGTCCGGTCGATCAGCTCGGCCTGCCGCGCACCGACGCTGGCCCGTTCCGTGGCGAGATCGTCCCGCGCGGCGGCGAGCTCCGTGAGCGTGCCACCCGTGTCGCCGTTCGTGTCGAGCGCCGTCCAGAGGTCCTTGAGCGCACGGAGCGAGCTGGTGAAGACGGCATCACCGCGCGTCGTGATGCGCACCCGCTCGCTCGACGCGCCGCCCACCTTCACGGAGAACGCCTGCGTCGAGCCGCTGTACGCCGTGGTGGGGTCGTACGTGCTCACGTCGTCGGGCACCGCCTTGAATGGCGCGCCCGAGGTGTCGAGGGCGAGGCCGGCGAAGATGCGCCGGCCGCCGAGCTCGGTGTTGCCGAGCGTGGTCAGGGCCTCGAGGAGCCCGTGCACCTCCTCGCGCGCTGCGGCCCGCTCGCCGGGCGAGAGGAGGCTCGAGGCCTGCTGCGTGGCGATCTCCTCGGCCCGGACCAGGACCTGCTCCCCCTGGCCGAGCGCGTCGTCCTCGGCGCCGAGCACCTCGGTGCCGAAGCCGCTCGCGCTGCCGTACTGCCCGAGCGCCGCCAGCGCCGACCGGGCGCGCGTCGCCGCCGCCGCCGCGAGCGGATCGTCGTCCGGCGTGAACAGGCGCTTCCCGCTCGCCACCTCCTGCTCGAGCGTCTGGAGCGACACCTGGAGCTGGCCGGTGCGCTGGGCGAGCAGCGAGAACGACTGCGCGTCGCTCAGGCGCGAGATGGTCATCGGATCACGCTCATGAGCTCGTCGAGGATCTGGTTGGCGACGTTCATCGCCTCCGCCGACGCCTGGAAGGCGCGCTGGTAGCGGAGGAGGTTGCTGAGCTCCTCGTTCAGGTTGACGCCCGAGAACGAATCGCGCTGATTCTGCAGCTGCTGCTGGAGCGCCTCGCTGGCCTGCGCGGTGTCCCGCGCCCGCGCCGCGCCTTCGCCCACCGCCCCGGTCAGGTCTGCGAGATAGCCGCTGAAGGTGGCTTTGCCGAGCGCCGCCTGCGTCCGCGTGCGCAGGTCGGCCAGATTGAGCGCGTTCTGGTTGTCACCCGGGTCGGTCGACAGCGCGGCGCCGATCTTCCGCCCGGCGTCCGCGCCGGTGAGGAGGACCGTGATGGTCCTGGCGTCCGTGCCTCCGAACAGCGGCACGGTCGCGGTCGAGCCGCCGTCCAGGTCGACGGCGCCGGCGCCCGCGTTCGTCTGGATGCGGTTCACCTCGCCGATCAGCGTGCTCGCGAAGGTGTCGAGGTCCGACGAGGCGGCGACGAGGTCGCCGTCGCGGACCCCGGCGAGCGCGGCCAGCTCGCCGCTCGCGAAGGCCGCCGGGGCGGCGATGAAGCCGCCCGTCCCGTCGGCCAGGCCGGCCTCGTGGAGCGCCTGACCGTCGAGGCCGGCGCCCTGCTCGCGCAGCGCGATCGGGTGGACCACCGCGCCGCCGTCGACCAGCACGGCCCCGTTGGCCGCCGACACGGTGACCGCTCCGTCCCTCGTCTCGACCGTCTGGATGCCGATCACGCCGGCGAGGTCGGTGAGCGCCGTGCGACGCCGGTCGCGCAGGTCGTTGGCGCGCTCGCCGCCAGCCTCCGCGGCGGTGATCGCCCGGTTGAGGTCCGCGATGCGGCCGAGGGCGTCGTTGGCGCGCGTGGTGGCCGCGACGTACGCGTCGTCGGTGCCGCGCTGGAGCGCCGCGACCGCCGCGCTCCGCTGCTGGAGCTGGTCGGCGAGCGTGCGGGCCTGGCCGAGCAGGGTCTCGCGCTCCGCCGCGCCGCCCGGATTGCGGGCGAGCGCATCGGCGGCGGCAAAGAACCCGTCGACCGCGTCCCCCAGCGAGGGTTGGTCGAGCTCGTTCAGCACGCTCGCCAGGGCGCTCAGCTGGTCCCGCACCGCGCCTTGCTGGCGGCGCTCGGTCTCGGCGCCGAGCAGGCGCTTCTCGAGCAGCGGATCGAGGACCTGCCGGACGGCAGCCACGTGCACCCCCGTCCCGACCAGCACGCCCTGCGCCGTCACGCTGCTCGGGTCCGACTCCAGGTCCGGGACCTGGCGCGTATAGCCGGGCGTGTTGACGTTGGCGATGTTGTTGCCGACGACGCCGAGCGCCGTCTCGCTCGCCAGGAGCGCGCGCTGCGCGATGCCGAGGAGGGACGAGATGGCCATCCGCTACACGCGGCGGTCTACGCGGTTGGTGGGACCGCCGCATGCCGCGACCCGCGCATCCGCCCCGTAGCGCGCGCCCGGCATGAGCCCGCCGAGGGCCCGCAGCAGCTCGCCCACGCCGTCGAGGCTCGCCGCGGCGAAGAGCGCGTTCTGCCGCCCCAGTCCACGCGCCTCGAGCAGCGCACGGCGGAGTGTGCGGAGCCCGTCGCGAACGCGTTCGCCGGCTTTGGGGGCGAGCAGCGGCAGGAGCTCGGTCACGCGCTCTGCCGTCTCGCCCTGCGCCCGCGCGATCGAACGGACGAGGTCCCGTCGCGCGCCAGCGAGCTGCGCGAGCTGCTCGTGGAGCAGCCGCCGCTCGGCGAGACAGCCGATGATCCCGTCGGGATCGAGACCGATCGCGGCGGCCTGCTCATCGCGCAGCACCCCGGAGAGCGCGCCGCACGTCCGCGTCTCCTCGCCGAGGAGCGCACAGAGCGTCTCCAGCTGGTCGCCCTGGCTCATGCGCTAGCCGAGCAGCCCGCCCAGCACGTCGCGCAGCAGCGCGCGTGCCACGTCCTCGAGGTCGGCGCTGTACTGCCCCTTCGCCATGACGGCGCGGAGGCCCTGCACCTTCTCTTGCCGGATCGCGTCGACGCTCACGTCGCCCACCTCGGCGCGGAGCTGCGCGAGACGCCGGGCGGTGTCCGAGACGCTCACCTGGTCAGCGGCGGGGGGTGCCGACGGGCCGGCGGTCCCCGCCGCCGGCTGGATGGCACCAGGACCGCCGAGCCTCGGCTCCTGTAAGCCCTTCCTCTCGTCGACCTTCATGGTGCTCGCCCGTCCCTTCCGGGGGGGGTCCCCACTGCTGTATCGGCAGGTTCGCTGCCGACCTTGAGGGCACCCTCGCCGATGCTGCGGACGATGCCCAGGGGGTCCCGCTCGGCCATGGAGGCGGCCACCGCTCCGTCGAAGACGCCCTCGTAGACGTCCCGGGCCGGCGCCCGGGGCAGCAGGTCGTTCTCGGGGATGGTCTTGCGCATGGCGCGGAGCAGCTGGGTCAGGAAGAGGACCTCGAGCGCCTTGGCGGCGGCCGGGCCGGCCTTCGCTGCGGGCTGGCGCTCGAGCGCGCGCAGACGGACGTCGTCGAGGTCGACCGGCACGATGGGCGCGGTCACATGATCTCCAGCTCGGCCTGGAGGGCGCCGGCGGTCTGGATCGCCTGCAGGATCGCGATCAGATCCTGCGGCGTCACGCCGAGGGCATTGAGCCCCGCCACGAGCTCGCCGAGGCTGACGCCGGCCCGCAGCAGCACGAGGTTCTGCTTCGCCCCTTCCTCGACCTTGAGCGTGGTGTCCGGCACCACCACCGTCTGCCCCTGCGAGAAGGGCGCGGGCTGCGAGACGCCGAAGTCGGTCTTGACCGTGACGTTGAGGCTGCCGTGCGCGATGGCGATCGGCATGATGTGCACGTCGCTGCCGATGATCACCGTCCCGGTGCGCTCGTTCAGGATGACCCGGGCGGTCGTGTCGGGCATCACCTCGACGTGCTCGATGGCCGTCGCGGTGGCGACGGCCTCCGCCTCGGAGGCGGCGCCGAGGTCGACGGCGATCGTGCCCGCGTCGAGCGGCCGGGCCGCCGCCCGGCCGAGGGCGTCGTTCACGGCCGTGGCCACCCGGCCCGCCGTGGTGAAGTCGGGCTGGTGGAGGGCGAGAGTCAGCACGCCCTCGGTGCCGAGCGCGACCGGCACCTCGCGCTCGACGAGCGCGCCGCCCGCGAGGAAGGCCGTCGTCGGATGGCTCTTCTGAGCCGTGGCACCCGGCCCGTGCGCCGCAAAGCCGCCGCCCAGCGAGACGGGCCCCTGCGCGACGGCGTAGACCTGCCCGTCGGGCCCGAAGAGCGGCGTCGTGAGCAGCGTGCCGCCCTGCAGGCTCTTGGCGTCGCCGAGCGAGGAGACCTGCGCGTCGATGCGCCCCCCCTGGCGCGCGAAGGGCGGCAGCGCCGCCGTGACGCTCACCGCCGCCACGTTCTTGATCTGCAGCTGCCGCGGGTTGATGTTGAGCGTCAGCCCCCGCCGCCGGAGCATGTTGAGCACGCTCTGCACGGTGAAGATGGCCTGCTGGCTGTCGCCCGTCCCGTTGAGGCCGGCGACCAGCCCGTACCCCGAGAGCTGGTTCTGCCGCACCCCCTCGATCGACGCGATGTCCTTGAGCCGCGCCCCGAACGCCGGCACGGCGAACGCGAGTGAGACGACCGCCGCGAAGGCTGCACACCTCAAAACGGCCATACCCAGTCGAAGAGGCGGTGGGTCAGCGGGACATTCTGCTTGTCGCCGACGACGCCGCTCCCGTAGTAGTCGATGCGCGCGTCGGCCAGGCGGGACGAGAGCACGCTGTTATCGGAGGCAATGTCCTCGGGTCGCACGGTGCCGCTCAGCACGATGTGCTGGTTCTCCCGGTTCACGCTGACGATCTTGTCGCCGCGCACGTAGAGGTTGCCGTTCGGGTCGAGGGCGACGACGCGGACGGTGATGTTGGCGGTCAGGGCCCCTTCCCGTGTCGTCGTGCCGTCGCCCTTGCTCGAGCGCTTGGTCTCGGCCTTGACGACGCTCTGCGGGTTGAATCCGTTCGGCAGGAACTTCACCGCCGCCGCGGGGATGCCGAAGAAGTCCTCGACGCTCGCCGAGATCGACGACTCGCCCGTCGTCTCCGTGGTGGCGTCCTTCTTCCCCTGCGACTGCTCGGCGACCACCACGGTCAGCAGGTCGCCCGGGAAGTGCGCGCGGACGTCGAGGAAGGGGTAGTTGGCGGCGAGCTCCGGATGCCAGAGGGAGCCGTTCGGCGGCGGCGGCGGAGGCTGAATCGCGACCGCCGCGGGCGGCGGCACGGGGACCGACGCCACGCGGGCGCAGGCGGCGAGCAGCAGGAGGCCGAGCAGCACGGGCCACCGCATCAGAAGTCCACCGCCACCGTGCTGCCGTCGACCACGTGGCCGACGAGGTCCTTGCGGCTCAGGCGATTGAGGACGTGCACCTGCTGGCCGCGCGTCCCGTCCTCGCGCGCCTCGCCGGGCGCCGTGATGCGCAGCCGGCCCCGCTCGGCGACGAGCAGCACGACGTCGCCGCGATGGATGTCGGCCGGCAGATCGAGCTGGTCCCGGCGCACGGGCGTGTACGGCACGAGCGGCGCGCGGGCGATGCGGCCGGCCGCGTCGACCGTGTCGGTGAGGACGCTGCGGCCGGTCTGCGAGAGGTCGCGCCGCTCGGTGGTGAGGTCGGCGGCGGCGAGCGTGTCGCCGCGCGCGACCGCCCGCGTGGCCACGACGACCGGCCCGTAGACGCCGATGTCCGCCGTCACCCAGACCGACTTCACCGGTCGGTCCTCGACCGTGAACTCGAGCCCGAGCCGCACGCGTCCGAGCAGGGGACGGTCCGCCGGCGGGACGACGCGGGCGGTGTACGGGCCCGCCGGAATGCGGATGGGCCCGGGCAGCTCGACGCTCTTCAGCTCCGCGTCCGCCGCACCGGCTCCGAGCGCCTCGGCGAGGAACCCTTCGAGGATCTGCCGGACGGCCGCCTCCGACACCTCCTGGCTCGCCCGCCGCACCCGGATCACGGGCGGGATGGTGTACGTGATCGCCGCGAGGTCGGCCCCCGCGCGGCGGAGCGCATCCAGCACGCGCGCCCCCTCGAGCGTACGGCTCTCGCCCGCCGCCGGCGCCGGCCCGAGCGTCAGATCGCCCAGCGCCGCCGTCGCCGGTCCCTCGAGCACCGCAATGTCTCCGAGCCGGATCACCTGCCCCGTCGCCGTCACCTCCGCCGGCAGGGTGATGCGCCCCGGGCCCGCGACAGAAGCCGTGGTGAGCGAGAGGAGAAAAAGCGCCGCAAACGCGAGGCTACGAGACAATCGCATTCGTCGCCCGCAGCATCTCGTCCGCGGTCTGGATCGCCTTCGAGGTCACCTCGTAGGCGCGCTGCCCGGTGATGAGCGCCACCAGCTCCTCGACCACGCTCACGTTGGAGTTCTCGAGGAAGCCCTGGAGCAGCGTGCCGCGGTTCTCCTGCCCCGGCGTACCCACCTGCGGCGGCCCGGAGGTCTCGGTCTCCTGGAGCAGGTTCTTGCCGAGTGCTCGCAGGCCGGCCGGGTTCGCGAACCGCGCCGTCTGGATCTGGCCCACCTGCGACGCGGTGGACTGGCCGGGCAGGATGGCGCTCACCACCCCGTCGCTGCCCACCGTGATGTCCTCGGCGCCGCTCGGGATCGAGATCGCCGGCTCGAGGGGGATGCCCTCCGACGTCACCATGCGCGACTGGTTGTCGAGCTTGAAGGCACCCGCGCGCGTGAAGGCGGTGGTGCCGTCGGGCAGCGTCACCTCGAAGAAGCCCGTCCCCTCCACGGCCAGATCGAGCGAGTTGCCGGTCTGCGTGTAGTCGCCCTGCACGTTGATGCGCTGGACGGCCGCCGGCCGGGCCCCGAGCCCCACCTGGATGCCCGTCGGCGACTGCGTGTTGTTCGTGGTCGGGGATCCCGGGGCGCGGATCGTCTGGTAGAGCAGGTCCTGGAAGTCCGCCCGGCTCTTCTTGAAGCCCGCCGTGTTCACGTTGGCGAGGTTGTTGGCGATGACGTCGATGTTCAGCTGCTGGGCCTGCATGCCCGTCGCAGCCGTGTAGAGCGCCCTGATCATCCGATCCTCCCCACCTCGTTGATGCTGCGCTGGGCGATCTCGTCCAGCCGCTGCATCGCGTGCATGTACTGCTCGAACCCCCGCGACACCTCGACCAGCTCGACCATGCCCTTCATGGGATCCACGTTCGACGCCTCGAGCGAGCCCTGGTCGACGTGCGTGGCGCTCGCGTCGAGCGGCGCCGGCACTACCCCCTGCACCGGCGCGAAGAGCGCGTTGCCCTCCGGCACGAGTCCCGGCCGCTCGCCGAAGCCGACGAGCTTCAGACGCCCGACGGAGAGACCGTCGACGTTCACCTGCCCGTCCTCGCCGATCGCCACGTCGCCCGAGCCGAGGCGCAGGTCGCCATTGTCGCCCTGCACGCGGTCGCCGTGCTCGGTGACGAGATAGCCCTCGCCGTCGAGGCCGAAGCCACCCTGGCGCGTGTAGCGCTCGCCGCGTGGCGTGGCGACGACGAAGAAGCCCTCGCCGGTGACGGCGACATCGAGCGGATTGCCGGTGGCGTGCACCGGTCCCTGCGAGAAGTCGCGCACGGTCTCCGCCTCCGTCACCTGCGCCGCGGCACGCAGCGCCGGCGGCGCCGGCAACCCCGCCTCCTCGACGTCGAGGGGATGGAGCCGGAAGACCGGCCGCCCGGCCTTGTAGCCGGCGGTCCCGACGTTGGCGAGGTTCTGGGTGACGGCGTCGAGCCGTGCCTGGGCGGCGATCCCGCCCGACGCGAGCGCGTAGACAGCCCGGTTCATACCACGACCTCGAGCAAGCGAGGTGCCACGCGAGCCCGCCGCGCGCGGCCGACGCCCGACGGCCGCGGCGCCCCCCGCCCGGCAGGTTCTGCCCTCCGGGTCATCTCGTGCCCCCCCCGAGGCCGATCTCGAGGTCGCGCAGGAGCCGCGCCTCGGCCGGATCGGCGGCCTCCGCGGGGGCCCCGCCGCCGCGCTTGCCGCGCAGCCCGAGCCGCCGCGCGAGCTCGGGGAGCCCGCCACTCGGCGCCGCCGCCGGGCGCGGCGTGGCGCCGTCGGGGCGCCGCTCCGCCCGCTCCAGCTTCGCGAGCAGAGCTCCGAGGCTCCGCTCGCGCCGGCCGAGCGAGTCCTCGAGCACGCGCGCGCGCTCCTCGGCGTCGGCCACGAGCGTCGCGAGGTCGCGCCGCAGGGTCTCGAGCGCCTCGCGCTGGGCCGCGCGCGCCGCGTCGCGCACCCGTCCGGCGCGCCGGACGAGCCAGGCGAGCACGGCGATGGCCACGACGTCGACGAGCGTCGAGCCGAGCAGGAGCGTGTGCATGTCGAGAGTCGGCATGAGAGTCGGCATGAGAGTCGGCAGCATGGTTTCCTCCTCGTCGTCAGGCGACGACGTCGAGACGGCCCCGTGGGGGCGTGAGCTCGAGCGCGTCGTCGGTGTCCTCGGGACGCTCCGCACGGGGGCGGCGGCGGTCGGGGCGGCGGCCGGAGGCGCGCTCTCTCCCCGCCCCGGCACGCTCGGGTGCCGCGGGAGCCTGCCCTTCCTGGGTGACCGGCGCGGTGGCCATCAGGCCTCCGGCGCGGCCGGCCGGAAGAGCTCGCCCAGGTAGCCCTTCATGCGCAGCACGGCCTGCGAGTGAAGCTGCGAGACGCGCGACTCGGTGAGGCCGAGCACGCCGCCCACCTCCTTCATCGTCAGCTCCTCGTGGTAGTAGAGCGTCACCACCGTCCGCTCGCGCTCCGGCAGCCGCCCGATCGCCTGGGCGACGATCGCCACCCGCTCGCGCGTCAGCAGCGTGCCGAGCGGGTCGGCGTCTCCTTCCTCGAGCGCCCGCTCGAAGCTGAAGCGCTCCTCGCCCGCCCCGAAGCCCAGGTCCTCGAGGCTGAAGAGACTCATCTCCCCCACCTTGGTGAGGAGGCCCTGGTAGGCGTCGAGCGACACGCCGAGCTCGGCCGCGATCTCCTCCTCCACCGGCGGGCGGCCGAGCGTGCCCTCGAGCCGGTGCGACACCTTCTCGATGAGGCTCGCCTTCTGCCGCACGCTGCGCGGCACCCAGTCGAGCGAGCGGAGGTGATCGAGGATCGCCCCCCGGATGCGGAACTGCGCGTAGGTCGAGAACGACGCCTCCTTCTTGGCGTCGTACTTGGCGATGGCGTCGAGGAGGCCGACGATCCCCCACGACACGAGGTCGTCGGTCTCGATATGCGGCGGCTTGCGCGCCGCGAGCCGCTGCACCACCCGCCGGACGAGCGGCAGGTGGCGGCGCAGGATCTCCTCTCGCGTGCCGTCGAGCGGGAGGCGCGGGGTGGCGCTCTCCGCGCCCCCGCGCGCGCGCCGGCGGACGGCGTCGTAACCCACCTGTTCCATCATGATGCCCTCCCCTCACCCACCAGGCGCCGGAAGAAGAACTGGACCCCGCCGGTCGGCCGGCCCGGCGACCGCAGGGCGAGCCGCCCGGCGAGCGCGGCCAGCCCCTGGCTCGCCGGGCTGCCGGGCGCGGCGAGGACCACGGGGCGTTGATGACGGACGGCGCGCGGCAGCGCGTCGTCGTAGGGCACGTAGCCCTGGTACTCGAGCCGGACGCGGAGGAACCGCTCCGCCACGCGGGCGAGGCGCTGGAAGGCGGCCTCGGCGTCGGCCGCGCCGGCCGCCATGTTGACCGCGACCAGGAACTCGCGCCGCCCGTAGCGCGTGGCGAGGACCTTCACGAGCGCGTAGGCGTCGGTGAGCGCGGTCGGCTCGGGCGTGATCACGACCAGCGCGTCGGCGGCGGCCGCCGTGAAGTAGAGGACGTTGGCCGAGATGCCGGCCGCCGTGTCCACCAGCAGGACGTCGAACGAGTCCTCGAGGCCGTCGATCTCGGCGAGCAGGCGGAGCTGCTCGTCCGAGCCGAGGCGCGTCAGCTCCTCGAAGCCGCTCGCGGCCGGGATGATGCGGATGCCCGCCGGCCCGTCGACGACGACGTCCTCGAGCCGCCGTTCGCCGCGGACCACGTCGCGCAGGCTGAGCGTGGGAGAGAGCCCGAAGAGCACGTCGAGGTTGGCGAGCCCGAGGTCGGCGTCGAGCACGCAGACCCGGAGTCCCCGGCTCGCCAGGGCCACCGCCAGATTGGCGGTGAGGTTGGTCTTGCCGACGCCGCCCTTGCCGCTCGCGATGGCGATCACGTGCGGAGCGCGGGCAGGGCTCGGGGTGAGGTCGATGGCGGTCTCCGACATGCGGTCTCTCTCCTTCTGGTCAGGCGGCGAGGAGGCAGCGCACCAGGTGCTTGGGCGTGGCGGCCTCGAGGTCGTCCGGGATGCGGCGGCCGGCGGCGACGTGCGACACGGGCACCCGCTCGCGCCAGAGCTGCGCGACGATCGGGCCGCCCGGCGCGGTGTCGGCCTTGGTGAGCACGCAGGCGTCGGGCGCGAGCGCCGCGAAGGCGCGCCAGGTATTGGCCGCTGCCAGCGCGCCGGTGGCGGCGCTCACGACGAGCGTCCGGCCGGCCTCGGCCCCCGCCGCGTCGGCCAGCGCTTTCAGCTCGGCGAGCTCGGTCTGCTGCGCCGGCCCGGCTCCCGCCGTGTCGATGAGCACGAGGTCCGCCCGGCCGTGGTCGCGGAGCGCGTGGCCGAGCTCGACGGGGTCCTTCGCCCGTCGCACCTCCGCGCCGAGCGCCTGGCCGTAGCGCTCGAGCTCGGCCGCGGCACCGATGCGATACGTGTCGGCGCCGACGAGGAGGACGCGGCGGCCGGCGCGCCGCGCCTGCGCCGCGAGCTTGGCGATGGTCGTCGTCTTGCCGTCGCCCGGCGGACCGAAGAAGAGCCGCACGCCCGGCGTGGCGGCCGCCGGCGCGGCCCCGAGCGTCCCGGCGAGCGCCGCGTCGAGCCGCGTGCCGGGCGCGAGCCGCTCGGCGGTCTCGCGCAGAAGCGCCGCCGCGATGACGCCGTCCACGCCCTGCGCGACGAGGGCGCGGTGCAGGCGGCGGATGCCGCGCCCGCCGGGCGGCACCTGCCTCCGCCACTGCTCGTCGACCAGCTCCCGGACCACGCTCATGAGCTCCCGCACCTCGCTCACGAGCGCGCCGTCGGCCGGATCGGTCGCGCCGCCGGCGGCCGGATCAGTCGCGCCGCCGGCGGGCGCATCGAGGTCGACGGCCGCCGTGACCGTCACCTGCCCCGCCGCCTCGGTGGTCTCCAGGATCACCGCCTCGGGCCCGAGCGTCGCCTTCACCTGTCTCAGCGCCTCCGGCATGGTCGGCGCCGTGAACCGCTTAACCTTCATCGAGAGTCACCACCCCGAGCGACCGCAGCCGCACGTTCGAGCCGATCTCGCCTGGCGAGACGACGGCGAAGGAGGGAAGCACGCGCTCGACGAGCCGCCGCACGTGCCCGCGGATCGGCGTCGAGCAGAGGAGGAGCGGCGCGAGATGCTGAGCGCCGAAGCGCTCGACCCACTCGGCGAGCCGCCCGAGGAGCCGCTGCGCGAGGGCCGGCTCGAGCGCGAGGAACGCGCCGTCGTCCGTCCGCTTGACCGAATCGAGGAGCAGGCGCTCCAGGTTGGCGCCGAGCGTCACGAGCGCGAGCATCCCGTCCGGGCCGACGAAGCGTTTCGTGATCGAGCGGCCGAGGGCCTGGCGGACGTGCTCGGTGAGCGCGTCGGCGTCCTTGGTCCGCCCCGCGTGGTCGGCGAGCGTCTCGAGGACGGTCACCAGGTCGCGGATCGAGACGCTCTCGCGCAGCAGGTTCTGGAGGACCTTCTGGACGCCGCCGACGGTCAGCTGCTGCGGCACCAGCTCCTCGACCACCTTGGGGCGCGTCTTCGCCACGGCGTCGAGCAGCTGCTGCACCTCCTGGCGCCCGAGCAGCTCGTGGGCGTGCCGGCGGATCACCTCGGTCAGGTGGGTGATCACCACCGTCGCCGGGTCGACCACGGTGTAGCCGGCGAGCTGCGCCCGCTCGCGGTCCTGGGCGGCGACCCACAGCGCGTCGAGGCCGAAGGCGGGCTCGCGCGTGGCGATGCCGGTGACCGGGGCTCGCACCGTGCCCGGGTCGATGGCGAGCTGGCAGCCGGTACGCAGCTCACCGCGCGCCACCTCCACGCCCTTCAGCAGGATCACGTACTCGCTCGGCCGGATCTGGAGGTTGTCGCGGATGTGGACGGGCGGGACGATGAAGCCCATCTCGAGGGCGAGGTTGCGCCGGAGCGTCCGGATGCGCTCCACGAGGTCGCCGCCGCTCGCCGCCCCCGGCTCGACGAGCGGGACCAGCTCGAAGCCGACCTCGAGCTCCATCAGGTCGAGCGGCACGAGCACCTCGCCGCGGTCCTCCTTCGGGCGTGAGGCGGCCGGCCCGCCGCCCTCCTCGGGCGTCCCGGCCGCCGGCGCCGGGCTGACGCCGCCCGCCGCCGCGAGCCCGCCCGTCGCCCCGGCGAGCGCGATGAAGGGCAGGAACGGCAGGCCGGGGAGCAGCGCGAAGGCGCCGAGGATGCCGCTCACGAGCCAGAGGACGCGCGGGCTCGTGAGCAGCTGCCCCGCCACCTCCGAGCCCAGGTCGGCGCCCGACGCGGCGCGCGTGACGATGATGCCCGCCGCGGTCGAGATGAGGAGCGCCGGCAGCTGCGAGACGAGCCCGTCGCCGATGGTCAGGATGGTGTAGGTCTCGGCGGCGGTCTTGACGTCGGCGCCCTGCTGGACGACGCCGATGAAGAAGCCACCCAGGATGTTGATGGCGGTGATGACGAGGCCGGCCACGGCGTCGCCGCGGACGAACTTGCTGGCGCCGTCCATCGCGCCGTAGAAGTCCGCCTCCTCCTCGATCGCGCGCCGCCGGGCGCGCGCGTCCTTCTCGGTGACCAGGCCGCTGTTCAGGTCGGCGTCGATGGCGAGCTGCTTGCCGGGCATGGCGTCGAGGGTGAAGCGCGCCGCCACCTCCGCGATCCGCCCCGCGCCCTTGGTGATGACCGCGAAGTTGATGACGACGAGGATCAGGAAGACGACCAGCCCCACCACGTAGCTGCCGCCGACGACGAAGTTCCCGAAGGCGCGGATCACGTGACCCGCGGCGCCGGACCCCTCGTGGCCGTGGAGGAGGATCAGCCGGGTCGACGCCACGTTGAGCGCGAGCCGGAAGAGCGTGACGACGAGCAGCACCGAGGGGAAGGTCGAGAACTCGAGGGGCTGCTGCGTGTACATGCTCACCATCAGGATGACGAGGGCGAGCGAGATCGAGAGCGCCAGCAGCAGGTCGATCAGGAACGCCGGCAGCGGGATCACCATGATCACCACCACCGCGACCAGCGCGAGCGGCACGACGAGCTCGCCGGTCGGGACGGCGCCCGGCGCGGGCCGGGCGGTGAGCGCGGCGGTGGCCACGGGCTAGCGTGCCTCTCCCGCCGCGGCGCCGCGCAGCGAGTAGATGTAGGCGAGGATCTCCGCCACCGCGCGGTAGAGCGCGGGCGGGATCTCCGCGCCGAGCTTGACGGACTTGAAGAGCGCGCGGGCCAGGGCGCGGCGCTCGACGATCGGCACGCCGGCCGCGCGCGCCGCGTCCTTGATCTTCTGCGCGAGCTCCCCGGCGCCCTTGGCGACCACCTGCGGGGCGGCCGTCTCGCTGGCGCGGTAGCGGAGCGCGACGGCGACGTGCACCGGGTTGGTGAGCACCACGTCGGCGCGCTTCACCTCGGTCAGCATGCGCCGGCGCGCGATCTCGCGGTGCGCGCGCCGGAAGCGCCCCTTCACCTGCGGGTTGCCCTCGGTCTCCTTGTGCTCCTCCTTGACCTCGTGGCGGCTCATCTTGAGCGACTGCTCGTGCCGCCGGCGCTGCCAGAGGTAGTCGAGCCCACCGAGCACCGCGAGCGCGACGGCCATGGTGAGGAAGAGGCGGCGGAGGCCGGCCCCGGTGAAGCCGAGGATCTCCGCGGGCATCATGCC
>Ga0209057_1000190_pt1 | contig 55064 bp, 56 predicted proteins | sample GraSoiAngelo_146_FD_185903 | JGI IMG/M metagenome (GOLD analysis project Ga0209057, IMG submission 185903) | Grasslands soil microbial communities from the Angelo Coastal Reserve, California, USA - 14_1009_05_30cm (SPAdes) (version 2) | ecosystem: Environmental > Terrestrial > Soil > Grasslands ...
CTGGTGCTCGCGGCCTCCCTGCTGAGGGCCCGGCTGACACCGGCGGTTGTGCGAGGGATCAGCGTCTTCAGCGGCGCGGCCATCGCGGCGCTCGGAATTTTGGCCGTGATATCGGCCTTTTCAGGTTTGTGATGGAGACGGGGATGAAGCGCTCGCGCACGGTCAGCTGGGAGGACCCGTTCCTCCTGCTCCAGGCAGCGCCGGGCCGCACCGGCCTCGAAATCCTCAAAGAAGTGTTCGAGGGCAGGTTGCCGGCGCCGCCGATCGCCGAGACGATGGGCTTCGCAGGGGTGCACGTCGAGGAGGGCAAGGCCGTTTTCGAGGGCGAACCCGGCGAGCACCTGTACAACCCGATCGGCGTGGTGCACGGCGGGTTTGCGATGACCCTTCTCGATTCGGCGATGGGCTGCGCCGTTCACTCGACGCTCGGGGTCGGCGAGCGATACACCACGCTCGAGGTCAAAGCGAACTTTGTTCGACCCATCACGCTCGATACGGGCCGGGTCCGGTGCGAAGGCATCGTGATCCATCGCGGCGGCACCATCGCGACGGCCGAGGGCAAGCTGGTCGCGGTGAGCACCGGCAAGCTTCTGGCGCATGGGACAACGACATGTCTAATCGTTCCGGCGCAATGACGCGACACGTCCGGATCGTCGACGTCTTCACCGACAAACCGCTCTCGGGCAACCAGCTTGCCGTCGTCCTGGACGCCAAGGGCATGCCGATCAAGCTCATGCAGCGAATCGCGCGTGAGATGAACTTCTCCGAGACCACCTTCGTGCTCCCGCCAAAGGATCCCGCCAACGCCGCCAGGGTCCGGATCTTCACTCCTCACAAGGAAGTGCCGTTCGCGGGCCATCCCACGATCGGGACCGCGTGGGTGCTCGCGACTGAAGGTGCGGTCCCAGAAGGCGCGGCTGAGTTCGTCCTCGAGGAAAACGTGGGGCCAGTGAAGGTGAGATGCACCCAGGAGGCGCAGCGGCTGATGTTCTGGATGACGCATCCGACAGTCACGTTCGGCCAGGTTTTTCCGCACGCCCAGGTTGCGGCCGCGATCGGGGTTGACGTGGCGGATGTCGTGCCCAGCGCGCCTGCGCAGATTGCAAGCACCGGCCTACCGTTTCTGTTCGTGGCGCTGCGAGACCCGAGCGCCGTGGATCAGGCGACGTCTGACCGATCCCGGCTGGAGAAGCTCTTGCCGCGACGGCTCACGGACGCGGTCTTTCTGACCGCGGCGAACGGGCCAAATCGGCTCTACAGCCGTGCGTTCGCGCTCGACACGTCCGAGGATCCCGCAACGGGATCGGCCAGCGGGCCGCTCGGCGCCTACGCGGTCAAGTACGGCCTCATCGAGCGGGCGCCGAAGGTCGAGATCGTCAGCGAGCAGGGCACGAAGATGGGGCGGCAGAGCTTCGTCCACATCGAGCTCGCGTACGGCGAGTCGAAGGACATCCCCGAGCGAATCGAGGTCGGCGGCTCCGTGATGCCCGTGGTCAGCGGCACGCTCGCTGAATTTTCTTAGTGCTGGTCGACAGCTACAGGTTCCTGCCGCGCAGCTTCCGTCCTTTATATGAGGGACGCGGAGCGTTCCCGGGCGAGGAATCACCTGTCTGGGCGCCGTTCGAGAACAGGCTCGCCGACTCGCGCATCGCGCTGCTGACCTCAGCCGGGATCTACATGAAGGCGAGCCAGTCGACCTTCGACCTCGATCGCGAGCAGGCGAATCCGGAGTGGGGCGACTCGACCTGGCGCTCGATACCGGCAACCGCAGGTTCCGACGACATCGCCGTCGCTCACCTACATATAAATGACGAGGACGTGCTCGCCGATCCCGAGATCGCGCTTCCCATGCGCGGACTCGCCGAGCTCGCAGAGCAAGGAATCGTCGGCGGAGCCGTGGCAAATCACGTCGCTGTGATGGGCTATCAGGATCGCGGCCTGGAGGAGTGGCGTCGCAAGACCGCGCCCGAGATCGTGGAGCATCTAAGGGAGCAGGGCGCGGGCGGTCTCATCCTTGCGCCGGCTTGACCCGACTGCTGCTCGAACGTGCCCGTGCTGGCGCGATGGATCGAGGCGGCGGGAATCCCGACGGTGGTCGTGACGATGATGCCGGCGGTCGCTGAGGAGCGGAGGGCGCCGCGAATCGTCGGGGTGGAGTTCCCGTTCGGCCACGCGTTCGGCGTGCCGAACGACAAGGCCATGCAGCGGCGAGTGCTCGAGCTTGCGCTGCGCGTGCTCGCGGGCGCGTCATCGAGCGGGGCCCGGGTCGACTTCGATCAGGAGTGGCCGGTGCCGCTTCGCGAGGCCTACAAGGCGTGGCAGCCGAAAGAGCCAAGCCCGATCGTCAGGAAGCTTCTGGAGTCGCGAGCCCAGGGTCGCACCTAGCCTCCTGCCAGGCGCCGTTCTTCTCCAGCAGCTTGCGCAGGGATTGGCGTAGCTCCGACACCTCGCCCTCTGCCAGATGGTCGCCGAAGGTCTCCTGGAGGATGACGCGGAAGGTCTCGTCGGCCTCGGCGAGCACGGCGCGGCCGCGATCGGTGAGCTGGACGCGCACGATCCTTCGGTTCTCGCGAGGAGTCTCGCGGACGATGAGGCCGTCCTTCTCCAGCCGGTCGGCGATGCGGGTCGTCCCGCTCGGGCTGCCCACCAGCTGAGCCGCGATCTCGCTCATCTGCAGCGGGTGGGCGGACCGGACCTGGAGACGCATCAACAGCTCGAACTCGGGCCAGGAGAGGTCGGTGGTCGCTCGCAGCCGCTCCTCGATCTTGGCCTGGATGACGCGCGCGGTCTGGTGCAGGTTGATCCAGGTCGTGACCTGGACTCGGTTCGCCGCCCGGACCTTCACCGTCACGTCGCTCACGCTATCTGGAATAGGTTGAGGGCGCAATCTTGTTCCTTATATAGTTGCTCTAGCAAATATTGTAAGGAGAAGACTTATGGCGATGGCTGCTGTTGAGTTCGCTGAGCCGGCATCGGAATCCCAGTTGGAGGCGCTGGCGGAGAAGCTGCGCGCCCGGAACTTCGAGGTCGTGATCGTGAATGACGGGGCCGAGGCGAAGGCCGAGGTGCTGAAGCGGATCCCGGAGGGTGCGCAGGTCCACTCGGGCAAGTCGAAGACGCTCGAGGACGCGGGCCTGTTCAAAGAGTTCATGGGCAACGAGAAGTACGACTTCGTCCGCCGGCGGACGATGAAGATGGACCAGAAGACGCAGCGTGACGACATACGCCGGGCCGGTGCCGCGCCGGACATCATGGTCAACAGCGCGCACGCCGTGACCGAGGAAGGTCAGATCGTTGTCACCTCGGCCAGCGGCAGCCAGATCGGGCCGATCGCCTCAGGCGCCGGGCAGCTGATCCTCGTCATCGGCAGCCAGAAGATCGTCCCGGACCTGGACACGGCGTTTCGCCGGATCCGCGAGCACGTCTTTCCATATGAGGACGCGCGGCTGCGGGAAACGATGGGCGTGGGGACAAAGATCACGCGCACGCTGATCCTGGATCAGGACTTCATGCCCGGCCGGACCACGATCATCCTGGTCCGCGAACCAATCGGCGTCTAACCAGTCCAGGAAAACTCCTCCCCACGAAGTGGGGAGGTGTCCGGCGCAGCCGGACGGAGGGCCGAGCTGGCAGCAACTCCTCCCCACGACGTGGGGCGCCGACTAACTTCACTCCTCCCCACGAAGTGGGGAGGTGGCCGGCGAAGCCGGACGGAGGGGCCGACCAACTGTTAGCCAATTAACAGCCTGAGTTGGCGTGTGCCGCCCGTCCGGGCATCGTGACGAGATGCCGGCACGCCGAACGCGGATCTCGCGACGCCTCAGGACGACGATGAGCGGAACCGAAGCGCTCATCTGGACCCGACTGCGGGGCGGAAAACTTGATGGATGGAGGTTCCGGCGCCAGAAACCAATTGGTCCGTACTTCGTTGACTTCTACTGCCCTGCCGCCTGGCTCGTAATCGAAGTCGACGGGCCTGTTCACGACCGCGAAACGAGGTGGGCATACGACGCTCGCCGGAAAGCATGGCTTGAAGCCGAGGGCTATCGAGTACTGACAATCCCCGTCTCGGATATAGGCCACGACCTCAGCCAGGTGATGGACAGGATCCGGGCCAACCTACCTAGCGGCCCCCCCGGCCGGCTGCGCCGGCCACCTCCCCATAAAAGTGGGGAGGACTTGTCGCAGGGCCAACCTACCGGCCCCTCCGGCGGCTGCGCCGCCACCTCCCCACTTCGTGGGGAGGAGTTACTCGACGACGCTACTTCGGGTCTAGCTTGATCGAGGCGGAATTGATGCAGTAGCGCAGCCCGGTCGGCTGGGGTCCGTCGTCGAAGACGTGGCCCAGGTGCCCACCGCAGTTCGCGCACGTGACCTCGGTCCGGATCATAAAGTGCGAGTCATCCGTCGTCTCCTCGATGGGCGCGCCCTCGGCCGGGGCATAAAAGCTCGGCCACCCGCAGTGGGCGTCGAACTTGGTCTCGGACTCGAACAGCTTCGCGCCGCAGCCCGCGCACAGGTAGGAGCCAGGCGTCTTGGTGTCCCAGTACTCGCCGGTGAAGGGCCGCTCGGTGCCCTTCTCACGCAGCACGTGGTACTGGGTCGGGGTCAGGTCTCGCTTCCACTCGTCTGCGCTCTTCTGGACTTCGCTCTTCTTCATCGCCTCTAATCTGCCACGTTTGGGGAAGCGGCAAACTAATAGGTAGAGGTGGACAGGCACACCCAGGCTCGGCTCAAGCGAGAGAACGCGATCTGGCTGGTGACAGCTGGGCGCGATCTCCAACCGCAAGCCGTGCCCGTCTGGTACCTATGGGACGGCACCTCCTTCCTTATCTATGCGCAGCCCGGGATCAAGGTGAGGCACGTACGGGAAAACCCGAACGTCGAGCTCCACCTGAATACCGACGAGGCGGGGGAGGACGTCGTTCGGGTTTCGGGCAACGCAACCATCCCCAAGTCGCAGCCGCCGGCCAGCAGGGACCGCGCTTACCTGCGCAAGTATCGAAGCCAGATCCTCAACCTCGGCATGTCGGTCGAGGACTTCGCCGCGAATTACAGATATCCGATCCGGGTGCGGAAGCTGCGGTTCCACTGATGGCGCATCCGCTTCGTTTCGGGCTGAAGGCATCGGGTCAGGCCATCTCCATCGAGGACCTGCGCGCTGTCTGGCGCCTCGCCGACGAGAGCGGATTCGACCACGTTTGGGACTTCGACCACCTGGCGTCCATCGGTCCCGGCGGTCCCGACCGGCCGATCTACGAGGGCTGGGCCCTCCAGGCCGCGATGGCCGAGGCGACCAAACGCGTGCGCATCGGATGCCTGGTCACGGGCAACACGTACCGTCACCCCGTCGTGCTCGCCAAGCTCGCCGTCACGGTCGACCACCTGTCGGGTGGCCGGCTCGAGTTCGGCATCGGCGCCGCCTGGGCCGAGATCGAGCACCAGATGTACGGGATCGAGGGCCTCGACCACCGCGTCGGGCGGCTCAGCGAATCGCTGCAGATCATCAAGTCGCTCTTCACACAGGAGCGCACGAACTTCGAGGGTCGTTACTACCGCTTCACGGACGCGATCGCGAATCCCAAGCCCATCCAGAAGCCCCACCCGCCGATCTGGATCGGCGCCCAGGGCGAGACCACGCTCCGGTTGACCGCTCGCCACGCGGATGTTTGGAACATCTCGGGTGGCGATCCCGAGTTCGTGGCGGAGGTCATCAAGAAATTCGACGATGCCTGCGCTGCGGTGGGCCGCAACCCCGCCGAGGTCCGCCGCTCGCTCCAGTTCGGTTGGGATGGCAAGGACCGAAACGAGCTAGTCGACCTGTCTGGAAAGTTGTTGGAGCTCGGCGTCACGGAGCAGGTCGTCTACTTGCGTGGTGACGACCCCGTAGGGCTGGCGGAGAAGATCGCCGAGGCCCTGCCCGAGCTTCGGCGCCTGCAGCGCGTCGCCTCATAACGACATATTGTTGACACGTTATATCTCGCTCTAGTAATATGTCGTCATGCCCGACGTGTTCCAGATCCTGGCCGACCCGACCCGGCGCCGTCTGATCGACGCCCTCCGCGAGGGAGAACGCTCGGTCAACGAGCTGGTAGAGATGGTTGACATCGGCCAGCCGGGTGTCTCGCGGCAGCTGGCGATCCTGGAAGGCGCCGACTTCGTGATCGTGCGGCCCGAGGGCCGGAGACGGCTGTACTCGCTCCGCCCGGAGCCGTTTCGCGAGCTCTCGCAGTTCGTGACCGCGTACCGGACCATCTGGGAGGGGCGACTCGACAGGTTTGCCGCCGAGCTCGACCGGCGGCGTAAGAACAACAAGGAGAAGCGCAAATGATCAGACCGTGTTTGACGTTCGTCGATCGTGCCGAGGAAGCGGTGAAGCTCTACGTCTCCGTCTTTCCAAACTCGAAGATCGTGAGCATGCAGCGCGTGGAGAGCGACGGAGGGCCGATCCCCAAGGGCAAGGTGCTCAACGCCACGTTCGAGCTGGACGGCCGTGAGTACGTCGCCTTCGACGGCGGCCCGACATTCACCTTCTCGGAAGGTATGTCGCTGATGGTGATGTGCAAGACGCAGCAGGAAGTGGACAGGTACTGGACCAAGCTCACAGAAGGCGGCGGCGAGGAAGGGCCGTGCGGATGGCTGAAGGATCGGTTCGGTGTGTCGTGGCAGATCGTGCCCGAGGTGCTGGGCCAGATGCTGAGCGACTCGAAGTCGGGCAACTCCGAAGCGGCCATGCAGGCGATGCTCAAGATGAAGAAGCTGGACATCGCGGAGCTGGAGAAGGCGTACCGGGGCAGCGCCGTCGCGTGAAGGTCCGGCCCAAGCTCACCCTCGAGCGCACGTTCCAGGCTTCGATCGACGAGGTCTGGGAGCTCTGGACGACGAAAGAGGGAATCGAATCGTGGTGGGGCCCGGAGGGATTCAGCGTCGTCGTGCGCGAGCTGGATCTCCGTCCCGGCCACGGCCTCGCCTACACGATGAGCGCGGTTGCGCCCGAGATGATCGACTACATGCGGAAGGCCGGCATGCCGGTTTCGAACGAGCACAGCATCAGGTTCACGGAGGTCGATCCTCCGCGGCGCCTCACCTACATGGAGAAGGTCGACTTCATCCCCGACGTCGAGACCTACGAGGTCGAAACCGTGATCCACCTCGAACAAGTAGGCGACGCCGTGCGAATGGTCCTGACCTTCGAATCGATGCACGACGACCACTGGACGAAGCTGGCGGTCATGGGTAGAGAGGGCGAGCTGGTGCGACTCGCGAAGGTGCTGGCGGCGCGACAATAGTTCATGTCGCCGTCAGTTCATCAAGGAGGTCGAGGTGCCCGACAGCGTTTATCGCGTCACAGAGCTCATAGGGACCAGCAGCCAATCCTGGGAGTCGGCGGCCCGGACCGCCGTGCAGACCGCGGCCAAGACGCTGCGCGACCTCCGTGTGGCCGAGGTGGTGGAGCAGGACCTGACCATCGAGAACGGCAAGGTCACGAGCTATCGGGTGAAGCTGAACGTGTCGTTCAAGTACGTCCCGGAAGCAAGCCCGACCCGGAGGGCCGCTCCGAAGAAGCGCTAGGGAGCGGTCGCGGCCTGTAGCTGGACCCCGGCGGCTTTCATCTCCTCGAGGGCCTGCAGGCCGGTCTCCTCTTTGACCGCCGCGCACAGGTTCACCAGGACGCGCACCTGGAACTGGTTGGTGCGCGCGTCCAGCGCGCTCGCGCGCACGCAGTAATCGGTGGCGATGCCGCACACGTCGATGTGGTCGATGCCGTTTTCCTTCAACACGTCGAGCAGCTTGTGGCCGCGCGGGTCGTAACCGTCAAAGGCGGAATAGGCGGCGGCGGTACGACCCTTCGTCACGACGGCGTGGATGTACTTCTCGCGCACCAGGTTCTGGATCGTGGGGACGAACGCGGCGCCCGGCGTGCCGACCATGCAGTGCGGCGGCCATGTGTTGACGAAGTCGGGGTGGTCTGAGATGTGGTCTGGCGCGCTCTCGTGATAGTCGCGCGACGCGACGATGAACTGGTATTCGTTCCTGAAGTGACGAACGTGGCGAGCGATCATCGCCGCGACCGAGAGCCCACCCTGCACGCCGAGGCTTCCCCCCTCGACGAAATCCACCTGGACGTCAACCACGAGCAGCGCGTTTCTCATGCTTACACTGGCCGTTATGGCCTCCGTGATAGTAGCGGGCGCGCGAACCCCGTTTGGCAAGTTCGGCGGCGCTTTCAAAGACGTCCCCGCCAAGAGCCTCGGAGCGCATGCGATCCGGGCCGCGCTCGAGCGCTCCGGCGTCGAGGGCAAGGACGTCGACTACGTGATCATGGGCCAGGTCCTGCAGGCGGGCGCGGGCCAGATCACCTCTCGCCAGGCCGCCATCGAAGCCGGCATCCCGCAGGAAGTGCCGGCGATCACCATCAACAAGGTCTGCCTCTCCGGCCTGAATGCGATCGCGCTGGCCGACCAGCTGATCCGCGCCGGCGAGGTCGAGGTCGTGGTCGCCGGCGGCATGGAGTCGATGTCCGAGGCTCCGTATCTGTTTCCGAAGGCGCGATTTGGCGCGCGAATGGGCAACACGGAGATCGTCGACTCGATGGTCCACGACGGGTTGTGGTCGACCTTCCTGGAGCAGCATATGGGCGAGAGCTCTGATGAGGTGAACGCCGAGCTGGAGATCAGCCGCGAGGACCAGGATGCCTGGGCGGCTCGGTCCCATCAAAGGGCCGCCAGGGCCTGGTCGAACGGTGGTGTGCTGAAGGACGAGGTCGTACCCGTTCTCAAGCTCGACCGCGATGAAGGCATTCGGCCCGACACGACTGTAGAAACGCTGAGCAAGCTTGCGCCCGCTTTCAAGAAGGAAGGCACGATCACAGCCGGCAACGCATCGCAGATCTCAGATGGCGCGGCCGCTGTGGTCGTCATGTCGAAGGAACGAGCAAAAAAGATGGGCGCGGAGCCGCTGGTCGAGATCGTCGCGCACGGCATGAGCGCCGACCGCTACGCATGGCTGCACACGGTGCCGGCCCTCGCGCTGAGCAATGCCCTCAAGAAAGCCGGGCTCGAAGTCGACGATCTCGACCTGGTCGAGGTCAACGAGGCGTTCGCCGCCGTGGCGCTGAACGCGACGCGGATGCTCGCGATCGACGAGGACCGGGTGAACGTCAACGGCGGCGCCGTCGCGCTGGGACACCCGATCGGCGCGAGCGGCGCACGCCTCGTGCTGACGCTCGCGAACGAGCTCAAGCGGCGCGGCCTGAGCACCGGCGCGGCGGCGCTGTGCGGCGGTGGCGGACAGGGCGACGCGCTGATCGTCCGCCGTCCGCGGTGATGGGCGAAAAAAAGACCGCTCGATACGGGGCGTGGGCGTCCCCCATCACGCCGGACCTTCTTCTCAAGGGCACCGTCCACATGCGCAACCAGATGATCCGTTGGGACGGCGACGACCTGTACTGGTCCGAGCTTCGGCCGTACGAGGGAGGCCGCATCGTCGTGTGCCGCCGTGGAGCGGACGGCAAGATCGCCGACGTGACGCCGACCGGCTTCAACGCGCGCAGCCGCGTCCACGAATACGGCGGCGGGCACTACGCGGTGACAGGCGGCACCGTTTTCTTCACCAACTTCAAGGACCAGCGTCTCTACCGGCAGGAACGGGATGGCGCGCCGAGGGCCATCACTCCGGAGGATGACATCCGCCACGCCGACATGGTCATCGACGTCGATCGCGACCGCGTCATCGCCGTCCGCGAGGACCACACGGCCGGGACGCCCGAGGCGGTCAACACCATCGTGGCGCTCGACGCGCACGGCCAGCGCGAGCCGATCACCATCGCATCCGGCAACGACTTCTACTCGTCACCGAAGCTCAGCCCCGACGGCAAGCGCATCGCGTGGCAGACGTGGAATCACCCGAACATGCCGTGGGACGGAAGCGAGATCTGGGTCGGCGAGCTCGACCGCGACGGCAACGTCGTCTCATCGCGCAAGGTTGCCGGCGGTCACAACGAATCGGTGCTGCAGCCGGAATGGTCGCCGTCGGGCGAGCTGTACTTCGTCTCCGACCGCAACGATTGGTGGAACCTCTATCGCGCGCGCGGTGAGGGCGACGAGCCCGTGTGCCGCCGTGACGCCGAGTTCGGCGCGCCGCAGTGGGTTTTCGGACAGCGCTTCTATGCGTTCTCCGGCCCAGACGAGATCGTCTGCATCTACTCCGACCCGGGTGGCGCAAAGCTCGGCAGGATCGACCTCCACACCGGCAAGCTGCACCACATCGAGCTGTTCTACTCGACCCTTGGCAGCGTCCAGGTGTCGGGCAAGACAGCTGCGATGTTCGCGGGCTCGTCGACCCTCGCCGAGCGCGTGCTCGTCCTCGACCTCGACACGTTCGCGCAAGAGGTCGTCAAGGTGGCGAACCCGGCGCACATCGAATCGGGCTTCTTCAGCCTTCCGAAGCCGATTGAGTTTCCAACCGAGCACGGCCTGACCGCGCACGCCATCTACTACCCGCCGCGGAACCAGGACCACGAGCCACCGGCGGGAGAGAAGCCGCCCCTGGTCGTGCATTGCCACGGTGGGCCGACCGGATCGGCGGGCCCTACGTATCCCTTCGAGTACCAGTACTGGACCAGCCGCGGCCTGGCGCTGGTCGACGTCAACTACGGCGGCTCGACTGGCTACGGACGCGCCTACAGGCAGCGACTCAACGGGAACTGGGGCGTCGTCGACGTCGACGATTGCATCAACGCTGCGCGCCATCTGGTCGACCAGGGTCTCGCCGACCCGGGCCGGGTCTCGATCACGGGCGGCTCGGCCGGCGGTTTCACCGCTCTGCTGTCGCTCACCAGGCGCGACTTCTACAACGCGGGCGCGAGCCACTACGGGATCGGCGACCTCGAGCTTTTCGTCAAGGAGACGCACAAGTTCGAATCGCACTACGGCGAGACCCTGGTCGGTCCATATCCCGAGCGCGCGGATGTCTATCGAGAACGCTCCGCGATCCACTTCGCGGACCAGATGAGGTGCCCCGTCATCCTCTTCCAGGGCGACGAGGACATGATCGTGCCGCCCGACCAGGCGGAGAGCTTCGTCGAGGCGTGCAGGAGAAACCACCTGCCCTACGCCTACGTCCTTTTCCAGGGGGAGCAGCATGGGTTCCGGCAGGACAAGAACATCCGCCGCGCGTTCGAGGGAGAGCTGAGCTTCCTGGCCCAGGTCTTCGGCTTCGAGCCGGCGGACGACATCGAGCCGGTGAGGATCGAGAACCGCTGAGGCGCGGGTATTGTTTGACTGCGTCGGCGTGGCGGAATGGCAGACGCGCCAGCCTTAGGAGCTGGTGCCCGAAAGGGCGTGGAGGTTCAAATCCTCTCGCCGACACGAATCTGTGTTCGGATGGCGGCGCCTGAATTCGGCCAGGTGGCCTAAAGTTCAGGATTCGTGGGACAGGAAGCCCCGCACGAGAACGGAACGCAGCCAAAAAGCGACGGGAAGCCCGAAAGCAACGGTCACCAGCACGTCGGCGGATATCGCCTGGTGCGCGAGCTGGACACCGACAGCCTCGGCTCCGTCTACGAGGCTGAGCATCCGCGCCTGCACCGCCGGGTGGCGGTGCGCACCATCGGCACCGGCGTCGCGCGTGATGTGAGCTTTTCGCGCCGCTTCATGCTGGAGCTGCGCTCGTATACGGCGCTCGAGCACGAGGCGATTCCGCGTGTCTACGAGCTGGCGTATGACGGCGAGTCGCCCTACCTGGTGACCGAGCTGGTCGCGGGTGACACCCTCGACAAATCGATGGGCGACGGTCAGCGGTACGAACCGTTGGGCATCGTCTCGCTGCTGCGTCCAATCGCGAGCGCGCTCGACTACGCGCATTCGCGCGCGACCATCCACCGCGACGTCAAGCCGGCGAACATCCTGCTCGCGCACGACGGTCGGACCTTGCTGACAGGGTTTGGCCTCGGCACCGTGGCGTCTTTCAACACGGGCCCCGGCGCAAGCGGGGCGGTGGCACCCGACTATGTCGCGCCGGAGCGGCTCGTCGGCCGCGAGGTCGACGGACGGGCCGACGTCTACTCGCTGGCCGCCGTCATCTTCCAGGCGACGACCGGCCGCAGGCCCTTCTCGTCCAAGAGCTGGATCGAGACGCTGAGCCGGCGTCTTTACGAGCCGCCGCCGAACGTGCGCGAGGTCGTGCCGGACCTGCCTGCCGCTTTCGCGATCATCCTGCAGCAGGCGATGGACCGCGACCCCAGCCGGCGTCCCGCGAGCGCGAGCGAGCTGCTCGACAGGCTGGAATCAGCGATCACTTCGCCCAACGGCAAAGCCGAATCCGGAACGCGGATGACGAAGCCTGCGATCCGGGTGAGAGGCGTCGGCGTCGGTGCCGTGCTGGTCGTGGTCATCGGCGTCGCGGAAGCCGTATGGCTCTTCGAGGGCTCGGGACTAAAACTGCTTCTGAAGGTGTTCGGAGCGGGCTAGCGGACCCGGCCGTCGACGATCATCACCGACTTGCAGGTGAAGAGCCGGTCGACCATGAATCCAGGGCTCAGGTTCGAGGGATCCTGTCCGATCGCGGCGGCGATCTGCTGCACGACCTGCTGTGCCGGCACGTTCATGCCGAACACGCTGCCCCCTGTCGGCATGATGTCGAGCACGCCGTTGTGCGCGACCAGCACCACCGAACCGCTCCAGCCGACCCCGTTATAGGTGCCGCCGCCGGTGATGATCGCGCCGGCGGCAGAGTCGTCGTTGATCCTCAGCTTGAGGTTCGAGATGCCTGATACCTGGCCCGACTGAACGGCGTCGATCAGGTCCTGGGAGGTGTAACCGCGGTGCACCGCACCGTTCTGCTGGACATCCGCGCTGGCGCAGGACTCCAGCGATGCGACGGCGATAAAGGGTTCCTCACCGGCGGTGCCGAGTCCGCTCACGCCGTCGACGATGATCTTGTAGACGCCGGGCGGAGCGTTGTGCACCTCGACCGTCGGCAGAGTTCCAGTAGCCACGTACTTCTGGTTGTCAGGGGCCTGGACGGTCAGCTTCATCGCGCTGCCCGGATAACCAAGCGAGGCTTTGACAAGGCTGCCGCCCGCGTAGCTGTAGGTGTACTGCTGCTGTTCGCCGTTGTGGAGCGGCGCGCCGATAAAGTCCTGCTCCGTTCCGGGCGTCGTGCCTATCGCGACCGCGTCGGACGCCGCGAGGGCGGGTCCGAAGGGATCGGTGGAGTCCGGGACGATGGGGATCGGTTGGCTGATCGTCCCGTTTGGATTCGCGGTCGCCTGCTGGCCGGCGTTGATCTGAACGGAGGCGGTTGCGTTGTGCAGGCGCACGGTTCCGACGAAGACTTTGACCGTCATGGTGCCGTCGGCGAGGATGTAGATCTCGAACTTCGTGCCGCGCACGCTGGCTGTCGCGGACGCGCCGTTGACGTCGAAGGTTGCGCCTGAGGCGAGGTGCTGCACGTTGGTGAACGTCCGGCCGATCTTCTGGCTGAGGGTCACGTCATGGAGGCTGCCGCTCTTGGTGAAATGGGCGGAGTCGAATTTGAGGGTGGTATCGCTGGCGAGCCGGGTCAGGGTGCCGTCGGGCAGCGTTATCGCGGCGCGTCCCTTGGCGTCCGTCTTCACCGAGGCGCCGGCGTGGACCACCGCCCCGGTCGTGGCCGTAAGAAAGTCACTGCCGTTGCTCGAGGTCGAGGCGGCGGGCTGATAAACGGTGAGGGTCGCCGACGCGTTGACCTGCGCCGATGCGGCCACGTTCAGCCAGACGACCACGCCCACGACGGCGACGATGAGGATCAAAAACAGGATCAGCAGGCGGCGTCCGCCGCGACGTCTGGGTGGCGCCTTGGCGGCTACGGTTGCCATGCTGCCGAGGAAAGATAGCTCAAAGCACGGCTAACTCCCCCCGCTTAGGCTCCTTACCTGTGGCCCTCGACCACCATCATGTTGTCGCCGCCCCCGACCGCGCATGAGTAGACGCGGTCGACGGTGAATCCTGAGGGGATCGAGCTGATCGACTTACCGCCGAAAGAGCTCAGGTTCTTGATGACCTGAGTCGTGACGTTGATCCCGCGCACGGTCACCTGCGTGATGACCGCGCCGAGGTTGGGCGTCGCGGCGTAGAAGTCGATGATCCAGGAGATCTCGATCCCGCCGATGTCCGAGTGATAGACGACGTGCGCCGATGTGGGCGACGTGCCCTGCACGGCGATCGTCACGCCGCCGGCGCCCGAATCCGCGAGCGCCTTGGAGATCTGCGAGTTGCTGAGCGTCTGCCGCACGATCGTCCCATCGTCGACATTCGCCGCGGAGCACGGCGCGTTGCCGGCGAACGCCACGACGAAGGCCTCGGCGGGCGCAACCGTGACGGCGTGAACAACGGCCCGCCAGTGACCCGCCTTGCCCTCGATGTGGTTGGCCACGCCTGAGGTTCCATTGCGTGAGGCGTGCTCGACGCCATCGGGGCTGAAAACCGAGAGCGTCATGAAGCTGCCGGGGTAGCAGAGCGCGAATGTGAGCGCGCCTCCCGAGGAGTCATAGCCGAACTCCGCCGTCTGACCGGTCGAGATCGGGTCGCCCGTCGAGACCTGCAGCGTGCCCTGCGTCGTGCCCGCCGCCACCGCATTGGCGCACTGGGCCGTGAGTGCGTACGGGTCCTGCGGGTCGCGCTGGATGGGCCGCACCGGCCCGAGCACACCGCCGGCGCTGACGTCGACCTCCTGCCCGGCGTTGACGGCCTGCCTCGTCGTGCCGCTCACGCTTATCGAGCCGGCGAACACCTTGAAGAGGTTGGTGTTGTTCTGCCGAACCAGCACCTCGAACTGAGTCCCGCGCACCTCGGCGCTGACGGAGTGACCGTCGATCTTGAACGACGAACCGCTGGCGAGGTGCTGGACGTTCACCAGGGTCCGGCCCGCTTTCTGCGCCACCTCGACCGCGTCCAGGTTGCCGGCCTTCTGGAGCTGGACCTTCGTGATCTGGACCTCGGTGTTGGGCGACATCCGAACGTAAGAGCCGTCGGGGAACTGGATTGCGGCGTGGCCGGTTTGGGTCTTGACGTCGTCGTTGGCGTTGAGCGCCTGGCCCGCCGTGCCGCCGCTGCCGTTGACCGTCACCGTCTGGTTGTAGACGATGAGCGTCGCGGGCGCCGTCACCGCGGCTGATGCCTGGACCACGAAGAACCACCATCCGCCGCCCACGATGAGCAGCACCGCAAGGATCACGGCGACGAGGCATCCGCTGCAACCAAAGCCGCACCCGCGACCGAAACAGCCAGACCTCCGCGCCGAAGGAGGAGGTGCGGCTTGCTGAGGGACGGCTGGCGCGGGCGGCGGCTGGATCGCCATCGCCCGGGAGATTAGCTGGTGGGTATGCGCAAATCGACGACCAAGCGCGCCGGATCGTTGAGCGCGAACGCTCGAATGCAGGTCGGCTTGCTCACGCCGAGCCCCCAGGACACGTAGCCCTCGAAGTCCTCGGTCTGGCGGGCCTCTTTCAAGACCTGGAACTCGGGATGGATCAGGTCGGTCGAGCCGGTGAAGGTCGTCGCGCCGGTCGCCGAGTGCACACGAACCAGCACGCCGGCGGTTCCGCTGAGCGTCACGGTCTGGCCGCTCGCGCCGAGGGGGAAGACGGGCTTGTCCTGTCGCGTGACGCTGTAGGTGGGTACGATCGACTCGAACTGGAGGACGAACCGGTCGTAGGTCGCCAGCTCGCCCACGCGCGCGGTGATGGTGTTGGCGACACCCGTCTTGCCGCCTGAGAAGTCGGTGCAGGCGAAGTCGGGAAGGTTGGTCCCAGGAGGGGTCGGCGGCGCGACGGGTGGTTGAGAGATGCGGGGGCCCGAGGCGTTGGCGGCGCCGGTTGCGCCTGGGGTGACCGACGCGGTCTGGGCGAGCTGCGGCCCGCAGGCGGTCAGAATCGAGATCACCAGCAGCGCCAGTCCGGCTCGCACCGGCCAATGGTATGGTCGAGACCCCTCTGGAGTGCGCCGAGGTGGCGGAACAGGCAGACGCGTCGGTCTCAAAAACCGATGTCCGCAAGGACGTGCGGGTTCGACTCCCGCTCTCGGCACCACGGCGGGTAGAACGGTCGCTGCGGCTGGAGGGGTTACGGCGAGGGGACGATTCCCGGCAGCACGTACGCCTCGAGCATCGCCAGGAGGCCCATCGCGCTGGTGAGGATCAGGCTGTAGCCGATCACGCGACGGAAGATGTCGCCCTCGGCTCCAACCTTGTTCACGCCGGCGGCCCCGACCGACAGGTTCTGCGGGCTGATCATCTTGCCCATCACGCCGCCGGACGAGTTCGTGGCGGCGGTCAGGATCGGGCTGACGTTGTGCAGCTGCTGGGCGGTCTGCGCCTGGAGCGGGCCGAACAGCGTGTTCGACGACGTGTCGCTGCCGGTGAGGAATACGCCCAGCCATCCCAGGAATGCGGCGACGAACGGGAACACGAACCCCGTCTTCGAGAAGGCGATGGCCAGGCTGGACGTCATGCCCGAGAAGTTCATCAGGTAGGCGATCCCGAGGATGAACGCGATGGTCACAACCGGAAGCGCGAGCTGCCGCAGCGTGCGCGCGTACACGGCGAAGTAGTTGAAGCGGGCGCCCGAGATCCACATCAGCGCATAGGCGACGATCGTGGCGAGCAAGACCAGGGTGCCGGCGGCGGCGAGAAAGTCCCAGTTGAACGGGTTGTTGTAAGGCGCCGACTTGGCCACGATGGGTTTCTCGTTGAACACGACCGACACGGGCTGACCCTTCTTGTCCAGCTCATAAGTTCCCGGCCAGTAGAAGCTCCAGTACGGGAACTTGAAGGCCTGGCGGTTTTTGGCCGGGTCGGGTCCGATCCACGGCAGCGGGCACAGCTTGAACCCAGGGTTGCCGCATTTGAAGTCGGCGGTGATGTTGGCCGGCGCCGCGAGCGCCGTCTTGACGTCTCCTACCGGGTGGCCCGACCACCAAGGCAGGTTGCCCATCTGGCCGATCAGGATCACGACCACCAGAACCAGGTACATGGAGAAGGCGCGAACGATGCGCGACGGGGGATCGGCCGCGTCGACGGATCGGCCCGAAGCCACCGCGCGTGCGGGCAGATCGGAGCCTCCCATCACGCGACGCGGTTGAAGGCCGCTGACCGGTGCAGGCGCTTCGTGGGCGAACTGCCACACCTCGCGGGGCTTCCAGAAGCGGAGGAGCGCCGCGAGGCAGCCCATCGAAACGAGCGCCGCGATGATGTCGGTCAGCTCCGGGCCCACAAAGTTCGAGATCAGGAACTGGACGATCGCGAACGACACGCCCGTGACCAGAACCGCGGGGAGGACTTCCCGCATCCGGCGCCAGCCGGCCAGGACGACGATCAGGTAGGCCGGGATGATGATCGAAAAAACCGGCAGCTGCCGCCCGACCATGGCCGAGAGGGCGAGGGTGGTCGACGTCGGGTCGGCATGGCCGAGCACCGGCGCCACCAACCGGCCGAGCGTGACCACCGGGATGCCGATCGAGCCGAACGCCACCGGAGCGGTGTTCGCCAGCAGGGCGAGGACCGCGGCGGTGACCGGCTCGAAGCCGAGGCTGGCCAGGATCGAGGCCGAGATCGCGACCGGCGCACCGAAGCCTGCGATGCCCTCGATCAGCGCCCCGAAGCTGAATGCGACCAGCAGCGCCTGCAGCCGGCGGTCGACGGTCAGCCGGGAGAGCGCGCGCTTGATGACGTCGAAGTCGCCGCTCGCGACCGTCAGGTTATGGAAGAAGACAGCATTGAGAACGATCCAGCTGATGGGCCAGAGGCCGAAAGCCATGCCCTCCGTGGCCGCCCCGAGCGTCACGCCGAGGGGCATGCCCCACACGATCCAGCCCAGGACCGCGGCCGTGAGCATGGACGCCACGGCGCACATCCACGCCGGCAGACGCAGGACGGCCAGCATGACGAACAAGACGTAGAGCGGAACGCCTGCGACGATCGCCGACAGGAAAATGCTGCCCAGAACGGGCTCGTAGGTCTGATGGAACGCCAAAAAGACGTTCATCTATCTCCCCCCTAAAGACGCCGACCGAAGCCGAGACTAATTCAAGACCTATCGGGTCAGGTTTGCAAGTTCACCAAGACCCTCCGCCGCCCCCGCCTCCACCGCCGCCTGAGGAACCGCCGCCGCCGAATCCGCTCCCGCTGCCTGAGCTTGGCGGCGAGGCTGAGATCGCGCTCGAGATGTTGTTGTTCAACGACTGCAGGCTGCTCGAGAGCAGCGCCGCCTGAAATGGCGCATTGCCGACGTACCAGCCGTTCGACGCGCCGCTGGTGTCGATGCCCTCGAATGCCTTGGCCCAGCGGTCGACGACCCCGAACACGATCGCGTAGGGAAGGAGCTGGGTGAAGATCTCCGCCTTCTCCGCGAACTGCTGGCGGTATTTCTCGGCGGTGTTCATGTAGAGGCGAAAGCCCAGCGTTTTCTGCAGGACGGCGCGGCCTCTTGCCGTGCGCTGCGGCATGACCCTTGCGGTGACGATCAGCACCAGACCGAGCAGCAGGATCGCGGCGCCAATCAATCCCCAGCCGAAATGGATCCCCAGCTGGTACGTGGCAAAGCCGCCGGCGATGATGGCCGCCCAGCCGAGTCCTCCCCAGAAGAGGCGCGCGTACTCTGGCTTGACGGTGAAGAACCGGCGCGACATGGCGTCGGACACGATCTGGCCTTCCGCCGCCTGCAGCGTGGACCCGAACTTGCCCTTGAGCTCCGAGACCTTGACCTGCTCGCGCCCGGCGAACAGCCCGTTCAGGAGCGTTGACTCATACGGCAGCAGCTTGGTGACGTCACCTTGCTTCTGGGTCAGCAGCCAGTCGTGGAACCCGAATATGTGGGGAATGTCCGTGATCGTGAGGTAGCCACGAACGGCGAGGTCGACGATCGTAGCGGTCACGTCCTTGGGGTCGGCGCTCTCGTCCAGGATCAGGCCCAGTTGGGCAGGCTTCAGGTTCTCGGGCGGCTCGAACTCCACCACCACGGGTTCGTGCTGGAAGAGGGGTTCCGGCTGCTCGGGCGCCGTTGCCGGAGCCTGGTAGTAGTGCCCGAGGTAGGCGCGGTCGCGGCCGCGCTGCCACCAGCTCCATGCGATGGCGGCGATCCCACCCAGGAGGATCAAGAGACTCAGCCCGACCGTCACCGGGTTGACGTCGAACGCGTCCTGGGGGAACTCGCGATCGCGGGCGGTGAGCAGCGGCGGTGGCACATTGACGGCTCCCTTGACGAGGCTGACCGCAATCGACATCTGCTCGCCTGAAGCGAGTGGGCGTGTAGCGGTGTACGTAAAGAAGTTGTTGAGGCCGGCCACCTTGCAACCCTCGCGTGAGCCCCGCGGCCCCTGGTAGCACGCCGCCTCGACAAACGATCCCGCGGGCAGCTCGACGCTTGCGGTGACGGATTGCTTCGGCACCGGCCACATGTCGCCGTCGACGTTCCAGAACAGCTCGTCGCGGTCGCTGAATCTGTTCAGCGCCCCCTGCACCGTGTAGCTGATGACGTAGCGCTGGGCGCCGCTGACCGTTCGGTTGGGGTCGCCGATCTTGATCACCTCGTCCGGCCCGCTGGTGTACGCGTCGTACTGCAGCGGCGAGGTGCCGTCGGTCACCGAGTTGATGTTCAGGTTGTAGTAGCGGTCCTGCCGGTTGTCGTACACATAACGCACCGGGATGGTGCGAAAGATCCCGTGCTTCTGCACGCCGCCGAAGTCGACCCGGATGTCCTCGACCACGGCGATCGTCGAGTTCGTATTGACGCGGATCGTGGACTGGAACGAGTTGATGACCCACGCCTCGTCGGCGCTCGCGCTTCCACCTGAGATCGCGATCACGAGCGAGGAGGCGAACGCGGCGATTGCCAGCCTGGCGGCTCGAACTCTCATCGGCAGTCCGTATATTGCCTCGTGCCGTCCATGACATTGACCAATCTCCGGCACGACATCCGCAACGTGGCGATCATCGCCCACGTCGACCATGGCAAGACGACCCTGGTCGACGCGCTGCTGAAGCAGAGCCACACCTTCCGCGACAACCAGGACGTCGGCACGCTGATCATGGACAGCAACGACCTGGAGCGTGAGAAAGGCATCACGATCCTGGCCAAGAACACCTCCATCCGCCACGGCGACGTGACGATCAACATCATCGACACGCCGGGGCATGCCGACTTCGGCGGCGAGGTCGAGCGCGTGCTCAACATGGCCGACGGCTGCCTCCTGCTCGTCGACGCGGCCGAAGGCCCGATGGCGCAGACCCGGTTCGTGCTGCGCAAGGCGTTCGAGGTTGGCCTGCGAATCATCATCGTGATCAACAAGGTCGACCGCGCCAATGCGGATCCGCGGCAGACGCTGAGTCGCGTCCACGACCTCTTCCTCGAGCTTGCCGAAGACGCCGACCAGCTCGAGGCGCCGGTGATCTATTCGATCGCCAAGGAAGGCCGTGCGGGTCTCGAGGCGGACAACCTCGGCGCGGACCTGGAGCCTCTGTTCAAGACGATCATCGAGCACGTGCCGGCGCCGGTCGTCGAGCAGGGTGGGTTCCAGATGCTGGTGGCCAACCGCGCCTACGACGACTACACGGGCACGATGGCGATCGGGCGCATCTCGCGCGGCAGCATCGCCGCCGGAGATGCCGTCGCCGTCCTGAGCGGAGAAGGCGAACCGCGTCGGGTCAAGGTTGTCCAGGTTCTGGTCTACCGAGGTCTCGATCGGGTTGCCGTCCCCAGGGCCTCCGCGGGAGACATCGTTCTCTTGACGGGTCTCGAGGAGGTGGCGATCGGCGACACGCTGGCCGACCCCGAGTCACCCGACGCCCTGCCGCGGATCGAGATCGAGGAACCGACGGTGCGAATGACCTTCGGTGTCAACACGTCGCCGTTCGCCGGGCGCGAGGGCAAGTTCTCGACCACACGCCAGATCCGCGCGCGGCTCTACAAGGAGCTCGACACGAACCTCGGCCTGCACGTCGAGGACACGGACGTCGCCGAGCGGTTCCTGATCAGCGGCCGCGGCGAGCTGCACCTGGCGGTCCTCATCGAGACGATGCGGCGCGAGGGCTACGAGTTCGAGGTCTCGCGACCAGAGGCGATCGTCAAGCTGATCAATGGCCAGCGCATGGAGCCGCTGGAGCACCTGACCGTCGACGTGCGCGAAGACCATGTCGGGGGCGTGACCGAGGCGCTCGGCAAACGACGGGCGGAGATGATCGAGATCAACTACGACAAGAAGGGCGGGGTTCGTCTCGAGTACCTGATCCCGACCCGCGGCCTCATCGGGTTTCGCAATACGTTCCTCACGCTGACCGCGGGCACGGGGTTGATGGGCTCGATCGGCATCGGCTACCGGCCCTACGTGGGCGAGTTTCGCGAGCAGCGCAACGGCGCGCTTACCGCCTCCTCACCGGGCACATCGCTCACCTACGGGCTGGCCGCCGCGCAGGAGCGCGGCACAACTTTCATCGAGCCGGGCGAAGAGGTCTACGAGGGCATGATCGTCGGCATCCAGAAGCGGCCGGGCGACATCCGCGTCAACGTCTGCCGCGAGAAGAAGCAGTCCAACGTGCGCTCGTCGACCTCGGACATCTCGGTGCGATTGACGCCTGCCTCCCGCTTGAGCCTCGAGCAGTCGCTGGACTTCCTGGCCGACGACGAGCTCCTCGAGGTGACGCCGAAGCACCTGCGGCTGCGCAAGCGGCACCTGACCGAGGTCGACCAGTCCCGGGCCCGCCGGGTGGCCGAAGGGGCCCGACGTTAGGCCTCGCCGAATCGGGGTATACTCCATGCAGCCGGCGAAGCGTCGGCGCTCACCGCAGGCTTCTATCTTCTCGAACGGGCCCGCTAGATGAGTTGGCCCCGCCGTTCGAGAGATAGGAGATGGGAAATGCCGACTGGCACCATCAAAAAGCTGGTTTCGGATCGTGGCTTTGGATTTATCAAGGCCGAGGACGGACAGGAATACTTCTTCCACCGCAGTGGCACCGAAGGTGACTTCGACGGCCTCCAGGGTGGCGAGAAGGTTCAGTTCGAAATCGAGTCGAGCCCGAAGGGCCCGCGCGCCAAGAGCGTCCGCGTAGCCTAAAGCTCCGACAACCAGAAGGCCCGAGCCGCAAGGCTCGGGCCTTTCTCTTTTCCCGGTGGCACATCGGATAGTCCGGACTAACCGGGGATTGGACCAGGGCTAGGGCCGCAAAGTCCGGACTATCCGGGGTTTCAGCCTCCCAGGTAGGCCCTCCGCACCGCCGGGTTGTGCAGCAGCTCGTCCCCGCTCCCGCTGAGCAGAATCCGCCCCGTCTCGATGACATAGGCCCGATCCGCGATCGCCAGCGCGCGAAGCGCGTTCTGCTCCACCAGCAGGATCGTGGTCCCGTCCTTGTGGATCTCTTCGATCGCCCGGAACACCTCGTCCACCATCTGCGGAGCGAGCCCCAGCGAGGGCTCGTCGAGCAGCAGCAGTCGCGGCTTGGCGAGGATCCCGCGGGCGATGGCCAGCATCTGCTGTTCGCCGCCGGACAGCGACCCGGCGCTCAGATCACGCCTCTCACCGAGTATGGGAAACCGCTTCAACACCGCATCGATCTGGGCCCGGGTCGCCGCTCCGTCGCGACGCGCCCACGTCGCGAGCTCGAGGTTCTCGAGCACAGTCTGCCGGGCCAGGATCTCCCGTCCCTCAGGCACCTGGACCAGGCCGCGGCGGACGATGGACGAGGCCTTGGCGCTGATCAGGTCCAGGCCGTCGAACACCGCCGAACCGGATCCCGCCCGGATGAGGCCCGAGAGGGTGTTGAGGATGGTCGACTTGCCCGCGCCGTTCGCGCCGATGAGCGCCACCACCTCGCCTTTCGCGACTCGGAACGAGACGCCGCGCACGGCGACGATGGCGCCGTAGCTGACGGTCAGATTCTCGACATCGAGGATGGGATTGTCCGGCTCGCGCGCGGCGCGGCTCGTGGAGGCGGCCTGCTCGACGTCGGTTTCCTCCGCGACCCCGCTCGCCCCGGGCGCGCTGGTAACTTCCCGCTCGCCGCCGGTTCCGAGGTAAGCCTTGATGACCGTCGCGTCGGTGGAAACCTCCTCCGGCGTGCCGTCCGCGATCTTCTTGCCGAAGTTCAGCACCGCGACGCGCTTGCAGACGCCCATCACCAGCCGCATGTCGTGGTCGATCAGCAGGATGGTCAAACCGTCTGCGTTCAGCCGCTCGATCAGCTCACGCATGCCCTGCTTTTCGTTTGGGTTCATGCCCGCGGCAGGCTCATCCAGGATCAAGAGACGGGGCCGAAGCGCCAGCGCCCGAGCGATCTCGAGGCGGCGCTGGTCGCCATACGGGAGAGTGGCGGCGTGGCGGGTGCCCACCGACTTCTGGAGTCCGACCGTCTCGAGCAAGGTGTACGCGTCTTTGACGCGGCTGAGCTCGGCGGTCCTGAAGATGGGCAACGTGGCCAGCTGGGCGAGTGTGTCGTCGCGGCGTCGCGTGTGCATCCCGATCAGGACGTTTTCGATCGCGGTCAGGTCCTTGAAGAGGCGGATGTTCTGGAACGTGCGGGCGATGCCCATGGCCGCGATTCGATAGGCGGGCCGTCCGGTGAGCTCGTCCGACTCGATCCACGCCCGCCCCGACTGAAAGCGCGCGTAGCCGGTGATCACGTTGACCAGCGTGGTCTTGCCCGCTCCATTGGGTCCGATCAGGCCCTGGATCGATCCCTGCTCCACCTCGAGCGACACACCGTCGACAGCGTGCACGCCGCCGAAGTGGCGCCGGACGTCATCCAGGCGAAGCAGCACTCACTCTCGCTTTCGGCCACCAGGCCGGCCGCACCAGGGCGAGCCCGCCGCGGCCGACTATGCCTTGCGGTCGGAACACGATGACGGCGATCAGGAAGACGCCGGCGAGGATGTTGATGTAGTCGCCGGCGCCCTGGAAGATGTATGGAAGCAGCGTGATGATGAGCGCTCCGACCACCGGGCCGAGCACGAAGCCGCTCCCGCCCAGGACCGCGAACGTCAGCACCTGCACAGCGCGCGTCACGCCGTACTGCGCGTCACCCGGATCGATGTTGAAGAAGAGGTGAGCCTCCAGCGCGCCGGCGTAACCGGCCATCAGCGCGCTGAGGACGAAGGCGATCATCTTGTAGCGCGCGACGTCGATGCCCTGGCTCAGGGCCGCCAGCTCGTCCTGCCTGATCGCCGCCCAAGCGTTGCCCAGACGGCCCTTGGTCAAGCGCCAGACGACGAAGACGATGACGATGAGCGAGACCAAGATGAAGTTGATCGCTCCCAGAGGATCAGCGCTCCTCGTGTTGCTCAAGCCGAGACCCTCGCCGGTGATGGGCACGTTGAGGATGACGCCGAGACGGAGCGCCTCGATGAAGCCGATCGTCGCAATCGCCAGGAACACGCCGCGCAAACGGAGCACCGGCAGGCCGACGAGAAAACCGATCACGCCGGCGAGGAGGGCTGCGGCGATCGTGCTGACCACACCTGGCGTGTGCCAGTAGTTGCTCATCAGCACAGACACATAGGCGCCGATTGCCATGAATCCCGGCGCGGCCAGCGACAGCTGACCTGAATAGAGGACGAGGAACATCGAGGTTGCGATGATGCAGTTGATCCCGATCTGCGCGATCAGCAGCGTGTGCGAGTTCCAGAAGGCGACCGGGTCGCTGACGAGCGAGATGAAGAAGTCCATCTCTAGATTCGCTCTCTGAGTCGAGTGCCGAAGAGGCCTTGCGGCCGCAGGACGAGCATCAGGAACAGCGCCGCGAACGCGACTCCGCCCCGCGCGCTGCTCCCGAACGTGACCAGGGCCATGATCTCGACCAGCCCAAGCAGGTAGCCGCCGATCACCGCGCCCGGGATGCTGCCCATGCCGCCCAGAACGATCACCGCCAGGCCTCGGACTTCGACGTTGTCACGGCCGATGTACGGGCTGATATCGCCCAGCGCCACGCCAAACAGAATTCCCGCCAGGCCGCCGAGCGCCGAGGAGATGACCAGGGTCAGCGTGATCATCCGGTCCACGTCGAGGCCCATCAGGCGCGCCGCCCGCGGGTTTTCCGCAACCGCGCGAAGGCCGCGTCCAATCTGCGTGTAGCGCATCACGTAGCCGAGCACGAGCATCAGCGCGATCGAGACCGGGATGATCACGACCTTGCTCGCGTCGAGACTCAAGTCGGCGACGTGCCATGTCGGATTCGGGATCGTGCCGGCGGGAAAGGCGACAGAGTTTGCGCCGTCCACCCACAGCCACGAGAAGAGGCTGCCCTGCTTGCCCTGCTCGACCGCCGCCACGATGATGAGCGCCAATCCGATCGTGGAGATCAGCGCCGCGATGGGTGGCGCCTGCCGGCGACGCAGAGGCCGCAGGCAGACATGCTCGATGACGAGGCCCATCAGAGCCGAGGCGGCGATGCCAACCACGGAGGCGACCCAGAAGACCTGTCCGTACTTGACCACGAGCGTGTAGGTGGTCGCGGCTCCGAGCATGAAGACGGCGCTGTGCGCGAGGTTGAGAATGTCGAGGATGCCAAAGACGAGCGTGTAACCGACGGCGAATAACGCATAGATGGAGCCGATGAAGATCGCGTTGACGATCTGCTGGTACACGGTCGCGTGAGACTAGGGAGTGGGGGGAGCGGTTGGTGCTCCCCCCATTCCGTTAGCTCGCTTTGACTTCGTGGACGAGCTTGAACCCGCCGGCGCCGTCCATCTGAATGATCCAGACCGTCTGCTTGACGTCATGGCTCGAGGTGAACTGGAAGGGGCCGAGCGGGGACTGGATGTTGACTGTCTCGATCGCGGCGCGCAGCTTGTCGCGGTCGCCCGCTGTGTCGGTGAAGGTCAGGTTGGCGCGCTTGGCGGCGTCGGCCAGGATCTTCAATCCGGTGTAACCCTGCGCCGCGAACTGGTCGGGGTCCTTGCTGTACTCGTTCTTGTACGCGGTCACGAAGTCTTTGTTGGAGGCAAATTCGTTGCCGATGTACCACGCGCTTGCGCTGCGCGCGCCGGTGCCGGCGGCGCCGGCCTGCTTGGAGACGGTCGCGGTGTTGAAGCCGTTGCCGCCGAGGAACTGGCCCTGCCATCCCTGGTTGCGCGCGGCGGTCATGATCTTGGCGGGAATGCCGCCCAGCGACGTGATGAAGATGACGTCGGGCTTGAGCTGCACCGCCTGCGTCACGTAAGGCGACAGGTCGGCGTCGTTCTTGCTGAAGGGGATCGTCTTGAGCAGGTCGATGTTGTACTGCGCGACGGTCTTCTGAACTATGGTGCCGCCGTCACTCGAGAACTTGTCATCCTGCGCCACGAGCAGTACGCCGGTCTTGGGATGCGAGTCAGCCGCGTAGGCCTTGATGTTGGCGGGGATCGCCGTCTCTTCGCCCAGGCTGTCGCGGAACACGTACTTGCACGGCGTCGTCTCCGGGAACTTGCAGTCGGGGACGATGTGGATGCCGGTCGTGCTGACGGCCAGGACCGGCGTCTTCAGGCTTTCGGCGAGCGGGTGAACCGCAACAGCCGAGTTGGAGAGCGTCGGGCCCAGAAATGCCAACACGTTGTTGGAGGTGATCAGGGTCTGCGCCTTCTGCTGGGACTGCGCCTTGTCGGAGGCGTCGTCCTCGACCGTCAGCTCGATCTGAGCTCCGTTCACGCCGCCTGAGGCGTTGATCTCCTTGACGGCCAGCTTCGCGCCGTCCCGGCTTTGCGGTCCGTACACGCCGCCCGCGCCGGTGATCGAAAGCACGGCGCCGAACTTGATGGTCTTCCCCGAGTAGGAGTTGGCATTCCCGCCTCCGCCTCCGCCGGTGGATCCACAGGCCGCGACCAGGAGGGTTGCCACCAACCAGCCGAACAGGCGCGTGCGGTTCATTTCAGTCCCCCATACCAAACTTAGCGATTCTTTAACTTATCAAACCTGGGGTCGCAGCTAGGCCCGCAACTTCTGCAGCAGCTTGGGGACCTCGAGCTTGGGCTGCGGGTACCGGGGGTCCATCTCGCGGAGGGTCTCGATCAGAATCTTCGTGACCGCCCAGTTCCGGTAGACCTTGTCGTTGGCCGGTATCACGTACCACGGCGCCTGCCGGGTGGAGCAGCGCCCGATCGCCAGGCCGTAGGCGCTCATGTAATCGTCCCAGCGCGCCCGCTCCTCGATGTCGTGCGGGTTGAACTTCCAGCGTTTGTTCGGGTCCTTGAGGCGGTCGATCAGCCGCCTGCGTTGCTCGTCGTATGAGATGTGCAGACAGAGCTTGACCACCGTCGTTCCGTTGCGGCCGAGCCCCTTCTCGAAGTCGTTGATCTGGCCGTAGCGCCGCTCGATCACCGAGGGCCGCGTCAGGTCGTGCACGCGCGCGACCAGCACATCCTCGTAATGCGAGCGGTTGAAGACGCCTATGAAGCCGGTGTCCGGCAGACGGCGTCGGATGCGCCACAGAAATCCATGGCGGCGCTCTTCCGGGGTTGGCGCCTTGAACGGTGTGATGACGACGCCCTGCGGGTTGAAGTTGCGAACCACGTGCGTGACCGTGCCGTCCTTTCCGCCCGTATCCATGGCCTGTAGGACGATCAGGAGCGAGCGCTTGCGCTCGGCGTAAAGACGCTCGTGCAGCTCGAACAGCTCATCCCGATGCTTCTTGATTTCGCGAAGCGCCTTCTTGTCCCCGCCCCTCAGTCCCGGAGTCGAGTCGGGGTTGACGCCGGCCATCCGGAAGAGGCCGCCGCGCGGTTGCGCGCGCAAGAGGTCGCGGATCTCCCCCTTCGCCACGGCGCGAGTGTATCCGGAGCCTAGGTGAGCTCCACCGGGACGACCGTCAGGTTGAGCAGCTGGTCGCCGCGCATCACCGTGATCGGCAGCTTCGAGCCGATCTTGCCTTCGACCATCAGGCGCTGCAGGTCTCCTGCCTTGCTGACGCCGACCTCTCCGACGGAGACGATGACATCACCGCTGCGCAGCTGGCCGCCCGCGGCAGGGCTGCCGCTCACCACCTCGTGGACTTCGACTCCGGCTTTGCGACCGAGCTTTTCCGCGATCGGCGGAGGAAGCGGGCGAGTGCCTCCCGCGATGCCGAGGTAGGCGCGGCGCACGCGGCCGTTGCGCATCAGCGCGGCGAGGATGGCCTGCGTCGTGGCGTTCATCGGCACAGCCAGGCCGAGACCCATGCCGGCGACGGCGGTGTTGACACCGATGAGCCTGGCGTGGGAGTCCGCGAGCGCGCCTCCCGAATTGCCGGGGTTGAGGGCAGCGTCCGTCTGGATCACGTCCTCGATGAAGCGCCGGTTGCCGTTGCCGTCTGCGGTCGCCAGCGAGCGGCCTAACCCGCTGACGACCCCGGACGTGACCGAGCCCGAAAAACCCATCGGGTTGCCGATCGCAACCACGAGCTGTCCGACGCGCAGCTGGTCGGCGTTGCCGACGCGGATCGCGTTCAGGGTCGCGGCGCGGGCGCGCGCGACCGCGAGGTCCGAAAGAGGATCCGCGCCGACCACGTCGACGTCGTACTCAGTGCCGTCGATGAAGGAAGCGCTCGCGGCGCGGCCGGCCGCGACGACGTGGGCGGAGGTGACGAGAAAGCCGTCGGGTGTGATGACGACGCCGGAGCCCGCACCGCCGAAACCACGTCCGCCGCGCCCGATGCGCAGGCTGGCGACCGACGGCAGAACTGCCTCCGCGACCGAGCTGACGATGACCGAATACGCGTCTAGCGCCTCTTCCTCAGTGGGTGTCTCAACCATAGTGTTACAAGATTACGACGTTGCAGACTACGCCGGATAGACCGAGATTTCCGTGGCCTTGACCGCGACCCACACCTCGGCGCCGGCGTCGAGCCGGAGGTCGCGCACAGCTGACGGTGTCACCTCGGCCACGAGCGGCACCGGCCCGCTCAGGCGAACCCGGACCCGCTCGCCACGCAGGTCGAGGTCTTCGGCCCTCGCGCGCCAAACATTGCGCGGCGTGCCTTCCGGGCGAGCGAGGTAGAGCGCGACCGCCCGCGGGTGGATCACCGCGAAGACGTCACCCTCGCCTGATTCCGGCGCGGCGAGGACCTCTCCGCCGTCGAGCTCGATATGGTCGTCCTTGCCTGTGCCTCTCAGGAGATTCACGCCGGCGAGGTCGGCCACGAAGCGCGAGCGTGGGCGGGCGGTGACCTCGCTGGGGAGTCCGGTCTGGACGACCTTGCCTTGCTCGAGAACGACCAGCCGGTCGGCGAGCGCGATCGCTTCGAGTGGGTCATGGGTGACGAGGATTCGAATCCCGGTGAAGCCGGCGAGCTGGCGCGAAAGCTCGCGGCGGACCTCGGCGCGGACGCTAACGTCGAGCGCCGCCAGGGGCTCGTCGAGCAACAGCAGCCGCGGCTCCGTGACGAGGGTCCGCAGCAGAGCGACGCGCTGCGCCTGGCCTCCCGACAGCTCGCCCGGCATGACGCCGGCTTTGTCGCCCAGGCCGGAGCGATCCAGCCAGCCGCGCGCGACGCGCGACCGATCCCGCTTCAATCCAAACGCGACGTTCTCGAGCACCGTCATGTGCGGGAAAAGGACGTGGTCCTGAAAGACGATGCCGACCCGTCGCTCCTCGGTCGGAACGTGGCGCCCCACGGCCGAATCGTCGAGCACATCTCCGTCGAGCTCGACCCGCCCTGCGATTGGAACGAGACCCGCGAGCGCCCGCAGAAGAGTCGTCTTGCCGGCGCCATTGGGTCCGAGCACCGCGACGGTCTCTCCGGCCTCGACGGTCAGGTCGATGTCGAGGCTGAACCCGCCGCGCTCGACCTCGATGACCGCATGCAGGCTCATGGAGCCCCCAGCCAACGATCCCGCAGGCCGATGAGGATCGCGAGCGAGACCGCGAGCAGGATGAGACTCAGGACGATCGCGCCGTCGGGACGGGTTTCCAGCGCGACGTAAACGGCCAGGGGAATCGTCTGGGTGCGGCCAGGAAGGTTCCCGGCGAACGTGATCGTGGCGCCGAACTCGCCAAGCGCTCTCGCCCAGCACAACACCGCGCCGGAAAAGATCGCGGGTCTCAGCAATGGCAGGGTGACCCGCGCGAACACCTTCCAGCTGTTCGCGCCGAGGGCACGCGCCGACTCCTCGTAGCGAGAGTCGAGCGAGCGCAGCCCACCCTCCACGGCGATCACGAGAAAGGGCATCGCGACGAATGTCTCCGCAATGACGGCGGCCGTGGTGGTGAACGGAATCTGGAGGCCGAAGAGCTGGTGCAGCGGCGAGCCGATCAGCCCGCTCCGGCCGAAGGCGAGCAGCAGCGCCACACCGCCGACAACCGGAGGCAGAACCATCGGGAGCGTCGTCAGCGCGCGCAAAACCCCACGCAGCGTCCCGGTGGTTCTGGAAAGAACGAGAGCGAGCGGAATTCCGAGCACCAGCGCGACCGCGGTCGCCGTGAGCGAGCAAAAGAGGGAGAGGCCAAGCGCTGTGGCTGTCTCTGTTGCGACGAGCTCGGTCCCGACCTGATTCCAGGGCGCGCGCGCGATCAGGCCCGCGAGCGGAAGGAGGAAAAGGAGGAGTCCAGCCGCCGCGAGCGCCATGAGCGGCGCGGGGACCCTTGCCCTGATCAAGCTCCTTCGAACCCCTCCGCGACGAGGATGGATTGACCGGTGGGTGAGAGGACCAGCGCCTCGAAAGCGAATGCCGCGTTCGAATCCTGAGCGTGCTTCAGGATCGCGATCGGATAGTCCGCCACGACGTTGTACGGGTCCGGGATCGCGACCCCATCGACCTTGCCGCTGGTCCTCACGTCGCTGACGTAGACGATTCCCGCGTCCGCCTCGCCCAGTGACACTTTCGTCAATACGGCCGTGACCTGAAGCTCGAGGCTCGCGGGCCGGACGCTGACTCCAGCTTTGGCCAGAGCCTGCTGGGCGTACTTACCCGCCGGGACCGAAGGATCGGCGAGGACCACGACCAGACCACTGCGCGCAAGGTCCGCGAGGCTGTGAATTCCCTTCGGGTTGCCTTTGGCGACGGCGATCTCGAGGCGATTGTGGGCGAAGACCTTTGGGGTGCCTTCGATCAAACCGGCCTCAACCACCGTGGTCATGTGGGCTGTGTCGGCGGAGGCGAAGACGTCGCCCTGCGCGCCCTGCGTGAGCTGACTGGTCAGAGTCTGGGTTCCCGCGTAGTTGTACGTCACGTGGAGGCTGTCTTTCGATTGCAGGTCCTTGCCTATCTTTTCGAAAGCGGGCTGCAGCGACGCAGCGGCGAACACCGTCAACGATGCGGGAGCCGGCCCGTCGCCCGAACCCCCGCATGAGGTCACGAATACGAATGCTCCGAGGGCGAGCACGCGCCTAATCACGCGGCAGCTCAACCTGCACGTTGGTCGCCTTGACGATGGCGATTGCGGGCATGCCGGGTTTGAGGTCGAGCTCGTCGACCGCCTCACGCGTCAGCAGCGAGACGAGGCGATGCGGGCCGGCCTGGATCTCGACCTGCGCCGCGACCCGGTCCTTGATCACGCGCGTGACGATGCCAGGGAACCGATTGCGCGCGGATTGCTTGACGGGCTCATCGCGCTTGGTCGCTCGCCTTGGCCTGGCAACCGCCGCCAGCGACTCGCCTTCGATGAGGCGCTGTCCCCCTGGCGTGCGCACCGCGACGAGCCGGCCGTCGTCGACCATGCGGCGCACGGTATCGACGCTGACCCCGAGCATCTTCGCCGCCTCCCCGAGCCGATAGCCAGGCATTGTGCCGAAAATGCTAGCAGCAGCCAGCTAATGTTAAGACAAACTCCTCCCTATGTAGTGGGGAGGTGGCGCCGAAAAGGCGCCGGAGGGGCCGAAGCTGTTGACGCCTCTCACGTAAGCTCGCGATAGGGGATCGGCCGTGAGCTGGATCAAGCAACACATAGGTGAGTGGATCTCGATCAGCGCGCACCTGGAACGCCGCCCGCCTCGGTTCACCCTGACGATCACCCTCGGCGAGCTTCCCGACGGATGGGCCAGAACGCAACGCCCCGAGCGCACCTGGGCCGCCATCATCGGCCTGCTCCTCCTCGCGCCGTTCATCGCCCTGCTCGCCGCAGGCCTGCTGCGCGCCCTCGGCCTGACAGCGCCGTACGAATTGCTTGCCTCCTCTCCGACCGCGATCATCGCCGCGGCCATCAGCCTCTTCATCGGCATCCCTGTCGCGATCGCGATGAACCTCTGGAGGATCACGCGGGTCGGGCTGCGGCGGGACGCGCGATCTCTCGAAGGCCTGCTGGCGCTCGAGTTCGCCCCGCTCCACCTTGTGGTCGTCCTCGCCGCGCTGCTGATCGGAGGTGCCTTCGTGGCCCACCTGGCCATCGACTCCTACGCCTGCTTGACCGGAGTCCGCTCGGCCTGCTGACGCCTTACGGCGCTTACGAATTTTTCACATCCACCTAATGTCAACGGCCGCCTGGCGGGCTTGAATGAGCTCGTGAGCCTCGCACCAACTCACGACCAGGCCGACAGCGCCGCGGCAAAGACTCGTGGCATCACCCGGCGGCAGGCGCTCGGCGCCGCGGTCGCCACCGGCGTCGGTGTGGGGGTGGTTCGCCTCCTGGGCGGGTCGATGCAGCACATCGCCGCGCCTCGCACGGGCACGACGACGGACTGGATCTCGCCCCTTAAAACCGAGTCGGCGCGCGTGATGCATCTGCTGCGGCGAACGAGCTTCGGCCACACACCTGCCCAGCTCGACGCCGCGCTGTCCGACGGATTCAACAAGACCATCGATCGGCTGATCGAAACGGCGCCGGCTGAACCGCCGACCCTCGCGGCCGCAAACGCTCCGGGCGGTCGTTTCCCGATCGCCCAGCTCCAGCAGTGGTGGATCGACCACATGTTCAGCACGTCGACCCCTTTCGCCGAGCGCATGACGCTCTTCTGGCACGGCCACTTCACAAGCGACTACCGCAAGGCGGCCGACGACACATTCATGTACTGGCAGAACCTCACCTGGCGGCGCATGGCGATGACCGACCTTCGCTCGATGCTCCTCCAGGTCACGGTCGACCCGGCGATGCTTCGCTACCTCGACCTGGCGACGTCGACCGGCCAGAGCCCCAACGAAAACTATTCGCGGGAGTTGATGGAGCTCTTCACGATGGGTGCGGGCAACTACACCGAGTCGGATGTGCGCGAGGGTGCCAAGGCGCTCGCGGGATGGCAGGTGCCGCAGCCCGACGCGACGGCCACGGTCGTGGTCGACGCCAAGAACAATGTGACGCGAAAGCTCCCCGTCTATTCGGGCCAGAAGTCAGGCGTCTTCAACCCGCGACGCGCATACAAAGGAAGCGTCACCTTCCTCGGCAAAACTGGCCAGCTCGACACCCAGGGCGTGATCGACCGAATCCTGGCCCAGCCCACCACAGCGCCGCTCATCGCCAACAAGGTCGCGCAGAGCTTCGTGACCGCGCGACCGAGCCCCGCCTACGTCAAGAACCTCGGCGACACGTTTCGCCGCAGCAAATACGACATGAAGACTCTGATGCGGGCGATCTTCACCGGCCCTGAGTTCGTGGCGGACCAGAGCTATCGAAGCCTCGTGAAGTCGCCGACCGAGTTCATGGTTCACGCGGGTCGCGCGCTTGGCGTGTCCTCGTTCTCGAAGCTGGTCGCCGGTCACGGATCCGGCATGGGGCAGACCCTTTTTGACCCGCCCGATGTGAACGGCTGGCCGAACAACGAGGCATGGATCTCGTCCAACACGGTGGTCGAACGGGTCAACTTCGTCACCGCGGCTCTGGGTCAGGTGAAAAGTTCGCTGCCGCCTGCGTCCGACGCAATCCACCGACATCTCGACGGCGTACTCAGCCCGCAGACCGCAAGCCTGCTCAACCAGGCCGCCGATGATCGCGCGCGATGGTTCATCGCGCTGGCCTCGCCGGAATTTCAGCTCAAGTAGGTGCACGAAGCATGAACAAAGAAGCCGGGATCAACCAGCTCAAGCGCCGCGACTTTCTCAAAGCGGGTCTCGTCTTCGGCGCCGGCGCGTCAGGCCTCGCCGCGGGATATGCGGCGGTGCCCGATGCGTTCGCGCGCGCCGTCTACGCCGCCAAGAAAGAAGGAATGACAAACGAAAACATCCTGGTCATGATCCAGCTCGCCGGCGGCAACGACGGCCTGCGGACTCTCGTCCCGCTCGCTGATCCTTCGCTGCACGACCTGCGGCCGAAGCTCGCGGGGCCGATGGTCTCCCAGGCGCTTCCCCTCAACTCGCAGTACGGCCTGAATCACAACCTGGGCGGCATCAAGGGACTTTGGGACAAGGGAAAGGTCGCCATCGTGCAGGGCGTCGGCTATTCGAATCCAACCTTCTCTCACTTCGAATCGATCAGGATTTGGGAGACGGGCGATCCCTCGCGACGCCAGGTGGATGGATGGCTCGGTCGGACGCTGGCCACCAACTACGACTCCAACGGACATCCGCTGACCGGCTGCGCCTGCGGAGCGACCGACGCGCCGGGAGCGCTGCGCGACCTGCAGGCGACTCTGACGGTTATCCAGAACCAGAAGACGTTCGGCTTCACCGGTGGCACCGAGGTCGAAGCGGCGGTTGGTGCTCTCTACAAGGCAACGCCGGGCATCTATGGCGCGCTGTTCGACACCGCCATCGCAACGGCGACCGAGACGATGGCGACACTGCGCACATCGGCCTCGACCTATCACCCCATGGCTGACTACACCGACCAGGTCAAGCTCGTCTACTCGTCAAAGAACCAGCTCGCCGCGGCGCTGCAGCTTGCGGCCGAGCTTATCGTCACCGGTACGGGCGTCAAGCTCCTGCACGTCACGCTGGGCGGCTTCGACACGCACTACACCGAGCTCAACCGGCATGACGATCTCATGGGCTACCTCGACTCAGCCGTCTCCGCCTTCTACAAGGACCTGGCCGCGCACAACATGGCGGACAAGGTCCTCATCGCCACATGGTCGGAGTTCGGACGGCGGCCCAAAGAAAACGCGAGCGGCGGCACGGACCACGGCGCGGCAGCGCCGCTGCTCCTCATAGGAGACCCGGTGAACGGCGGTCTGTACGGCGCGGAGCCGAGCCTCACCAGCCTCGACAACACGGGCAATCTCAAGTACTCGGTTGACTTCCGATCGGTGTACCAGGAGATCCTCAGCGGACACCTCGGCGCGGACGCGCCGAAGATCCTCGGTTCGTCCTTCGACCGCATTCCATTCTTGAAGGCTCCGGTCGTCGTCTGAGATGAGGACCGTGCTCCTCAAGGCGGCGGCCACCTTCCTGACGATCGGCGCGACTGTCGCGTCCGCTCTGTTCGTGACCTCTCACCTCAAGAATCCCGCGGCGCCGCTGCAGCCGCCGGTTGTGAACGCCGGCTCCACCGCGGCCGCGCTGGGCGGCACGCTCAACGTCGGCCCTTCTGTTCAAGCAACCGATGTGGAGCCGATGACATCGACCTATGCGTCCTGATGGCCCAGTCGCGTCACATCACTTCGAAGCACTTGGCACCAGCTGCAGCCTGTTCGCGGGTGGTCAATCACGCACGCGTTTGCTCGAGGGCGAGTTCTGGGTCCGGCGCCTTGGCGCTCGTCTGACCCGGTTTTCAACGGACAGCGAGCTTTCGCGGCTCAATCGCAACGCCGGCCAGTGGACGGGAATCAGCGACGAGATGGAGGTCATCCTTCGTGCCGCTCTGCATGCGCACGAGATGAGCGCGGGTCTTGTGAATGCCGCCGTGCTTCCATCGATGCTCGCCGTCGGCTACACCCGTCCGTTCGCTGAAGGCCCAACGGTTGCGCTGCTCGATGGCGCCCGTCCTCTGCCCCCCTTGCGCGAAGTCCTCGAGGTGAGAGCCGGCGAGGCGTGCGTCCACGCCGGCTGCGGCATCGACCTCGGTGGGATCGCCAAGGGCTGGATGGCCGACCGGTTGTGCGAGATGCTCGGACCCAACGCCATCGCCAATCTTGGGGGCGACCTGCGCGCGGTCGGACCTGGTCCCGCCGGGGACGGATGGCCGGTCGGCGTCGCCGGCGTGACGTTGATGCTCCGCGACCAGGCAGCCGCCACGAGCAGCGTCCGGCGCCGGCGCTGGGGCGAGGTGCATCACCTTATCGATCCGCGAACTGGACTCCCGGCGAAGACCGGCCTCGACGAAGTCTCTGTCGTTACGGCGAGCGCTTTCGAGGCGGAGGTCGTGGCCAAGACCGCGCTGCTCCTCGGTCCGGACTTCGCGCCCGCGTACTGCGCGGCGCACGCGATGGCATGGTGGCTGGCGGGGCCTGATGACGACTGATCAGTTCCTCTGGGTTCTGGCCCGCGTTGCGGGGCTTGGCTCGTACGCCGCGCTAGCCGTCGCTTTGGTGACGGGTATCGCTCTGCGCACCGCGGTGTTCGACTGGCTGGGCAACAACCGAGTGGTCCGTTCGGTGCACGAGTACACGACCGTGTTGTGGATCCCGCTGGCCGCGATCCATCTCGTATCCCTTCTGATGGACGCCACAGCGCGCATCGGGCTGCTCGACCTGGTGGTGCCGTTCCACTCGACCTACGGCACGCTGGCGATCGGCGTTGGGGCGTTGTCGGTCGATGTGTTGGCGGTCGTGACGGTGACCGCATATCTGAAGCGGCGCATGAGAAAAGAGCTGTGGCTGTGGGTGCATCGACTCGCATATGCGGCTTTCGCGCTGGTCTTTCTCCACGCAGCGCTGAGCGGGACCGATTTCGACGATCCGGTCGTGTCCGCGATCACGTGGGGCACAGCCGCCGCGCTGTTGACGCTCGGCCTGGCCCGTCTCTTGGGCGGCCGCCTGCCCGCCTGAGCCGGGGTTAGGCGGCGATCCAGTGCCGCAGCTGCATGACCCGGTCGCGCAGCTGCTGCTCCGCCTCGAGCGGCGTGTCGATCTCTTTGCGCTCGCGGTGCCAGCGCTCCATCGCCAGGTCGAGCTGTGCGGTTTGCAGGCGCGAAACTCGAAAATACCCCGGCAAGCCCTGGCGGCTCAAGGCCTGCAGGCGCTGCCTCAAGCGCTGCCATGGGCTGGCGAGAATTGGCACCTCGTCGGGCAGAATCGCGCCCGAAGCGGTCGCCGCCTCCTTGCGCATCTGGTCGAGTAGGTTCTGCCCTTCGTAGCGGATGCCAAAGATCAAAAGTGCGATCACGCCGGCCGTGAACGGCCCGGTCATGATCAGCGTGCGCAGGTGAATCTCGACCAGGCCGAACAGCGTGTTCTGGATCGGGAAGATGGTCGCCCACGCGTCCCAGGCGAAGTGCCCAGCGATCGCGATGATGAAGCCGGCCACGATCGCCATCACCTTCTGGCGCACGCTCGGCAGCTGGCGCGCGATGCCGACCCCCGCTCCGATGAAGGCGGTGTACGTCGCGTGGCCGAAGAACAGGCCGAGCACTTGCCGCCCATACCACTGGATGCCGGCGGCGACCCAGCCGGCTCCCTCTGCCGAAAACACCGAGTACAGGTTCGTCATGTAGCTGATCGATTCCAGGAAGTTGAAGCCGAGCCCGACCGCCGCCCCGTAGACGATTCCGTCCACGACGTCGTCGAACTCGTTGCGCATGATCAGGAAGAGCATCAGGACCGCCAGTCCCTTGGCCAGCTCTTCGAGGATGCCTGCCATAAACGCGAGCGAGGTGTCGAGCCCGGGGCCAGGCACAAGCGCGTGCTGCGCCGACTGCTCCCAGATCGTCTCGCCCCAGACGACAAGGCTGGTCGCCACGATGGCGCCCCACGCGGCCGCGACGAGCACGAGCCGCCAGGGCTCTTTGTGATTGCGGTCCATGCGCCGGACCACGAATAGTCCGAACGCAGTCGTTGGCAGGCAGGCCAGCGCGCAGATCGCAGCCACGCCGGGACCGGCCGACTGGGTGAACAGAAAGACGTCGATCACCAGCAGCCAGAGCAGGACGCCGAGTCCGATCAGCACGCCGGCCCGGATCAGGTGCTTGCGGCGCATCGCGCGGTCGCGATTGAAGGTGCGCACCAGGATGAAGGTGCCGAGTGTGATCAGCGCCACAGCGAGCAGGCCGTAGAGAGACGTGCGACCTGGAATCGTGTCGAGGAAGACGTAGTTGAGGATCGAGCTGACGATCAGGGCCACGATGACCAGCGCGGCGAGGGCGAGCGCGATGCCGTATCGCGCCGGCCGGAGCCTCGATTGGGGGTCGGCCGCCGGCGGTGTCGTTGAGGTGATCACGACCGTTCGACCACGACAAAGCGGCGTCCCAGCACCTCGACCGGTACGCCGTCCTCCAGCCGCTCGACGACGAACGTGTAGCGGCCGGGCAACACGTAATGCAGGCCCGAGGGCACCTCCACTGGAATCACTGATTTGTCCGCAAGCTCTGTAGGCGCCGCCGGGCCGACCTGGCCTTCGATCGAGCCGAAGGAGTTGTACCAGCGCGCGTCAACGATCATGTTCGACGGAATCGAGCTCCAGTCGACGACCGCCGCGAACTCCTCGGTGCGGTGAAATTCGGAGCGGTCCGGACCGACCGGTTGCTTGGTGTCGGGGTCGAACTGATAGACCCCGACGATGTGGGCCTTGACGCCGCTGCCTTCGCCCGGTCGTTCGAAGTAAGCGAATTCGACCAGACCGACGGCAAGGATGACGACGCCGACGGTGGCGAAGACCAGCAGCGTTCGGTAAAGCGTTCGCAGCTGGTCGTAAGTAACGGAGCTCACGCAAGCTCAGTCGAATGGATTTGCCGGCGCGTTGTCAAGGAAGAAACACAGGGAGGTTTGATCTTATGCCGCAACGCGCCTGGAACGACAAGCGTGAACGCCAGTACGAACACATAAAGGAAGGCCTGCTCGAGCGAGGAACGGGCGAGGAAAGAGCTGAAGAAATCGCCGCTCGCACCGTGAACAAGGAGCGTGCTCAGCATGGGGAGGCCAGGGAGGCCAGCCGGACGTCGATCCAGGACCTTTCACCGGGGCGACGGGGCGGACTACGGTCGCATCGCGGTTCCGGCGGCAGGACATACGACCAGCTGCGCAACGAGGCCAAGGAGCGCGGGATCAAGGGCCGGTCCCGGATGAACAAAGAGCAGCTGGAGAAAGTCCTCAGCCGCTGAGCCGCACGTCCGATTCCGCACCGGTGACGCCACCGGGGTGTTTGGAACGAACCTGATACACACGTCTGACGCCAAACGTGCGCTTCACGGAGGAAGATCGCCGAGATCAGTCAGCTGGTGCGGCGGAGAGGAGTTGAACCTCCACGTCCTTGCGGACACTAGCTCCTGAAACTAGCGCGTCTGCCATTCCGCCACCGCCGCCTTTTGTGGCCGAGAGGTGAGTATACCCAGGGCATAGTCAGATCCCAGCCCGCGCCCTAAGCTGCGGTCCACATGACAAGAACCGCATCGATTGCGGCGCTCGTGCTGCTCGCCGGATGCGGTGGATCCTCGAGCCCGAGCGCCGCGACGCCCACGCACCACACACCTGGACCACTTGCCGATACGTGGGCGTGGGATGGCGGAGCGTGGCACCAGACCGCGAACACCGGACCGGCGCCGCGATACTCCGCCTCGCTCGCGTACGACGCGGCGCGCGGTGTCTACATAATGTTCGGCGGCCAGACCGCAAGGGCGACCTCGGATGAAACCTGGTCCTGGGACGGCAAGACGTGGAAGGCGCTATCGCCCACACACAAGCCACCGCCGCGCCGGGCCGCCGCCATGGCATACGACCCCGTGCACCGAGTCGTCGTGCTCTACGGCGGTGTCGTCCCAGACGCGGCCGAGGGGTTTGATGCCTCGGACACGTGGACCTGGGATGGGTCCGACTGGACGGTGGCGGTCGAGAAATCGACGGATCCGGGGCCCAGAGAGGGTCCGCTGATGGTCACCGCCGGCAACAGGGTTCTCCTTTTCGGCGGGCGCTACTACAACGTCAAGTACTACGGCGACGCGTGGACGTGGGACGGCAAAACGTGGTCACGCGTCGATCGGGCTCCGGAGCCTCCGGGGCGCGCCAGCTCCGCCTTGGTGTGGGACCCCGTCAATTCGTCCCTCCTCGTTTTTGGAGGGACCGGACTGAACTCGACCGCCGGACCAGGTGCTCAGGGCGCGCTTTTGGGTGATTTCTGGTCACTTGCCGGCAGCGCGTGGAAACAGATCACAGCCGCGGGGCCACCGGCCCAGGGCTTCACAAACGCAATTTGGGACAGTGGTCGCAAACGCGCAATCGTCTTGCTGGGAATGCCATGCCCGCAACCATCAGGCGACGCGTGGGCTTGGGATGGCGCAGCGTGGTCGAAGACCGCGAGCGGCATCTCGCCACGATGGGGAGCGGCCTCGGCGCAGAATCCAGACGGGTCGGCCCTGATATTCGGGGGTTCGGACGAGGCCGGCTGCTAGCTGGCGACGAACAGCGTGTTCCAGGCCGCCTCGACCAGCTCGGGCGTGAGCTGCGGGCGCACCCCTCGTGCCGACGACACGTCGACCAACCGCTCCAGAAGGTCACGTGGATGGTTGCCGCGAGTGGGGCGGCCCCCATACATCGTCTGGATCATCTCGAGCGCCTGAGACTCGGCCGGAATCGTCAACCGTTCCCGCTCTCGCTCGAAGATGCGGCACCACATCTCCCATGTCGGATCGGGCATCAGCACCTTGTAGGCCAGACGGCGCAGGTACGCCTCGTCCAGGAGCTCCACGGGCTTGAGGTTGGTCGAGAGCGCGAGCTGGGCCTGGAATGGAATCTCGACCTTGCGTCCGGTTGACGTGAGATTCAAAAAGTCCGTGTCCTGCTCCAGCGGGACGAGCAGGCGATCCAGGATCTGTTTTGGCGACACGCGCTGCCGGCCGAGATCGTCGATCAGCAGCACACCGCCGTTGCCCTTGACCTGGAGCGGCGCGCCGTACACGCGGCTGCCGTCCTCCCAGGTCGGGTCGAACATCTCGAGCTGAAACTCGCCACCCACCTGGACGAGCGGTCGCGCGACTCGCCGCCAGCGACGGTCGGCGGGCTGGTTCGGTTCCAGGCGATGCACCGCGGGATCGAAGATCGTCATCACCTCTCCGCCGCCCACGTCGAGTGCGACTGGAATCACGATCGGTCCACCGAGCAGGCTCGGGATGCGCCGCGCGAGGGTTGTCTTGCCGTTACCGGGCGCGCCGTAGATGAAGATGGACGATCGCGAGTTGACCGCCGCCCGCACGGCCTCCATCACGCCGGGCGCCAGTTCGATCCCTCTCAGCGCGAGGCTCACCTTGACGAGGTCGAGGGTGCCGGGCTTCGCGGCCTCCGCCAGCACCGCCTTGTACTCCTGCATCGAAACCGGCGCGGGTCCCATGTAGCGCGTGCTGGCGTCGGCGATCTGATCGCTGCGCGTGCGACCCTGCTTGGTCAGCGCGTATGCCATCCGCTCCGGCAGCGGGCGCCCGAGCCACGGTCCCTGGGTCTGCGCCAGGCCCAGCGCGTCAAGGAAGTTCGACCCGGTGAGGGCCTTGAGGATCGGTTCGATCGCGTTGAACGGCAGCGCGAGGGCGTCAGCCACCTCGTAGCCCGTGACACGCGTCGTCGAGGAGGCGATGCGCAAGACCATGCCCTCGATCAACACGCGGTTGATCTCGGGCGGCGGCGGTGGCTCTATCTGGTGGGCGGTCGACGGCACCGCTGAGGGGACAGCCCGCGGCGCATCGACGTGCTCCAGGATCGCGGCGAACAGCTTCTTGCCGAAGCGCGCCCTGTCCGCGTGATCGGGGGGCTCGCCCTCGCGCCGGCGGCTGATCCAGTCGGGCACCTCTTTGAAGACCAGGGTGTTGCCGATGAGAAGCTGGACGACGTCCGGCTCGTCGGCCCCCACGCGCACCGCGATCCGGATCAGGTAGCCCTGGCTCTTCAAGGCCGCCCAGCTGCGCTCCCAAGCGACATCGTTGCGACCGGCCCAGGTCTGGCGGACGGTGCGGTCGCGGGCGATTGTGACGTCCTTGCGGTTCTGATACCGGCGCCGCACCAGCTCGGTCACGTCCTTGTCGACGTCCTCCGCCACCAGAGCGGCGAGCGGCAGCGCGCGGTCGTCGACCGCTGGTCGGTTCTTGATCTCGAAGATCGTGTTCGCGGTCGGCGCGAGAGCGCGGATCACGCTTGCGTGGCGGGGGCAGAACGGTGTCCGCTCGATGAACTGGATGTGGCGGCGACACCACCAGCTGTTGCACTTCCGCCCGGTCAGGTCGGTGTAGGCGCAGGCCCAGCCACGGCGCTCGTTGCAGTCGCTGTAGGTGCAGACCCCCGCCGGCTTGTGGCCGTCGGAGCGCGCGGGGAGCGGGGTGGGCTCATCGCTCTCGTCCTCGACGGCGACCTCGGCGGAGAGCGTCTCGACGGGCGGATGCGCCACGCCGGCTTTGGGCATGTAGTGGAACGCTCCCGCGAATTCCTCGCAGGTCTGGAAACGCTGGCTGCGGTCTTTGGCCGTTGCCTTCCAGATGATCTCCATGAGCGGCGAGGGGATGGCGGTGGAAGCTCGGGGGCGGTCGAAGACCTGGGAGTGCAGGACCGCGGGCAGCTGACCGGTGAAAGGCGGCTCACCATGCAGCAGCTCGTACAGGATCATGCCCAGCGAATAGATGTCGGCCGTGGCGTCGACCGGCTCGCCCTTCACCTGCTCCGGCGCCATGTACGCGGGGGTCCCGACCATGCTCCCGGTTGCGGTCAGGCGGTGTTTGTCGTCGATCAGCTTCGAGATGCCGAAGTCGAGGATCTTGGTCTTGCCGCGGTTGGAGATGAGGATGTTGTCGGGCTTCAGGTCGCGGTGGACGACCTGGTAGTCGTGCGCCACGCCGACCGCTGACAGGAGCTGCTGGATCAAGTCGACCGAGACATCCACGCTGAACCGGCCGTACTCGTCCAGCCAGGAGCGCATGGAGCGCCCGTCGACCCATTCCATGACGATGAAAAGGACGGGGCCGTCCTCGTCGAAGTCGTAGACGCGGACGATGCCCGGGTGGTTCAGAGCCGCGACCGTGGCTGCCTCGCGATGGAAGCGCTGGCGGAAGCTGGGGTCGCTCGAATACTGGTCGGACAGGACCTTGATAGCGACCGGGATCTCGAGCCGCGGATGGGTTGAGCGGTACACCACTCCCATCGCGCCCCGCCCCAGCTCGGCTTCGATCGGGTAGCGGCCTAACTGCGTCGTGCTCACCTTTGGCTCTATGGGGTTGTCAGTATGCGGGAGCGCGCCAGGTCTTCCCCCCACAGTGGGGAAGGTGTCCCAGCGCGCAGCGCCCGGACGGATGGGGCCTCTTCCAGGTTGGCGGCCGAACGGACGGTCGTGCCTAGCTGAATACGCTCAGCGGCAGGTAGAAGGAGACGCCCCAGTTCGGCTGGTCGACGATCTGGCTGATGCGCAGGTCCCCGGCGAGGCTGCACAGGATGTAAGCGTCCTCCCGGCTCAGCCCGTGGTCCTTGGCCAGCCAGTCGATGGTGTACCGCACCGCGTTGCGTGCGTCCTCCATGAGGTCGGGCCCCAACGCGCACACCGAGTGATAGCCGGCCGCGTCGCTCCGCGGCTGGAGTGGCGCCGCCGGTGTCACGAAGTGATAGCTCCAGGGTCGCGGCGACCCGCCCTTGACCACTCCAAACCGGAGTGAAAACGTCATTGGGCATTCGATCCCGGTAACGCAGACTTCGCCGTCTCCCTGCGCCGCGTGACAGTCGCCGGCGGAGAAGAGCCCGCCCGGCACAAATACCGGCAGGTAGAGCTTCGTCCCGACGGTCAGGTGCCGTGTGTCGACGTTGCCGGCGCCCTTCGTCGGCGGCAGGACGGCGAGCGGACCGGGCTCGTCCGTCGCGACGCCCATGGTGCCGCAGAACGGCACGATCGGGATGTGCACGTCCGAGCGCAGCTCAGCCGACGTCTGGTCGCCAAGGTCGAAGTAGCGGACGTACGGATCGGGGAAGTCCGAAGCCAGCAGGCCGAGCCCGGGAAGGAGCGCGCTCCAGCCCCATGCACCCGGCTTGAGGTCGAGGATCTCCACCTCGAGGGCGTCGCCGGGTTCCGCGCCGCGGACGTAGACCGGGCCGCCGAGCGGATAGAGCCGGTCGAAGTCGAGGGCGCCGAGCTTCGATGCGGGGTCGCCCTTCTGCAGCTGGCCCGCGGTGACCTCCTCGGTTTCGAAATGGACGATGTCGCCGGGATCGATCTCCGCCGCCGGAGGAAGCGAGTTGTCCCACTTGTGGTGGAACCTGTCGCGACCGATCCTGTGCTCTCGGACGCCGGCGCGGGCGCTCATTTCCGCGCGGGCTCGGTGGCGCCTTCCTTGATCGGCACGGCATTTGCCCGCAGCAACTTCTTGTCGAATTTCCCGACCGAGGTCTTGGGCACCTCATCGATGAACCGGACTTCGTCGGGCAGCCACCACTTGGCGACCTTGTCCCGCAGGAAATCTATGACCTCGGCCTCGGTGACCTGGCCCTTGAACTCAGGCTTTGCCACCGCGTAGACCACGGGTCGCTCGTCCCACTTCACGTGGGGTAGCCCGATGACCGCGGCTTCCATGATCTTGGGATGCGCCATGACGGCGTTCTCCAGCTCGACGGAGGAGATCCATTCGCCGCCCGACTTGATCACGTCCTTGGTCCGGTCGACGATCTGGATGTAACCGTCGGGGTCGATCCTGGCCACGTCGCCCGTGCGGAACCACCCGTCCTCGGTCAGCTTGCCCGGGTCGTAGCCGTTGTGATAGCCGCGAGCGATCCACGGCCCGCGGACCTGGATCTCGCCGAACGCGACGCCGTCCCACGGCAGCTCTTCTCCGCTCGTGGGGTCCGAGATCCGGATCTCGACGCCAGGCGCCACCCTGCCCTGAGTCAGGCGAAGCTTCAGCTCGTCTTCAGGCTTGGCGCCTGCGGCGACGCGAGCCACGCTGCCCAGCGGCGAGGTCTCGGTCATGCCCCACGCGTGCAGGATGCGCAGCCCGATCGAGTCCATCGTCTCCATCAGCGTCCGTGGCACCGCGGATCCGCCGCACACCACGGTCCGAACCTTGGGTAGGCGTTTGCCGCTCTCCTTCAGGTAGTTCGCCAGGACGAGCCACACGGTCGGCACGCCGGCGAGAAAGGTCACGTTCTCCTGCTCCGCAAGCTCGACGATCGATTTGGCGTCCGCGGAGAAGCGGCCGGGGAACACCATCTTGGAGCCGGCCATGCCCGCCGCATAGGGAAGGCCCCAGCTGTTGGCATGAAACATGGGAACGACTGGAAGCAGCGCGTCGTTCTCGGTCAGGCCGAGGTTGTCGCCCTGAAGCACGCCCATTGTGTGGATGAACTGCGATCGGTGCGAATAGACGACACCCTTCGGGTTGCCCGTCGTGCCCGACGTGTAGCACATGGCCGCGGCCATCCGCTCCGAGAGCTTGGGCCACGGGTAGTCGGTGCTCTGGGCGGCGATCAGCGCTTCGTACTCGAGCATGTCCGCCAGGCCGTTCTCCTTTCCGGAGAGGGGCGCCGCAGCGCCGTCGGTCATGAGGACCATGGTCTTGATGGTCGGGATCTTGCCGACGAGCGGCTTCAGGAGCGGAAGGAGTGACTGATCGACAAATAAAACCTTGTCCTCCGCGTCATTGATGATGAATTCGAGGTGCTGAGGAAACAGGCGAAGGTTCAGCGTGTGCAGAACGGCCCCCATGCACGGGACCGCGTAGTAGAGCTCGAGGTGCCGGCTGTTGTTCCAGGCCAGCGTCGCGACGCGATCACCGGGTTTGACGCCGAGCTGTTTGAGCGCACCGGCAAGACGGTTGATGCGGGGCACCATCTCGCCGTAGGTGATGCGGTGAATGCCTTCGTCGCGCTTGGTCACCACCTCTCTCTTCTGGTGCAGTCGCTCAATCCGCCACAGGACGTGCTGCAGACTGAGCTCGTAGTCCTGCATCAAGCCTTCCACGGCCGCCACCTCCATGTTTCTTTACCCCAGAGGTAGGTCTTTAAAAGGTCGATGGTAAGGCCGTCGGCGGTAGGATGCACACCCATGGTTTCGCGCGGCCGGGCGGACCTGCACATGCATACGACGGAAAGCGACGGGTGGCCTTCACCGTATGAGCTCGTCGATTACGCACGCGCAACACGACTGAACGTAATCGCGGTCACAGATCACGACACGATCGAAGGTGCGCTGCGCGCGGCTGACTACGTCGCAGGTTCATCGTCGCGGCTGGATGTGGTCGTGGGCGAGGAGGTGTCGAGTCGCGACGGCCACATCGTCGCGCTGTTCATCGAGCGCCGTATCCGACCGGGTATGTCCGCCGCAGCGACCGTGCACGCGATTCACGATCAGGGCGGCCTCGCGGTCGCGGTCCATCCTTTCTGGCGCACGCAGAGGCGAACACGCAGCGGCCGCGTCCACGGCGTGGGCTGGCTCGCCGCGGAGCTGCCCTTCGATGCGATCGAGGTCGAGAACGCAACCCCCGGGTTCTACGTCTTCAATCAGTTGGCACGGCGCTTGAACATGGGCCTGGGGGCGGCCGAGGTGGGCGGCTCTGACGCGCACATCCTGGATGCGGTGGGCCGCGCGTTCACCGAGTTTCCGGGCAAGACTCCCAAGGCGCTTCGAACCGCGATCGAGTCCGGTGCCACGGTGGCGGGGCGAAGCCGCTACCGCGCCGTTGGCTTGATGCGGTACGCAGCCTGGGGCCTGAACCACGAGCGATACGTAGCAGTCGTCTGACAAGAAACTCCTCCCCACTTGTGGGGAGGTGGCGCGGAACGCGCCGGAGGGGCAGGGCAGGAGGGGCGATTACAGAGACCATCCCGGCTTCGACCGGAACTTCCATACGATGTCTGTGGCGCCCGCTTAGCTCAGGGGACCAGAGCATCTGTCTTCGGAACAGAGGGTCGGGGGTTCGAATCCCTCAGCGGGCACTTTTTTTCTCAGCAGGCACTTTGGCGAGGCTTCGGTGGCGCGTCTCGCAACGTGTGACCCAAAAGAGCCTAGATCTGGTCTCCACTCTCTAGGTGGCCCTTCGGCGCATGCAGCTAGCCCAGCCATCTGGAGGCTTTCGAACGCGTGGAAATCACCGAGTCAGCAAGGTTGCATAACCACAATGCGCTGCAATCTAATCGAGCCGAAGCAGACGCGTAGGCGGGGTAACTTCGGATCAGGAGGTTGCGAGTTCGAGTCTTGCAGCGGGTACCACGTCTACAGCATCCCCTCGACCAGGCGATCGAGCCGCTCGGCCTGGTGGTGGATGTCGGCGGCCAGCACGCGCACGCCTTCGTCGTAGGAACGGTCCGCTTCATTTACCTGCTCGCTAAGTTTCTGGATCCCGACCAGGGCCGTCTTGAACTCATGGTTCAGAGTGGTGCGGGCTGTCTCGATGTCGGTCAGCATCTCGAGGAACTCCCTGCGCTCGAGAATCATGTTCACGGTCAGGAGCACGGCCAGCACGGCAGTGCACGACGACATGAAGAGGTCGATGTCGTGCCCCGTTAGGGACGAGTACACATCGCCCGCCGCGGCGAGGAGTAGCGTCATCCACGGCAGTGCGAGCTGCCAGAGATCGAGGGGAGCTTGCTGTGTCGCCGGCTTCGTCGCGGCCGCCGGGTAGACGGCAGCCAGCGCGATCATCAGGAAGCCCGCAAACCATCCGGTGTCGATCACGTTGCCCACCGCTCCGAACGTGCCCTGCGCGCTGAGATAGGCGAAGGCGCTGTCGGCAATCGAGTAGGAGGCGACGCCGGCAAGAAGGAACGCCATCCTTCCAGCCTGCTGCTGGTTTGCACGCCGGATGGCGAGGATGAGGATCGTGCCGATCAAGATGTCGCTGACCGGGTAGGCCAGGTCGAGAATCCGGGTGGAACTGTCGGACAGCCATACCGACTTCAGCCCGAACGCCCACGCGGTCGACGTCAGAGCGAGGGCGACGATGACTCCGTCGAACCAGACGCGCCAGTGCGAAGACGTCCCACGCGGGGCACTCCAGAATGCCCGTATGCCACCGATGGCAAAAGGAACGGCCGAGAGGAAGCCCACGTCGGCCAGCGAGGGATATGGCGTCTGGACGTTCAGGCCCACCTCGTAGATGGACCACACGACTTCGCCCGCGGCCCATAACCCGGTCGAGATACCCATCAGGGCCCAGCCGAGCCGAACCCTGCCGGATGCCCGGGTCGCGGCCCATGCGCACGCGGCCGCGGCGATCGCTGCCGCCACTGCCTCCCCTATGTCGTCGATGGCCGTGACTCCTCGCTCGCCGAGGATCAAGTAGCGGATGTCGAGGGCATAGGCGATGGACACAACCCCAACGGTCGCGACCACAATCCAGAACGTCCTTTGCCGGTTGTCCATGGTCGCCCAGGCGCTCATGTGAGAGCGAAGTTAAGCAGCCCGGAAGGTGAATTCATCCCTCTAATCGAGCGAACCTTAAGTTCGCAGTGCCGCGATACGTAGTCCTGCGGCGCGGGATCAACCTCGTCGAGCGCAACCTGGCCTATAGAACTCAGAAAGAAAGAAACTTCGGATCAGGAGGTCGCGAGTTCGAGTCTTGCGGCGGCACAAACCTCATCGGCGACTTCACGCCAGTTGCAACTAGGCTTAACGAGCTGATGCACAAAATGGCTGGGCCGGGCTGGCCGTGAGCCTACCTCCGGACCAATTGGCCCCACCGCAAGGCGCCTTGTCGCCGGATGGCCGTTTCCGATGGGACGGCAGTGCCTGGGTACCTGTGCACGAGGTCGCGGCGTCCTCACCGCAACGCATGGTCGTCTCGGCCGGAACCGCATTCAAGCTGGGTTTCTTTGGGTTCTGGGGCGCGGCCGTCGCGAGCATCGTTGTCTGGATTTTGGCTTTCATCATCCTCGGGGCGTGCGGCGCGGTGATCGTCGGGGCCCTTCGCGGAACTCCCTCGCCCTAAACCATTTCAAGACTGGCAGCCACCTCGATGGAGCGTCATGCAGTCCTGCTGCGCGGGATCAACCTGGCGCGTCACAACCGGATCGCCATGCCCGAGCTGCGGGCCGCGCTCGAGGCGGACGGGTTTCGCGATGTGAAGACCTACGTGCAGAGCGGCAACATCGTTTTAGCCAGCCGAGCATCACCCGAACGGGTAGCCGAAAAGGTCAACGCGCTCATCAAGAAGCGGTTTGGTTTCGATGTCATCGTGTTGGTGCGATCAGGTGCGGAGCTCAAGGAGGTTGTGCGCCGCAACCCTCTTTCGAAAATCGCTGTCGATCCGAAACGTCACCTCGTGACATTCACGTCGTCCCCGCTGCCTCGCGCGGTGGTCGACCGAATGACCGCGGTTGCAGGACCGCGTGAGCAATTTGAGGTGATCGGACGAGAGGTCTACTCGTGGCACCCGGCGGGGGTCGGTCGCTCGCCATTGTGGGAGAGGCTCGCCGGCAAGGCCCTCGGCATTGACGCGACGTCGCGCAACTGGACCACGGTCACGACCTTGCTGGCGATGGCGCACGAGGGAACCGCCCGGTAAAATCATCCGGCTGCAGCCGGGCGGCTGGCGGAACTGGTAGACGCGCACGTTTGAGGGGCGTGTGGGGTAACCCATCCGGGTTCGACTCCCGGGTCGCCCACCATCCTTTCTGTGACGCGAAGCGAGCGCGTCGGAAGGTGGAACGATGCGGTTCCGGGGTTGGACCCGCACCTCGACGTCCAATCTTGGCTCCGAACCGATCGCGAACCCATTTGCGAAATCGGCGCAAGGCGTTTCTGGGTTGGGTCGTTTCAGCATGGCGACGACCGTTCCGGCATCATCTCGGCGAGGATGAGGTCGACCGACGGGGCGTCCGGCGCCGAGCGAAGGCCCTATCGCGAGGCGGCACACTACTACAAAGCACGACCACCGTATTCCGCCGCGCTTCGGCCCGCGCTTGCCGAGAAACTGGGCTGGATCGGTGCCGGTCGCCTACTGGACATCGGCTGCGGGCCCGGAATCGTCGCGCTTGAATTGGCGCCCACCTTCAGTCAGGTGATTGGCCTGGATCCCGAGGAGGCCATGCTCGCGGAGGCGCGATCTGCCACACCGCCACGGACGGAGAATGTCGCCTGGGTCCTCGGCCGAGCCGAGGACATTCCGGCCCTGAATCTCGGCCGGTTCCAGGCGGTTACGCTGGCTCAGTCCTTCCACTGGACTGACAAGGATGCGGTCGCGGAAATCGTCTACGACTCTCTCGAATCCGGTGGGAGCATGCTGCTCATCCATCACGTGGATCCCTCTGTTGGGCCGGCAGACGCCTCGTCGATCGGCACGGGAGACCAGGCTGTGTCGCCTCGACACCTTCATCCTCAGATTCCTCACGAGGTGATCGACGAGGTGTTAGTCAGATGGCTTGGGCGCGGCAAGCCCGCTCGGGACCCCAACCGAGAGCCGTATCACGACCTGCTGGCAAGGACGCGATTCGGCGAGCCGGAGCGCCTGGTGCTCCCGGGTCGAACCGATCTGATTCGCACTGTCGACGAGGTGATCGACAACTATCTCTCCACGTCCTTCGCCGCACCTGATTTATTCGGTGATCAGTTGCCCGAATTTCGAAGGGATTTGACCGCGATTCTCCAGAAGCAAACTGACACGGGACGTTTCTGGGAGTGGGCTGGAGACACTGAGGTTCTGATAGCAACGAAGCGGGTGGGCTAACGACACCCGCGCGAGCCATCAAGCTCCTCATTTAATCGAGGCGGTGCATTGACCCCTAGAACTCCGACGGCACTCGCGGGTTTGCGAACGTCGAATTTCCCGCTTCCGCCGGCACGCGCGGATTGCATTCCCATTCTCACTGCGGGCGCAACGCGAAGAACACGAACTCTCGACCGGGCCGGTCGGGAGCATCGCGCACCTCCGTGACTTCGTACCCGTGGGCGGTCAGCGTTGCCTCGATCTCCTCACGCTCCCGGAAGCGAAGGGTCGAATCCGACGTCAAGACCTCCCCGTCCGACGCGAACACCCAGGTCCCTCGGAATGTGACGAGCGGTCCGCTTACGTCGATCACCTCCACCCAGCTCTCGACCGCGCCAACGCCCTGAATATCCGTGTTCCTGTGTGAGGCGGCGCGGTTCCACTCTTGCCACGCACGTCTTGCCGGAACGCGTGTCTCGAACACGAGATGCCCGCCTGGCCGCATGGCTTTGTAGACCCCACGCAACGTTGCCTCCCAATCCGACGGCTCGACGATCGCCTGGGCGACATTGCCGGTCATGGTGGCCAGGTCGACGTGCAACGAGGGCAAGGATTTCGCGTCGCCGTGGATCCAATGGACACGCTCGCTGCCGGCCTTGGCCCGCGCGACTCGGAGCGAGCCACCCGCCGGGTCAAGGGCGGTCACGTCGAGACCGCGATCCGCCAGCAGCAGCGCGAATGTGCCGGTCCCGCACCCGACATCCAGCACGCGACGCGCGCCGAGCTCCTCCGCGATCGCGACATATACATCGAGGTCGCTGCGATCGGCCTCGAGCGCGTCATAGATCGCAGCCAGCCGTGGGTGCTCGAATATGTTGTCAGGCACTCGGGCCATCAATCCAACGGCCGGAGTTCGCCATGTGGGCACAGATGGCCGTATCCCGCGTCATCGATGCCGCCATTCGGGCGCAGTTGGCTGTAGAAACGTTGTTGGCTGAAGCAAGGGTCGCGACGTCAAGGAACCTAACATCTCATTCGCATGCCGCTCACCGCCCGCCGGCCGAGCCGCACAGCCGTGCTGACCGCGGTCGCGCGGGCGCCGCATCGAGAAGAGCCTCCACCCTGGGTGCTCGACGACCCACTCGCGCTCGGCCTCGCCGGCGACGACGCTTCCGACGTCATCCGGCGTCTCCGCGCGGAGCTCAGCCCCGAGGCACTGCTCACATTCACACGATGGGTTTGTGTCCGTGCGCGCCTGCCGGAAGACATCGTGGAGACCGCGGCCGCGGATGGCGTCGAGCAGTACGTGATCCTTGGCGCGAGCCATCCGCGCCTACTTCCCTGGGCGAAGCGACGTTCACTTCGGGGGAGCCCAGCGCCTGATCACGGCCACGGTGGCAGGGAAGCGCATCTAGGGGTTGGTTCTGAGGTCGCGCGCCCGGCGCATGCCGTCACACTTAGCCCGTGACCGAGGGCGAGCAGCTCGATCCAAAAACGCAATTTCGCCAGCTGTACGACCAGGAATACCTCTCGGTCTACAGGTCGATTCGCGCTGTCGTGCTCGAGTCGGCGGCGGCCGAAGACCTGACCCAGGAGACCTTCGTCCGGGCCTACCGGGCTCGCCTTCGCTACACGCCCACCGCGCCACCCGGCGCCTGGCTGCGCCGCATCGGCATCAACCTCGCCATCTCTTACCTCAGGAGGCAAAAGCTCGCCCGTTTCCTGCCCGCCCGCCTGTACATGGCGCCGGACCGGCGCGACTACGATCGGGCTGAGGCGCGCGACGTGGTGGAGAAGGCCATGGCCCGACTGAGCCCCAAGCTCCGCGCCGCGGTCGTCCTCCACTACTACGAAGGATTGACGCGCGAAGAGATCGCCGAAGTCCTCGGCGTGCCCGCCGGGACGGTGGCCTCGAGAATCGCCAAAGCAGTGGCGATCATGCGAAAAGCCATGGGGAGCGACCAGCCGGGCGATACCGCGCGTTCGAGTAGTGAAGGTGCCCTACGTGGAAGATAAACCCACTTCAGGCGGGCGAAACGCGCCCTCCGAATCAGACGTCAGCCGGTTGATCCGGGCGACCGTTGAAACCTGGAAACCCCGGCGTGGCCCGGACTGGTCGGACATGATGATCCGTCTTGCCGCCGCCGGGCCCTCGCCGTGGGTTATCTACACGACCGCCAGCGCGGCGCTCGTGGTCATCCTCGTCACCGCCTTTCTCGTCGGCTCATGGCTGCAGATCGGGGCGCTGGCGCCTCAACCGATCCAGAGCCACGTCCCGCACTAGATAAGGAACTCGACCTCGTCGTAACCGCCGCGGCGGCGCGCCGCGGCCACGACCACGGACGCTGCCGCGAGATCCCACAGGGCGATGCCGTGGGACTCGAACAGCGTGATGCCCGGCCGTTCGGGTCGCTCCCAACGGCCGGCGACCACCGATCCAAGCTCGACCGCCTGGCTCCAATCGAACTTCCCCGCCTCGTGGGCCTGGATCAGGTCGCCGCTCTCGAGCTGGGCGTCGGCCAGCTGGTCGACGACCACTGTCTGCGCCCGCTCGACGAGCTCCGGTGGGACTTCGACCCTGCTGCGGTAATTGGAGCCGATCGCGGCCACCAGGGCGTGCGGTTCCACCCACTCGGCCTGGAGCACGGGAGTGTGGCTCGTGGTCACGGTGACCACGATGTCAGCCCCTCGGACCGCAGCCTCGGCGCTTGGCGAATCGACGATCGGCACACCCAGCTGCTCGCCCTGCTCGGCGGCGAACGCCGCCCGGCGATCCGCGCTGCGACTGAACACGCGGAGCTCTTTGATCTCGAGCACGCGTGACAGAGCAAGCGCCTGGGTGGCCGCCTGCCAGCCCGAGCCGATCAGGGCCACGGTGGTCGAACCTGACAGGCCAAGCGCCTTGGCCGCGACCGCCGTCGCCGCCCCGGTGCGGTAAGCGCCCATGAAGTCGGCCTCGATCAGCGCTTCGAGGGCACCGTCCAGGCGGAACATGGCGACGAGGAACCGCACCCGGCCGTTCGAGACGGTGTAGGCCTTCAGGCCGGTGCATTTACCGCCCGGGTAGGAGGCAAAAAGGACGTTCAGGAGCCCGTCCGGGGCGAACGCCCGCCGTCGCGGCTCGTTCTGCGCCTCGCCTTCGCCCAGCTCCCGCATCGCCTGCTCGAGCGACGCGATGACCTCATCCATCTCGATCAGGTCCTGGACGTCGCTCTCGCGCAAGATCAGCGCCACGGCAGGGAGAATAGCTGGCTATGGCAGCCCGCCCCCTGAACGTCGGCCTGATCGGACTGGGCACCGTTGGCTCTCAAGTCGCGGAGCGGATGCTGTCGTGGGGTCCGCAGCTGTCCCGGCGCGCGGGCGTCGAGCTGTGCCTGAAAAAGGTCCTCGTCCGCGACGTCGCCAAGCGCCGGACGATCGAGATCTCACCTGACCTTCTCACCACCGACCCGGCCGCAATCCTTGACGACGCGGAGATCGAGGTCGTGATGGAGGTGGCGGGTGGCGACGAGCCGATGCGCTCCTACATCGAGCGGGCGATCCAGTCGGGCAAGCACGTGATCACGGCGAACAAGGTCGTGATGGCGAAGCACGGCCCGGAGCTTCTCGACCAGGCCGCGGAGAAAAACGTCGACGTCTACTTCGAGGCTGCGGTCGGAGGCGGCATCCCGCTGATCAGCACATTCCGCACCGACCTGCAGGCAAACCGGATCGAGAGCGTCTCAGCCGTGATCAACGGCACGACCAACTACGTGCTCGGACGCATGGCGTCGACCGGCCTGTCGATGGCGGATGCGCTGCGCGAGGCGCAGGACGCCGGCTACGCGGAGGCCGACCCGACCGATGATGTCGGCGGGTTCGACGCGACATACAAGCTCGCCATCCTCGCCTCGATCGCGTACGAGATCAAGGTGCGTCCCGACGAGATCTACCGCGAAGGGATCGCCGGCATCGAGCCGGTCGACTTCCGATACGCTCGCGAGCTCGGCTACGCGATCAAGCTGGTCGCGCACACGCAACGGCACACGGGAAGGGTCGAGGCGCGCGTGCATCCCGCCTTGATCCCGCTCGACCACCCGCTCGCTCGCGTGGAGGGCGCTGAGAACGCGGTGTTCGTGGCGGGCGACCTGGTGGGACAGGTGCTTCTGGTGGGGCAGGGCGCGGGGGGCAGGCCGACCGCGTCCGCGGTCGTGGGCGACCTGATCGACCTCGCTCGCTCGATCCGTCGCGGCGTGCAGAGCCGTCCGTCCTTCAGCTTCGACGACCGGATCGGCGTCGTCCCTATAGGTGAGGTGCAGACGCGCGCGTACTACCGGCTGCACGTCGACGACAAGCCCGGCGTTCTGGCAGCGATCGGCCAGGTGTTCGCGGAAGAAGGCGTGAGCATCTCGAGCTTCATACAGAAGGACGCGTGGTCGCACGACATGACGGTGGAGCTCGTCGTGACCACGCACCCGTCGCTCGACGCAAGCCTGCAGAACGCGCGAGAGCGGATGGCGCGGTTGGAGGCGGTCCGCGCCGTTTCATCGTTCCTGCGCGTCTTCTAAAGGC